>Ga0114931_10011639_pt1 | contig 10371 bp, 7 predicted proteins | sample 2SBtaG_FD_89579 | JGI IMG/M metagenome (GOLD analysis project Ga0114931, IMG submission 89579) | Deep subsurface microbial communities from Kolumbo volcano to uncover new lineages of life (NeLLi) - 2SBTROV14_V59a metaG | ecosystem: Environmental > Aquatic > Marine > Volcanic | place: Kolumbo... | reverse complement strand
TTGCGCGACCGCGGCGTCGACAGCGGCATCGGCTTCTTCCTGCACATCCCGTTTCCCTCGCCCGACGCCTACCGCACCCTGCCGGTGCGCGACGAGGTCCTCCGCGGCGTGCTCGGCGCCGACCTGATCGGCTTCCACACCTACGAGTACGTCAGCCATTTCCGCAACGCCTGCCTGCGCGTCCTCGGTCTCGAGTCCGAGCCCGAGAGTATTCACCGGGCCAGCCACGACGCCTACCTGGGCGTCCACCCGATCGGCATCGAGCCCGACGAGATCGCGGCGATGGTTCGCGACCCCGAGGTCGAGGCGCACTACCAGGAGCTGCGCGACCTGTACGTCGACAAGACCGTGATCCTCGGCGTAGATCGCCTGGACTACACCAAGGGGCTGCCGCAGAAGCTGCAGGCGTTCGAGGAGCTGCTCGAGTCGGACCCGTCGCTGTGCGATCGGGTGGTGCTGGTGCAGGTGGCGGCGCCGTCGCGCACCGGCGTCACCGAGTACCAGAACCTCAAGCGCGAGATGGACGAGCTGGCCGGCCGCATCAACGGCCGCTTCGGCACCCTCAAGACCCAGCCGCTGGTCTACATCAACCAGAGCGTGCCGCGCGCGCGCTTGACCGCGCTCTACCGCCTGGCCGACATCGCGCTGGTCACGCCGGTGCGCGACGGCATGAACCTGGTGTCGCTGGAGTATGTCGCCGCGCGCAGCGAGCCGGGCACGCTGATCCTCAGCGAGTTCGCCGGCGCCGCTTCGTGTCTCCCCGGCGCGCGCCTGGTCAACCCTCACGATCCCAGCGGCATGGCCCGGGTGCTTGCCGCGGCGCTGGCCGAGGGGCCGAGTGCGCAGGCGTGGGCCGACATGCGCCAGTTCGTCGCCAGCAACACGGCGACGCGGTGGGCGACGCGCTTCCTCGCCCGGCTCGAGGGGCTGCACACCGAGGAGCGCCAGCGCATCCACCCGCTGCGCATCGCCCAGGCGCCCGAGCTGATCGCCGGCGTCGAGCGGCCGCTGTTCCTGCTCGACTACGACGGCACCCTGGTCGGCTACGCGCGGGTGCCGGAGGAGGCGCGACCCAACGCCCGGGTCCGCAACATCCTCGGCGAGCTGGCCGAGTGGGGCACCGTCTACGTGGTCAGCGGCCGGCCGGCCGACTTCCTCGACAGCTGCTTCGGCGATCTGCCCATCGGCCTGGTGTGCGAGCACGGCCTGGCGATCAAGAGCCGCAGCGGCGAGTGGTCCGAGCGCCCGGCGATCGACACCGCCGGCATCCACCGGGCGGTCGAGCCGGTCTTCGCCGACTACACCGAGCGCACGCCGGGCAGTCGCATCGAGCACAAGGCGTCGTCGATCGCCTGGCACTACCGCGGCGCCGACCCCAAGCTGGGGGCGTTCCGCGCCAAAGAGCTGCGCGAGGTGCTGGAGCAGAACCTGCGCGGCTTGCCCTACTCGGTGCTGTCCGGGGCGCGGGTCATCGAGGTGCGCCACGCGCAGATGACCAAGGCGGCGGCGGCGACGGCGCTGTTGCGCCGGCACTCGGGGGCCGACTTCGTCTTTTGCGCCGGCGACGACCGCACCGACGAGGAGATGTTCGACGCGGTGATGCGCGACGACGGCCGCCGTTCGATCGTGTGCAAGGTGGGCGGCGTAAACACCATGGCGCCGTACACGGTGCGCGGTCCGGAGGAGCTGCTCGAACAGCTCGAGCAGATCGTCGAGTTGTGGCGCCGCGCCGCTGCGGAGTGACGGAGCGAGAGGGGGAGCGACATGCAGATCTACACCAAGATCCTGATCGGTATGGGTGTGGGCGTGGTCATCGGCGTGACCCTGGGCCCCAAGTCGAGCCTGCTGGAGAAGGACGTCTACAAGCTCGACGACGCCAGCAAGGCGACGCTGCTCACCGACCCGGCCAACCCCGACAGCGCGTTGCCGATGCCGGCCAAGCTGCCGCTGCGCCTGGACATCGTCGACACCCGGACCGAAACCGTGCAGGGCAAGGGCGCCCACGCCGGGACCACGTACACCCTGCCGTCGATGGTGCACGTGCGCTTCCGCTTCTCCGAAGCGCTGTCGATCCGCGACACGAAAGACACGCTCGCCCACGCGCTGGGCGCCCCGGAGGTGGGCAAGACGGTCGACGCGTGGCTGCCGATCGAGCACCTGGAGCTGCCCGACGGCCGCTTCACCGTGGCGCAGCGGCCGATCAGCGGCTTCGGCGACAGCGTGATCACCTGGATCAAACCGGTGGGCAAGCTGTTCATGAAGCTCATCAAGATGGTCATCGTGCCGCTGGTGTTCGCGTCACTCCTGGTCGGCGTCGCCAGCCTGGGGGACATACGCAAGCTGGGGCGGCTGGGCAGCAAGACCCTGGCGCTGTATCTGTGCACCACCGCCGCGGCGGTGACCATCGGCCTGCTCGCCGCACACCTGATCCGTCCCGGAAACTTCGTCTCCGACGAGGACAAGGCGGTGCTGACGGCGCAGTTCCAGGAGGACGCCGACACGCAGCGCGACAAGGCGGCGGCGGCGCCGTCGGCGGTCGACAACATCCTCGCCATCGTCCCCGAGAACCCGGTCGAGTCGCTGAGCTCCGGCAACATGCTGCAGATCATCTTCTTCGCGGTGATCTTCGGCATCGCCCTGACCCTGGTGAAGGAGGACGAGGGCGCCCGGGGGGTGGTGCAGTTCTTCGACACCGTGCAGCAGGCGATGATCATCGTCATCCACATCGTCATGGCCACGGCGCCGTTCGGCGTGGCAGCGCTGATCGCCGAGGTGGTGGGGATGAGCGGGCTATCGGTGCTCAAAGCGCTGGTGGTCTATTCGCTGGCGGTCGTCGCCGGTTTGCTGGTCCAGGCGACGCTGGTCTACGGTGGTCTGGTCAGGTTTCTGGCCCGCCTGCGCTGGCGCGACTTCATGCGCGCCGCGCGGCCGGCGCAGCTCATCGCGTTCTCGACCAGCTCGTCGTCGGCGACCCTGCCGATCACCCTGGAGTGCGCCGAGGATGGGCTGGGCATCTCCAAGCCAGTCTCGAGCTTCGTCATCCCGCTGGGATCGACCGTCAACATGGACGGCACCGCCCTCTATCAGGGCGTGGCGGCGATCTTCATCGCCCAGGTGTTCGGCATGCACCTGTCGGTAGGCACCGAGCTGGGCATCGTCTTGACCGCGACGATGGCGTCGATCGGCGCTGCCGGCGTACCCGGGGCCGGGATGATCACCCTGGCGATGGTGCTGACCGCAGCCGGCATCCCGGCGGTCGGCGTGGCGTTGATCCTCGGCGTCGATCGATTGCTCGACATGTTCCGCACCATGGTCAACATCACCGGCGACCTGGCGGTGACCTCGGTGATGGCTGTCAGCGAGGGCGAGACGCTGCACCCGCTGACCGCGTCCGAGGACAAGGCCGACCCGGACAAGGGGTTCGAGGCCCGTCTGGTGCGCAAGCCGCACGCGGTCGCGCCCGAGCACGAGTTGGCTAAGTCATCGAAATCAAACGAGGACGACAGCTAGCTGTGCGAAGGGACCGGCACCGGGGTTGACCGACGGCGCCAGGTCCGTAGACTGCGGCGTCCTCGAGACCGCAGAAGAAGCACGCAGGAGAGACCCGTGGCCACTCGTCGCACCAAGCGCAGCCTGAAAGACCGTCCCAAGCATCGGCAAGCCAACTCGCTCAAGGCGAGGAAGCGCCGGACCAAGAAGGCCGCGCATCAGAAGCGCAGCCGGAATCGCGCCAAGGCCAAGGCTCAGGCGCGGTCGAACAAGCTGAAGCTTCGCTAACAAGCGCGGCGACGGGACGTTTGACAGCAGATTCCTAGCGGGCGACGCTCCAGGCCAGGAGCAGCTGTCCGCCGTAGTAGGCCGGCAGGCCCCAGGCGCGATTGCTCCAGCCGCCGGCGACGAACTTCTCGCGCGCGACGAACACGTCGGAGGCGAAGAAGAGAATTGCCCCGGCGGTGAGCAGTCGCGCGTGGGTGGCGTCGAGTAGCGCGCGCGCATCGGTCTGCGCCGACAGCGCGCCGATCGCCATCAGCGTGATCACGGCGACGTAGCAGAGCACCGGGATGCGCATGCTGCCCAGGTGTGGCCACAGCCAGTAGGTCACCGCGGCGGCGCCTGCCAGCGGCACCAGCGCCAGGGGGGTGGCCCAGGCCTGGTACCGGGTCACCGCGGCGAACGCGATGACGTAGGCGACGTGGCCGAGGAGGAAGGTGCCCAGGCCGGCGAGGAAGGCGCGCTCGCCCTCGAACATCAGCGCCACGTCGCCGGCGGCGCCGAGGATCAGGCCGGCCAGGATCCAGCCGCCGTAGCTGCTGTCGGTGGCGCCCAGCGCGAGTGCGGTGAGGATGAACGCGGCCGACGCCGTCGGCTTGGTGATGTAGCGCCCGAGCCGGGAGCCGATCCGCTCGGACAGCACCAGCGCGACCAGGCCGGCGACGCAGACGATGGTGAAGAAGGCGGGCACGCGCATGGTTACGCAAGCGGCGGGCGCCAGCCACCGAGGGCGCGCTCGACCAGCGCCAGGCGATCCTGGCCCCAGAACAACATCGGCGAGTCGGCGGGACCGACGACGCTGGTCGGCGCGCCGAAGACGCCGGCGTCGATGGCGGCGCTGGTGGCGTCGATGAGCTGTTGCTTGACCGCCGGCTCGCGGGTGCGCACCAGCATCGCCTCGGCGTCCATGTCCAGGCCGCCGAGGACGTCGGCGAGGACCGCGGCGTCGCTGATGTCGCGGTCGTCGACCCACAGCGCGCGGAACAGCGCGTGCGACAGCTCGGCGATGCGGTCACCGGCGATCAACGCCAGCCGCAGCGCGGTCACGGTCTTCATGGGAAAGTGGCTGGTGAAGCGGAACGGAACCTGCCAGTAGCTGGCCCAGTAGTCGAGCTCGCGCGCCAGCCAGCGGCGCTTGTTGTCGTTGACCGCGAACATCGGCACGTTGGCGGTGCCGATCTGCTTGAACACGGCGCCGAGCAGCATTGGCCGCCAGCGCAGGCGGGCGCCGGCACGGGCGGCGACGGCCTCGATCTGCGTCGCCCCGAGGTAGGCGAACGGGCTGGAGAAGTCGTACCAGAAGTCGAGGACCGGCGGCGCGCCGGCGGCCTCCCCGATCTGGGTGGGCGCGCCCGTCCAGCGCGGATCGGTCTCGGGCGGGGCGCCGCTGCCGGGGCGCCAGCCGGCGAGGGCGGCGTCGACCATGTGCAGGCGATCCTGCCCCCAGAACATCAGCGCCTGATCGGCGGGGATGTCGTCGCCGGAGATGAAGAAGGTCGGCGCGCCGAACACGCCGCGCGCCACCGCTTCGTCAGTGCGGCGGCGGAGCTCGTCCTTGATCGCCGGGTCGGTGTTGGCCGCCAGCGCGCGGGCGACGGCGCCGTCGTCGAGGCCGGCGCCGCGGACCGCCTCGGTGATGGTCGACTCGGCGCCCGGCTGTTTGCCCTGCCGCCAGTAGGCCCGGTAGAAGCCGTGGGCGAGCGCCGGCCAGCGATCTTCGGGCAGGGCGAGGATGGCGCGCAGCGCGGCCACGGTGCGCATCGGATGGCCGGGGGGAACCGTCAGCGGCACCTCGAAGACATCGGCCCAGCGGTGCATGTCGCAGGCGTTGTGCCGCGCCTTGGCCGGCGCCATGTTTGCCATCGGTCCCTTGCCGGCCCCGATCGAGCGAAAGACCCCGCCCAGGAGCATCGGCCGCCACACCAGCTCGGCCCCGCGCGCGGCGCACAGCGCTTCGATCTGGGTCGAGCCGATGTAAGCGTAGGGACAGGAGATGTCGAAGTAGAGCTCCACGCGCATGGCGGCATCCTGGCATCGCCCGCGCCGGCCGGCAACCGGCCCGTGCTCGCCGGGTCACGACCGCCTTCAGGACGCCCGTGCTAGCCTGTGCCCGTGGTTCGATCGCCGCGACGGGCGGGTGTTGCCATCCTGCTGCTGGTGCTGGCTGCCGGCTGCGGCGACAACACCCCGCCGGACGCAGCCCTGGCGGCCGAAGACGTGCGCGAGCTGAAGCTGTTCGACTCGGTGCCGGTGCGCTCGCTCACCCGCGAGGAATACGCGGCCGAGGCCGCGGCCAACGCCAGCACGATCTCCGACGACTACCTCGAGTACTACGCCGACACGTACGGCCGGCTGGGCTTCTTCGATCCATCGCTCGACCTGCGCCCGGTCTTCGCCGGCTCGTCGTCCGATTGGGTCGGCGCCAGCTACTCGCCCAACAAGAAGCGGATCACCCTGGTCGGCAACGCCTCTCCCGACGTCATCGTCCACGAGTGGGTGCACGCCCTGCAGGACCAGCACTTCGATCTGGTCGGCTACGACGAGCTCGACTCGTCCGACTCGTTCCTCGCCCGCCGCGCGGTGGTCGAAGGAGACGCGACCCTGGCGCAGATCCGCTACGTCGCCGAGTACGAACACGGTGTCGATCTCGACGGCGTCGACTGGGGCAAGCTGTTCGACCTGCGCCGTCAGTACAGCGACGACACCCTGGCCAACGCGGCCTACCCGGTGATCTTCCTCGACTACGTCTCGTTCGTCTACAGCTACGGCCTCGAGTACGTGACCGACAACCTCACCGGCGCCAGCTACGACGCGCCGACGCCGGGACCGGCGCCCTACGACTGGGGTCGCGAGGACCACCTGTTCGAGAATCCGCCCCCGGCGTTCACGCAGGACGTCCTCGACCTGGGCCAGGGCGACGCGGTCGAGGCGATCGGCCTGGAGGCGGTGCCGGCGGCGCTGGCCGACCGCTTCGAGACCGACGACTGGGACAGACTGGGCGAGTGGTACAGCTATCTGCTGTTCTATCCGCTCGATCTGGCGGCTGGCGGGAGCTTCGACGCCCGCGCCCTGGCGGCCGGATGGGACGGCGACCGCGCGCTGTTCATCACCGACACCAACACCGGCGAGCCGGCCACGCTCTGGGCCTCGACGTGGGACGACGAGGCGACCGCGACCGAGGTTGCGAACCTGCTGTGGACCCTGTACGGGCGTACACCGATCGCCGGCCAGCCGGACACCATCGCCACCGGGGACAACGGCGAAACGGTGTGGATCGAGCAGCGGGGAAGGGCCCTGGTGGCCGCGCGAAATCTGCCCCTCGACGCCGACGCCGCCGCCCTGGTCGACGCCGCTTTCGCTGCCCCGTCGGTGGTCATGCCGAGGCGCCGTCCGTGCCTTCCGGAGGCGATCGACCGGTTGCGAAAAAAGCCACCTAGTGTAAGCGTGAACAACATATTTCCGCTTTGACTTCTGTAACCCTCGATGAAAAACTAACCGGGAATGGCCAAGCTCATCGAGGGGTTCAAGGACGGCAAGCCCGAGCTCGGGCGTCGCACGTTCCTGGTTCCCGAGACGCACGCCGAGGTCCTCGCGTTGCTCTATCACGAGCAGACGGGAATCGTCGGCGGGTTGCCCGTCGGCCCGGTGAGCCAGGAGCCGTGTGGTGCGTACGGCATTCGCATGTATCCGGATCAAGATCCCGACGTGCTCGAGGAGACGCGACGCTATTTCGAGCGGCTCGCGGAGCGCTTTTACAACGATCTCCCGCAGGCGTAGCACCAGCCCGGGTGGCGCCGGTGCGCGGCCCGATCTAATGTCGAGCACGATGGTGGTTGGGGTAGCGGTGACCGCGTTCGCCGCCGCGATCCTTCTGGGCGGGTGCCCCCGGCCTCGGTCCACACCGGATGGCTGCGGCAAGGACACCGACTGCAAGGGGGCGCGGGTGTGCGTGAAACGGGAGTGTGTGGAGCCGCCGCCGGGGTCGGTGTCGCGCCAGCCACCGCCGGCGGATGCGGCGCCGGTGCACCGGGCGGGGCCGGGGCCGTTCGCGATGTTCGGCGGCGATGCTCGTCACACCGGACGGACCGCGGGGGCGGCTCCCGAGAAGGCGCCGGCGGAGCAGTGGTCGGTCAAGTTCGGCGGGCCAGTCGTCGGCTCGCCCACGGTTGGCCCCGACGGGACCATCTACGTGACCTCGCACGATCACTTCCTCTACGCGGTCGGCGCCGACGGCAAGATCCGCTGGAAGCTGGAGACCGGCGATCGCGTCTGGAGCACCCCGGCGGTGGCCGCGGACGGCACGGTCTACACCGGCTCCGACGATGACCACATCTACGCGGTCGACGGCGCCACCGGCAAGGTCGAGTGGAAGCTGCGCCTGGGCGAGTGCGAGCCGCCGATCGGGTTCGGCCCCGAAGGCGCGCGCTGCGACGGCGACGGCGGTCCGACCATCGGCCCCGACGGCACCATCTATACCGGTGGCGACGGCGTCTACGCCATCTGGCCCGACGGCGCGCTGCGCTGGAAGCTGGCCACCCCCGAGCATGTCTCCACCGCGCCGGCGCTGGCGGCGGACGGCCGGGTCTACGCCGGCAGCCAGGACGACGCGCTCTACGCCATCAACCCCGATGGCACGCGCGCGTGGGAGGTTCGTACCCACGACGACGTCGAGTCGTCGCCGGCGATCGGCGACGACGGCACCGTCTACGCCGGCAGCGACGACGGCGCGCTCTACGCCGTCAGCCGGGATGGCCAGGTCGAGTGGAAGGTGCTGACCCGCGGCGCCGTCCGCGGGTCGCCGGCCATCGCCGTCGACGGCACCATCTACGCCAGCTCCTTCGAGGGCCGGCTCTACGCGATCGACCCGAGCGGCAAGGTGCTGTGGCGCTTTGCCGCCGCCGATCGCATCGCGGGATCACCGGTGGTGGCGCAAAATGGCGTCATCCTCTTCGGCTCCCAGGACGATCACCTGTACGCCGTCTCGCCCGACGGTGTGCTGCTCTGGTTTCTCACCTTTGGTGAGGATATCGACAGCGCGCCAGTCATCGCGGCAGACGGCGTCCTCTATGCGGCGTCCGACGACGGTACGCTGCGAGCATTCAAGTGAAGAAAAACAACGACAAGTATCAGACCGATGACGGCGATCAGGTCATCGGCAGAATTAGCGTGCATCCGGCCGGCTACGGCTTCGTCGCCGTCGAGGAGGGCTCGGACGACGTGTTCGTCCCCGCCAAGTACCGCGGCGAGGCGATGGACGGCGACCGGGTGCGCCTCGGCACCTGGGACGGCTACAAAGGCACCGAGGGCCGGGTGATCGACATCCTCGATCGCGGCCGGGCCAAGCTGACCGGGGTCATCGAACGCGAGAAGCGCGGCCTGCACGTCACCCCCGACGATCCGCGGGTCGCCGCCGACTACGGCTCGATCACGCTGGAGGGCGGGACCGGGGGCGGCCGCCAGGGACAGGCGGTGGTGGTCGAGATCTCCCGCTACCCGACCCGGGCCCGGCGCGAGATCCGCGGCCGCGTGGTTCGCGTCCTCGGCGATCCGGACGATCCGCGCACCGAGATCGAGAAGATCCTCGCCTGCTCCGACATCCCCCGCGTCTTTCCCGACGGCGCTCTGGCCCAGGCCGAGCGGACCCCCGAGGAGGTCCGCGCCGACGACCTGGCCGATCGCATCGACCTGCGCGACCGCCCGTTCGCCACCATCGATCCGGAGACCGCCCGCGACTTCGACGACGCCCTGTGCATCGAGGAAGGGCCGCAGGGCGGCTGGCGGGTGTGGGTGGCGGTGGCCGACGTCTCGCACTACGTGCGCAACGACGACGCGCTCGATCGCGAGGCCGCGATCCGCGGCGTGTCGGTCTACCTGCCCGATCGCGTGATCCCGATGCTGCCGTTCCCGCTGTCGGCCGGCATCTGCTCACTCAACCCCGAGGTCGATCGCTGCGCCATGGTCGTGCGCCTCGACTTCGACAGCAAGGGCAAGCTGATCGACAAGGGCTTCGCCGCGGCGGTGATCCGCTCGCACGCGCGCCTGGACTACCCCGGCGTGGCGGCTGCGCTGCAGGGCGACTTCCGCGGACGCCGCGAGCGCTACCGCCCCTGGCGCCCGTCGCTGATGCACCTGGACGATCTGGCGCAGAAGCTGCGCAAGCGGCGCCTGCACCGCGGCGCCCTCGACCTGGAGCTGTCGGAGGCCAAGGTCATCCTCGACAACGACGATCCGCGGCTGGTCCGCGACATCGTCCGGGCCAAGGGTTCCGAGGACGTCAAGCGCGCCTACCAGCTGGTCGAGGAGTTCATGATCGCGGCCAACGAGGCCGTCGGCTCGTTCTTCCGCGAGCGCGAGCTGCCGTGCGTGTGGCGCGTCCACGCCGCGCCGCGCCCGCAAAAGGTCGAGGAGCTGGCCGCCGTGCTGCAGAGCTACGGCATCCACGTCGACCCCGACGAGGCGATCACGCCGCAGGGGATGAAGCACGTGCTGGCGGCCCTGGGCAAGCGGCCGGAGGCGCGCCCCTTGACCTTCCTGGTCCTGCGTTCGCTCAAGCAGGCGGTCTACCAGCTCGACAACGTCGGCCACTTCGGCCTGGCGTCG
>Ga0114931_10011638_pt1 | contig 10371 bp, 8 predicted proteins | sample 2SBtaG_FD_89579 | JGI IMG/M metagenome (GOLD analysis project Ga0114931, IMG submission 89579) | Deep subsurface microbial communities from Kolumbo volcano to uncover new lineages of life (NeLLi) - 2SBTROV14_V59a metaG | ecosystem: Environmental > Aquatic > Marine > Volcanic | place: Kolumbo... | reverse complement strand
CGGAGGTGCCGTCCTGCAGCCCTGGCTCGTGCGGACGTCGGACTGGTCCACCCAGCTGTACCTCGGGGAAGACGGCCAGATCCTGTTGCTTGGGACCCTCGAGCAGATCATCACACCGGCCGGTGTGGTGCGCGGGCACCGCGGCTGCCTCGACGTGCGGGGTCGCATGCGCGCCGGCGGGCCCTTCGACGAGGCCCTGCCCGAGGCGGCCGTGGCATTGGTCCAGGAGGCCGCCGCGTGTGGCTTCCACGGCCCCTGCGGCGTGGACGCCCTCTGCTTTCGCGGGCCGGACGGCGACGAGCAGCTGTGGCCCAGCGTGGAGCTGAACGCCCGCTTCACCAGTGGCATCGTCATGCTGGCGGAGCTTCGACGGGCGCTGCCGCGCATCCGCCAGGCCCTGGACCTCGCCCCCGGCGAACGGGTGGGCTTCTTCTGTGCCCTCGCCGCGCCTCGGGGAGGCTGGCCGGCCCGCGCGGCGGCTGGCGCCGGGGGGGGGAGGGAATCCGCGGGGATCTTCCTGCCCCTCGGGTCGGAAGGCCTGGCCGAAAGTCCCGGGATCTTCGTGTGTCGCGACGCGGAGACGCTGGATCGCGTGGTTGCCGCGGCACGTTGAGCGCGGCGGCGGGCGGTTGCCCCGGGGCGCTCTGCTACCGTTTCCGGATCGCCCCAAGGAGCCCCCCATGAGTGTCGCCACCTCACTGGACCCCACCCCCTCGACCGATGTCGCGGCCATTCCCGGCCTGGTCGAGCGTGTCCGGCGCGGCTTCGACAGCGGTCGTACCCGGCCCCTGGCGTGGCGTCTCGAGCAGCTCGACCGCTTGAAGGCGCTCCTGCAGGAGAACAGCGACCGGCTGGTGGAGGCGCTGCAGGCCGATCTCGGCAAACCCACCCTGGAGGCCTTTACCACGGACGTGGCCATCGTCGTCGGCGAAATCGCGACGGCGCGAAAACAGCTGAAGCGCTGGATGCAGCCCGAGAAGGTCGCCACCCCCATCAACGTGCAGCCGGCTCGCTCGTGGATCCAGCGCGAGCCCCTCGGCGTAGTGCTGGTGATCGCCCCCTGGAACTACCCGGTCCAGCTGCTGCTGCTGCCCGTGCTCGGAGCCATCGCCGCCGGCAATGCGGTGGTGATGAAGCCTTCCGAGGTGTCGGCGCATACATCGGCACTGCTCGCGGAGCTGGTGCCGCGCTACCTCGATCCCGAGGCGTGTGTGCTGGTCGAAGGGGCGGTGCCGGAGACGACGGCGCTGCTGGCGGAGTCCTTCGACCACATCTTCTATACCGGCGGGGGTCGCGTGGCCCGTGTGGTGATGCGGGCTGCGGCCAATCACCTGACACCGGTCACCCTGGAGCTGGGCGGCAAGAGCCCCTGCATCGTGGACGAGAGCGCAAAGCTCGCCCTGGCGGCGCGCCGCATCGCCTGGGGGAAGTTCCTGAACGCCGGCCAGACCTGCATTGCCCCGGACTATGTGCTGGTCCACGAGCGCCACGAGCAGGCGCTGGTGGACAGCCTGCGCCAGGCGCTACGCGAGTTCTACGGAGAAGATCCCAAGCAGACCGCGGACTTTGCCCGCATTGCCAGCATCCAGCACTTCCGCCGGCTGCAAGCCTTCTTGAAGGACGGTGAGCCCGTGATCGGTGGCCAGACGGACGAAGAGCAGCGCTACATTGCGCCGACGGTGCTGCGGGGTGTCGATCCGGATTCTGCGGTGATGAGCGAGGAGATCTTCGGCCCGGTGCTGCCGGTACTTCCGGTTCAGGACGTGAACGATGCGGTGTCCTTCGTGCGGCGTCGGGAGAAGCCGCTGGCGCTCTATCTCTTTACCGAGAGTGCCGAGAACGAGCGAAAGGTGGTGGAGCAGACTTCCTCAGGGGGCGTCTGCGTGAACGGGACCATCTGGCAGGTCGGCAATTCGAATCTGCCCTTTGGCGGGGTGGGCCCGAGCGGCATGGGCGCCTACCACGGCAAGGCAAGCTTCGAGTGCTTCAGCCACCGCAAGGCGGTGGTGAAGAAGTCCACCCGCTTCGACCTCAAGGCGATGTATCCGCCCTATGGCGCGCTCAAGACAAAGCTCGTCAAGAAGCTGATCTAGGAAGGACTGCACGAGATGTTGGAGCTACCGTTTGCGATTCTCGGAGCCCTCGTGGTGGGTGGCGTGGCCTTTGCCCTTGGCCGACGCACGGCGGGAAGTACGCGAAAGCTGCGCGAGCTGCGGGGGGCCCTGGAAAGCGCGACGGAGGAGGGCGAGCAGGTCCGGCAAGAGCTGCAGCACTACCGCACGCAGGTTTCCGACCACTTTGCCACGACCTCGGAGCGGCTTCACGACCTGACGGTCCAGTACCGCGCGGTCTACGATCACCTCGCAGAAGGCGCGGGGCAGCTCTGCCCCGAGTCCTTCGAGCAGCTGGATGGCGGCCTCGGGCTGGACACACTCCCGAACACACTACCGGAAGGCCAGGCCGCAGCTTCCTCGTCCCCGCCCCAGCCGGACACCCACTCCGACGCTTCCACGCCAGCCTCGGGTGAGCGGCCCAGCTAGCGCGGCCGCGGGACGAGCGTCACGGATTCGGTTTCCGGGTCGAAGACGATGCACGCCTCCCCGCGCTTCAGCTGGCGCATCACGTCCGCCACCTTGTCTTCGAGGCTGCGTTCGACCTCACCGTAGTCCGTTCCCTCGCGGTTCACGAAAGCCTCCAAGACCCCGCGCAATGCCGAGGCGGAGAGCTCTTCCAGGGGAATCTCCACAGGGAGCCTGCCTTCGCCGGATGCCATGGGCCCACTCTAGAGCGCCGTGGGCCCGCTGGCTTCCTTCCAGGCGCCCGGGAAAATCGTAACCCCCATCCCCCGTGGCTCGTAGAGACGGGCGGGCGGGTGCGCCCCGGCCAATGCGTGGCGCCGCTCGCCTCTTTGATCCATCGAACCATTCCATCGAGAGAGGAGAAGCTCCGATGAAGAGCAGAATCTTGCGGCCGGCCGCGCTCTGTCTGGTTGCGCTGTCGCTGCCCGTCCTGTTGCTGGGTTGTAGTGGCATGATGATGAAGATGATGCCGACCTCCATGAAGAACAAGATGATGGCGAAGACCACGGCCGAGATGCAGGCCCTGGCTCCGGCCAGGGGCTACCTCGATGCGCACAAGAGCCAGAAGCGCCCTCGAGGACTGCTTGGGGGTCCCCTCTTGATCCACTTGAGCCAGACGCGCGGCGGTGTCTTCGTGGCGCTTCCGGACCACCGGAAGCTGGACGCTGATGTGTTTGGCACGCCGGAGCATCCGCGGGCCTTCGGGGGTACGCCGGGAATCAACGGCATGCCCGTGATGGGCCGCGAGCAGTCCGGTGGCAAGTTCACCCAGACCCGCAAGCGGACGCCCTTCGGTGACAAGCACACCGTCATGGCGGCTGGCCGCTTGAAGATCGAGGCCCGAGATGCCACTGCCACGGATGCGGCCGTCACCCAGGACTCCGTCCACATGATGGCGAGCTGGAAGGACAAGGCCGGCAACACCTATGGCGTGCGCTGCTGCAAGATGATGGCAGCCCACGGCGTGGAGTACCCGACCTTCGGAGGCGTGGTGACCAACCACATCCTGCACGGCTTCACGCGCATCGGCACAGCCCTCATGCCCAGCGAATACACCTACTTCGCCTTTTGGGGCATGGGCCAGGTCGAGAAGAACGGCAGGGTCCTGGACAAGCCTCGGCTGGTCCACGGCATGCTCACGGAGTACGTGCGCACGGCGGGCTATCACCTGGCCATGGACTCGCAGGTGTCTCCGGGGCAGCTCCAATTCCACCTGATGGTGCCGCCCATGATGCCCGTGAAGGGGCAGGGCCACTTCGAGCACAGCCCCGTCAAGACGGGGATGATGCTGCCCAACGGCATGACGCTGCCCTTCTGGCACGTCATGTTCGAGAGCGTGCAGGTTGATGCGCGTCACGAGTAGGTTCCCGAACCGGCCCGCCGCCGTGCGGCGGCGGGCCGATGCCTTGCTCTGGCGCGGCGGCCTGGCGCTGCTGCTGGCGCTGCTCGTACCGGCCGTCGCGGTCGCTGCGGGGGAGAGCGAAGCGCCCGCGTCCGCGCCTGCGGCGACGGTGAAGATCCTCGACACGCTGACCTTCGAGCCGAAGGTCGTCGTCGTCCATACTGGTGACACCGTAGAGTGGCACAACGACTCCATGCTGGTGCATACGGTCACCGCGGATCCGAAATTGGCGGCACGCGCCGAAGATGTCCATCTGCCGGTCGGTGCCCTTCCCTTCAATTCGGGCTTCCTGGTACCCAAGGCCACCTTTCGCCACACCTTCCAGCGCGCAGGTCGCTACCGCTACTTCTGCCTGCCCCACGAGGGGGCTGGGATGATCGCCACGGTCGAGGTGAAGGCCGCCCTGCCTCCCAGTGCTGCCCGGGAGATGCGCCGCTAGCGTGCCCCGCGCGTGCCCATGTCACCAAAGCGCAGCAGCAGGGCGGGTAGCACCAGCAGGTCGGCGAGCAGCGCCCCCAGGATGGCAACCGAGGAGATCAGGCCGAAGTTGGCGACACTCTGCCACGGAGAGAGTGCCAGGGCCGCGAAGCCCACGGCCAGCGCGATGGACGTCGTCACGAGCGCCCGTCCCACGTGATGCACCGTCTCGCGCACGGCGCGAGGCCAGGGCATCTGGGAGCGGCGCAGGCCGCGCAGGCGGTGGAGCATGTGGATGGCGTCGTCTACGGCGATGCCGAGCACAACGGCAGCGACCATGGCGCTTCCCACATCCAGGGGACGCCCCAGGGCGCCCATCAAGCCGAGGGTCGCGAGCACGGGCAGCAGCGTGGGCAGCATTGCCAGCAGGGACCAGCGCAGCGAGCGGAGGAAGACGGCGAGGAGCAGCGCGACCACCAGGCCGGCGCCGAGGAAGCTTCGCAGCTGCGTCGCGCGGATCGCATCCACCATGTCGTGCACCACGGCGTAGGGCCCCGTGGCTTCCAGCCGCCAGCCCGGTGGCAGGCTCTCCTGCAGCGGGCCATGGATCCTTCGCATCACCCGCCGCATCACCTCCTGCGGGCTCTTGGCGGTGGCCACCGAGATGCGCAGGTGCCGGTGACTCGCGTCGACCCACTCGGCCAGGCCGTCCTCTTCCGGTCCGCCTGGGCGGCTGACCAGCGCCAGCAGTGCGGCCGGCGTGCGGGCCACGGCGGGTACGCCAGGCGGGAGGGCGCGGCGCAGCGTGTCCAGCAGGTCTAGCAGCGACCGCGCGGGGCCCATGCCCGGCAGCTCGGTGAGCGCCTCCGAGAGCCGCTTCAGGTGTTCGAGGGTCGCCGGAGCGGCGAGCCGCGTGCCCGGGGGCAGCTGGAGATCGACCTCCAGGCGGTCCGGCCGTGTGAGATGTGCCTGGACGAAGTGCGCCCACTGCACCACCTGGCTCTGCTCGCCGTAGAGCTCCTCGAAGCTGGCGTCTACGCGCAGGTGACTGGTCCCCCACGCGCCCGCAATGGCGATCGTCAGGGCCACGGAAAGGATGAATGCGCTGCGCCGTTCGGCCATGGCCACGAGGCGGCCGAGGGCCCTGTCCCAACGGCGGGAGGCAGCGCGGGTGTGCACCTGCACCGGGGAGATCCAGCGCAGCAGCAGGGGCAGCAGACTGAAGGTGAGGAGCAGCGACGCCAGGACGCCGAAGCACGCCAGCCAGCCAAAGCGCGCAAAGCTGGCGAGATCGCTGGTCTGGAAGGAGGCGAAGCCCGCCGCGGTGGTGAGCGAGGTCATGGTGCAGGGAGCCGCAATTTCGCCACTGATCTGGCGGATCAGCCGAGCCCGGTCGCGCGGCGTGGATGTGCTCCGTCCGGCGGCTTCATCCGCGTAGCGCGCCACCATGTGGATGCCATCGCACACTCCGATCACCAGGATCAGCGGGGGCAGGGCCTGTTCCAGGCTGTTCTGCGCCCATCCCAGCCATCCCTCGAGGCCCAGCGTCCAGAGCACGGCAAGGCCCACCACGAAGAGCGCTGCCGCGGCGGCCCGGGCGGAGCGGAAGAGCAGCAGGAGGCAGCCGCCCACCAGCGCCACCATCAGCGGAATCAAGTGGGCGGTTGCGCTGGCGAGCTCTCCCCCAGCCACCACGAACTCCACCGGCCCGCCGACGCGCTGGAAGTGGAACCCCGCCCGCTCGTAGGGGGCCAGGGCTTCGTCCAGGGCGCTATACGCCTGCTGCGCGAGGACGCTCTCCGACGAGCGCAGCTCGGCTACGATGGCGCCCACCCGACCATTGGCCGAGACGAGCTGGCCCACCCAGAGGGGGTCCCGGAGAGCGATGCGGGAGAGGCGTGCCACGTCTCGAGGGATCTGGCCGTCTTCGAGGAGTCGGCGTTGCTGGGGGCCCGCCGGGCCCGCCACCAGCAGAACCGCATTGGCGGGGCTGCGGACGCGTCTCACGGCGGGGCTCGCGGCGAGCCGGCGCGCCACGGCGTCGGCCATGCGCAGGGCTTCGGGGTCGAAGACGCTCTCACAGCGCGGGCTCTCCTCGCAGCTCCACACCGCCATCAGCGGAAGCCCGCTGTCGAAGCGCGCCAGGAAGGCATCAAAGCGGCGGATGGTGGGGTGATCCGGGCCGAGGAAGGCCCGGTAGCCCACGTCGGTGGAGAGCCTCGGAAGCCCTGCCAGCGCAGCCAGGCTGAGCGCCAGGAGCAGCGTGCCGCTCCCGCGCGGGTACGCCAGGGCGAGGCGGGTCAAGCGGCTCACGCGCTGCGATCCGGTAGCGGCGGTCGAAGCGCGTCCCGCCGCAGATCCTGCGGGTCGGTCCACTCGAAAGGAGCCCGGCAGCTGCCCGCCACGCGCATGGTTCTCCTTCACCCCCGGGAGGAGCACGCCACAGGGCCCTGGAGGCGAGGTTACCGCACGCCAAGACTCCGCGGATTCCCTTGCGGCGTTTCAAGGCAGCCGTGCTGACTCTTCGTCGACGGGCTCGTATCTTTCGCACGTCGGTGGCTTCTGGCTTGCCTGGAAGGGGTAGAGGCATGTGGACGTGTCCGTCGCGTCGCAGCATGACGTGGAAGTTGCGGCTGCTGTTCCTGGCGGGCCTGGGGTTTCTTGGCGTCGCGGCTGGCAGTACGGCGGACGAACTCGTACTGGCCCCGGCGTCGTCCCAAGTGACCTTCCTGCTTCCCGCCACCCTGCATCAGGTGCATGGCAGCTTTCAGCTGGTCGAGGGCCGGATCTGCTTCGACCTCGCGAGCCACGCTGTCGCGGGTCGCATCGTCCTGGACGCGCAGAGCGCACAGACCGGCCTCGCCAGCCGCGACCGAAACCTGAAGGAGACCGTACTCGACAGCGAGCGCTTCCCGCAGATCGTGTTCGAGCCCGAGCGTCTCGAGGTTGTGGCGCAGAGCGGCGATGAAGCCCAGGTGAGGCTTCACGGGGAAGTGGAGATCCGTGGCCTGCGCAAGCCCCTGGAGATTCCCGCCCACGTCACGCGTCATGCACAGGCCATCCGGATCCAGTCCGACTTCGAGGTTCCGTATGTTGCCTGGGGCCTGCCCGATCCGAGCGTCTTGATCCTGAAGGTGGCCCCCGAGGTCTCGCTGCATCTGGATGTACAGGCTGTGATCCGCAGCCAGGGGCCGGGCCTGGCAAGCGTCGCAGAGCCGACCGGCTGCCCAGACCCCTGATGAGGGTCGACCCGGGATGCAAGCCCGGCCGCCAGCAGAGGCGGCAGGTGGTGGCCCAGGGCAGAATCGAACTGCCGACACCCGCATTTTCAGTGCGGTGCTCTACCAACTGAGCTACCGGGCCCCACGGGAGCGCGGGAATCTAGCCGCCGGCGCCCGGTGGGGTCAACCAGGTTCCTGCCGTCAGCATCCCGTGTCACCGTCAGCATCCCGTGTGGTAGGGTGCGGCACCGTGAGGGTCCAATCGAGCCGGAAGTTCCAGCTGGCGGCGTCCCTGCTGGCGCTCTTCTCTCTTCTCCTGCATCTGCCCGCAAGCAATGCCCAGGCGGCCGCCCGCGCTCCCGCCCAAGGCCAGCATGGCATGGTGGTGTCGCCCCAGCGCGACGCAACCCTGGCGGGGCTGTCGATCCTCGAGGCCGGAGGCAACGCGGTGGACGCAGCGGTAGCCACGGCCTTTGCGCTCGCTGTCACGGATCCATACCACTCCGGGCTGGGTGGCGGCGGCTTCATCCTGATCCGCCTGGCAGATGGCCGGGTGGTGGCTATCGATGCCCGTGAGACGGCCCCCGCGGCCGCGACCCGGGACATGTACGTCGCGCCCGGTGTCCCCAATGATGCATCCCGTCTGGGTCCCCTGGCCGTCGCCGTCCCCGGACTCGTTCCCGGGTTGGCAGACGCGCAGGCTGAGTTTGGAACACTGCCCCTGCCACGCGTTCTGGCCCCGGCGATCCGTCTGGCGGAGGAGGGCTTTGCAGTGGGTCCTCACCATGTGGCCGCGGTGCGCTACTGGCAGGGCCTCGGGTTGGCCGAGCGCTTTCCCGAAACCGCCCGCATCCAGCTTCCGGACGGCGAGACTCCCATCGCGGTTGGCTGGCGGCTCGTGCAGAAAGATCTGGCGCGGACGCTGCGGCGCCTGGCGCGCAACGGCCCGGCCGAGCTTCAGAGCGGCGAGACCGCCCGGGCCATCGCAGCCGAGGTGAAGCGGCGGGGCGGGCTCCTCACCGCTGCGGACCTGGCCGGCTATCGGACGAAACGCCGCGAGCCCATTCACGGGCGCTATCGCGGCCTGGATGTGTACTCCTTTCCGCCTCCATCGTCGGGCGGCGTGGCACTGGTGGAGATGCTCCAGATCCTGGAGCCCTTCGACCTGGCCGCGCGCGGGGCCGGCTCCTCGGCAAGCCTCCACGTCATTGCCGAGGCGATGAAGCTGGCCTTTGCAGACCGCGCAGCATGGCTCGGGGATCCTGACTTCGTGTCGGTTCCCACCGCTCGCCTGGTGTCGCGCGCGCATGCGGATGCCTTGCGCGCGCGGATCAACCCTCCCTGGTGGCGGCGCTCTCCCCTGACCTGGGGTTGCTCCGAGGTGGCGATCGATGTGCCGGCTCCTGGACAGGCGGCCCACGGGGGAGGCACGACGCATCTGTCCGTGAGCGACGCCGCCGGCAATGCCGTGGCCATTACGCAGACCGTCAACCTGCTCTTTGGCTCGGGGATCACGGTGCCCGGAACGGGGGTGGTTCTCAATGACGAGATGGACGATTTCTCCGTTGCCCCGGACACGCCCAATGCCTTCGGCCTGCTGGACATTCGCGGGCAGAACGCCATCGCCGCCGGCAAGCGCCCGCTCTCGAGCATGACCCCCACGATCCTGGTGCGCGATGGCCAGCTCTTCATGGTGACCGGCAGCCCGGGCGGCCCGCGCATCATCACGACCACGCTCGAGACCATCCTGAACGTCGTGGACTACGGCATGAACGTGCAGGAGGCTGTCTCCGCGCCACGCTTCCATCACCAGTGGATGCCGGACAAGCTGGTGGTGGAGCCCGAGATTTCGGCGGATGTGGTCGCGGCCCTGCGTCGTTGCGGCCACACGGTGGAGGTCTCGCGCCGCCACTGGTCCAGCGCCCAGTCCATCGTGGTGGATCCGGCCTCCGGCTTGCAGCTCGGCGGGTCGGACCCTCGTTCAGACGGTCTCGCTCGAGGCTTCTAGGCTCCGGGGACTGGAACGGCTCTTCCGTCCTGGCGGAAAAGGTGTTCCGCGCCGAGTCCCCCTCGGGGTGGGATCCGCTTGTACTCTCTTGATTCCAAAAGGGAATCAGATCTGTTCCGGATGTGGCACGCCGCTTGCTTTTTCCCCGGGTATCGATTCGGGAAGGGGATGAAGCCTCCTCTGGGTAGTGGGCCCAGGCCGTGCCCACTGGGGGCAGGTTCCCCGCCGGTCCGGGATTTCTGGCTTTTCCCGGACCGGCGCTCCCCGGGGCGGGACCGCGGGGGCTCCACTCAGGGGTGGATGACCGCCAGGGTGGCGCAGTCCAGGTCGAGGACGCGCTGGGCCACGCGCAGCACATCCTCCGCCGACACCCGGCGGATGCGCTCGATCGCGCGCTCTTCAGCGTCCGGGCCCAGCCCGTAGCGGGCATCGAGGGCCATGTGCAGCGCCCGCGAGCTGCTGCGCTGCTGGTCGATCGCATTGCTACCCACCAGGTAGCGCCGCGCGCGCGCGAGCTCCGCTTCCCGCGGCGCGCTCTCCAGCACCCGCTGGAGCTCGCTCCGAATGCCGTCCAGGGCGGCTTCGAGCTTCTCTGGAGCCGTGCCCATATAGACGGCGAACAGCCCCGGCGCGATGCCCTCGACGTTGACTGCAGAGACTGTGTATGCCAGGCCGCGGCGATCGCGTAGCTCGAGGAAGAGCCGGCCGCCCTGACCTCCGAGGAGCTGGGCCAGCACCTCCAGG
>Ga0114931_10011637_pt1 | contig 10372 bp, 15 predicted proteins | sample 2SBtaG_FD_89579 | JGI IMG/M metagenome (GOLD analysis project Ga0114931, IMG submission 89579) | Deep subsurface microbial communities from Kolumbo volcano to uncover new lineages of life (NeLLi) - 2SBTROV14_V59a metaG | ecosystem: Environmental > Aquatic > Marine > Volcanic | place: Kolumbo... | reverse complement strand
CTGGCACCTGCAGGCATCTAGGCCTAACACACTCACAAAATCAATAAGTTACCCGCGATACTGTCTGGCATCGTCTGGCACTGGCAGGCATCGGCAAGTAATTATTAATATTTTTCTGCAATTACGATCAAGTTAACCTGATGTTAGTGATTCATCTTATTTAAGCACTAAGAAAAAACATGCTTGATCTGTACCGACCGGTCTAGTATATTTCCTTTCATGACGACGACAGATACACGACAGCTTATATTGGACACAGCAGCTACGCTGTTTCACACGCAGAGTTACAGTGACGTGGGTGTCGCCACGATCTGTAAAGAAGCAGGGGTGTCAAAGGGCAGTTTTTTCCATTTCTTTCCCAACAAGCAGGACCTGGGTGTGGCGGTTCTGGAGCAGTTCCGGGAAACATCAACGCCACCCTGGTGGCCAAGGCTTTCTCTAGCCAGTATCCCCCACTGGAGCGGATACATCGGTTTGTCGACGAACTGTATCGTTTCCAGAAGGCACAGGTCGAACAACACGGCCACCTGCCGGGTTGTCCCTTCGGTAATGTTGTGATGGAGCAGGCGACGCAGGATGAAGTACTGCGCGCCAAAGCCGACGGCTGCATTCGGTCCATTAGCAATCATTTTCGAACCGCTGTGGCGGATGCGGTACAAAGCGGTGATTTACCACCGGTGGATGAATCGGCCACGGCGGATGCCATGTTCAGCTATTTGGAGGGTATCCAACTGATGGCCAAATCGCGCAACGACGCGGAAATCATTAAAACCCTTGGAGCGGTTGTCACCTCGATCCAGGTGCCGCTCAAGACGTAGCCGTGTTTTTTTGCCCTGAGAATAAACCGACCGGTCTATTAAGGCTGCTAACAAAGGAGATGCTAACCATGCCCGAGACCAACCAGACCCTGGACGCCCGTGGGCTCAACTGTCCGCTGCCGATCCTGCGAACTCGCAAGTCACTGAATACCCTGGCTGCCGGCCAGACTCTGCAGGTGATCGCTACCGATCCCGGCTCAGTCAAGGACATCAGCGCGTTCTGTGACCAGACCGGCAACGAGTTGCTCTCGGCCAGCCAGTCCGGGGAAGAACACATTTTCGTGATTCGCAAAGCATAACCCGACCGTTCCCAACCCGTTCGCACAGCGAACTTAATGACATAACGAAAGGAGATAACCATGCCACTAACTCTGACCCTGACCAAAGGCGTGCTGCCCGAAGGTGCTGAACAACAGGCGGTCTCAAAAATTACTGACGCCATGTTGAAATGGCACGGCCTGTCCGGCAACAAAGTGATGACACCCAATGTCACTGCACAGGTGAATATCCTGTCGGAAAACGCCACCTATTCCGGAGGCAAGCCCTTTGCCGGCGCCTGGGTCGAATGGAAGACCCCGTCCTTCGCCTTTAATACCCGAGAAATACAGACCGGATTCTTCAAGGATGCCACGGACATCATCCATGAGCTATCCGGTGGCAAGCAGCCCCGTGACCACATCTACGTCAACGTCGTGCACACCGTAGACGGTGCCTGGAATCTGGACGGGCAGGCGATGACCAATGAGCAACTCGGTGCAGCCATTGCACGAGGCTAACTGCGTGGTCCTGACACCCATTCATAACCTCAATTGAAACACAGGAAACCTCATGATCAAAAAAACATTGAAACGTACAGCACTGCTCGCTGTATTCGTTGCATCACCATTTACCAGCGTGATGGCCGGCTCTTCGCAGTGTATGCCAATCGGTGGTATCGGCACCGCTAATTTGTATCCGGAAGGTGAATCCAAACCCATCATCATCGCGGCCAACATGATCGGTAGCGTCAGTAATGCCGCCGGAAAAGTGACCGCACAGCGAAAAACGGCAACCGGCCTCGAAATGGATATGGAGCACTACTTCGGGACGGAAAAATCTGGCGGTATGCATACCAAAGACCTGGCCGTACTCACCGCAGTGCCCGGTAAGCCCGATAAATTCATGGTGGAGATCACCTACACCATTCAGCCTGGTGAAACACGGGGCTCATTACAGGGCTACACGGGCCAGTTTAAAAGCATGGGTCTGGCAGACTTGAGTGCGGACCCGGATGGGATGAAGGTGGTTATTCGGTACAGCGGCGCCATCTGTAAATGAGCACATCACTGACCGGTGGCCACAGCCTGGCCATCGGTCTTATATCTTAACCCGATCATTGGAGAACAGAATATGAGTCAACCAATAAAAGCATTTGTTTATGTCGAAGCCCAGGTTTCGATGCCTTTCGAAGATTATCCCTGGAATAAGGACAACCCTGATATCAGGAAACAACCGGGATTTATCAGCAAGACCTGGCTCTCTGGTGCTGACAACCATTCTATAGGTGGGTTCTATGCCTTTGACAGCTTGGAGCATGCCAGACAGTACGCCACGGGTTTTATGGCCGAAAAAGCCAAAAAGCTGAATATAGGCATCACAACCCGGGTATTCGACGCCGATCGGGTTACCGATGCCAGTGGTGAAATGAATTCGCCTTTTTTCGGCTAGCGCGGGTTTGGTGATGATGGAAAGTTCCGAGACCCGAAAGGCCATGCTACCAGGCCGAATGCTCTACACCATGATTCGGGTCACCGACCTCGATCGGTCAGTGGCCTTTTACAGGGATCTTCTTGGCATGCGGGAAGTGCGCCGGGAAACCTTTTCCGAAGGCCGGTTCACGCTGGTGTTTATGGGCTATGGAAAAGCGCCGGACGAGATGCTTATCGAGCTGACTTATAACTGGGGCGATAACCGGTATACGCAAGGCACAGGCTACGGGCATCTTGCGCTAGAAGTGGACGATGTTTTCGCTGCCTGCGAACGACTCGGCAGCAAGGGCGTGAAAATCCTCCGTGAGCCCGGACCGATGAACTGGCCCGTCGATGAGACAGGCCATCGCGAGAATATTGCCTTCATCGAAGATCCGGACGGGTATCAGATCGAGTTGGTAGAAGCGATGACACAAAGTGGAGACCAGCCATGACGATAAATAGAAGAGAGACAGCTCTGGATGATAGGGGAGTCAGCCGACGTGATGTGCTGGCAACGGGTGCTGCCGGTGTGGTTGCCTTGCTGACCGGTGGATTGGCTCGAGGCGCTACACCAACCCGTTCCTTCGATGGCGAGAAAACCCGTTTACTAGACGCTGACCGTTTGCCCGGTGCCTTCGTCTACACCGAGGTACAGAATTCTGTGCCCTTCTCGGAGATACCCTGGGAGAAACGCAACCCGGTGATTACGGCAAATGATGGTTTTATCAGCAAGACCTGGCTTTCGGGTCTGGGTAATGACTCTGTCGGTGGATTCTATTCATTCGACAGTGTCGAGCATGCCCTGAAGTATGTGAACGGATTCTTTCCGGATGCCCAGCGCCGCTTCGGCAACGCCCATACCAGTCGTGTGTTTGATGCCGAAATAACAAGGCATGCGAGCATTGATTTGCATTCAGCGCATTTCGGCGTGAAACCCAAAACAAAGCCAGGCGCCTTTGTGTATACCGAGGTACAGGTCAGCATACCTTTCAGTGAGTTTGCATGGGAGTCGCGTAATCGTGTACTGAAGCAGACCCCGGGACTCCTTGGGAAGACGTGGCTGAGCGGACTCCATACCCAGACGCTGGGTGGGTTCGATGTGTTCGATACGGTCGAAAATGCACGGCGCTTTGCAATTGAATCCTTTCCAGAGACGGCAAAAAAGCTCAAGGCGGCCTTTATGACGCGTGTGTTTACTGCGGCTGCAACCGAGCAGGCCAGCCGGGCAATGCATTCGCCGTTATATCCTGAGGCGTGAGACGATGTCGATGAGTCATGCGCGGATGCTACATACGATGCTCAGAGTGAGCGATCTGGATCGCTCAGTGAAATTCTATACACAGGTCTTGAAGATGCGTGTGTTGCGCACCTATGACAACCCAAAGGATCAATTTTCTTTAACCTTTCTCGGCTACGGGGACGAAGCCGAAACTTGTGTGCTTGAATTGACCTACAACTATGGCGTTGATCACTACGAACTGGGTAATGCATATGGTCATATTGCCATTGGCGTGGAAAGCTGTGAACAGGCCTGCGCCGATATCGCCATGCGAGGTGGTGAAATCATCTATGGGCCTGCTACGATGGAAGGTCTGAGTGAGACGATTGCATTTGTGAAAGACCCGGATGGTTATCAGATTGAACTGGTGGAGCGACCAATAGAGTGGCTATCCTGAACCGGAGTGGGAAAAGCCTCCTTGTAACATGGCGTGTTTGGACTATTACGGCGAGCGCATCGCTGAATTTAAACCGAGAAAATCACATGATTCTGGAAGTCGCCGTACTGAACATAGAAACTGGTGAAGAGGCGCGTTTTGAAGCCGCATTCGCTGAAGCCGGCAAGTTTATTCAGGCCTCACAGGGATATCTCGGGCATGAACTGCGGCGGTGTGTGAAAAGCCCATCCAGGTATCTCTTACAGGTCAGGTGGGAACGCCTCGAAGATCATACGGAGGGCTTTCGGGATTCTGCTGACTACCGACAATGGGCGGCGCTACTGCATCATTTTTATGAACCCTTTCCCCACGTCGAGTATTATGGGGAGCCCCTTGGGATGGATGGCGCGGTCTGAGCTATTCGATGCGTGCTAAGGTATGACCTCTCTTCATTGCAAAGTGATATTCATTGCGTATCTCTGTGCCCTGGACCCTACAATGTATCTGCCTGAACAATTTGAGCAATCCGACACCAATGTCATCCATGAACTGATCCGAAACTATCCGCTGGCGACGGTCATTACCCAGCACGAGACCTTAGGTGTTGAGGCGAATCATGTCCCGCTGCACCTCGAGTTAGACCGGGGAGGCCTCGGCAGACTGCAGGGACATATCGCACGAGCAAATCCGCTTGCCAATGGGTTGGATGAGGATATGGATGTGCTGGCCATATTTCATGGTCCTCAGGCGTATATTTCACCCTCCTGGTATGCAACGAAAGCGGAAACAGGAAAGGTTGTACCTACATGGAATTATGTCGCAGTACATGGCTACGGTATTTTACGCAAAATCGACGACCCGGCATGGATCCTGGGCACGCTGGAAACGCTCACGGAGTGTAATGAGTCGTCTTTACCCGAACCCTGGAAAGTATCGGATGCGCCACAGGAATTTACCGAAAGATTATTGAGCCAGATCGTGGGCATAGAGATGGAAATTACGCATCTGACAGGTAAATGGAAAGTCAGCCAGAATCAACCGGCAGTCAATCAGGAAAGCGTCATCAAAGGGCTTCGTGATGCCGGCGACGCAGGGGCTACGGAGATGGCGGCCCTTGTGGATGGATACAGAAAGTCCAAGTGATGTGTTGTAGGGGCGCGCAGTGCACAGCCCTGGGTTGTTCTGGATGAAGAATCTAGCAAATATCATAGCAACCAAAAATGCAGTAGCTGTTCGCCCTTTGGGCGCGAAAACATTCTACTAGATTTGACGGAATAGGGTGTTTTTCTTGGGTACTAATGATAAAAAAACAAAGGCATAGCGGGCCTCTCCTCTGGCTGCATAGGTAGGTAATTGTCCTAATTCATTGGCGGGGATTGTTATCTTGATTTCACTTCAATGCATAAGCAGTGCTTGACACTCTGTAATGCAGAGCATTAAATGCTCTGGAATGCAGAGTAAGCGGGCTCAACAATGACATCTCCTTCACAGCAGACGCTCCACCAGATCCACGCCATGATGAAAAGCGGACACGAGGGTGTTCGTGTAGAGCGGCATAGCCTGATACTGTGGGGAGTGACCGCCGCATTCCTGGTGATTTTTACCAACGACCTGTTCAATGCGTCCTGGTTGAAGGTACATTGGGTGCTGGTCGCTGCCCAGAATCTGTTTGTCGGAGGTGTGCTATTTGCTGTCGGTATATGGGATTTTCGTCTGACGCGCGACAAGCGCCGCCTGCGGAATGAAAGTATCACCTTTATCCAACGACAGGTCACCAAAATCTGGTGGTTACTGATCGCCCTGATTGTTGTGGTCAATGCCGGCGCCAATTATTTCGGCGGCGATCATTTGTTCCTGGGTATTGCTATCGTCCTGGCCGGCATTGCGGTATTCATCAATGGCCTGTTTTCCGCACAACCGCTGGGCTGGGCGGGGGGCTTGCTGATTGTCGCTGGACTGGCGTTGCTGGCGGTTGGTTTGCCACGTATCGAGCAGGAATGGGTCGCGGCCAGTGTGTTTGGTGTGGGTTTGCCTTTATTTGCACTAGTTATCAACAAACCGGCGCTGGTGGGCCAATTTGCCGTGCGCGTGATTCTGAGCCTTGTCTGGGTGGCGGCCATACTGACGCCTGCGGTGTTGGCTATCCAGTGGTTTGATCGCGTCGAGGCGCCTGCGGGGCAACCGGTTTCACTTAACGAATACACCGCAGCGGACAGGGACCGGACCGGAGAATGGATTGTCCGCCTCCCGGCGGGAACGTCGATTCCGGTGCGTTGGTCACTCTCGGGCAATCCGGTTAAGTCGGTTACCGATAGCGCGCCCCTGCTGCAGCTGAGCAACGATATGGATGTCGTCTTTGTCGATGGTCGAGCGGACGGGCGTTATCGAATCGGTGAAGATGAATGGCGACTGAGGCGACAACATGCACGTATCCGGGTAAGTGAGCTTCAACCCGAGATCGCAGACGGCCAGCTCGTTGTTGATCTTCAAATCAGACTGTCGCAGATTCAGCCATGAGCGCGCCGATGGAAAATGCCACGCTCAGTATCACCAACGGGGACAGCGCCGTTGCAACCCTGCGCGCAGCCGGCATTTCCGAACCGGTCCTGCCGTGGCGAGATATCCTGCACGATGGACCCGTGCCGGGCGGGCTTTCGCCGGATGAACTGGCGGTGGTGCGTGCACGGTTTCTGCCCCAGCCTCCTGTGGGCAGCTATGAGGCAATTCTGCAGGGTTTCCGGGAACGCGATGATCTGGTGCGGGAGTTCCGGCGCTTTAGGCGTGTGACAATTTGGTTGGAGCATGACCTGTACGATCAGCTGCAGTTGCTGCAGCTGCTGGATCGATTTGCCGAAGTCGACATGGGTGACACGGAACTCGCCTTGATCTGCATCGACCGTTTCCCGGGCGTTGAGCGATTTTATGGCCTCGGCCAGCTCAATGCCGAGCAAATGGCAACGCTGGCCGGGTCGGAACAACCCGTCACGGAAGAGCAACTGGCACTCGGGCAACGGGGCTGGCGGGCGTTTACCTCGGATACGCCGTTACCGCTGCAGGCATTCATGCAATCGGACCTGACCGTATTGCCATTTCTCAAAGCCGCACTTGGACGCCATCTGGAAGAATTTCCCGATAGCCATAATGGCCTATCGCGACACGAACGGCAGATTCTGGAAATGGTCGACTCTGGCGTTACGCATCCGGGCAGACTGTTTGCCGCCCATCAACAGTTGGAGGCGGCCCCTTATCTGGGCGATTGGGGGTTCTGGAATGCTATCGAGGGGCTGACAAATGTTGAGAATGCCTTGCTACGAACGTTGTCCGGTAGCCAGTTTGTGCATCCACCCGACGTGCCGGCGGATGATGCCTTCCGTGAACAGAAGCTTGAGCTGACGTCGCTTGGCCGGGGAGTACTGAACAATGCAGCCAACTGGACTGAACTCAATCCACCAAATCACTGGAAAGGCGGAGTTCATTTGCATCCGGATAAGACGATCTGGTACTGGGACCGAAAGTTAAGCGCAATTGTAGAAAAACGATCATGACAGACGAAAAGACTCAATCGGCATCAAAAGGCATCGACAACTTGCTTCATCAACCGGTCCGTACCCGGTTGGCAGCCTTTCTGGCAACCCGTGGCGAGGCAACGTTCACTGAATTGAAGAACGTACTCGAGATCACCGACGGCAATCTGGACGCGCATGTGAAAAAATTAGTAACAGCCGGTTATCTTCTGGCGCGTAAATATCAGGGAAAGGGTAGAGCGCAGACACAGTACCGACTGAGCGCCGCCGGTAAGCGTGCCTTCGAACAGTATGTTCAGCAGTTGAACGCGTTACTGAATCTGGAAGCCAGTACCGAGCATGAGTCATCCGATAGCACATACGGTGCTCTACGCTTGTTACATGAGTGAATAACTTATCCTGGGAGGGGGGAACCATGTCCGTGTCCGATCTCGCGGCTTACCATAAGCTGATCACTGATTCTTATGATCAACGCAGTAATAACTACAACGACAGTTTGCCGCACCGCGAACAAGCGCAGCAACTGGTCGATTATTACCCGCCACCGGACGCCGGCCGCGTGCTGGATGTCGGCACCGGAACCGGTGCCGCGGCTTTCCATGCTGCCGGATATGTCGGTGATGAGGGGGAAGTACTGGGCGTCGATATTTCAACCGGTATGATCAGCAAGGCCAGGGCCCTGTTACAAGATTCGGGCCTCGCCCATGTCCACTTTATTCAGGCGGATGGAGAAAGGCTGCAACATGAGCAAGCGTATTTTGATCGCATCTATTGCGCCTCGGCGTTTTTCTGGATGACGGACAAGCAGCAGACGCTGAATCACTGGTACAAATTACTGAAACCCGGCGGCTGGGTCGGATTCCATGCCTGGCCGGAGACCAGTTATGTGTTCGGCTATGTGGCCCGCCAGGCGCTCAAGACCCAAGGTGTGGAGTATCTGGCGCACTCGCCGTATGGCAGTGTCGAGATTATCACCGGGTTGTTGAGCCGGGCCGGCTACGAAGACATTGATGTAAAAGTTATCGAGTCTGGCCACTACCTCAGCCTGCAAGAGGCGATCGACGCCTGGATAAATGAGACGGATTACCCCATTGGGCAGTACCCACACCCGGTGACCGTGACACCACCGGATATTCTGGAGCAGGCCCGGCAAGGTTATATCCGTGAAATGGAGTGCCGCAATACCGCCAAAGGGGTCTGGAATGATACGACGCAGTACTATGTTTTTGCGAAAAAGCCCCAGAGCTGACGGGATCCATTTTGGGTGGTGACCTGATCCATGACCACCTTTAAGGCACAGGCCTCAATTCTGTCAGAGCTGGCATTGCAAGAACAGCTACTGTCTCGCTACAGGTTGGGTTCCCCGGTCAGTTGCCGGTTGCACAAATACGGCGTCAACGATACCTACCGGGTTCAGGCGGCAGACAGCCTGTATTTTCTTCGCGTCTATTCGCTGCGCTATTCCGAGTATGCGACTATACAGCGCGAAGTTTGTTTGCTACAGGCATTAGCTGAGCGAAACGTCTCAGTCGGATGCCCGGTCGCCGATCGAACGGGCGAGTTCATACACCGTCTCCATGCGCCCGAAGGGCTTCGCTACGCAGTTTTGTTCAGTGGAGGTCAAGGCAAGCAAGTCGATGCCAAGTCAGAATCGCAGATGGAAGCATTGGGTGCATGGGTCGGAGGATTTCATAGCGCGGCCGCCGAGCTTGATCTGCCGGGTGTGCGTGGAGACATGAATCTCGAGCGTATGGTAGAGCAAAATGTACGATTGGTGTTACCAAGGCTACTGGATAGAGAGCAAGACCACGATTTTCTACTGACATTTGCCGGGCAACTGGCTACAAGGCTCAGGCAGCTAACCGGTAGAGCAGCCGAGACCGGCATCATTCATGGTGATCTGCATATGGATAATGCCGTGTTCTCAACTGAGCAAAGAATCACCGTCTTTGATTTTGCCGACAGCGGCATCGGCTGGCGTCTGTATGATCTGGGCGTTGTGCGGTTCATGATCCGGACCCGACTGCAGGATACAGACAAGCAGGATAGTGCCTGGAACGCCTTTCTACGAGGCTACCGTAAGCAAAGGTCACTGCCGGACGAAACGGCACGGGAAGTCATGCTGTTCGTGGCACTCAAAATACTCTGGCTGCTCGGTTTTCATACCACGGTAAGTGATCGACACGGCGATGGGTGGATCAATGACGATTACTGCGTCGCGGCCATCAGGCGCTTGCGAGACGTTTCTCAGGATTTGAATAATTGACTGAACCGATTGATTATTCAGGATCGTGAAACAACGAAGAGAATGGCTCGATTCGAACAGCACGTCGATATGTCTTCGTTAGTCGATCGTGGAGTAGCTGGAAGTGCGTGTGATCTAGCCCAGATGCCCTCTGTGTATCTCAGTTAAACGCAAAATAATTGGGAATAAACCCATTGAAACCAATATCTATAGATTACTTGTAGATCTATTGCTTGGGCTGCAGACACTACCGTCAAATTATTGTTAACTGTCATGCGATCACTTGCGACAAGGATGGGAGGAAAAAATTGAAACGAAGGCAATTTATGTTAGTAAGTGGCGGAACGCTGCTTATGATGATGTCCGACCCGTTTTTGAATAACAGCATGGCAGCCACACG
>Ga0114931_10011636_pt1 | contig 10373 bp, 12 predicted proteins | sample 2SBtaG_FD_89579 | JGI IMG/M metagenome (GOLD analysis project Ga0114931, IMG submission 89579) | Deep subsurface microbial communities from Kolumbo volcano to uncover new lineages of life (NeLLi) - 2SBTROV14_V59a metaG | ecosystem: Environmental > Aquatic > Marine > Volcanic | place: Kolumbo... | reverse complement strand
GGCAGCGAAGACGAGAACGAAATCGCCCCGGCGGTGGCGGCATCCAGAGCCCGGGAAATCCGGGTCGATGGGCCTGTCCCGGCGTATACGGTCTTTTCAAAAATGATCGGCGGGATGTACGATGCCGTGGTGGTGATGTACCATGACCAGGTCCATATTCCCGCCAAACTGGTCGGCTTTCAATACAATGCCCGCACCGGCGTTTGGCAGAATATGGCCGGCATCAACGTTACCCTGGGGCTGCCCATTATCCGCACCTCGGTGGATCATGGCACCGCTTTCGGAAAAGCCGGTGAAGGGCGGGCGAATCCCCAGTCCATGATTGAAGCGGTAAAACTCCAGGTTTTTGGCGCCTTCTTTCAGTTTGCTTTCTCCGGAAGGGAACCACCACTTCAAGGGATCGTTGGAAAGAGAGGTGAAGGCGGCTTCCGCGAACGGGTCCAGTTTGTCCGTGGTCCGCATCCGGGAAAGGTTGTCCTTCAGCAACCTGACATTGTAACGGACCACTTCAAGTTCCCCCAGCTGAAAATTCGGCATATTGTCCAGCAGGGCCGTGGGCCAAAAGAGGTCATTGGGCAGCCAGTTTTGCACCATCTGCCTGATGAGCATCTCATTTGTCTTGATGAAAACGCCGCCGCGCGGCATGTTGTCCAGCTTACCCAAACTGAGGGGATCCGATTTGCTGGAATTGAGTGCCATGATCACTACGAAAAAAGCGATCAACGCCACAATGACGACAAGGATGACGGCCTTTTTTTCTTTTCCCTATTTTGGGCGTTTTTCTTCATAATTTTTTCACTCCTTATTGGTGTCCTGACCGGCCCCTTGAACCCTTGAATCCTTGACCCCTCAATCCATCGGCTATTACCGATTGCGATTGACCTTTGATTCTAGTTGGAGTTCCCTCGTGTTGTCAACCTCCATAAGGTGTTACGGAAGGGAAGAGGCTTCTCTCCGTGTGGGGAATGAACTTCGCAGCGCTGAAAAGGTTCATGAACTCCTGATTCACGTTGAGTTCCAGATAGGTCACCCTGTCCCGAATGGTGGAGATGTGATCCCGGGAATCTTTGGACAAAAGCCCCAGAGAGGCCCCTTCAAGTGATGTGTTCCCGAGGGAGATGTACCTCTCCAGGGGTAAATCGGGGATCATCCCTATGGTGATGGCGGAACGTGGATCAATATAGGAACCGAAAGTCCCGGCCACAAAGAACTGGTGGATTTCCCCAAGCGGTATGTTCACCGTGTTGGTGATGGTGATGAGAATGGTGAACATGGCCGCCTTGGATCGAATGAGACCGTCCACGTCCGTCTGGGCAAGGGTGAGGAGTTTTCCTGTCGCAGATTTCTCGGCCGGCACGACAATGAGTTCTCTGATGCCGTCCTCCTCCACGATGCGATCGCCGCATTTTCTAGCCGCGAATTTGCCGCGAAGGTCAATCAAGCCGTAGAGATAAAGCTGGGCCACGAGATCGATAAATCCCGATCCGCAGATTCCAACCGACTCAATTCCGTCAATTGTGCGGTAGAGGAATGTTTTCTCCTGTGGATCAAAGGTGATCTTGTCAATGACCCCGGGGCCCGCCATCATGCCCATACTGGCCACGCCCCCTTCCAGGGCGGGTCCCGCGGCCCCGGCGCAGGCCATGAGCCATTCGTTGTTACTGATAACCACCTCAGCGTTGGTTCCCACGTCCACCAGGAGGGACACTTCGGGCTCCCGGTTCATGCCGGAGGCCAGGATCCCTGCAATGAGGTCTCCTCCGAAATAACTCCCCACATTGGGAAACACCAGGACAGGGTCCCAGGGGCTGACGGCCAGACCCAAGTCGCTTGCTTTTATGAGGGAAGGGTTGTTGACAACAGGAATATAGGGTTCCCTGCAGATCCAATAGGGGTCCAGACCTAGGAAAAGGTGGGTCATGGTGGTGTTGCCCGCCACGGCGATTCCCATGATCCGGCGGAGATCAATCTGGTGTTTTTCACACAAGGCCGTGATCTCTTGATTGAGGCGATTCCTCACAAAATCCTGGAGTTCCTGAAGTCCGCCGTTCTTGGTGGCAAAATGAATCCTGGTCAGGATATTGGCGCCTATTTCAATCTGTGGATTGTGGAAGGACCTCTCATCCACCGTTTTCCCGGTATTCAGGTTCAGGAGACGAATCACGAGCGTTGAGCTTCCCAGGTCCACCGCCAATCCAAACAGTTTATGATTTTCTGCGACAGGCAGGATGTCGACCAGATGAAATCGGCCCCCGTCTTCAAAAAGCACCGCTTCCACGTGCTATCCATATTTTCTCAAGGCGGATGACAGTCCCGGGTACTGCGGATAGTCAATGACGATCGGTCCCCCCGGCAGCACCTTGCCGATGGCCTTCACCAATCCGTCCACGTCCGCAGTGTTGTCGCTTAGGCTGGGGGGCGTCATCTCCAGCACCACGCTTCTGATCCAGGGGTTGCTGTGGTATTGTTGCTTAGTCATACGTCCTCTTCTTATTCCCCAATAATCTTAACAAGGACCCTCTTTTTTCTCCGACCGTCGAACTCGCCGTAGAAAATCTGCTCCCAGGTTCCAAAATCCAGCTTTCCCCCGGTAATGGCTACGACCACTTCCCGCCCCATGACCTGGCGTTTCATGTGGGCGTCGGCGTTGTCTTCTCCCACATTGTGTCTGTACTGTGAGACCGGGGCGTGGGGCGCGAGCTTTTCCAGCCAGACCTCGTAATCCTGGTGGAGCCCGGATTCGTCGTCGTTGATGAAGACGGATGCCGTGATGTGCATGGCATTGACCAGAACCAGCCCTTCGGTAATCCCGCTTTCCCGGAGCGCTTCTTCCACCTGGGGAGTGATGTTCACAAAGGCCCGCCGGGCGGGGATCCGGAACCAGAGTTCCTTTCTGAAGCTTTTCATATCCGATGTGCCTCCTTTTCGCATCCATCATGGCGTGGATGCATGGTTTCTTTGCACGAATATGTTACTATTTTACGAGGAGGGCAAGAGTTCTCGGTCTCAGGAACTCGATTTCCAGTCCAGGTGCATTTCCTCATTGAGCATGGCTACCTGAGGGAGGGGTTTAATGAAGTTTTGTTTGAGACTGTAGGTGTAGGCCCCCTGGTTCGGTATCAAGAGGACATCACCGGGTTGCAGTTCAGAGCCGTAATAGGAATACCCCCAAACATCGTGCGGGGTGCATAGCGAACCCAGAACGGAACAGGAATGCTCCTGCGTGCAAGGGTGCGTAAGGTTGATGACAGGAAAGTAATCGTGTTCGAAGCGCTCCCACCCGACGGCGTTGGTGCCGGCGTCCGTGATGGCCAGGTCCTCCGCCTTGACATCAACCACGGTGAGAATGAGGTGCAACCCCTCGTGAGAAAGCCACCGGCCTGGTTCGAAAAAGATGCGGCAATCCATGGAATCCGGCAGTGCGGCGTTGAGGGCAAGGGCGATCTCATCAGCGAAGTGGTCAATAGGGCGGCTTTCAAGACAAAATCGCGATGAGACATCGGGGCTTCGCGGAAACAGGGTCTTCATAAATTGACCCAAGGACGTCCCGGAGGCACGCAGCCACTCTCCCTCCTCGGGCCAGAATCCGCCACCCACGTCCAGAAACCTGATACTTTTACGTATATTTCCGGGCAGGTTTCCGATTACATGGCCAAGCTGTGCTATGAATGTGGTTTGTGCGGAAGGTGACAGATTCCAACTGGTGTGAAACTGCAGCCCGGCAAGATCCACAAAAGGCGCTTTGAGGGCTTCCTGAAAAAATGTTTCGAGGGAGGAGAGGGGAATGCCGAACTTCCTCCACACGCCCCCCGGATCAGTATCCAACCTGACTCCCGCCCTGATCTTTCGGCCACGGTGACGAGTCAATCGGTCCAGCCGACACAATTCTCCGAAGCTGTCCATGAGAACAGTCACCCGGTCCGCCTCACTGATGGCCGCCGTCAGTTCCTTGTCAGTCTTCCCCGGTCCGCTGAAAAGGATTTCTTCGGCACCAGCCCAGCAGGCCTGATCCAGTTCGAAACCACTTGACACATCAGCCCCCAGGCCTTCATCTACCATGATGCGTGTGATTTGCGGCATGTTGTTGCTTTTCAAAGCGAAAAAGATCCCGACCTTGTCTATCCGCGCTTCGAAAGCTGCCCGAAATCTCTTGGCTTGGGTCCTGAGTCTTGCCTCGTCCACGGCATATAGGGGAGAGCCGTTGTCATGGACAAGCCTGAGCAGGACATCCCTGTGGCGGAGACAAGAGGCCACGAAACCCTTGAGCCGGTTTTCATCCATCAGCGAAGGATAGAGGCCGGCATGCGAAGCGAGTCTGGTGAGCCATTTCAACATAAGATCCATGCCCTCAATCAGGTGATGTCCACTTACACTGCCCGAAGCAGATCTTGAATTTGCGCCGGGATATCGGCCGAGGTGTCAGGTTGGAAAATGACATGGCCCAGCAGCCAGCTTCCGTAGTCCTCAGGGGGCATCTGGATGTAATCACCGGGACGCCGTATCCAGAGCTGGGACCTGACGGTTACGCCGTGTTCACGAAAGCATGGCCTGACGGTCTTGAGGCGGCCCGAACGGCCGGCGTGAATACGAACCCCGATCAAACGTTCCCACCCTTCTGAAGGGGGCGCCACAGGAGACCCGCCTTCTGAAAAATCCAGCGCGAATTGCAGCATGTCCAGACCGCAGCTTTCTTTGATCAACCAGGGGAGACAGTCGCCGCCAAGTCTGGGGGTCAGCTCGAGGAAACGCAACGCGCCTTTAATGTACAGGAAATCGGCCATGCCGAGACCACGCTCCAGGCCGAGGATGTGGGCTGCACGCCAAAGCTGTTCCTTGAAGGCGGTGTCATCGACTTCTTCGGGAAGACGTGCGGGAATCTCGTAAGCCAGCGCTGTTCCGAGGGGTAGATCGGTCGAGTAATACTTTCGAGCGGTTCGAAGGACCTTCAGTTGAGGTCCATCCACCAGGAAATCGCAACTGAATTCGTCTCCACGAATCCATTCTTCACATAAAACTCCCTGAGGGGTTCCCGATACCATATTCTGGAAAAGAGGTTCATCGGCCCGTGCTTTCAGACCGTTTACTATCTCGGCGTAGCACAAACCCGCCTCAGCTTCGGTTTCGCACCTGAAGGTAAGCGCACTGCCGCTACCGATGCGGGGTTTCAGCACAACCGGACTTCCAATTTCCCTCATGAAGGCAAGGATGTCTCCCAACGCGAATACCGGACGAACCTGAGGACATGAAACACCATTTTCCATCCAGAGTTTTTTTGAAAGGAATTTATCACGGCAGTTTAAGACAGCCTCTCCGGGGGGAAAAGGAAGCCCCAGGCGATCCGCAAGGGAGGCTGCCAGGGGCAGCCATTCGCAGTCAAAACAGGTGATCCCGGATAGGGTAATGGCTTCAGATTGGAGATGAAACAGGAGTCTATCGGTCACACCGATTCCATCGGCAAGGGGGCAGATGAGTTCTTCATCCGGGGGAATGAACAGCGTTCCCGGAGAAACGGCGCTCGGATCGGTCAGGAAAAAGGCTCGGCCCGGCATTTTCTCCCGGATGCGGGCAACGTAGTCCCGCGTCGTACCCACAACCAGGATGCGTCTTTTACACTTCGGCAAATGCGGTTTCCTGTCCGATTTGTGGCATGGGGAGAAATGCTGGTGCTGATGACCTCTCCACCATGTAAAGCGGGCGGGGCAGGAGGTGAAAGCGCCTTTTCCAGCCAAAGTCACCACAGAGGAAGTCGATCTCCTCAAACTGCTGTGAACATCCCCACTCTATGTGGAACAGATTGATCATTTTGGCTATCCCGAGAAACTCCGGGTCGGTAGCTCCGGCCAGGACAACGTAGCGGTTATGAAATACCGCTCCTACATCCACCGCGGCCCGTTTTCCTTTGATTCGAATCGTGGTGACGCGGAGCATCCGATTGCGGGCCAGAAATGACAGCATGGCCTCAAAACCTTCGAGAAAGCGGGGGTCTCGGAAATAGGAACCTTCCTTCAGCTTGGCCAAGTTTATTTCGAACATCCATGGAATATCGCCCTCATGATCCAGGACGAATCGACTCCCCATGGACTCGAACCTTTCTATTTCACGGCGCAGCAGCCTCCTTGACTTGTGTGAAAAGAGTCCCCAGTAGGATTTGATATCAAAGCCGTGAACCCTGGGCTTGAAGAGGAAACCTTCTTCGTCTATGGTCGCGTCGGAAAGTGCAGCAGCGAAATCGGGGTGGAGATAACGGATTTCTGAGTTTTCAGGGGCGGCCTCCCATAATGCCTCTCGGACAGAAGGATTTTCGGCCGGTATCCTGTTTTGCTCGAGCCAGGTTCGGCCTTGCCATGTTTCACCCGGGAAGCAGCCGAAACACTGAGTTTCCGGTATCAAGCTGAGGGCCAGCATCCCGACGGGTCTGAGGCGGGTTTCGGCCACCACAAAATGCATGGGGCGGCCGAAAGCCCTTTGAAAGCACATCCGCACTTCCCAGAGGTCAAACAGGTGCTCGTGGTTCCAAAGGGCCCGCCAGAGTTGCTCTCCTTCTTCCAGATCGGAGCAGACTCGCAGTTTCAACGGTTACACCCTCTCCGTTACATGCAACACGCTCCGCTCGCCGCCGAAATAGGTCTGGGAAAACCGCCGCACAGTTTCGGGATTATAGGCCTTGCAGCTGAAAACATCGAGATATACGGCATTGGTCAGGTTTGCAAAATGGCCGGAGATCAGGGACGTTTCAATCATCTGTACCATGGAATAACCGGCCACCCGCTCCTCTTCACCAAAATGAACCACCTGCGTCTCCCCAAAGCGCTTCATCTCGATGAGATCACACAACTCCACCACAAACCTTTTGATGAGATCGGCATCACGAATCTTTGGGGGATCACACCCGTAGATATCGATGCTCGATGCAATTCCCCATACACTCGGGGCAGGGGCCCTGTCCAACATGGGCACTACATTTTCGTTTTTCACCGGCAGGTTAATCTCCCTTCCATTTCAGGATATCATGTGTTCGGATGGGCGCGGGTAGAAACGCGGGACACTCTTATCATTCCTCCTCGTCCCAATCCATTCGGTTTTTTTCGCGCCTTGCTTTCTTTCGCTGCTCGTGTCTCCGTCGTTCACGATCGGCGGTTTTCTTTAGATCTTCCTTCAATTCGTCCCAGTGAGGTCTCGGTTTCCGTCGATTGGGGCCGGTTTCGTTTCCATAATCATCCAGGTCGTAGGAATCATCCTCAAAGGGCTGAAAAGGTTTTTTCTTGATCAGCTTCATTCTCCATTCCACCAATAGAAATTTTCATCATCTTCGTAGAAGACTTCCTCTTCCTCATCCACCCATTCGAGTTCAAGGGGTTGAGCGGAAACCACCTCAAACTCCCGGTCGCATTCTTCACAATCAATGAGATCTCCGATCTCAATGTCATCCAGAATGCTGATCTTTTCATCGCGCATCGGACATTCATAAAAAATCATTTTTTCAATCCTTTTTTACATAACCTGCGGGGAAAAGTGGCAATTGCGCACCCCGGAACGGGGCGCCCAATTGCCCCAGCGATTTGACTGCATCACAAGGAAAGCGTCTTTTGAACAATCTCTTTTCGCCTTGGTTCTCAGTCGTCATCTATATGCTCTTCCTAGTCATCATCATCCAGCGCTTGGAGTTTGACAGGTTTCAGAGAAACCACTCTGAATTCTCCATCGCAATCATATCAGCTAACGATATCATCTATCTCCGTGTCTCGTGAGATTTCAATCGTTTCCCCACACATGGGACACCTGACATATTGGATTTTGCCTCTTTTCCCCATTTCCAAAACTCCTATTTTTTCTCGGACGCTGCCGGTTTTTCCTTCCGTTTCTGTTGTACAGCCTTTCTCAAAGCCCCCCTGGTTCTTTTACCGGGAATGCCGTCTACCTTCAGGCCGTGATCTTTCTGGAATGCCTTTACTGCGGCCGTGGTGGCTTTATCCATCACACCCGTTATCTTGCCGTGAAAATAGCCAAGACCCTGGAGTTCTGTCTGAATTTGGACGACGCCCTTTTTTGAAGTGGCGTTTGCCTGCTGTGAAAAGCCCATGCCCAGGATCAGACTGAAACAGACAAGCGCTATCAACATTTTCACGTGTTTCATATTGTTTTTCCTTTCAAACTTGATGGTCTCGTAAATTTTATACTATATAACTGGTTGATATTACTATGTACGAGTTTGTCAAACTTGATGGCCTCGCAAAAACTCTTCTAACCCGTCACTCCCGCTGTCTCCTGATTTTCTGTTTTTCGTCTGTCTCTCACCACCTCCTCTCCACCGGAGTGTCTTTCTCCGCAAAGCACCCCTTCCACTTCCCACCTCTGGAATCGGGAAAATGAAGAAACAGCGCCAGAGGAAAAATCCGCGTAAATTCATTCGAGAGCAAAAACAGTGCCACATCGGTTGCGACAAATAAAGCCTGTTATATTAAATAGTTGTGTTGGTAATGGCAACAGCTCTTCTTCCTTATTCAGCACTTTGATACCGAAGCCTCAATTTTCATGTATTCATATACAGAAAATGTTTGACCTGATCCCTTTTAGTGGATTATTTTATCAGGAGAACTCCTGATGACCAATGGGAATGGATCAATATACCTTCGGAATAAGGAAAAAACGGAAATAATCCGGCGGCAGAAAACAAAAACGAGTATATTTTTGCCGAATTTTGAAGAGCACAGAACAGCCTGGGAAGCCGTGTGTCAATACAGAGAATGCGCTCCTCCGTCATGCTGATTCAGAAAGGGGATTTGTCATGCTGTTTCGCCTTGTTCTTGTCATAAAGGATGAAGGACTTGAGTCCTTTTTCAGACAACATTTTGACCAGTCGAGCCTCCACGTGCAGAGTCTGGGACGTCTTCGGAATCCGTTTCAGAAGGCCGTGCGGACAAACGGTGATATTTTTGTGATTGATGCCCGATTGATGCCGAGTCCGATTGAATCCGCCATCGCCCTGTTGAATGATCTGCCGGAGAATCCTACGACCATTCTTCTTACCGATAACGATTCGCCGAAAAGGCAGGCCGACCTGCTCGCTTCGGGAGCCGATGTGGCCCTCTATTCCGGTCTTCCAAAGAACACCCTGGTGGAGGCCGTTGATGCCACGATAGAAGCGCGTTCGCAGTTAACCATGAAGCCCTGGCTAAATGGAAGGCCTCCCCGACAGACGAAGCTCAACAGTTTTATCTCCGAATCTCCTGCTATGAGGATGTTCATGGAGACACTCAAGAAGGTGATCCCGTGCAACACGCCGGTTCTCCTGTTAGGGGAAACAGGCGTGGGAAAGGAACATCTTGCCAAGATCATCCACTATGAGGGGGCTCGAGGGCAGGGGCCTTTTATCGCAGTCAATTGCGGCGCATTGCCTGAGAATCTCCTTGAAAGCGAGCTCTTCGGACATGAGAAGGGGGCTTTCACCGGTGCAATCAGATCGCGTCGCGGGGCATTCGAGTTGGCACATGGAGGAACAATTTTTCTTGATGAAATCGGTGAATTGCCACTACATATGCAGGTCAAGTTATTGCGGGTTTTGCAGGAGTATGAGATAAATCCGATCGGCAGCGAAAAATCAATGTGGGTGGATGTCAGGGTGATTGCGGCGACCAATCGTGACATTGAGCGGTCAATCAGGGAGGGGATGTTCCGGCAGGACCTCTATTACCGGCTGAGCGTGTTTACCCTGTCCGTCCCTTCCCTTCGCGATCGGCAGGAGGACATCCCTCTTCTGGCAAGAAGATATCTGGCTGAACTGGCGGAAAAGCTCAACAAGGAGGTGCATGAAATCGCAGAGGATGCCCTTCAGGCCCTGATGCAATATAAGTGGCCCGGCAATGTCAGGGAGCTGATCAACGTTATGGAACGTGCGGTGATACTTTGTCAGGGAGATACAATAACATACAGGGATCTGCCCGATAGTATCAGTGAACCGTCCCTCGACCAGGGGCTGCCCGACTCCTTGACCAAGTTGATTTCAAGCGAGTGGCGTCACAAGACCCTTCCTGAAATGCGAGAACAGATTATAGGGATGGTGGAGCGAGCCTATTTCAAACTCGTCCTTTCCGAGACGAGCGGACGGGTCGGTGCAGCCGCCGAGATTGCAGGCATCCATCCACGGGGCCTATTCAACAAGATGAAAAAATACGGTTTGCACAAAGAGGATTTCAGGGCCGGGAAACCATAAAAGCGTCCCATTCCGGGGCGTGATGATTTCGTGGTGATAAGTTGCTTGAAAACGATGATCTCGTGCTGCAGATCGCGGCCGGCGGAGAAAGGCCGACAGTGCCTCCGGCAGGGGCCATACTTGCCGGATTGGCGGAACTTGCGGCAGGAGTGATCCGGGCACG
>Ga0114931_10011635_pt1 | contig 10374 bp, 8 predicted proteins | sample 2SBtaG_FD_89579 | JGI IMG/M metagenome (GOLD analysis project Ga0114931, IMG submission 89579) | Deep subsurface microbial communities from Kolumbo volcano to uncover new lineages of life (NeLLi) - 2SBTROV14_V59a metaG | ecosystem: Environmental > Aquatic > Marine > Volcanic | place: Kolumbo... | reverse complement strand
TGGTGGTGTCGCCTCAGGCGGGGGAGGGGCCGGCTCCTCGGCGGCCTCAGGACATTCCTCTTCCATCCAGGAAGGCGGTGCGTCCGCGCTGAAGTCCGACATGGGCCGTTCCATCTCGAGCCCACCGCCGGGCATGCGTTCGCCGAGATCCTCGCCGCCGAGCGCGTCTCCACCGAACCCCAGGTCCGAGAGCGGTTGCTCGAGATCGAACTCCGAGGCAAGGTCCCCGAACACCTCGGCCTCCTGGCCGCCTCCAGGCACCGCACCGGGTCCTCCGCCTTTCTGGCCCGAATCGGGCTCGGTCTCCGCGGAGTGCCCCGCAGGCTCCTCCTCGAACGGTGAGGCTTCGAGCTCCAACTCGCCGAAGCCGCCGAAATCGAAGCCGGTGTCTTCCGCCGCCTCCCTGGCTTCTTCCGCCTCAGCTTCCCGGGGCTCGGCGTCCGCGGCGGGTAGCTCCCCGGTGGGTGGCTCCGGGGCGGGCGGCTCCGCCGCTCGGGGCGCGGACCCTTCGTCCGGCGCCACGGAGAGGTCCAGCCCCGCCAGGATATCGGCGCCCCCCCCGGCCCCGACCGCGGGCTCGCTCATCTCCTCAGCGTCCTCGCCTCCCTCCCCGGCGGGCGACGCATCGGGCGCGAGCGCCTCGGGCTCGGTCACCTCGTCGAGCGCACCATCGGGCGCGAGCGCCTCGAGCTCGGTCACCTCGTCGAGCGCACCATCCGCGGCCGACGCCTCCTCGCCCGGTCGCGCCCCTTCGTCCGCCGGCACCTCCTGCGATGCGGGCTTGATCACCGGAGGCGGAGGCGCCACGAAGCCCTCTTCGCGCTGCCGCTGCAGCGTGTGGAAGATCTCGTGCGTGTGGGCGGGGCCCCAGTGGTCCGCCTGAGCGTCGTACAGCTCCGTATCGGGCCCGATGGCACCCAACTCGATTCGCAGCGCCAGTGCATCCACGCTGGGAATCGAGACCTCGTTTCCCTGGGAGTCGATGTAAGCGAACCGCATTACCCGCTCAGTTGAAGTCCGTCGGCTCCGGGCCCCTCCGGCTCAGAGGCCCCATGCCGGAGAAGTCTATGAAGAACCCCACGCCGCGGCCACCGATCCACGCGCGGCCCGGCTACGAGATCGGCCTGGCTCCGGGGCGAGCCCGATACTTCTCGTACAATCTCCTCTGTTTGTTGTCGGTGCTGACAAGTCGGCCCCGAATGAAGAGGTTCAGCACGTGCGTCCGGATCTCGAGCGGATCGCCGTCGGTCACGATCACGTTGGCCATCTTGCCTGGCGAGATCGTGCCGAGCTGGCTGCCGTAGCCGAGCATCTAGGCGCCGTTGCGCGTGACGGCCTCCAGCGCCGCGTCGTGTGGAAGGCCGAACGGGACCGCCATCGCAGCCTCGTAGGGCAGGGTACGCGAGTTGGCCGAGCCGAAGGTGGCGAACGCGATCTTCACGCCCGCCGCGTAGAGCTTGCCCGGATTCGCATACGCCTCGTCGTACGGGGCGTCGTCGCCCGACGGCATGGACTGGGTCTGGGAGAGGATCACCGGCACGTGCTTCTCGGCCAGCAGGTCGGCCACTTTCCACGCCTCCTTGCCGCCCGCGAGCACGAAGTCGAGCCGCTGGTGTTCCGCCCACGCCACCGCGTTGCGGATGGTCCGCTCGCCGTTGGCCATCAGGAGCACCTTCTGCTCGCCCGCCGCCACCCGCGCGAGGGCTTCGAGCGCGAGGTCCCGGGAAACTGCCTGCCCGGCCTTGCGGTACTGGCGGCCCGCCTCCAGCCAACGGTCGAGCCGGGCGAGGTTCTTCTCGTACCTGGCCTTGGCTTCGCGGAAGGAACGCTCCCGGAATGAGAACGTCGCGCGGTTGAACTCGCGCGTCTGCATCGTGGGAAAGTTCACCACCATCGCGGCACCCGGATCGACCTCCATCTCCTCGACGGTCCAGCCGTCGAGATCGAGGAGCGAGGCCTGTCCCGGGATCCCTCCGGCCGGGCCCTGCGGCACCGCCATCGCGTGGGTGATCCCGTTGGCGCGCGCCACCGGAATGTGCTCGCTGGAGGGGTGGACGGCGGTGGCAGCTTGCAGTTGAGGGTTGAAGAATCCCTGCTCGCGCGAGTCGTTCGTCACGGCCACCTGCCCTACCTCCGTGAGCCCCAGCTGCGTGACCGCGTCAAACATTCCGGGGTAGACGTGCCGTCCCGTGGCGTCGATGATCTCCGCCCCTTCCGGCGCTCGTACGGCCGGCCCCACCTCGACGATCCGCCCGGCGCGGATGATCACGGTGCCCACGAAGGGCACACCGTCGAGGGTGTGGACCGTGCCGCCCCGGATCGCGTACGTCTGCGCGATCCCCGAAGAAGGCGTCCACGTCGCCACACACAGCGACAGTCCCAGGCCGAAGGCGAGCCTGCGCGCGCTCCGCTTCCGCTCATACCCGTTCATCGGACCTCCTCGCCGCTCGGGGCCACCTGCTCGCTGTCCGCCTTCTTCGCTCCCGCGCCCCCGTACCGCTCGAGGAGCGCCTCCTTCTCCTCGCGGATCGCCGCCTGCCGCATCCGGTCCAGGTCGCGGTCGAAGTACAGCTTGCCGTCCACGTACGTCTGCACGACCTTCGCGAACATGCTGAGCGGGGGGCCGTCGAAGACCGCCAGATCGGCGTCCTTTCCCACATCGATAGAGCCCGTATGGTCGTCGATGCCCAACTGTATGGCCGGGTTGAGCGTGACCAGACGGAGCGCCTGCTCCTCGCTCAGCCCACCTCATTTCATCGTCTTCGCCGCTTCCTGGTTCAGGTGCCGCATCTCCTCACCGGAATCGGAGTTGATCGACACAAGCACGCCACGCTCGGTCATCAGCGCCGCGTTGTACGGAATCGCGTCGTACGCCTCCATCTTGTAGGCCCACCAGTCCGAGAAGGTCGACGCCCCGGCGCCGTGCGCCGCGATCTCGTCGGCCACCTTGTAACCCTCGAGCACGTGCTGGAAGGTGCGGATCCGGAAGCCGAACTCCTCGGCCACGCGCATCAGTTGCAGAATCTCGTCGGCCCGGTACGAGTGGGCGTGGACCCAGCGCTTGCCCTCGAGAATCTCCACGAGCGCTTCCAGCTTCAGGTCGCGCCGTGGCGGCACGCCCTTCTTTCCTCCCACCCTCCACTCATCCCATTTCTTCCGGTACGCCCGCGCGTCGAGGAACGCCTGGCGGATGACGTCCTGCACCCCCATCCGGGTGCCGGGGTAGCGGTCCGGGTTCCGGTCTCGCTTGGTGTTCTCGCCGAGCGCAAACTTGATGCCCGGCATCGCGCCCGGGATGAGCAGCTCGGCCGCGTCACTCCCCCACGTCAGTTTGATGACCGCGTTCTTTCCACCGATCGGATTGGCAGAGCCGTGGAGGACGTTGACCGAGGTCACGCCACCCGCGAGCGCCCGGTAGATCGACACGTCGTTGGGGTTGAGCACGTCGCGGATGCCGACCATCGCCGAGACGTTGACCGAACCTTCGTTGATGGCGTCGGCGGCGATGTGCGAGTGCGCGTCGATGATCCCCGGCGTCACGTACCTGCCGGCCGCATCCACGACCCTCGCACCACGCGGCGCCTGCACGTCACCGCCCACCGCGGCGATCTTTCCGTTGCGGATGAGAATCGCAGCGTGCTCGATCGTCCCGTGCGACGCGGTCAGGATCGTGGCGTCACGGATCAGCGTCACGGGATCATCACGATAAGGGCCCCGGTCCGCCGCCATGGGGATGGGCTTCGTCGCTTCCGCCGCCTTCTTCGCCGGCCCCGCCTTCTTCTCGCCGCGCGCGGTCTCGCCGGCGGCGGGCGCATGGTACTCGTCTCCGTCGACGAAGACCGTCTCGACCCGGCTATCCGTAGCGAAGAGGTCGCCGTCCGTCACCACCAGGTTCGCGAGCTTACCCGCCTCGATGGAGCCGAGGCGGTCGGACACGCCGAGGATCTCGGCTGCCGAGAGCGTCAGCGCGCGGATCGCGTCGTCCTCGGACAGCCCCAGGGCGATGGCGCGACGCACCCCGGCCAGGATCCTGTCCGGCGCGCTCAGCCCCCCGGAGTAGAACGCGAACCGCACGCCCGCCTCGGCGAGCTTGGCGGGTGTCGTCGGTGCCCTGTCCCACAGGCGGAGCATCGCGAGGTCGGGCTCGGCCTCCGGATCGGCGTCCTTGGCCGGGTGCGGCCAATCGACGTTCACGAGCGCCGAGGCGCCGGCGCCGGCCAGGAGATCCGCCGCAGCGTACGCCCCCTGCGCCCCGTAGACGATCGGCATCACGCCCATGTCACGCGACGTCCGGATGGCCCGTTCGATCTCCTTGCGATCCTGCCCGGGGAAGAGCACCGGCCATCCCTCCTCGAGCTGGCGCCGGATCGGCTCGAGCGCGCGGTCCCACTCCGGGCGGGGGTGACCCTTGGGGTCGGCGTTGTAGGCGTCCCACACGCGACCGTAGTGGGCCGCGTCCATGTAGAGCTGCTTCAGGTACGCGAAGCTGCCCATGAGCGAGCTGGGGTAACCCGGAAATCCTGGTGCCCGCAGCCGGAGGCGCATCGCCACGGGCGTCGTGACCACCATCCGCCGCGGGGGCTCCCCCGCCACGAGGTCGAGCACGGCGGCCTGACCCGTCACCAGCCCCGGCTCGAGGACGGAACCCACCGTGGTGAAGCCGGCGTTTCGCCACTTCTCGATCCGGCCGTCGGAGGCGTCGAGATCGTCGGCGGCGCTGACCCAGCTCATCGTCGCCGGTCGATCCTCCGGCCCCCACGAATGCGGCGCCCCGGCCGCCGCGCTCCCGCGCCCGCCCCGCGAAGCGCCCGCTCGCGCACCCGGGCCTCGGCCGCCCCCGGCCGAGGGATGGCCCAGCGTGGTCATGGCATCGACGAGCCCCGGATACACGGTCCTGCCCTCTCCGTCGATCACCCAAGCCTCGGCCGGGACGGGCACGTTCCGCCCCACCGCCCGGATGACGCCGCCCGTCAATACGATCGTGCCGCGATCGATCGTCGCACCCGACACCGTGACGATACGCGCGTCCCGGATGGCGTAGTACTTCGGTGCGTGGGGCCGGGTGGGCCGCGGCTGCGCCGCGGCGCTTCGTGGTGCGGCCGGCGCCGCCGCGAGGGCGAGCAGGATACCTGCGCCGATCCACCTCGCGCGTGGCGCGTGCCGGCGTGATCTCATCGAGAATCCTCCGATGGTGGTGAAGTACAACCCCGCCGCCAGAGGCTGCCCGGAGGTGCTGCGGCGGAAGGACGGCAAGAATACGAGCGGAGCGCGCGTTGGGCCAGCAGAGCGCCGGAGCCTATCGTGAGCCGGCGCTCACCGGATCAACAGAATCCTGCGGTTGGCGGGGTAGAGCCACTCCGCTCCGCGTAGAGCGCGCGTTCCGCGATCTCACGCGAGATCTCGCCGGCGCGCACGTACGCCGCCAGCTCACCGGCGACCCCGAAGCGATCGTAGACGCCGCAGGCTTCCAGGCCGTAGCCCTCCGCACCGAACACCGCCCGCTCCACGCGGCCCTCCCCAGGATCGAAGAACACGTAGTAGGCCCAGCCCCCCACGTATTCCCTGCCGAGCGCCTCCCAGAGCGGGTCGAGCAATCCCTCGCGCATCACGGTGATCCACATGTCGATCCCGTTGTGACGCATGGCGCCGGGGAGCACGGAGAGCGCCACCACCGTCCAGGTCAGGCGCCGCGCGCCCGGGCATCGAAGCGTCATCGCTCGCTACCTGACCGCAACCCAGCCGGAACGCACGGACCCGGCCTTGTCCGACGACGCCGTCACGCGGACCGCCGCGTCTCCTGCCGAGGTCCTGCGCACGATCCACTCGACCGTCCTCGAGCGTTCGCGCGTGGCCTTCAGGAGCGAGGTGGCGCCGGCCAGATGCCCGACCCTCACGCGGTCGGCGCCTTCCACGATCTCCAGGCCGGGATGCTCGAGCACGGCGTACGGCGGGCGCACGACCATGCCGCGTACCCGGCCGTCGGGCGTGCCACGGCCCACGGCGCCGCGGTCGGTGACGCTCGTCGGGAGCACACCGGCGTTGCGAATCCGGACCTCGACCCGGTAGCGCCCCCCGTCCAGCGCGGTAACTACCGGCTCGTCCAGCTCGAGCATCGGGCTCTGCTCGGCCAGATAGAGGATCCACGGCACCTGGGCGCGGCACTCCGCCGCCAGGAACTCGGGCGGGGGGTTCTGCCCCCAGAACTTGGCGTGCCACCCGCCGATCTCCACAGGGCCCAGTTGCGGGTGGTCGAACGGGGTCCAATCGGTAAAGTACCGGCCCCCCAGCTCCTCGTCGTCGAAGCGCAGGCTCTCCTCTTCGGTGATCTTCCCGTCTCCGTCATAGTCGGTGACCCACGCCGACGGCCCCGGCGAGTACTCGGGCACCCAACCGATGATCCCCTGATCCCAGTAGGCCCAGGAGATCAGCGTGCCGTACCGATGTTTGGTGGGATCCGTGGAGCTTGGCCGAACCGGGCGCCCCGTGGTCCGCGTATACTCCGCACCCAGGCGCTCGATGACCGCGAGATCCGTGGCCGGGAACTTCGAAGGATCCGACGCCGACGGCAGGCGATAGACGAATCCCCCGGAAGTGTGGCCGTGGACAATGCCCGTGATGTTGGGGTGCGCGACGATGAACTCGACCGTGGCCCTCGTCTCCGGCTCGGAGAGCGGATACGGCCCCGCGCCCGGTTGGATGTGGACCCTCTCCCAGTTGCGGGGAAAGTTGCGGTTCATGTCGATGCCACCGACGCCGTCCTCGTTGATCCGCCCGTCGCCGTCGTTGTCCACGCCCTCCCGGACGAGGCGATACCGTCCCTGGCCCGGCGCGCCGGGAGCGCGCCGCATCACGCGCGGATCAGCCGGGTCCTTCTTCCATGCGCCGCGCGGGTCCGGGATCCGCATCATCGTGATCCAGCCGTCCCCGTTGAGGTCCTCGGGTGGATCCTCGTCCGCGGTGCCGTCATCGTCCTCGTCGACCGGGTCGACGGTGCTGCGCAGGAACTGATCCTGGATCAGCGCCAGATCGGAGCCGTCGGGGTTGAACTTGGGTCGTACGTAGAACGCGCGAGTATCCAGCAGCTTCGTGACGCGGTCGTCCGATCCGTACGCGGTCAGGAGGTGTCCGGCGAGGTAGAGCGCGACCGCCGAACCCGTCAACTCTCCGGCGTGGATGCCGCCGTCGACGTAGAGCGCGGATTTGTCCTTCGCCGCACCGGTGGCGCGGTTCGTGATCTCCATGACCATGAGCGGCTGGCCCAGGTAGCTCTCGCCGATCGAGTACAGCCGGGTGAGTTGCGGGTAGAGCGCGTGCAGCTCCGCCATGATCTGGTTCGTCTCCGCGGCGGTGTAGAAGCGGTTCCATTCCACCGACCCGTCGGGGCCGACCAGGCTCACCGCCTGGGCGGATCCGACCGCGGGGGCCAGTAGCGCGCCGAGAAGAAGGAGCATGACGCTCGGAGTGAGCGCGGAGCGCGCAGCGCGCTCGCGGCGCCCCGGCGGGATCGGAGTCGTGGACATAGGGTCATCGGGCTCGGGTGAATCGCTCTACCGTCGGCCGGTGCAATGTGGGGCACGGGGCCCGCCCAAACGCACGGTGCGCCGGGCTTGTGAGGCTGGGGGGACACCACGCACTTTCGGACGGTGCGGTTCCGGCGCGGCTCTACCCGCTGCGTCCGACCGCAGCCTTCGGGGAGATCCCATGGAAGTGATGCGACGCGTGGCGTCCAGGCTGCTCGTCACGGTGCTGGCCGGGATGGCCGTCGCCGGCCAGGTTCAGCAGATCCGGAGACTCGATGCGCTGCGCCATGGCTTCGGCGGCGCCTTGATCTCGACCGCGACACCCTCCTTCCTGGCCGTGCTCGGGGCCGACGCCGTGGTATCCGTCACGGCGGCCCTGCTCGCGCTGGCGCTGGCATACGGCGTCGCCGGCCGCTCCGCCGCCGGTCGCTCCGGTGCCGGCTCTCTGGCGCTGGCTCTCTCGGCGGGGGGATACCTGACCGCCTACGCCGGGTTGAGCGAGCTGCTCACGCCGCTCGCGTCCCTCGCGGACGGACCGGACCGGGCCGGCGTGTGGCTCCGGGGCCACTTTCTCCTGGTCGAGTTCGTGCTGCTCGCGGCCATCCTCCGCTTCTCCGCCAGCTTTCCGAAACCGCTCCCCACGGACGCCCTCGCGGCGCCGGGGAGCCTACCGGTGGGTCTTTCCTGGCTCCAGGCGCTGCGGCGCCGGCTCCTGGGTGCCACCGCAGCCGGGGTGGCCGCGCTGGTGGCGTTCGTGATGGTCCTGGCGGCGTCGGCGCTCACGGGAAGCGCGCAGGGCCCTCTGCCCGGGTACACCGGCGCGGACATCGTGCGCCTCGCCGCCCTCACCGCCGTCGTCCTCAACCTGCGGCGGGCGTACACTCTCGCCGCGCCGGACGAGCGGCGGCGGATGACATGGCTCGCCGCGGGCCTCGGCTTTCTGCTGGGTGCACTCGGACTGATCATATCGGGCAACGTCCTTCTGGCCGTGACCGGATGGCACGTGACGGCACTCAATTGGCGCCCGATCCTGCTCGACCTCGGAGTCATCGGCCTCGTCTGGGGCACGTCTCTGGCCGTCTTTCCATGGAACCGGCCGGATCCTGTGGCGGTGGTCCGCTTTACCGCGATCTGCGTCGGGCTCGCGTGCGCGACGCTCTTCCTGGCGGCGGGTCTCGAGGCGCTGTTCTCGGACATCCTGGTCTCGCGCGTGTCACTCCCGAGCGGACTCGGCACGGCGGCGGCCGTCGCCGTCCTGCTGGCGCAGGGCAGGCGCGCGGGGTCCGTGATCGGCACGATGGTCGATGACGTGACCACGGAGTGAGCGGCGCGCCCGCCGGCCCTTGACCGCACGGCACCTACGCTTCTATTCATGCCAGGTTTACCTGCCTACGAACCAACCAGGAGTCTCGCATGTCGGAGAATGGTGGAAACCGGATCCGCGTGATCCTTCGCTGGATTCAGATCAAGGACAATCTGGAACCCGCATGGGACGACGAGGGGGAGTTCAGATTCTGGTCCCGCGTCACCACCGCCGGGCAGTCGCACGAGCTCACCTTCCCCGAGAAGGGTTACTGGGCAATCTCCGACCACCCGAGGCGCAACAAGGTCGACAAGATCGACAAGGTCCTCTTCGAGGGTGAGGTCGGCGATTCGATGACCGTGGAGCTCTTCGGCGAGGAGCTCGACAAGCTCTCCGCCAACGACTTCCTCGAGGAGTATCGCAGGGAGTTCACCGGGCCTCCCTCAAGCTGGGTGGGACGATACCAACCTACCGACGAAGGCGTCGGCGACCCGGAGAACCTGAGCAACTGGCGCGTCTGCTACGACGTCGAAGTGGCCTGACGGGCGGCTCCCCCTCCCCGCCGGGCCCCCCGCGGCCTCGTCCGGTCCGACCGGGCGGGGCCGCGGTCATCGTCAGTCGCGGCGAAGGAGCAGCGTGCGAATCTCCCACGGCGCCATCGTCACGTCGGCGCTCGACGCCGAGCCCCCCACCCAGGGGCCCCGCCCCCGCTCCAGGAGATCCGCATCGCGCCACGCGAACGCCCACGGCGCGCGCAACCGCACGTGCGCACGCCGCCCGTGGATCTCGACGAGGCGCACCACGAACGCGTCTCCGTCCTCGGCGACCTTGAGCGCACCGAGGCGCACGTCCGGGGCGTCCACCGAGATGAAGGCGCGGGCGCGACCCTCCCCCTCATGGGCCGGCACTCCCACGATCCGCAGCGGTTCGTTGAGCTCCCGCGCCGCAGCGCCCACCGCGCCGTCGCGCCAGTCGCCGTCGTGCACGACCACGGCGTACCGGAAACGCTGCCCGCCCCGATCCGCGTGCGGGTCGGGCCAGGTCGGCGCCTTGAGCAGCGTCAAGCGCATCGTGTCGCCCCGCACGTCGTAGCCGTACTTACCGTCGTTGACGAGCGCCACCCCCCACCCACCCGCGCTGGCGTCTATCCAGCGATGGGCGGATACCTCGTAGCGTGCGCTGTCCGCCCGCGTGCGCGGCCGCGCCGGCCGCGCCATGGCGCCGTAGGGGATCTCCGCCCACACGCTGTCGGCACCGACCGCCAGGGGGAACGAAGCCTTCAGCAGGCGGTGATCGGCGCGCCAGATCGCGCGCGTGTCGACATCCAGGCGCCGGGAACCGTCCTGGAGCGCGTAGCGCTGAACGAACCTGCCGTGGGCGTCCGCGCGCACGGTCTCGACCCAGACGCCCAGACCGTCGCGCCGGACCGGGCCGACCTCGACGGTATCGGCCACCGGCGTCCACGGCCCCTCCACCCCGTCGATGTTCCAGGCGTCCCATTCCTTCGGACGGTCGGGTTCGGTCGCGAGCCGGTTTCCGCCTCCGGCGGGC
>Ga0114931_10011634_pt1 | contig 10375 bp, 8 predicted proteins | sample 2SBtaG_FD_89579 | JGI IMG/M metagenome (GOLD analysis project Ga0114931, IMG submission 89579) | Deep subsurface microbial communities from Kolumbo volcano to uncover new lineages of life (NeLLi) - 2SBTROV14_V59a metaG | ecosystem: Environmental > Aquatic > Marine > Volcanic | place: Kolumbo... | reverse complement strand
CGTTGCCGATGGCGGCTTTAGTGCGATGTCGCTGGGCGGTGCAAGCTTCAGTAGTGGCGAGCTGGCATCCACGATCTTCACACAATTGGATGACAAGACCCGCTTGGATATTTCCGCCATTGTTGCCTACCAGAAGTTGGCGCCATTGAGCTTTGGTGGAGATTCCGGTGCGGCTGGATTCTATGCCACGGCCGAACGGCGGTTTCGTGACCCGCGCGGCGTGATCAACGGCTCGGCCTATGGGGCTGGCGTGCGTTTGGGAGTGAACGGCGAGGTGGTGGAAGGCTTGAATTTGGCAGCCGCCTATCGATCCCGCATCGGTATGGGCGCATTCGACGGTTACCGAAATGTGTTTTTGCAACCGGGTGAATTTGATATTCCGGCCATAGCCAACCTGGGAATGTCGTTGCGACCCATAAAGAGCGCGGAACTTAAATTCGACGTTCGGCGCATCCTGTACAGCCAGGTCCAACCGTTTATCGGCGCACAGTTGCCGACCCGGGTATTGGCCTTGTTGGGTGACAGCGACAGCCCGGACTTTGTGTGGAAGGACTTAACCGTTGTTTCCGTGGGTCTGGACTGGCAGGTAGCGGAAGACTGGCGTTGGAAAATGGAATACAGCACCAGTTATCAGCCTTCGGCTACATCGCGTGCGATCAGTAATGCGCTGGCCACCGATGCCGTAAACGACAACTTCAGCGTGGGTTTGTCGCATGTAATCGGAGACTACGGACGTTTCGATTTTTCCGCCCGGTACAACGGCGATCTGGTTGGCGGCTTGCCGTATTATCTGCGCCGACCCGACCAGGATCATCTAAATAATCTGCAACTTCAGGCCACCTGGTCCTGGGGCTTCTGATCCAGCCATCGGATTAATGTTTGCCGCGGGGTCGCATTCGGCCCTGCTCGCGTTTCGCATCGATACAGGCACGCAATGCAACGGGTAACTGGCTGGTTCAATAAACATTTTTCAAATCCACAGGTAATCATTCTGGCGGCGGTGCTGCTCGGTGGTGTGTTGATTGTTGTTGGAATGGGGCGCATGTTGGCGCCGCTGCTGGCCGGTCTTGTGATCGCCTATCTGCTGGAGGTGCCGGTGGCCTTGCTGGAACGACTCCGAGTTCCCCGGTTGCTCAGTGTTGCGGTGGTATTTTTACTCTTTTTGACCCTGTTGGTGCTGATTCTGTTCGGGGTGGTTCCCGCCGTAACTCACCAGCTTAGTGAGTTGGTGAACCGGGTCCCAGACTATTTTGCCACGGCGCGGGATAGTCTGTTGGCATTGCCGGACAAATACCCGGAGTTTGTGTCCCAGGCGCAGTTAAGCCAGTTTACATCGGCCATCGGCGATGAGATTGCGAGTTTTGGGCAGGCGGTGCTGAAGCGTACCGTGGTGTCCCTGGTGGATTTGATCGGCCTGGTGATCTATATCGTGCTGGTTCCGGTACTGGTGTTTTTTTTCCTCAAAGACAAATCCGTCCTAGTGGGATGGGTGCGGGCATGTCTACCGAAAAATCGGGATTTGGTATCTCGGGTTTGGAAGGACGTTGACAAGCAGATCGGCAACTATGTACGCGGCAAGGTCGTAGAAATTGTTATCGTCGGTATGGTGACCTATCTGACCTTCCAATGGTTCGGATTGAACTTCAGCGTTCTGTTGGCGACATTGGTGGGTTTTTCAGTATTGATTCCCTTTATTGGCGCTACGGTAATGACGTTTCCGGTGGCACTGGTTGCATGGAGCCAGTTTGGTCTCGATGCCACGTTCTTGTACGTGTTGGGAAGCTATGTTCTCACCCAGGCTCTGGACGGTAATGTTTTGGTACCTTTGTTGTTTTCACAGGTGAATAACCTGCATCCGGTGGCGATCATAAGCGCGGTTCTGGTGTTTGGTGGTATCTGGGGAATATGGGGTGTGTTTTTTGCCATACCGTTGGCAACCCTGGTACAGGCGGTGATGTCCGCCTGGCCAGGCGAGCCGGTTGATGCGGGCGTCGCTGGCGAACCAGGCAATGCTTGATCCGAATCAATGACTTGTACGCTCTTATCCACCCTGAAGTTACGGATCCAGGTAGATTTCATAAGCATCTGATTTTGCGAGTAATAACAAGGCCTATAGCTTCGGCTTGGATTGCTGCATCAATGTTTCAAATGGCGTTAATTGGCGTTGCGCTAAGGTATAATTCCAGCCAATAAGGCGTGGTTCAAACCATGCATGAAAAAAGGGGCCAGATTTGTTCGAGCGATTTAGGCGACCAGCACAAACCGACGCGCGTGTGGCGCTTGCGCTCGCTGACGGCGGCGGCCTGTGGCTGGCATATGGAACGGATACAGCGGATGGCGTGCGGCTGGACGGCGCTTGCAGTACAAGCCTGACCGACCCAGGTGAGTTGGGCCAACAACTGACGGCTTGGGTGCAACAATACTCACTGGCGAATGCGCCGGTCAGCCTGGTGTTGTCAGCCAGCGACTACCAAGTGGTCATGATTGAAGCACCGGACGTGGCCGAGACCGAGTTGCGCGAAGCAGCGCGTTGGGGTGCACGCGATTTCCTTAAATTCGAAGCACAAAATGCGGTCGTGGACGTATTTCCCGTGCCCAGTCCCAGCGGTCGTGCGCAACAATCCATGCTCAACGTCGTGGCGGCGGATCAATCGCGTGTTGACTTTCTGACCAACCAATTAAAGCGGGCAAGCCTACGACCGGCGGTGGTGGATATCCCGGAATTATGCCTGCGTAACCTGGCCGTTGCGGTCGAAGCTTCCGGTGGGCGCGGACAAGGCGTGATTTATCTCGACCGTGACGAGGGCATGCTCAACATTTTGTGCGGTGATGAGCTATATTTGACGCGGGGCGTCTCGGTCGGCGCGGCGACGCTGGAATCTGCGGAAATCCAGGATCGCACCCGCATGCTGGATGAAGTTGTGCTGGAATTGCAGCGCTCGTTTGATTACTACGAACGCCACTTCTCTCAGGCGCCGATTCGGCGCGTGGTGGTTGCACCAAGCGAGCCAAACGTCGATTTCCTTGGCGAGCAACTCAAATACGAATTGAATATCGAAATCGCCGCGATGGCCTTGGATGGCGTACTTGGTATGGACAGCGCGCGTCATCATATTGCTGGACCGGGCACATTGGCGCTCGGCGCTTTGCTACGCGATCGGGAGGATTGGTTGTAATGCAACAGGTCAACCTGTATCAACCGCCCGCGGAAGCCGGAACAACAACGTTTTCGGCGCGCAGTATCGCCATGATTTGGGGTGGGCTCATACTGCTCTTGATCGCGGGGCAGGTTTTGCAGGCGTGGCGTGGCGTGGGAATTGGTGACAACCTGAAGCAATTGCTCGCGTATCAAAAGAAGCTCGAAGGCAGCGTCGAAAAAATCCAAAACGTGCTAAAGAAGCGCGTTCCGGACGCAAAACTCGATACGAAGCTCAAGAATGCGCAAAAACGACTGGTTCTGCGCCGCGAAACCCTGGTAGTGGTGCGTAGTGTTACGGGGCGTGATCGGGGTTTGTTCAGTCGCCAGCTTACTGGGCTCGGGGAGCAGCGCCTACGCGGTTTGTGGCTAACGCACCTAAACCTGTCGGCGCAACAGGGCTTGGTACAACTGTCGGGAAAGGCGAACAACCCGGAGCTGGTGTCCCGTTACATGCAGTATCTGGGCCAGCATCCCGATCTGGTAGGCATTCGTTTTGATGCAGTTGAGGTTTCCGGAGGCGATCCAGGTTTGGTAGATTTCCGTTTTGGCAGCATGCCGACTGAAAAACGCAAAAAATGAAATTTCTTCTCAAGCTACAGCAGCGCATCGATGCGCTGTCCCAACGCGAGCGAATACTGGTGCTGTTGGCAGGCGCTGTAGTGTTGGGGGTGATCTGGATTCTGGTGTTTCTCGATCCGGTAAATAAACGCGTCCAGACGGCGCAGGTCTCGGTGGCCAGATCCCAGGCGCAAATCGATCGGCTCGGGCAGCATCTGAGCGAGTTGGAAGCGCAACTGCGCAATGACGTGGATGCGCAACGGCGTGATCAGTTGCAAGCGATCCAGGAACAGATCGCTGCAGTTGACGGGCAGCTCAAACAATCGCTTGAGCACTTGGTTGCGCCGAAACAAATGGCGGCCATATTGCGGCGGCTGGTTGAGGATCGCAAGCCATTGCGGTTGATTTCGGTACATAGTCTGGCCGCCATTCCCTTGCTGGAGGGTAATCAGGCTTCGGGCAATAAAGTGACCGATCCCGAGGCTTTGGTGTTCAAACACGTGGTCGAGGTGGAACTGCAAGGGAGCTATCTAGACGTATTGGCCTATGTCGAAACGCTGGACCAGCTGAATCTGAATTTCTTTTGGGACGGGCTGGACATCTAGACACAGAAATATCCACGCAATCGCGTTCGCCTGCGGATCTACACCTTGAGTCTGGATGAGGCCGTGATCGGTGCCTAGATGGTTCGCCGTGCTGTTGTTGTGCTTACTCGCGAGGTTGGGCTTGGCGGAGCCTGGTGATCCCATGCAACCAACGCGCGGCAATGGATCGAACCTAAGCGCGCCTGATGACGGCGTATCCGCGTTGCACCTGACTTCGACCTTGGTCGGCCCCGACAACGTTTTGGCGGTTGTAAACGGACAACGGGTGCATATTGGTGATAAGGTTGCCGACGCCAGAGTCATCGCCATCAAAGCCGGCCGAATCATGTTGCGCCGTGGTGTCAAAACCGAGACCTTGTGGGTTAATGCCACGCGGGTAAAATCAGCTGCTGACACCAACAAGAAAGCAAATCCATGAAGCATCTTTTTGAAATCCTGAAAGCGGCGCCGGTAAGTTTGTTGCTGGCTGGCTTGCTGGCTTCGTGTGCGACGGGGTCGGGACTGCACGAGGATGAAAAGCCGGCCGATGATGCACTGTTGTCAGCGTTGCATGATGCCGAGTCGATCGCCGCCAAGCCCGAACCACCGCCGCCACAAGTGCTCGATTCATTGCTCAAAGGACCGAAATTGTTGCCATTGCCGGGCCTGGAAGAAACCCGCTTCGACATTGATGTCAAAGACGAGGAATTGACGTCATTTCTCATGAGTCTGGTGGCCGACACGCCGTATAACATGGTCATTTCACCCGAGGTGTCGGGTCACGTTTCACTGACTTTAAAGAGCGTTACCGTGCTCGAAGTCATGGACCTGCTGAAGCGCGTGTACGGTGTCAACTACCAACTCACCAAAACTGGGATCCTGGTGCTGCCACAACAGCTGGAGACACGAATTTTCGAGATCGATTACCTGGATTTTTCGCGGCGCGGGACATCCAGTATCAAGGTGAGCTCGGGGCAGGTCACGGATGTCAACACCGGTAACCAGGGTGGCGCCGGGTTCGGCAATTCCCTGACCGATGCCGAGTCCAATTTTGCCGATGCGGACAACGGTTTGGGACGCACGTCGGAGTCCGCGGCCGATATTGAGACCTCTACGCAATCCGACGTCTGGAAAGATCTCGAAGCCGCCGTGCGCGCCCTGGTAGGTACCGAGGCGGGACGGGAGGTAATCGTCAACGCACAATCCAGCATCATCGTGGTTAAGGCCATGCCGCGCGAGCTGGAACAAGTGGAACGGTTCCTGCACGTGGCGCAGGATCAGCTGCGCCGCCAGGTGGTGCTGGAAGCCAAAATCGTGGAAGTGGAACTGAACGGCGCGTATCAGACTGGAATCAACTGGTCGGCGCTCAATACCAATAACGGCAACACGTTTTTTGCCGGTCAAAGCGGTGGACAAAACCTGTTCGAAAACGGCGCGGCTGGGACGCAGGGCGCGGATGTAACCGTTGGACCCAATGGTGGCATCGGTGGGTTTACCACGCAGGCATTTGGCGGTACGTTCATCCTTTCAGCGGCCACGGATAATTTCAATGCATTCCTGGAACTGCTGGACCGCCAGGGCAATACGCGCGTGCTCTCCAGCCCGCGTATTTCCACATTGAACAACCAAAAAGCCGTGATCAAGGTCGGCAGCGATGAGTTTTTCGTCACCGATGTCACCAGCAATACCGCGGCCAATACCACCAGTAGCAATGCGGTAAACAGTAGCAATATCGAGTTGACGCCGTTTTTTTCAGGGATCGCGTTGGATGTAACCCCGCAAATCAGCCACGAGGGCGATGTAACGCTGCACGTGCATCCGTTGATCAGTGAAGTCGTGGACAAGAATAAATCGCTGACAGTCGACAATCGCGCCAATGTCTTGCCGCTAGCCTTTAGCTCGGTGCGACAATCGGACAGCATCGTGCGTGCGCATAGTGGCCAAATTATTGTGATTGGGGGATTGATGAAAGATTCGCTAAAGAAGGAAAATTTCGGCACACCGTTTTTGTCCGACATTCCAGGACTGGGAGAGCTGTTCACGCAACGGCGTTCGAGTTCCGTGAAAACGGAGTTGGTGATCTTACTCAAAGCCACGGTGGTAGAGAACGCTGCGGTTTGGCAACACGCGATCGGGGAAAGCGCCCGACGTGTCGAAGCAATGGGCGGGGGTTGATCCACGTGTTGGCTAATGCAGGCTAACCTAATCATAGTTTCTTGTCACGGATGCTGAACCAGGTTCAAGGGACGAGCTATCTGGCCCATTTCGGCCTGAACCAGGCCCCATTTTCACTGACGCCGGATACCGAGTTTTTTTTTACCGCACCGGCCCATCAAGAGGCGCTCAACGTCGTCAAGATGGCGCTCGGAAACTGTGAAGGCTTCATCAAGATTGTCGGTGAAGTGGGACTGGGTAAAACCCTACTGTGTCGGCGGCTGTTAAACACGCTGGGTGATCCTTTTGTTACCGCCTACATCTATAACCCGCATCTGACGCCAAACGGGATACGCCGCGCATTGGCCCGCGAGTTAGGGCTGGAACTACCGAGCAATATCGCCCAGGAACGGCTGCTGGATGCTTTGAACCAACGCTTGCTGGGGCTGGCCGCGGAAGGGCATCCTGTGGTGTTGTTTGTCGACGAGGCGCAATCCTTGCCGGTTGCGACGCTGGAAGCGCTGCGATTACTCACCAACCTGGAGACTGAAAAAGCAAAATTGCTACGAATCGTCGTGTTTGGGCAGCCCGAATTGGACGAATTGCTGGCCTTGAAAGCCGTGCGTCAACTTCAGCAACGCATCGGATTCAGCTACCGCCTCACGCCGCTTACCTCGGTTGGTGTGGAGCAATACCTGGCACACCGCTTGCACGTTGCCGGCCGTAGCGGTGCAAAGCTGCTCAGCAGGCGCGCGGTAACCGCACTCGCCTATGCCAGCCGGGGCATTCCCCGGCTGATCAATATTCTCGCGCACAAGTCGCTTCTGAGCGCTTGGGGAGCACAATCCGAACGCGTATCACTGGAACACGTTAAGGCGGCTTGTCGGGATACCGAGGGCATTGGGGACCGCTGGTTGTGGCTACGCAGTTGGACCGGGAGATTTGCATGAGCCTGCTCAATGATGTGTTACGCGACCTGCAGGCCAAGGATCGGCGAGCGGTTACCGTTCCGGGCCTGGAAGCCGTACCCAAGCGAAAATTTCGCTTGCGCGCGTGGTTTGTCATTACCGCTTTACTGCTCGCAGGGTTGCTGGCATCGGCATTCTGGCTGTGGCCGCGAGCCGATCAAGACCTGCTACCCAAGGCGTCGCTTACCACCGTTTCCAGCGCGGATAGGCTGCAAGCTGCAAAGCCGTCGGCCGTGCAATCGGATCTGGATGCGGTGGCTGCAAGCGATGCCGGCAAATCCAATACGCGCGTCCGGGAGGCTGCGGCCGAATCGGTAATTGAAGCAAATCCGGATCCGTCCCCGGACCGGCCTCAGCCAAGCGTCGCGAAGCTGCCGACAGTGCAGGCTATGGGTCGGTCACGGATCGTTCAGGCTACAGCCGAGCCCCTTCGGAAACCGGCCGCGGCCAAGAATAAGCGCACGCAAACAATACCGGTTCATCCTGCTATCGAGCCGACCCAAGTCCCGGTGCCTGCTGAGCCACAAGCAGAACGCAGGACGGGGATCGTCGAGTCGGACAGCACAGCAAGCGCGCGCGCGCGGCGCCTATTATCCGAGGCGCAGCGCAACATACGTCGGGGGCGATTGCGCCAGGCGGTTCCCCTGTTGGAACAAGCAAAGCGCCTGACGCCTGAAGATGAAACGGTGTACCGCCTGCAGGCTGCGGTATTTCAACGACTGAATCGGGCCGCAGCGGCAGATGTTGTGCTGGTCGCAGGATTGGACGCAATTCCCGAAAACGTCAATCTGATCAATGCGCGCGTGCGCTTACGCATGGGGCAAGGTGATCTCAATGGAGCCATCGGTGTATTGCGCAGCTACCCGGCGCAGGTCCACACAGACCCGGCCCTGGCCGGGCTGTTTGCGGGATTGTTGCAACGCGCCAAGCGCTTCGCGGAGGCTTTGCCATGGTATCGCGAATTAACCCTGCGACCCGATGCCCTGGCCATATGGTGGATGGGTTATGCGATATCCTTGGAGCAAACCGGGCACGGCGACCAAGCCGCGGCGGCCTATCAAAAGGCCCTGGCAGGTGGCGTGGCGGGGCCGTCCAGGCTGTATGGAAAACGCCGCCTCAAAGCGTTGCAGAGCGATCAAGACGAGAAATCCGGGTAATCCGACATGGCAAAAACACGCAAGAAAATTCGCCTTGGTGACCTGTTGGTGGCAAAGGGTTTGATCACGGAAGAACAAATGTTGTCGGCCCTCAAAATGCAAAAAACCACTGGACACAAGCTCGGCAGGACATTGATTAATATGGGTTTTGTCCAGGAAGAAGAGATGCTGGAGGTATTATCCAATCAGCTCGGCATTGCCGTTATCGATTTGCGCCATTACAAGTTTGATACGCAGGTTGCCGGCGGCTTGCCGGAAAAATACGCACGCCGTTACCGTTCCATGCTGCTCACCAAGAATGATGACGGCGCCGAAGTGGCTATGGAAGACCCCACCGATATATTCGCCTGTGATGAGCTGTCACGGCTGCTGAATTGCCCGGTCAAGCCGCTGCTGGTGCGTGAAGAGGATCTGTTGCGCACGCTGGATCTTGTTTATCGACAGGCCGAGAAAATATCCAATCTGGCCGAGGAGCTGGGCCAGGAGTTGGCGCAAAGTGACTACGATATTGCGCAGCTTGCCGCGGAAGCCGAGGCCGCGGATACACCCGTCATTCGCCTATTGCAGACCCTGTTTGAAGATGCCGTGCAGGTAAATACTTCAGATGTCCATATTGAACCGGACGAAAAAGTTGTGCGCATCCGTCAGCGCGTCGACGGAATTTTGCACGAACAGGTGCTGGATGGGCGTCGTGTCGCCGAGGCCATGGTTACGCGTTTGAAATTGATGGCCAACCTCGATATCGCGGAGAAACGCCTGCCTCAGGATGGGCGCTTCAGTATCAATGTCAGCGGCCGAAATATCGATGTGCGTTTATCTACCATGCCCATACAGCACGGCGAATCCGTGGTCATGCGCTTGCTCGACCAAACGACCAATTTGCTCGGCATGGCTGATCTGGGTATGCCGGCAGAGATCATTGCGCGCTTTGACCCTTTGTTGCGCCGCCCGGCCGGAGTTTTGTTGATCACCGGCCCGACGGGAAGTGGCAAGACGACGACCTTGTATGCCGCACTGAACGAAATTTCCACTCCGGAACTGAAAATTATTACGGTGGAAGATCCGGTCGAATACCGCCTGCCGCGGATTAATCAAGTTCAAGTGAATTCTCGCATCGGTCTGAGCTTTTCCCGCGTGCTGCGCACCGCGTTGCGTCAGGACCCAGACGTCATATTGGTCGGTGAAATGCGCGATCAGGAGACCGTTGAAATCGGATTGCGGGCCGCAATGACCGGGCATTTGGTGTTGTCCAGCCTGCACACCAACGACGCAATTTCCACGGTGAGTCGTCTGTTGGACATGGGGGCTCAAGGGTTTATGCTGGCTTCGACTTTGCAAGGGGTGGTTGCGCAGCGACTGGTACGACGCATTTGCGATGGATGTTGCACGGATTACGAAATGACTCCCCAGGAACATTCCTGGTTACGGACCAACGCGGGAGTGGAACGCGCAGATGAGGTGCATTGTCTTCACGGTACCGGTTGTACCTTGTGTAACAACACCGGCTATCGGGGCCGTATCGGTGTGTATGAACTGTTAGAGATGAATACGGAGTTGAGCGACTTGCTGCGCCGCGACGATGATTTTGCGTTTGCCCGCAGTGCTCGGCGACAGAAAGGATTTCATTCGCTGGCGAAATCGGGAATTGAGTTTGTGAAGCAAGGCGTTACCACCATCAGCGAGGTGATTCGCATCACCGGTACGCGCGTGGAGGATGAACAGGACATGGAGAATTTCAGCCCAATCGTTAGCGCG
>Ga0114931_10011633_pt1 | contig 10375 bp, 10 predicted proteins | sample 2SBtaG_FD_89579 | JGI IMG/M metagenome (GOLD analysis project Ga0114931, IMG submission 89579) | Deep subsurface microbial communities from Kolumbo volcano to uncover new lineages of life (NeLLi) - 2SBTROV14_V59a metaG | ecosystem: Environmental > Aquatic > Marine > Volcanic | place: Kolumbo... | reverse complement strand
GAGTTCATTGATTTAACTTGTTCGACAACGTCATTTAAAGTTAATTTTCCAGCTTTCAAGTTTTCTTCAAGTTTTTTAGTCGTTTTCTCGTCTGTTGCCAAGCGAACTTTTTCGATTAGAGAAGTTAAGTCTCCCATTCCGAGAAGTCGAGACAGGAAGGACTCGGGGTTGAAGCGCTCGATGTCATTAATTTTTTCTCCTGTTGCAATAAAATAAACTCCTGATTTTGTTTGGGCGCAAGCAGTTAGGGCTCCCCCTCCTTTTGCAGTTGAATCCATTCTTGTTACAATTACTCCTGTTATGTTTAGTGCAGAAGAAAATTTTTCTGCTTGGTTTTTTGCGGCTTGACCGATGTCTCCGGGCATAACAAGAACCGTTTCGTCGGGGGAAATTTCTTTATTCAATTTTTCAATTTCTTTAACCAGTTCTTTATCTAAGTCGTGCCTTCCCGCAGTGTCTACGATTATCACGTCAAACTTTTTTAGTTCGGGTTTAACTTTTTTCCAAATTTTTACAGCGTTAGATTCTTCTAAATCAGTAAAGACCTGGAGCCCGTTTTGTTTGCCTAATTGCATTAACTGTTCTTTAGCTGCCGGTCTCCAAACGTCAAGTCCAACCATCGCCACTTTTTTACCTCTTTTAGAAAAGTAGTTTGCGAGTTTTGCAACGGTTGTCGTTTTACCTGCGGCGTATAAGCCAACAAGCATTATTTTTGTTTGGCCTTTTTCTTTAACTTTTAATTCTTTATTTTCTCCAAGAATTTTTACAAGTTCATCATGAAGAGTTTTGATTAAGTGCTCTTTTTTTTCAATTCCTTTTATTTTCTCGTCAAAGGCAACTTTTCTTAATTTTTCTGAAATTTCTTTAATGAGAAGTATACTTACATCTGCTTCGATTAGTGCACGTTGTAATTCTCGCACAATTGTATCTACAAGGTTCTTATCTAAAAATATCGAGTTGGATATTTTGTCTGTTGCTTTTTTTATTGCATTCCCAAGTTTTTCTAACATCTTTGTTTTGAATTTGCCCCGCCCACCGGCGCTTTGCTCCCCCTCACGCCGCCCGGAGTTTTATGAGAAGGAGGGGCTTGTTTATTTGTTTTTAGAAGTAATAAGTTAATTATTAAGTTTTTGGGTTTTTAGGGAATAAAGTATTCAAAGTATCTTCGAACTGTAGAATAATCTAAATCAAATTATTTTAGGGGAATGGGCAATTCTTTTCTTGAAATTTTTATTGTGACTTTTTTATATAATCTGTTTTTATGTTAGTTATTTTTTTACAAATAAAGGGAGTCATTAATTTTTTGGGAAGAAAAATTTATAATAGATAGGTTCTTTGGCATAAAATGAAGAGGGGAAATTTTTTCGATGGGTTAATTATTCTTCTTTTTGTAATCTTGGGGGTCTTTGTAACTCTAACCTAGAGAGTTAAGCCCCTCATTTCAATGGGTTTCTTTTTTGTTTTTCCTTCTATTTATATGCTTTTTCGATTAGAAAGTAAATTGCCAATAAAAAAGATTATTTTTGTTTCATTTTTATTTGGAATTCTTGCAGGAATATTGGATATATTGGTGAATGCTAGTAAGGGCTGGTTAGTTCCAGACAATCAATTATTTTTTCATATAAGAATCTTGGGTTATGCCCCCTTAGAAGAAATAATCTGGTTTTTTTCTTTTTCTTCTTTCTATAACTTTTTATGAGTTTTTCATAGAAACTCATCAGACTAGAAAATTTTCTAAAAATGCAAAGTATGCTTTTTATCTTTTAATAATCCAAACTGATATTTTAGCAATCCTTTTTTTCACCGGTTTTTTAGATAAAATTCCCTATGTTTATCTTTTGTCTTGTTTAGTTTATATGGTCCCCCCACTAGTTTATCTTTCACATAAGAATCCAAAAATCATAAAAAAATTAATTTATCTTACAATTCCTCTTTTTTTTATTAATATGGCTCATGAACTTACAGCCATAAAAGTAGGTCAATGGATTTTTCCAGGACAATATATAGGAAGTATTACTCTTTTTGGATTAACTTTTCCTTTTGAAGAATTTTTGTTTTATATTATTCTTGGAGCAGCGGCTGCGGTAGTTTATTATGAAATCTTTTTTGATGATGTAGAAATTTCATAACCCCAATTTCTCAATAAATTTAACTTTGTCAAATTTTTCAAGGTCTTTGTATTCTTGTCCTGTTCCAAGGTAAAGGATTGGTTTTTTTGTTATGTATCCTACACTTAGAGCAGTTCCACCTTTTTCGTCAATGTCTGCTTTACTCAGAATAATCCCATCAATTCCAATCGTTTCATCAAACGCTCTCACTTGGTCAACTGAATCGTTTCCCGTGATTGATTCTCCTAAAAAAATTACTCTGTCTGGCTTTGTCACTCTTTTGATTTTTTCCATTTCTTTTAGGAGGTTAGTTGCGGTGTGCATTCTTCCGGCAGTGTCGATTAAAACAGCTTTTATTTTCTTTTTCTCTGCATATTTTAAGGCGTCAAAACCAACGGACGCGGGGTCTGAACCATATTCATGAGAAATAACTTTTATTCCAAGTTTTTTCCCGTGCTCATTAAGTTGTTCAATTGAGGCGGCACGGAATGTGTCCCCTGCTCCAAGAACAGCCGAAATTTTTTTTGAATTTAATAAATTTGCAAACTTTGCAATTGTTGTCGTTTTTCCTGCCCCATTTATCCCGCAAAATAAAATTACATAAGGAGATTTTTTTTCTTTAATTTCTTTAACGAGGTCAAAAGGTTTAACCAAAACTTCAGTTAAGATTTTTTTTAAGCTTTTTTTAATCAAAGATTCAACTTCTTTTTTATCTAGATCTTTACCTACTATTTTTTCTTTTAACTCAGAGATAATTTTTTCAGCAACTTCCAAAGCGACATTATTTTCAAGAAGGATCATTTCAAGTTCTTCAGAATATGTTTTGAAGTCTTCAGATGAAATTCTTTTTTTTCCTGAGAACATTTCTTTAAAGAAGTGCTTTTTTTCTTTTGGTGTTTCTGTTTCTTCTTTGGAAATTTCTTTAATTTTTTCAACTGTTTTTTTGGGGTCCGGGAGAAATTGTTTTAATTGGGGGGCAACTAACCCTTCTTTTGATTCTTCTTCAAAACTTTTTTGTATAGGGATTTCTTTATTTTCTTTTTTTGAAACTTTTTTAGCTCCTTTTTTTTTATTGGGCTTTTTTTTAACTTCTTTAGAAGCTTTTTCTTTTGATTCTTCGACTGATTTTTTAACTTCTGGAGTTTCTTCTGAAACTTTTCCAATCCAAGATTTCAATTTGTCTTTTAGTTTGCCGAACATGTTTTTAAAAGGGTAAGGTAGGATTTTAAGGTTTTTGGAAGAGGAATTTTTATAAATAAGTTACTCTTTACTTCTTTCATGAAAGGAGTGATTGTTATTCTTGACGGGCTTGGTGATTTGCCTACGAGACAGCTTGGGAATAAAACTCCTCTTGAAGCTGCGAAAACTCCTCACTTGGACTTTTTAGCAACTCGTGGTGAAGTGGGTTATATGTATTCAGTTAAACCCGGTTACGCTCCTAGTTCAGATGAAGCAATACTTTCTATTTTTAGAAATGACATAAAAAATCAGAGTCGTGGTGAAATTGAAGCTCATGGGATTGGTCTTTCACCTAGGAAGGGGGATTTGGCTTTAAGAGTTGATATTGGAACAATTAATAATCTAAGAGAAGAAAAAGTTGTTGACAGGCGAGCTGGAAGAACGCTTACAACAAAAGAGGCAAAAGAGCTTGCAATTTCAATAAACAAAATGGACTTTCCTTACAAGTTTGAATTTGTTTCTACAAATCAACACAGGGCGGTTTTAATTATAAAAGGAAACTTTTCTTCAAAAATTTTGGGAAACGATTTAACTTATCAATCTGGTCGGGCAGTTGAAGTTGAAAAAGTTACCTCTTGTCAAGCGACAGTTAAGCAAGAAAACGCAGTTCACACAGCAGAAGTTTTGAACGAATTTTTGAGTTTGAGTTATGAAGTTTTGAAAAATCATCCGATTAATTTGAGGAGAATGAAAAGAGGGCTTCTTCCCGCGAATTATTTGCTTGTTCGTGGAGTTGGGACAGAAAAACCGAAGTTAAAACAATACAAAAATTGGGTTTCTGCCCATTATATGGCACTTGAAGAAGGATTTTCAAAATTAAGTGGAATGAAAAATTTTTCTTTTAAGTATCCTCCTTTGAAAGGACTTGATGTGTACAAAAATTTGTGGGCTGGTTTAAAAAAAGCTTCAAAGCATTCAATAAAAGTAATAAAGAGAAATTTGAAAAAAGCAGATTACTGTTACATTCATATAAAGGAAACCGATTTACCTGGTCACGACAACAAACCTTATGAAAAAAAAGCGATGATTGAATATTTGGACAAAACTTTGTTTAAATTTTTAGCACGTGTTGCACCAATGAAAAAAATAAAGGTTGTTGTTACTGGGGATCATTCTACTCCGTGCAAACTTAAAGCACATTCAGACGACCCAGTTCCGGTTTTGTTTTACAATTGTGGAGTTCCAGCAAAGGAAAAAATTCATTTTAATGAAGCTCAAGCAAAGAAGGGAAAATTGAAAAGAATTTTTGGGAAGGATTTATTGAAAAAAGTTGGGTTTGTTAAGTGATTTGTTTTTATTCAAAAGTAGAACAACAATAATTAAAAAGAAGTGGGATTTTTTTAGAATTATGATTACATATAAAGATATCTATGAGGCGGCAAAAAAAGAGAGGTATTCTGAAAAGTTGCAGCCGATTCCAAAAAATTTTGTGAAGGAAGTTTCTAAATATTTGAAAGACAAAAAGGCTGCTGCTTCAAAGGAAGATGATGTTTTTAGTGATGTACTTTTGAAAACAAAAAAACAGTTGGAGAATGCAGTTACACTTTTTCAAGAGCTTCTTCGTCGAAGAAGAAAGAAAATTTTGAATTTAGTTTTGATTGCAAGTGAGACGGGAATTTCTAAGTTGGATTTTAACAATATGCTTTTGGTTGAAAAAAATTTGTTTGAAGAGATAATGAAAAATATTAAAGGTTCGGACAAGAAACTCAACGAGATGCTTCACTCTGGAAATGATGAAGAGACTCAGGACAATATGCTTGTTGTGTTTTTAGAAGATGTTAATGAATTTAATTCGCCAAATGGAGAAAAGTACGGGCCTTATTCAGTGGGGGATTTTTCAAATTTACCAAAAGAAGTCGCTCAAATTTTCTTGTCTGACAAAGTTGCTGAGAGTATGGAAAAATAATTGAAACTGTTTTTTATGTTTAGAATCGAGATTGAAAGACAAGTCCTGCAAAATTTTTTCTTCACTTTACAGTTCTTGAAATCCTTTATAAAGTGCTGTTAACTTGTTGCAGTAATTAAATTGAGAAAAACAAAAATGACAGTAAAAGAATTGACAATGAACAATTTTGAGAAAGAAGTTGTGAATAATAAGAATCCTATAATTATTGACTTTTTTGCAGATTGGTGTGGGCCTTGCCAGATGATGAAACCTGTTTTTGAAAAATTGAGTGGGCAATATGAAGGCAAACTTAATTTTGGTAGAATTAACACTGAGAAAGAAGAAATGTTGGCAATGCAATTTGGAATTCAAGGAATACCTGCATTAGTTATGGTTCATGGTAAAAAAGAAGTTGGAAGAATTGTGGGTTACATGGGCGAAGACCAGTTAAAGGTAAAAATTGATGAACTTCTTTCAAAGATTTAATTCAATAAAATGATAGACTTTGCATGTAAAAAGTTTGACTTGGATGAAGTGATAAAGTGCATTTTGGGACTTAGCAAGTCAGAGTTTCGTCTTTTGAAATTTTTGTCAAAGCATGACGTGAAGTTTACAACTGAAGAACTTTCTAAAAAGTTAAATTTAGATAAGTCGACTATTCAGCGTTCCATAAAGAAATTGCATGAAAAGGATTTAGTCACACGTTCACAAATTAACCAAAGTGTTGGAGGTTACGTTTTTTTGTATAAAATAAAAAACAAGGAAAACATAAGGAAAATTGTAGTGGAGACTTTGGACAATTGGGTTTTAACTTTTAAGAAAAGAATGAGCAGTTGGTAAGGTTTAAAGATTGGTTAAAAAATAAATCAATACTGCAACAGCAACAATTCCCAAAAGAATAAAAATTATTTTTCAAACACTTACGTTCGGTTCTTTTCCTTTTTTTGTCGTTGGTAAATTTGGTTCGTATTTTTTTGTTCCTACATTAAACTTCATCGGTGGATTTTTATATGACATATTTTATCTAAAATTTTATTCTATAAATACCTTTTCAATATCTTAACTAAAATATAGACTTGATAAGGTTTAAGAATTATAGATTCTTTAGTTTGGAATGGATAAAATAAAAATTTCTGGGATTTTGGTTATGCTTTTAGGATTAATTTTAGTGGTTGCATCTCTTTTTACAACCCTTTTCCTTTTGATATATGGAATTCCAATTTTTCTAATTGGATTGTTTATCTTTTTTAACAGAAAAGAAGACAAAATTGAAGAAGTTAATTATAAAAAAGGAGGTAAGAAAAATTAATATGGGAGAAATAATTGTAACGACGACAAGTGAAGTTCCTGGGAAGAAGATTGTTAAAATTTTGGGAGTTGCTCGAGGAAACACCGTTAGGGCAAGAAATGTTGGGCGTGACATTGCTGCGGGTTTTAGAAATCTTGTTGGAGGAGAAATTAAAACTTATACAGAGATGGCAAACCATTCGAGGGATGAAGCTTACAACAGGATGGTGAATGATGCAATTTCAATGGGGGCTGATGCAATTGTTGGAATGAGGTTTATGACGTCGACAATAATGCAAGGTGCAAGTGAAATGCTTGCCTTTGGAACTGCTGTTAAGTTGAAATAAAATTTACTTTTTGTAAATAATTCCCTAAACAAAAATCATTAACCAAAGATTCCCTGTTAAGAAAGTAATTAGAGTTGTGAAATACAGCTCCAAAGTTAGATATACATATGAATCAATGTAAAGTCCCAAAAAATTTATTATTGAAATCTGAATTGAAACTAATCTCTTTTTTGTTTTAAATCCTTTGATAGCTTGGGGAGTTAAAGCATAAAACAAAAGAATTGAAACAACCATTAGTAAAAGGTCTTGCCATATTTTAATTAAAAGATAGGGTTTATTTTAAATTTTTCTTAAGTTTTTTGGTTTTTTTCTTATTTTTGGTTATACATCCTAAATAAGTATAATTTTACATAAATAATAAGTTTTATAAGGTAAAATACATACTTAATAGGTATGAGAAGGGCTAGTTCAGCCGTAGCTGAGCTTTTGGATAGAATTAAGAGTGCTAAAGAGCGTAAGGAGTTTCTTGAAAATTATCTCTCTGAATTAAAACACAAGTATAAACATTCTCTAATTAGCTATGAAGAGTATCATAAAAGGTTAAGAGAGAAATATGGTGGAAAGAATATTTCTGAAAGAATAAATGAATATCATAATTATATAAAAGAATGTGAAAAATTAATAAAAAAGGAAAATAAAAAAAATTTAAAGAAGAAAATTTCTTTTTATGCCTTTGGACTTCTTTTTATTTTTGCATTGGTTTTTATTGCTTACTTAAATCCCAATTTTTCAGGTCTTAGCGTTCAAAATCATGTTAAAGACTACTCAAAAGATTTGAATTTAAATTTTAACAATTCTGGAACTTATAATTTAAAATTTAATAATTCAGGTTCTCTTGATTATTTTAAAGTTAGTGGTTTTTCACAAGGTTCAGGAACTTTTAGAATTTATATTGATAATTATTTAGTTTACACAAATGAACTTTCTCTTCAAAATTCTTCCCCTCAAAATTTTCCCTCAATTGTAGGTTCAATTATTTCAGGTTTTCTTGTACAAAACAATTCAAATTCAGAAGTAAATTCAACGGGGGCTCAGAAAAACAGAACTAGCCCTTCTCAAGAAGAGCCTCCGTTACCTTCTGGAAATATTTCACAAAACAGCTTAAATTTAGAAGAAAATAAATCAGAGGTTCAGCAAAATGGAACTAGCCCTTCTCAGGCTGAACCTCATTCTTCTAACAATTCAACAAACAATTCAAATTCAGAAGTAAATTCAACGGGGGCTCAGAAAAACAGAACTAGCCCTTCTCAAGAAGAGCCTCCGTTACCTTCTGGAGAAAAAATTCCTTTTGAAGTAAAATGTATAGAAACTTGTGACCTTTCAAATGAGAATTTGAACAAAAATTCTTATACTTTAAGAATTGAGTTAAACAATTCAAGATTAAATTTAAGAAGTGTAGATTATGGAATTTTAACATCTATTAACACTTCTGAAGTTTTTGCTCCAGTTATTTCAAATGAAACAGTTGGAAATTTGACTGTCGAAACTCAAAGGTCAAGAATTGTAATTGGAAAACCTGTTCAATGGATTAAAACGGTTAAGGGAGAAAAATTAAATAGATCTAAAAATTTGACCGTTGAAATTCCAAAAGAAGCTGAAAACATTTCTGTAAAAACTGGGGGAGAGATTTCTAAATCAAAAAAGGATTTAGAAAATTATAACAGATTAATAAATACAACTTCAAGAGAAAATTTAAAGAGCACAAGAATAACAGGTTTTGTTAGTTTGGATGTAGCTAATAATGAAGGAATTTTAGTTAGACTTTGGAATTGGATTACTTCTTTAACTTTAACAGGAAATGCAATAAATGAAGGGGAGTTAAAAGCAAGCGGAAAAATAAAAGATACAGACAATGGAAAGGAAATTGATTTAAAGGGTGCCGCTCAAAATCAAAATGAAGTTGCAGTTGAGTATTATACTCAAGCACCTCAAGCAATTGAAGTAAATACGACAAGATGGAAAATAATATCTATTTCAACAACAACCGAGTTGAATTATACAAATGTTTTGGCTTATACAGAACTTAATAATCAAATTTTGTTAACCAATAAAAAAAGGATAAAACTTTATTGGGATAAAAATGACACTGGAAGTATAACAACCCAAGAAACAAATTTTACAGCTTATGACCTTAACGGAGATAAAAAGATTGATTATATAGAGTGGAATGTTCCCCATTTAAGTAATCAAGTTTATAGGGTTGTTGTTAATGTTTCCTCCTTAGGACCGAAAAATTTGGGGTCCAAAAAAATTGTTCCGACTTTTAATTTTTCTCTTCTTAACAACACAAAAGCGAAACTGCAAAACAAAGAATATGTAAGCTTCCTTAGAAATAATAATTCCATAAGAGTAGGTAAAGGTAATAAATTTAAGTCTTATAATTCTTCTGAAAGGAAGCTTCTTATTGAAGACAAAAGTTTCAATAAGTTAATTGAATTAGAACTTTTGTCTGGTTACAATACACATGTTCATGCTGGAAACGATGTAAAAGTTGCAGAATTACTTTTAATTGATTGGAAAAACGATACACTTTTTGAGAGTTTATTTAACAAAGGAAAATTGTTTGATTCGGTTGATACTTATAATGTTAAAAACGGGTACAGAAAAGATAATAATAGTTTTATTTTAAAGTATGGTACTGATTACATAACTGAAGTCTGTTCTTACACTTGTGAAAATATCACTCAAACAAATTGGACTGAATTCAAAACATTGAGTGAATTACCTCATAGAAATATTAAAGTTGGATTATTCACAAATGTGAGTTTTAATGAAGAAAAAGATTGGGTTCCAACAATTAGGGGTTTTGAAATTTTGGAATATGCTACATGGACTTCAGATTCTTCCATTGTGAGTGGGTTAACAGGTGTTGGGAGACACTCAACCCCCACAGTTTTTTATAAAGATTCAACATGGTATTTAATTGCAGGGGAGAATGCTGGTGTTTTCTCTGGTTTTAATTGGACAGGTTCAACTTGGCAATCTGATTCAAATATAGTAGGAGGATTAGGAGATATTGGGGCTAATTCTGCTCCTGCAGTTTTTTATAAAGATTCAACGTGGTATTTAATTTCAGGTGAGAATCCTGGTACTTTTTCTGGTTTTAATTGGACAGGTTCAACTTGGCAATCTGATTCAAATATAGTAGGAGGATTAGGAGATGTTGGATCTCACACTTTTCCGAATGTGTTCTATAAAGGTTCAACGTGGTATTTAATTGCTGGAGATAATTCTGGTGTTTTTTATGGTTTTAATTGGACAGGTTCAACTTGGCAATCTGATTCAAACATAGTAGGAGGATTGGGAGATCTTGGTTCTGGGGTTGCTTTAGACGTGTTTTATAAATCTCCGAGTTGGTTTTTAATCTCAGGAGAGCTTAGTGGAAGTTTTTTTGGTTTTAATTCTACTTCTTCTGTTGACACAACTCCTCCAACTTATTCAAATGTTGGAGTTAATTCGACGATTGCAAATCAACTAACTGAGTTTTCTTTGTATGCTAATGATAACTC
>Ga0114931_10011632_pt1 | contig 10376 bp, 7 predicted proteins | sample 2SBtaG_FD_89579 | JGI IMG/M metagenome (GOLD analysis project Ga0114931, IMG submission 89579) | Deep subsurface microbial communities from Kolumbo volcano to uncover new lineages of life (NeLLi) - 2SBTROV14_V59a metaG | ecosystem: Environmental > Aquatic > Marine > Volcanic | place: Kolumbo... | reverse complement strand
TATCCTGCTGCCTGCCCGCGTCGGAACGAAGTCCGTCAATAAAAAGGCCGCAGCCCGGGGGGGCGGGCCAGAAATGGCTTTGGGCGAAGCCGCTGATTCAAGGGCCAAAGGGTCATCGCTTTTTCGCTTCAGCGTTTTTCCACAGTCTCCTAAGCCATGGGAAGCACGATGGAGAGCAGGACGCTCATCACAAAAGCCATAACTCCTAACACACCCAAAAGTGGTGTCCATGACTTGAGAGCCTCGGCTTCGGTCAGCCCGCTCATTTTGGAAAAAATCCAAAAACCGCTATCGTTCATCCATGATCCGATCAAGCCTCCCCCGCCGATCGCTGTCGCAATATAAACGGAATTAAAGCTCAGTTCCATTCCACTGATCATGGCGCCCACCATACTGGAGGCCGTGATAACGGCCACCGTGGTGGAGCCTTGAGCAATTTTCAGCAAGGCCGAGATCGAGAAGCCGAGCAGGAGAAGTCCTGTACCGCTCCCATTCACATTGGAAAATAAATGAGAAATGGCTGGCCCGATTTCCGCCACTTTCAGCATGGCCCCAAAGGCGCCGCCCGCCGCCGTAATCAGGATGATGACACCGCCCGACATCAGGGCTTCCTCGACTGATTTTCCCAGACCCTCCTTTCCTGGCCGACACTGCCTGATGTAAACCAGCAAGGCAATGGCCGCGGAAATCAACAGGGCAAAATTGGCATCCCCGATTACTTTCGTCCAGTCGGAAAGGCGGACCACGGAAAAGGAAAGCGCGGCTTCACCCGCCAATTCCTTTTTCAGAAGGTAGGAAACCACCGTGTTGGAAGTGATCATCAAAACAGGCAATACAATGGGCAAAAGGGAAAGAAACAGCCCGGGCAATTCGTTGAGGGACTTTTCCAAAACTTCGTCCGCGGCCGAGTCGGGTTCATGAGTCACTGTCAGGGGCCTCATCTCGATGGGCATACGTCTATCCAGCCAACTCCCGAAGAGCAGGCCCACCAGTGCCGCGGGCAACCCACAAAGAGTGCCCGCCAACATCATCGTTCCAATATCGATACCCAGTTGATCCGCCATCACCAGCGGACCCGGCGTCGGAGGTACCAGAGTGTGAGTCACCGCGGCGCCGGCGGAAATGGCCAGAACATATTTCAGGTAATGAGTCCGGGTCCGACGAAAAAGAGACCGCGCCAGGGGCACCAAAAGATAAAACACGGTGTCAAAGAAGACCGGAATCGACAAAACAAAGCCGCTCCCCGCAAGGGCCAATGAGGACCTCTTCTCTCCCAGAATTTTCAAAAACGTCCGCACGATCCGGTCAGCAGCGCCACTGTCCATCAGGCACTTTCCGATGACGGCAGCCAGAGCAATTACAATCCCAATCTTTCCGGCAGACTCACCGAACGCCCCGGCAACACGGGAAATTTTCTCCGCGAACGCCCCCGGCGACATGAGGCTGACTACGATCGCTGCGGTAATCAATCCGAGAAAGGCGTTCAATCTCAGCCCGATAATCATGCCGATCACCACGGCAATCCCAACAAAGAGAATCAGAAAGGCATAGTAGTCCATTTGTCAGGCAGATTGGCAGGGCAGATGGGTTCTGACAAGCCTCTATTTTCCTAAATCAGGCCTTTTCTTCGATCAGGGAAGACGTTGAAAGTGCCTCCCATTTTTCTCCAACCGGAGAGGGAAGTTCTTCGTGTTGCACCTGGGCAACGGTTGCATCGACCTCAGCCTGAAGTTCCGCTGCCGTTGATTTCACGTCCTCCGGACTCATCCAATTTTCGGCCAGCACCCGTTGCCGCGCCACTTCCAGACAGTCGCGACCGAAGTGGTCCTTCTTCAGCGAATCGGAAACATAACTCGCGTCGTCGTGCTCACCATGGCCCGAAAGACGCAGCATTTTTCCCACCACCATTTGAGGACCATCGCCACCGCGGGCGAGGTCAATGGCATCCCTGAAAACGGACAGACAATCCCCCAAATCCGTCCCGTCACAGCTGTGTCCGCGGATTCCATATCCCAGGGCGCGATCCACCAGCTTTTCACAGGCGAACTGCCGATCCGTAGAGGTTGAATAGGCAAATTGATTGTTGGCCACTGCAATTACCAAAGGAAGTTTTTCGATGGCTGCCTGATTGACTCCTTCGTGGAATGATCCGGTTGAGGTACTCCCATCCCCCATACAGACTCCTCCCACCATTCCGGTTTTCCCCTGAAACCGCATGCCCATCAACATACCATTCACTACGGATACGGACGCCCCCAGATGACTGATCATGGCGGGAGTTCCTTCCCTGGGACGTCCCCGATGAATATTTCCGTCCCGCCCACGCATGGGCCCTTTCACCGATCCAAGATAGGTTCTGGCGCCGTCCAGAAGTGATTCTCCAAAGGCGATTCTTCCGGCCTGATCCCGAATCGATGCCCCATAGACATCTCCCCCGGAGCGATCCAACTGCATCCCCATGGCAACGCTGAATGCCTCCTGTCCTTTTCCGACATAGACTCCGCCAACCATTTTCCCGGCCCGATATAATGCCGAAATTTTATCCTCAAAAATTCGTGCCAGAAGCATCCAGCGAAAGGCCTGCAGATACTGATCCGCGGAAACATCGGATTCATTTTCCACTGTCCCGGACTCTTCGTTTTTCGTCATAAAATTATTTGATCGTTTGAGAGAACGATCCCACCCTATCGGCAATTGTTTCGGATTGACAACGAATTTTTCCCTTCTCCTGAACGGGAAATTGTCAGCCCTGGTTCGGCACGGAGAAATGCATGGATATGAAACTGGGAATCATCGGATGCGGTAAAATGGGCAGGGCCCTCATGGGCGGCATCCTCGATGCGGAAATATGTCAACCTGATGGGGTGATCATTTCCGATGCATGGCCCGACGCGGTGTCCTCCGCTGTGGCGGAACTGGGGGTTCAAGCGGCGAAAGACAACCGCGAAGTGGTGGAAGCCTCCGATGTGGTGTTGCTCTGTGTCAAACCGCAGGGTTTCACCGAAATGCTTGCCGATCTGGGCGATGCGAAAGATCGCCTTCTCATTTCAATCGCCGCCGGGATCCGGATTGGCGCCATTGAACAGGGAATCAATAACAGGCACCGCGTCATTCGCGTCATGCCCAACACCCCGGCTCTCATCAGGCGCGCGGCTTCGGCCTTCGCAATGGGAAGCACTGCCACGGAGGAGGATGCCGCTTTGACCGAGCGATTGCTTTCCTCAGTGGGTTACGTCTGCCGGGTAAAGGAAGAGGACCTCGATGCCGTCACCGCCCTCAGTGGAAGCGGTCCCGCCTACATTTTCCTGATGCTGGAAGCCTTGATCGCAAGCGGAATTGAACAGGGTCTTCCTCCCGAAATTGCCCGTGATCTCGCGGTAGAAACCACCTCCGGAGCAGCCGAACTGGTGGCTAGAACCGGCGAGCCTCCCGCTCAGCTTCGAGAGAACGTCACCAGCCCCAACGGAACCACCTTCGCCGCTTTGGAATCTCTTCGGGCCGATGGATTTTCTGAATCCGTGAGGCGGGCGATACGAGCCGCCCGGGAAAGGTCCATCGAACTGGGCAAAATCTGAAACGCCGTCGGCAATGGAAGAACTCAGAAAACAATTCGCGGAATTTGGACAGGACCAGGTGTTCCATTTTTACGATGAATTGAGCCGCCCGGAAAAAGAGAATCTTGGCAAACAGGCGTCGGAAATCGACCTCCCGGAAGTCTCCAAGTTGATCGGCCAGGCCATTCATCCCCCTACTCCGCAAAGGGACTCCGTCCCCGAGCAACTGGCTCCCGCCGACTTCACCCCACTGCCCCCGAAAGAAGTCCGGGATCCCCGCTGGATTCAGGCTCGCCAAACAGGTGAGGAAGCGCTCCGGGCCGGACGGGTCTGCGCCTTTACGGTGGCCGGAGGTCAGGGAACCCGACTCGGATTTAGCGGGCCCAAAGGCACTTTCGGAGTTACTCCGGTTTTAAAAAAATCACTTTTCCAGGTCTTCGCTGAAAAGATCATTGCCGCCAACCAGCGCTTCGAAACTTCCATTCCCTGGTACATCCTCACATCGGCGATCAATCATGGGGAAACCACCGCTTTTTTTGAATCCTTTGACTTTTTTGGATTGGATCGGGAGAGAGTCCACTTTTTGGTGCAGGGTCTGCTGCCCGCGGTTGATGAGAACGGAAAGATCCTGCTGGCCGAAAAAGACTCCATCGCGCTCAGCCCCGACGGGCACGGAGGCTCGCTCCGGGCCCTGGTTCGTTCTGGTGCGATTGACCGGATGGAAGCGGAGGGAACGGATATCATTAGCTATTTTCAGGTGGACAACCCGCTGGTGCGTTGCATCGATCCCGCGTTTATCGGTTTTCATTTACTGGAGAAATCACAGTTCTCCAGCAAGGCGCTTCCCAAATCCTCACCGGAAGAAAAAGTCGGGGTCTTTTGTCGGCACAACCACAAATCAATCGTCATCGAATACAGCGACCTGCCGGAACCACTCAAAAACAAACGGGACGAGAAAGGAGATTTGAAGTTCCGCGGCGGCAGCATTGCCATCCATTTGTTGGATCGTGATTTTGTTGGCGGACTCATATCCCGGAGCGATGCGGGGCGGCAACTCCCCTTTCACATCGCCCGCAAGGCAGTTGATTTTGTCGATACCAACGGAGTCAAACAGACTGCTGATCCCAGGAAGCCCAATGCCTTCAAATTTGAAATGTTTGTGTTCGATGCCCTGCCTTTTGCCGAGAATCCGGTCATCATCGAAACCGCCCGAGAAGATGAATTTTCTCCGGTAAAAAATGACGTGGGAGCCGATTCAATCGAAACGAGCCGCAACGATCAGCTTCGTCAATTCGCCCGGTGGGTCCGTGCTGCGGGAATCGAACTGGAAACCGACAAAACCGGTTTGCCCTCCGTAAATTTTGAGGTTTCGCCGCTCTTTGCGGACACGAAGGAGCAATTTATCCAGTCGTGGAACCAACTGGCCTACCAACCGGAGATCACCGAAGGGTTGGTATTGGCCTGAGCAAACAGGGTTCGGTCGCCGACCCAACCCTGTTCACAGCAACAGTTGGGAAAGGCTGCTTATTTTTTTCCGGTCATCTCGATGACTTTGATCAGTTGACTCAGAGCCGCCTGGGTCTCTTTCGCCACCAAATCCGCCTTTTCCAGAGCCGCCTTGGCAGCGGCCGCGGATTTGGTCGCCTCCGCCACTTTCCCATTGGCCGCATCCGCGACCGCCTTGGCGGCTGCCGCTTTTTTGGTCGAATCAGCAGCAGCGACCTTCAGTTCGGCCAGGGCTTTTTCCAATGCCCCGGTCGGCGAAGTCGCGGCGGCGGGCGCCGCGGGTTTGGGAGCGGTTTTTGGCGCGGGCTTTGGCGCGGGCTTTGGTGTCGGCGGTTTTGGCGCAGGCTTGGGCGCTGGCTTGGGCTTGGGCGCTGGCTTGGGCTTGGGCGCTGGCTTGGGCTTGGGCGCAGGCTTGGGAGCCGGTTTGGCCGGGGTCGGAGCCGCCGGTTTTTTGGCCGCGGAAGCAACCACCACCGGTTTGACGGTCGCTGCTTTCCAACCTGTGTTGATGTCGATTCCGGGAATCGCGGCAGCCAGCTTTTTGGCTCCGGCGTCAGTTACTTTGCTTTGCCAGAGGAAAAGTTTCTTCAGCTTTTTCAGTCCGGCGAGCTTCATGATTCCTGCATCGGTCACGCCAGTCCCGTAGAGGTTGACGTATTCCAAATTGGTCAGGCCCTTTAGATGATCGAGACCGGCATCCGTGATTTTGGTGTTTTCCAGATGAAGCCGACTCAGGCTTTTCATCGATTCGAGTTGGGCCAGACCTGCGTCCGTGACCTGCGTTCGGGCAAGGTCCATCCACCAGATTTGATCGGCCACCGGTTTGAGAAGGGACAGATTTTTGTCGCCGAAATCCTTCGCCACGTTGAGGGCGCTGAAGCGGAGTTGCGGCGTATCCTGAGCAATGGCCATGAGCGAGGCGCCGGATTTTTCAACCGCCGCGACGGTCTGTTCGGCTGCTTTGATCTGCTCGGGGGTCAGAGCGGGGGCCTTCGCTTTGGCGACGGTTTCCTCTGCTGCTTTGGGAGGATGCTCAAAAACCTGTTTGATCGCCGCGTCGGTTGCCGCGTCCGGCTTCAAAGCCGCCACGGTGGCATCGCCCTTGGCTCCGGATTTCACCCAGAAAGTGAGAACGGCAAGTTCTTCTTTGGTCAGTTGTTCCTTTTTTTCCGGCGGCATCCGGTCGTCATCATCAATCGGAAGTAGCAGCCGCTGGATCAGGTTACTTTTTTTGGTGTCGCCGGGGACCACGGTGTCGCCTTCGTCCCCTCCTTTCAGGATCGTTTCGAGGCTGTCGAGACGCAGCTTGCCTTTCTGTTTCTTTGCACCGTGGCATCCGGAACATTTGGCCATCAGAATGGGGGCGACTGCTTTTTTAAATAGGATTTCCTCGTGGTGATCAGCATAGGCCTCTCCGCTGACGACCAGGGACACCAAAATGACAAGACAAAAGTTGAGAGTCGGTTTCATTGTAATAATTTCAGCAATTCTACCCTGAGACTATCCGAACAGAATGTGGAGAACGCAAGCCCGAAAGCGGTATGTATTTGTGGGAGGAACGATCAAGCGGTAGAAGGCGGGTTGCGGGAATGTGGGTATTTAATGAGTGACGAGATCGCGCCGCGGGAGATCGGTGAATCCGGAATTGCGGAGATGGTGGCCGCCTTTTACCGGAGAGTCAGGAAAGACGATCTCCCTGGTCCCCTGTATCCGGAGCAGGATTGGGAGGCGTCAGAACGCCGATTGCGTGATTTTTGATCTACCGCTTTGGGGGATCGCGGAAGTGTCTCGAAGAGCGCGGCCACCCGCGGTTGCGCGAACGACATCCGCCGTTCTCCAGAGGCGCGGCGGAGCGGGATCCACTGGCTGCAACTGATGACTGAGGCCATGCGAGAAACGGCGGTCCCGGAAAAATCGAGCAAGTTTCTGACTGGATTTTTCGCGCGGACCGCCGATTTTATGCGTAACTGACCGGAATGAATCATAGCACCAAATCCAAGACGGGCCTCCTCCTGTTCATCCCATTTCTGGCCCTGTCAGCGTCCTGTGGAAAAAGGCATTCCTCCGCGGCGCGGTCATCCTCTTCCTCCCCCGGGAAAATGATTGTGCAAACCGTGAATTATCCACTTTCCTATTTTGCCACACGCCTCGCCAACGAGCGTTTTGATGTCAGATACATGGTCGATCCCGCGGTGGATCCTGTTTTTTGGAAACCATCGGATGACAGCGTGATGGCATTTCAACAGGCGGATCTCATCATCCGGAATGGAGCCAGTTATGCGCAGTGGATGAAAACAGCCACGCTGCCGCGGAGGAAAACTCTCGATACATCCAGCGCCTTTGCGTCGAAATTGATCAAGACGAAAGGAGTGGCTCACCGTCACGGAAACGGGCCGCTCCATTCGCACGGGGTGATAGCCTACACCACATGGATTGACTTTAAGCTGGCCCAACAACAGGCCAGGTCCATTGCGGAACGATTCATTGTCATGTCACCGGAGTCCGAGGTTCCCATTCGCGAGAATCTGCTCAGTCTGACTGAAGATTTGCAGAAACTGGACAGTCAAATGTCCGCCTGGGCCAAAAAGTGGGGAGCCCGTCCACTGCTGGTTTCTCATCCAATTTATCAATATTGGGCTCGCGGATATGATTTGAACATTCGGTCTGTTCACTGGGAAGCAGACTCCGAATGGAATCCCGACAGGGAGGCAGAGCTGGCGAAAGCAAATGCCGGGCACGGCGCCGCCTGGATGGTTTGGGAAAGCACACCCGACAAGATCCTGGTCGATCACTTAAAACAAAACGGAATAAGAAGCGTGGTGTTTGATCCCTGCGGAAACGTCCCCACCAGTGGTGACGACTGGCTCTCGGTAATGGGAAACAACCTGGAAGCACTGAACTCCATCACTCCATAGCGATTACTTGAATCGCCCGCCGGATGCTCCTCCTCCACCGAAGCTGATTTCAGGACGATTTGTTTTCCAATTTTCCCTTCGCCTTCTCTAAGAGACTGTGGAAAAGCGGTGGAATGAAAAACTGCGAGTCATTTTATTTGCGGACGAGGCGCCATGAGGGAGGGTAGCCTGCTACCTGACCGAGTCGGAACGAAGTCCGTAAATAAAAGGGCCACAGCCCGGAGGGGCGGTCCAGAAATGGCTTTGGGCGAAGCCGCTGATTCAAGGGCCAAAGTGTCATCGCTTTTTCGCTTCAGAGTTTTTCCACAGTCTCCTGAGTCCGAACCAGACTCCCAGCATGGAAACCCGTGCCGCTGATGGTCTTTTTGAGCGTTTTGGGATCCATCCGGATGTTGGTCTGAATCAACGCCACCTTGTGTTTCAAATTCACAGTGGCATCCGAAACGCCCTCGATCGCTTTCAGGGAATCAGGCGCCGATCAACCGGCGGGCTTCCGACTGGCCCGCTGCGGGATACCCATACTCGCTGGCCGTGACTCGAGCCAGGGCGATCAGATGTCGCCAGCGAAACGCCGGGCGGGTTGCATGAAAATCATCCCACGCCGTTTGAAAATATTTTTCCGCATGAAGAGCCCCGTCCTGGCTCACCGCGTAATCGAGAAGGACCGAAATCAGTGCCTTGGGAGGGTGGCCCATTTTTCCATACTGATGAACGATTCCCGCGGCCCGCGATTGGAGATTCGCCTGAATGGCTTCCCTCAAGAGACCGAGCATAGGTTCTGCCCGGCTTTCGCTGACTTCCCTGATAAACCGTCCGGAGGGGACAGGCTTCCAGTTGAGAAAATCACCACCGCGATCCGTTCGGTCCCTGGCCACCTGCCAGGCGCCCAATATGAGACAGGCATACACATTCCGACCATGGCTGACCGATGCCAGATTTCGCCAGGCATTGGCCGAATCACTCGCATGAACTCCGATCGAGTCCCCGTGAACGCTGCCCACCACTTTGCCCGGAATTTCCCACTCGGGAATACGACCGTGATCGCGCAAAACCAGTTGGTTGGCGGCCAGAGAAATCGCTTCTCCGACTTCAGAAGGCGTAAATCCCTCTCCCAAAGCAGACGCTGCGGCGGAGGCCGCTTCCCTGGGTGTTCCCGCAAATATGGCTTCACTCAAAACCTGGATGAACTCGTCCTCAGCCCTTTTGTTGCCCGGCTCCCGGCCGAGCAATTTGTGTTCATCAAGCAAAGCCGTCAACACCTTGCCATGTTCCTCCCATTCCGGCCGACGGCGTTTTTCCGCACGCAAACAGTACCGGAGGGACTGCCGCAGGAGAACAGATGCGTATTCTTTTCCGACTACGTCAATCAACTCCCAGGCCCGATAGGGTAGCACCGTTCGATGAACCTCGGTGTCTTCCTGAACAGAATGCAGCAAGGCATCAAAGGCCGCGCCGACATCCCGCCGCACCATCGAATCAAACATCTTTTCAGTTCCCCCCACTTTTTGGCTTTTCACCATCTTCAACAGATCCTGCGCCGATGCCGCCTTCTCACTCCCTTTCTCTTCCACCCGATGAAGTGCCTCCGCGGAGCGACCTCCCTTTTCCTGAATTCGATTGGTGTTGCGAAAAAGAACCTTAAAAACCGGCAGAGCCTGGAGCTTATTCGGCATGGCTCCCGCCATTTTCAAAGCGGGCCCAAGCGCCATGATCGTGTGGAACCCCACATAATCCTCCCCGGCGAAAGTCCGGGCATTTGCCAAGGCGCCCGCGGCCACCAACCCCTGCAAGGGCACTCCCTCATGCAGTTTTTTCATCAAGCCCGCCTGAAGATTCTCCACGGAGGTGTCCTGCATAAAGCGGACCAGCTTTTCCTGATCTCCAAAGTTCAATTCGACATCGCTACCTTCGGCCCAGGTGGATTCAACCAGCCCGAGTTCCACCGCCAGCGACGGCCCGACAGTGGCCAACAAAGTGCCTTTCCCGACCCTGCCCAAAAACCGTCTTCGAGTTCCGGATTCTTTCATACCAACTTCTTTCGTGTTTCTCAACCCAGCTCGATTCAATCAAATCCACCTCGATCCGTCAATCATTGCCTGAAATAATTTGGACGATTCACTATGAAAACCAGACAATGATTCGCCCGTCACAGTGCCGTCCCGCGAGGCTTGGGAGACTGTGGAAAAACCCTGAAACGAAAAATCTTCTCTTTGTTGGATGGGAAAACAGCGGCCTTGCCGGAGGTGTTTTACAATCGACCCTTCGGGCTGCGGCCCTTTTGTCCACTGGCCTCGTTGCGATTCAGTCAGGTAGCAGGCTTCCTTCACCTCGCCTCGTCATCGAACAAAATGACTCGCCGTTTTCCATTCCACCGTTTTTCCACAGTCTCTTAGAGAGAAAT
>Ga0114931_10011631_pt1 | contig 10377 bp, 12 predicted proteins | sample 2SBtaG_FD_89579 | JGI IMG/M metagenome (GOLD analysis project Ga0114931, IMG submission 89579) | Deep subsurface microbial communities from Kolumbo volcano to uncover new lineages of life (NeLLi) - 2SBTROV14_V59a metaG | ecosystem: Environmental > Aquatic > Marine > Volcanic | place: Kolumbo... | reverse complement strand
CTATCTAGATAGACGATGAGGAGAATGCCAAGGGTGGAGAACAAAATACCGGTCAAGCGTTTCAAGGGAGGTCTCATGGATGTGTTTCGATGGTTGGTGATAAGGAGAAAAAACAAAATAAAAGTATCTTGCAAGAATCATGCAATCATTGTTGTTACCGGAAAAGTCTGGGTGGGTGGCGGGGGGTGTTTTTCGAAAGGCCGTGAATCTGTCCATGGAGGCGCGTAAACGCCCATCCAGGCCGTTTACGCGCTTTGGAGAACCCGGATTACCGGGAAAATATGCGCCAAGGGGCCACTTTTTTCCCGCTGGAAATCATGGGGTTTTGCGGCTTGGCGGGTGTGTCATATCGCCCAGTGGTGTGTCATATCACACAGTCTTTGGCTGGGATGAGGGCTGCCGGTTTTGCCAATCCCCAGCTGCTGAAGGGTATTCAAAGTTGGCACATTCCATGCAAAGGATAAGGGTATCGACACAAAGGATCGACAGAGGTGATTCCATGACCGACAAAGCCATTGCCCACATTTCACAATCGCAAACCCAATATGATAGCGGATCTCTCCTCCTCGGCACCACTCTCACGGTGGCCGCATTGATACTGGTGCCGGCTTTCGCCAGTCGCCTGGGATTGGGAGCGGCCCTCACCGGTGCCATGCGGATGGCGTTGATGCGCGCTTCGAGCCGGGCCGTCAGTAACGGAAAATCCGAAGAATGCGGAGACGCAGGCGCCGGTTTCAGCTGTCATTGATACAATCTCAAGCCGGGATCGAAACGGGCATCTCAAGGATGCCCGTTTTTTATTCATTGGGACTGGCTTTGACACTCTTATCAGTTAAGATTTATTTGATTGGGTTTTCATTGGGATACAGAAATGAGCGATACACGCGGATGCGATCTTTGTGGGCTGCCTGTGGAGATCCCCGATTTCCGTCTGGAAACCAGGGAAGGCGTCAAACAGTTCTGTTGCGAAGGATGTCTGGGGATCTACCGGATGCTTCACGAGGAAGAGATCGTAGAACAGAAGGAGGAGTCTTCCTCCTCGAAATAATTTGAAATCAGTCAGGAGAAGGATATGGCACACGTCCATGGCGCCAAGAAAAAAATGGCAGAGCATGCCGCCGGAGCGGCGATGAAGGGCATGGGACCGCAGGGTCCGATGATGGAACACATGATGAACATGCCTCACGGTCCCATGATGGGAGGTATGGCAGGTCACGCGGCCAAAGGGGCTGCGGTGACGGTTGGAGCAAAGACAGGAGGTTCGTTGATGAAGAGACTGGCGCGTCATCCCTTGTTGGTATTCGGCCTCGGTGTGGTGGCCGGTGTGGTGGTCTACAAGTACCGTAAACAGATCATCGCGTCGGCGGTGGAAGTGGGGGAAAAGGGCAGGGATTTCGTCCTCCAGCAGAAGGAGAATCTCGAAGACATCGTGGCCGAGACCCAGGAGGGAGGCGAAGAGAAATCCTGATGATTACCCGCCAGATCGTATTGCGCTACCGCAGCCCAGGCTATGTACGCTTCCAGTTACCGTCCGTCCTGGGTACGGCGGAAGCAGGGAATGCTTTGCTGACGGCCTTGCGGCAAGTGGGCGGGATCTATCGGGTGCGTCTTTCCGGTAACAAGCTGGTGATTCGCTGGAACGAGGCCCTGTGTGATTTCGGGGAGGTGGCCCGGCAGCTCCATGCTGTCGCCACCCGCCTGGAACAGGAGGGGGTTCTGACAGCGCCGCCGGTACAGACTCGCCGGGGCAGGTTTCTGGGCGCTACCCGTGCGGCGCCTGTGAAATGGCTGCGTCGCCGGATTCAGGATGTCCGCGAAACCCTGACCGCCTTCGGCATCCTGGTGCGTCAGGGGTTCAAGCGGGGGCCGAAGTTCCTGCACGACCCCAAGGCCCTGGCCCATGAATTCGCCAATGACGTCCTGGTGCTCTATCTGATCCGGATTCATTGGCACCGGATTGTCACCCAGTGGATCCCCAATCCCATCAAGCATCGCTATGAATGGGCGGCAGTGTTCTATATGACCTACCTGTTGGTGCGCTCGCGGCTGCCAAAAAAATAACCGGGACAGAAAATGCCTGAACATTTCCGCATCGTCCACCGGCTGCGCCGGAGGATTCGTATCGTTTCACCGCTGCTGAAGGGGGAAACGGAAAAGACCTATCTGTTCGAGATCCTGCTCACCAAACGGGAAGGGATCAGGCAGGTCAGGGCGGTGCCGGAGATCGGCTCGGTGGTCATCTGGTTCGACCCCGCACAGATCCCGGAAGAGAATCTGCTGCGGGTCTGCGACACTATTCTGGCCAATTTGGCCACCGCCAGGCCGCATCTTTTCGAATCCGGGCCGGTCGCTGCCGACGCCCCGGTGATAGAGACCCAGTTTGCGGTCGAAGGCATGACCTGCGCTTCCTGTGCCCTGCTGATCGAGATGATCCTCAGGCGCGACCCGCGAATCCGGGAGGTCAGCGTCAACTTCGCTTCCGAGACCGCGACCGTGTGCGGGGCGTTGTCCAAAGAGGACATCTACCATCTGGTGGGGAAACTGGGTTACCGTACCCAGCCCCTGGACACCCTGGCCCAGCGCCGCCTGCTGATGGAGAAGGAACGCCGGCGCATCGAGGATGCCCGTCGCCGCTTCGTCCGTGCCGCCCTCCTCAGCACCCCCGCCATCGTCATCGCCATGGCGATGCCCAAACGGCGGATCTGGCACTGGATCCAGTTCCTGCTCACCACCCCGGTGGTCCTGGGCAGCGGCCGTCCCTTCTTCGACAAGGCCCTGGCGCTGGCCCGGCAGAAATCGGCCAATATGGACACCCTGGTGGCCCTGGGCACCGGGGCCGCCTATGGATACAGCGTTACGGCACTGCTCCTGGGACGCCACATGGCGCTGTATTTCGAGGCTGCCGCCGGCATCATCACCTTCGTGCTGCTGGGCCGCTATCTTGAGGAGAAGGCCAAGGGGCAGGCCCACGAGGCCATCTACAAACTCATCGACCTGCAGCCCCAGACCGCCACCCGGGTCGAGGAAGGACGCGAGGTGGTGATTCCCATCGACGAGGTTCGGGTGGGCGACCTCCTGCTGGTGCGGCCCGGCGAGCGGATCCCCACCGACGGTGAGGTGGTCGAGGGCACCACCACCGTGGACGAGTCCATGCTCACCGGCGAGTCCATGCCGGTGGTGAAGCACCCGGGAGATGCGGTCATCGGCGGCTGCATCAACGGTCCCGGCGCCTTCCGGATGAAGGCCACCGCGGTGGGGCCGGACACGGTCCTGGCCGGAATCGTCAACATGGTGGATCAGGCCCAGGCCGCCAAGCTGCCCATCCAGAAGACCGTGGACAGGATCTCGGCGGTGTTCGTCCCCGGGGTGCTGGCCATTTCCGGCGTCACTTTCGGTGGCTGGTGGCTCGCCTCGGGGCGTTTCACCACCGCCCTGGGGAATGCCATCTCGGTGCTGCTGATCGCCTGCCCCTGCGCCCTGGGGCTGGCGACTCCGGCGGCGATCATGGTGGGTACCGGCCAGGCGGCGCGGCGGGGCATCTACATCAAGAACGGTGAGAGCCTGGAACTGGCGGCCCATCTGAGCGCGGTGATCTTCGACAAGACCGGCACCATCACCGAAGGACGGCCGGAGGTGACCGACGTCTTCGTCCTGCGTGACGACGTGAATCCCCGGGTGCTGCTGGCCTGGGTGGCGGCGGCCGAAGTCAACTCGGAGCATTTCCTCGCCCGCGCCATCGTCGAAAAGGCAAACAAGGAGCACATCGACGTTCCCGCCGCGGTGGATTTCCAGGTGCAGCCGGGCGAGGGTGTCGCCGCCCGGGTGGATGGCCATCGCATCCTGGTGGGCAACCAGGCCTGGATGGTGCGCCACGAGGTGCCCCTGGAGGCTCTCGAGGTTCAGGTCGAATGTCTGGGCGGCGAAGGCAAGACGCCGGTGTTCGTGGCCCTGGACGGACGACCCGCGGCCTTGATCGGCATCGCCGACCAGCCCCGCGCCAACGCCCGGGCGGCGATCGAAAAGCTGCACCGGATGGGGGTCAAGACCCTGATGGTGACCGGCGATGCCGAGCGGCCGGCACGCTACATCGCCAAACGGGTGGGCATCGACACGGTGGTCGCCGGGGCCAGGCCCGACGACAAGCTGCGCGAAATCCGCCGCCTCCAGGCCGAGGGCGAGAAGGTGGGGATGATCGGCGACGGCATCAACGACGCCCCCGCGCTGGCCGCCGCTGATGTCAGCTTCGCCGTGGGCAGCGGCACCGACATCGCCATCGACGCCGCCGACATCACCCTGGTCCAGGGCGACATCGAGAAGGTCGCCGACGCCATCGACATCTCCGCCTTCACCCTCCGGGTCATCCGCCAGAACCTGGCGTGGGCCTTCGGCTACAACACCGTGGCCATCCCGGTGGCGGCCCTGGGCAGGCTCAACCCCATGATCGCCTCCGGGGCGATGGCGCTCAGTTCGGTGTCGGTGGTGCTCAATTCCTTGCGCCTGCAGCGCAAATAGCGGCCGATGGCGGGCAAAGGAGTTCTTGTCTTTCTGGCCGTATCGCTTTGCTTCGGTTCCGAGGTGATCGCTGACCCGGTCGGGCGGGTCATCCAGACCCAGGTGGGTTCCCAGAAAGAGGCGGCGAAGGTGCAGCGGCGGATCGACCAGCTCGACGACCGCACCCGGCGCATGATCGAAACCTACCGTGCCCGGCTCGCCGAGCTGGAGGAACTGCAGGACTACAACGGCCAGCTGGAGAAGATGCTCGCCGATCAGGCCGATGAACTGGCCCGACGCGAGCGCCAGCTCAAGTCATTGGAGACCCTCAACCGCAAATTGTTTCCCTTCCTGCTGGAGATGCTGGAGTCCCTGGATCGGATCATCCGGGTGGACACGCCTTTTCTCAAGCAGGAAAGGCAAGGGTGGGTCAAGTCTCTGCGCATTTTGATGAACCGGGCCGATGTGGCCCTGCCGGAGAAATACCGCCGTCTGATGGAGGCGTTCCGGATCGAGGCCCAGTACGGTCACAATATCGAGACCTACGAGGCGCCCCTGGAAATCCGAGGCAAAAGCCGCACGGTCCGCTTTCTGCGCTTTGGCAGGGTGGGTCTCTATTACCTGACCCTGGACGGTCAGGAGGGAGGCGTGTGGGATGCGGATGGAAAACGCTGGCGTACCCTCGATCGGGATTACCTGCGGCCGCTCGATCATGCCATGCGGATTGCCGCCAAACAGGCGCCGCCCGATCTGATCACGCTGCCGGTTCCGGCGCCGGAGGGGTCATGAAACGCTCTTCCACCGCCTGGCTGGCGGTATGCTGGATATTTCTGGTGATCCCCCAATGGGCACAGGCCCGGCCCACCACGCTCGATCAACTGATCGAGACCCTGCGCAAGGAAGGGCTCCACGAGCGCCAGCACCAGCAGCAGCGGCTGGAACGTTTCCGCCGCCGCCACGACCAGCGGAAGCAGATGCTGGCCGAGGTGGAGGCGGAGATCGCCCGGGCCAAACAGCGGGCCGACCGGCTCAAGGCCCGCTTCGAGGCCAATGACAAACGTCTGGCCGAACTGGAAGGGCAATGGAAGAGCCAGGCCGGGGACATCCAGGATCTGTTCGGTCACGTGCGCCAGAACGCCGCCGCGATCCGGACGCTGCTCGAGGGGTCTCTGCTCAACGCCCAGCATCCCGGCCGTCTGGCATTCCTCCAGACCTTGATCCAGAGCCGCCATCAGGCGGATATGGAGGATCTGCGAAGGCTTTGGGATCTTCTGCTGGAGGAGATCGGGGAGGCGGGCAAGGTGGTTCGCTTCGAGGCCCCGGTCATCGCCCCGTCGGGAGAGCAGGCCAGGAAAAAGGTGGTCCGGGTGGGCGTCTTCAATGCCTTCCATGAGGGCAACTATCTCCGCTATCTGGCCGGTGGCGACAGCCTGTTACAGACGGCCGAGCAGCCGCCCCTGAGATACCGCCGCCTCGCAAGGGAATTGGAAAAGGCCGGCGAGGGCTGGCATCCGGTGGCCCTGGATCCCTCGAAAGGGGCGCTGTTGGCATTGATGATCCAGAAGCCCGACTGGCGGGAGCGGCTGCGCCAGGGTGGGATCATCGGCTATCTGATCCTGTTCCTGGGAGGGATCGGATTACTGGTGGCGCTGGTCAGATATGTCTGGTTGCGCCGGGTGGAGCAGCGGATCGATCGCCAGCAACAACAGGAGGAGGTGAGGGACGACAATCCCATCGGCCGGTTGCGACTGGCGTTGGCGACCCCATCCCACTCCTCCGCGGAGGCGTTGGTGGTCTACCTGGAGGAATTGACCCAGCAGGAATTGCAGCGTCTCTACCGGGGGCTCGCCACCCTGAGTCTGTTCGCCACCATTTCGCCGTTGCTGGGCCTGCTCGGCACCGTGACCGGGATGATCGAGACCTTCGACTCCATCGCCCTGTTCGGTACCGGCGATCCCAAACTGATGTCCGGCGGCATCTCCCAAGCCCTGGTGACGACCCAGCTGGGACTGGCGGTGGCGGTGCCGCTGTTGCTCATCCACAGTTTCCTGCGCGGCCGCGCCAGCCGGGTGGCGGCCCGGGTCACCCAGGAAGCGGCGCAGTTGTCCGAACAGGCGGTGGGGAAAACCGATGAGCTGGCTGCCTGAGACCCTGCTGTCCCTGTTCGACCGCGGAGGCCCGCTGCTGTGGGTGATTCTGGCGACCTCGACCCTGATGTGGGGGTTGATCCTGGAGCGGATCGATTTTCTCCTGTGGCGCTGGCCGCGCTGGGTTCAGGGTGTGCGTTCGCGGCTGGGCAAGGCGCCGCCCAGGGTGCGCGAGATTCGCCGCCAGGCCGTGATCGCCCAGGCGGAGGCGCTGCTGTCGCGGCATCTGGGCCCGATACATTCCCTCACCCAGGCCCTGCCTTTGCTTGGCCTGCTGGGGACGGTGAGCGGCATGATCGAGGTGTTCCAGGCCCTGACCGTGTTCGGAACCGGCAACGCCCGAGCCATGGCCGGCGGCATCTCCCAGGCGTTGATCACCACCCTGGCGGGTCTGGTGACCGCGCTGTCCGGTCTCTATCTCGCCAGCCAGCTCGAGCAGCGCGCCCGTGACGCCGTGGGGCGTCTTTCCCTGGAATTGAGCCGGGAGGACTGAGCCATGTTGCGCCCCCACCGCTTCCAGCCCCCCGAGGCGCCGAGTCTGAACATGACGCCATTGATCGACATGGTGTTCATCCTGTTGATCTTCTTCGCTGTCAACGCTTCTTTCGTCAAGGAGGCCGGGGTGGAGGTCGAACGCCCGGCAGCCAGTACTGCGGTGGTGCAGGAACACGCCACCCTGTTCGTGGCGGTCACCCGCGGCGGTGAAGTCTGGATCGAGAAGCAGCGCATCGATCCGCGCTCGGTGCAGGGCCGGATCGCCCGTCTCCATGCCGAGAATCCCAAGGCCGGGGTGGTCATTCTGGCCGACAAGCGTTCCCCCACCGGACGGGTGCTCGAGGTCCTCGACGCCGTCCGTCTGGCCGGGGTGGCCAATGTGGCGGTGGCGGCGGTCAGGAAGCCGTGAGAGTGTTCATCTATGCAATGGCCGCGGTGATGCTGAACGCGATGTTGTTCCAGCTCATGGCTTCCTTGATCGCCCGTCACCATCTGGCCTTCAAACCACGTCTGATCGCCTACAAGATCGATTTCATCCGCATGCCCGAACCCGCCGAGCCGCCACCGCCGCGCCGGATCCGGACTCCACCACCTCCACCGGCGCCCCCCAAACGTCCTCCAGTACCCTCATCCTCCAGCGCGGATTTTCGCGCCAACGTGCGGCAGCTGCCCCTGCCGGTGCCTGGCCTCAAGATCGAGACGCCGATGGCGCCGACCCTGGCCCTTCGGGCGCCGAAGCTGCCGCCGCTGCTGGTGGAAGGGGAGCCTCGCAGGGATGGCCAGGGGCCGGTCAAAATGCCGCCGCCGGCGCCCGGATACCTCTGGGCCTCGGAACTGGAACCGGTGGTCCAGATCCCGCCCCTCTATCCCCCCTCGGCGTTGCGTCGTCATATCCAGGGTTATGTGATTCTGGAGTTCACGGTCACCCGGACCGGATCGGTGCAAGCGCCGAGGGTGGTGGAATCGAAACCGGCCGGGGTGTTCGACCGGGCGGCACTCCAGGCCATCCACCGCTGGCGCTTCAAACCCAAGCTCAAGAATGGCAGGCCGGTGGCGGTGCGGGTACGGGAAAAACTGGAATTCAGGCTGAGGAAGCGATGAAGCGCTGGCTGTGGCTTGCCTTTCTGTTGTGGTGGCTACCCGTCCATGGCGAAGGCATGCTGACGCCCTCCTTGCATGAGGGGCTGAAGCGGGCCGAAAAGCTGCAACAGGCGGGGGATTATCGGCGTTCCCTTAAGGTTCTGCAGCCTCTGGTCGGCAAGGCCCGTTCCGGGATCGAGAAAGCCCTGGTGCAGACTTATCTTGCCTATGGCTGGCTGGGTTCAGACCAACCAGCCAAGGCCGGTCAGGCCGCCCGCATGGCGCTGGAGAACCCCGCTTTGTCAAAGCGGCTGGAGCCCGAGTTGTGGCTGCTCCTGGGACAGGCGGAACTGCAACAGGGCCATTACGGGCCCGCCGCCCGGGCCTTCGAGCGGGCCCTCGACCTGGGCGGGAAAGAGGATTCCCAGCTTTACTACCTGCTGGCCTACACTCTGTACCGGCAGAAACACTATGCCAAGGCGATCGCCTATCTGCAGCGGGCACTGCAGCATCACCGTTCGCCACCCGAGGATTGGTATCGCCTGCTGCTGGCGTGTTGTCTGCAAGGGAAGCACTATGCTCTCGGTGAAAAGGTACTCAAACAAATGCTGGCGCGGCGCCCGGACGATCCTGCCCGCTGGCGCCAACTGGCCGCCCTGTATTTTGAGCGGGACCGTTTCCACGAAGGATTGGCGGCCTTGGTCGCCGCCTGGCACGAGGGGGCACTAGATCGTCAGACCCTGCTCCAGATCGTCCATCTGTATGCCCATGTGGGCGTCCCTGAAAAGGCAGCCCGGTTGCTGCGCCGCTGGCGTAAGGAGAAACGCCTGCCGGGGGATTTGAAAGAGATGGCCCTGGAAGGGGATCTGTGGCGCATGGCCAGGGAACGGGAGCAAGCCGTGAAAGTCCTGAGGCGGGTGGCCGAGCAGGGAAAAGACGGCAGACAGTGGCTGGTGCTCGCCGGTCTCTACATGGAACTGGAGCGCTGGAAGGATGCCGCTACTGCCGCCGCCCGGGCTCTCCAGGCGGGGGGAGGACAGCCGGCTCAGGCCCGCTTGTTGTTGGGAATCGCAGCTTTCCGGTCAGGCCAAATGCAAACCGCACTCCATGCCTTGCAGTCGGTCCGTCAAGTTCCTGCCTTGTTGAGCCAGGCCGAATATTGGCTCGGTTGCGTCAAGGGAAAAAGGCGCTGTCTCTGACAATAGAAAATTAAAAAACCCCTCACGTCGTTCGTTGGAGTCTGTATATCCCCACCAGCATGCAGATGGGATTTTTATTTGCCTTCGTCACACCACCAATCCTCTCTACAAGGGATATCCCACAGGTTTTGTGTCATATCGCGTAGGTGGAACCATAGAGTAGCGAGGACTTTTGCCTGACTTATTGATATTCAAGTGAAAATACTAATTGGCATTGTGTGTGCTTTATAGAATCAGGGCACCAAGCATTCGTGTCCAAACCAAGTGTTTATTTAATTTTTCAGGAGTAAGTAATGAAAGGAAACCAATCGGTATTGCGACTTGTTCTGTTGATAATAGTCACAATCGTTGCCTTTCAGGTTCAGGCCGGTGGGCGATATCAGGATCCGCCGGAAAATCTGAATGAGGTACTTGCCTTGTCCATCAAAGCCCTGGAAATGCTGAAACAGGGCAATGCAGATGAAGCCCTGGCAGCCACCGCCGAGGCGCGGAAACTGGCCAAGGAATCCAACAAGATGAAAACCACCGCCCCCATGCAAAAATCCAGTTCCAAGTTGAGAATGGCCAAGAGCGCTTTGAGAAAAGGAAAGACAGAAAAAGCGTCGGGCTTGCTGACGGAGGTGGTTTCCTTTTTGACCGAGGTCAAACGCTCGTACGAATAAAGCCAGGGAGGGATGATGCACGGATGGATGTGGCGCCAGGGAGTGGCCCTGGTCTGGTTGCTGTGGCATGTCTCGGCTTGCGCCGACCCGATAAAATTGGAGAACATGAAGGTGGTGAGCCGCGGGAATGACCTGTTGGGTTTGACTCATTCCGCTTCCCAGGGATTCGTCGGCCGGCCCGAATTTAAATTCAGGCCGTGGCTGCGGGTGGGGGAAATGGTGGAGGTGGTGCCGGGGATGCTGGCCACCCAGCACAGTGGAGCTGGCAAAGCCAACCAATATTTTCTCAGGGGGTTCAATCTG
>Ga0114931_10011630_pt1 | contig 10378 bp, 9 predicted proteins | sample 2SBtaG_FD_89579 | JGI IMG/M metagenome (GOLD analysis project Ga0114931, IMG submission 89579) | Deep subsurface microbial communities from Kolumbo volcano to uncover new lineages of life (NeLLi) - 2SBTROV14_V59a metaG | ecosystem: Environmental > Aquatic > Marine > Volcanic | place: Kolumbo... | reverse complement strand
CATCGCTGACGACCCCTTCGCCCGGCAGGAAGACGTGGCGACGCGCGGCGCTAAAGAACAACGCGCCAAAGGACGCTCCACCTCCGGCCGCCCCGGCACACGGTCGTACAGGAAGAAGGGGAGAAGGTGAGATGGAATATATGAGACCAGTTTTTATTGAGTTTCTTGTGCCGCTTGCATGGCCTCTTTTTTCTTCTTTATTGTGTTATTTTTTCGAGATTCTCTGAGGAGCTTTCTCTCTAGAATGATTGAGCTTGGACCTCAAGGCGCGAAAGCTACTCCGCCTCCTCAAACAACAGACATGAATAAACTATCAGAATCTGCTGACAAAAGCCTTTGCAGAACAAGATCAATCCAACGACCCTTCCATCGAGCGATGGGTGTCCAATATTAAACGACAAATAGAACATGAAAATTTAGAAGATCAGAATTTGACGACGCGTCTGATAAGAGCATTGGCGTATTCGAATAGGCGCGGCGACTTCGAACAAATATCAAGACTTATTTATGGCACGCAAATCGGAGTCCTAAGGCAATTAATTAATAAGGGTCCACAAACAGAAGGAGAGATTACTCACTGGTTTGATCAGCGCGAAAAGAAATCAAACGGAACAGTATATAAATTGTTTTCCGTTTGGATACGCTTTCTGCAAAATTATTCATTCATTGAACCAAGGAATGGAAAATTCAATATTACGGATATTGGCAAAGCACTTATAGATTTTTTTTACAATACTGGAGTCGATGAAAATAATCGAATTTTCTAATTGTGAATAAACTATTTCTCTTAGCTGTTACGGCAAAGATCAGTCTATATAACTTAATCCTATGGATCCCGCGATCAAGTCGCGGGATGACCAAAAGGGCGCCGCGGGATGACACACACACCCTCTTGTCACCCCGCGACTTGATCGCGGGGTCTACTCCTGTCACGCATTCAGAGTCTCGTAGAGATCATTCCAATCCGGGTTCTGGGATTCGATGAGGTTTATCTTCCATGCCCGCTGCCATTCTTTCAGACGTTTTTCTCTTTGTATAGCGATGCCCACGTCGTCATGCGTTTCAACATAGACAAGTCTGTGCACGTTGTATTTCTTCGTGAACCCGTCAATGAGCCCTTCTTTATGCTCGAACACCCGCCTGACAATATTATTTGTAATGCCGATATAAAGTGTGCCATTTTTTGCGCTGGCCATGATGTATACGGCATAGGATTTCATGGCGCGAGAGTCAGGCAAGATAGATCCCGCTGTCAAGCAGCGGGATGACAAAAAGGGCGCAGCGGGATGACACACACCTCCCCTGTCACCCCGCGGCTCCGACCGCGGAGTCCATATTCAGGAGAAAAATGAATGACACCACCTTTCGAAGAAAAAACTTATACATCCCATGATGGTCTCCATCTGTATTACCGCGATTACCCCAGCGCAAACACCGGCCACCCGGTTTTGTGTCTGCCGGGGCTGACGCGCAATGCCAAAGACTTTGAAGGCGTGGCGGAGCACCTGACGGCATGGGGGCACCGGGTGATCGCGCCTGACCTGCGCGGGCGGGGGCGCTCTGATTACGATCCCAATCCGGAGAATTACGCGCCGGCAGTTTATATCCAGGATATTCTGGCGCTGCTGAAACAGGAGGGAATCGCCAAAACCGTTGTCATCGGCACGTCGCTTGGCGGCGTCATCGCCATGGTCATGGCCAAGCTCTGCCCGGAAGTTTTGGTGGGCGTGGTGCTCAATGATGTGGGGCCGGAGGCGGATCCCCGCGGTATTTCCCTTATCGGCGCGTCGCTTAAGAATCCCCGGGAATTCCAGTCATGGGAGGCGGCGGCAACAGCCGTGCAGACCTACGGCGCAGGCGGGTATCCTGATTTCACGCAAGCTGACTGGCTGCGCGCCGCCCGGGCGACCTATCGGGAGACCCCCGATGGCCTCATTGTCGTGGATTACGACCCCGCCCTTGTTGAACCCTTCATGCGGGCCAATATGGCTGATCCCCCACCGACTCTTTGGAAGTTTTTTGACGCGCTTGCCCGCATTTCAACCCTGGCCCTGCGCGGCGCCCTCTCCAATCTCCTGTCAGAGGCCACATTCATGGAGATGAAACGGCGCAAACCCGACCTAGATACGGCGGTAATCCCAAACCGTGGCCACATTCCCCTGCTCAACGAACCAGCCAGCCTCAAAGCCCTTCAACCGTTTTTGGAGCGTGACTGCTCTCGCTGACGCCCTTCCAAAAAAATCCCAAAAAGTGCGAAAAACCTGTTCACGGCTGCTTGACAGTGCGCAGGGCTGCCCCTATCTCTTGCACATCCGTTAGCACTCGCTAAGAATGAGTGCTAACTGCGGGGGAAGATCCCTGCACTTCACGAAAGTACAATCTATGGGTTGTGTTTTTCAACTTAATCACTAAACAGGAGACAGGCGAATGAAATTCCGTCCTCTGCACGATCGTGTGCTGGTGCGTCGCATCGACGAAGACGATAAAACCGCTGGCGGGATCATCATCCCGGATACGGCCAAGGAGAAACCACAGGAAGGCGAAGTCGTCGCCGTTGGCTCCGGGGCCAAAGCTGAAGACGGCACGGTCACCCCGCTTGATGTGGCGGCGGGCGACGTCATTCTGTTCGGCAAATGGTCCGGCACGGAAGTGATGGTGAACGGCGAGGAACTCCTCATTATGAAGGAATCCGATATCCTCGGCATCATCGACGGCAAGAAAAAGAAAACCAGGAAAGCCGCTTAAAGGCCCCCCTTTGAAGCGGATTTTTATGGGAATTCCTGCGGGAATATCCCCCACACTGCAAAATGAATGAGGAGAGCAATTATGCCTGCCAAAGAGGTAAAATTTGGCCGTAATGCCCGGGAAAAAATGCTGGAAGGCGTGAATATCCTGGCTGACGCGGTGAGAGTGACGCTGGGCCCCAAAGGGCGCAATGTCGTGATCGATAAAGCCTTCGGCGCCCCCCGCACCACCAAAGACGGTGTGACGGTCGCTAAGGAAATCGAACTGGAAGATAAATTCCAGAATATGGGCGCACAAATGGTGCGTGAAGTCGCCAGCAAGACCAATGACGAAGCGGGTGACGGCACAACGACGGCCACGCTGCTGGCCCAGTGCATCGTGCAGGAAGGCGCTAAAGCGGTCGCCGCCGGCATGAACCCCATGGATCTGAAACGCGGCCTTGAACTGGCCGTCTCAGCGGTCATCACTGATCTCAAAAAGCGGTCAAAGAAAACCAAATCCAATGAAGAGATTGCCCAGGTCGGCACCATTTCAGCCAATGGCGAGCATGAAATCGGCGAAAAAATTGCAGAAGCCATGAGCCGCGTCGGCAATGAAGGCGTGATCACGGTTGAAGAAGCCAAAACCCTCGAGACCGAACTCGATGTTGTTGAAGGCATGCAATTCGACCGTGGATATCTGTCGCCCTATTTCATCACCAATGCCGACAAGATGGTGGCGGAACTGGAAGACCCTTACATCCTCCTGCATGAGAAAAAGCTTTCGAACCTTCAAGCCATGCTGCCGATCCTGGAAGCTGTGGTGCAGTCAGCCCGTCCGCTTTTGATTATCGCTGAAGATGTGGAAGGCGAAGCACTTGCCACTCTGGTGGTCAACAAACTGCGCGGCGGTTTGAAAATCGCCGCTGTTAAAGCCCCCGGCTTTGGCGATCGCCGCAAGGCCATGCTGGAGGACATCGCCACGTTGACCCGTGGTCAGGTGATTTCCGAAGATCTTGGTATTAAGTTGGAAAATGTCACGCTTGACATGCTGGGTTCGGCCAAGCGGGTGCGCATCACCAAAGACGACACGACGATCGTGGACGGCATTGGCAAAAAGTCTGAAATTCAGGCCCGCGTCAGTCAAATTCGTGCTCAGATTGAGGAAACGTCCTCCGACTATGACCGTGAGAAACTGCAGGAGCGTCTGGCCAAACTAGCCGGCGGTGTTGCGGTGATCAAGGTTGGCGGCGCGACGGAAGTCGAAGTGAAAGAGCGCAAAGACCGCGTTGACGATGCCTTGAACGCCACCCGCGCCGCGGTGGAAGAAGGCATTGTGCCGGGCGGCGGTGTCGCCCTGCTTTATGCGACCAAGTCGCTTGCCAGACTGGAAGGCGAAAATCCGGACCAGAATGCCGGTATCGCGATTGTCCGCCGTGCCCTTCAGGCCCCGATCCGCCAGATTGTGGAGAATGCCGGCGTGGAAGGCTCAATCGTGGTGAGCAAGCTGCTTGAGCAGAAAAGCGGTTCATTCGGCTATGATGCCCAGACCGAGGATTACGTCGATCTGGTTCAAGCCGGCATCATTGACCCGACCAAAGTCGTGCGCACCGCGCTTCAGGACGCGGCCTCCATCGCCGGCCTTCTGATTACGACAGAAGCCATGGTTGCCGAAGCGCCTGAAAAAGAGAAACCAGCTATGCCGGGCGGCGGAATGCCTGACATGGGTGGCATGGGCGGCATGGGCGGTATGATGTAAGTCATCCCATTCGTCTGACGAATAATGAAAGGGCCGCCCATCACGTGGGCGGCCCTTTTTGTTGAACGCCGGAGACAGTTTTCGCTATGGGGGGGTTAGGGACTTGCGAAAAACCGCTTGCTAACAAGGCAGCGCTCAAATCTTGTTAATGCACCCGGCGAATATGAATGCGCCGCGTGCCCACCACATGCGGGCGGCGGCTGGGCTTTTTGACAATTTTCTTTTGCACCAAAACCTTGCCGGGCCCCGGGGGGTTGATGAGTTTCGACGCGACATATGTTTTGGCCGAAGTGCCGCCTGCCAGCATCACGCTGAGCGCCAAAGTTGCCAATCCGATTTTAACCATGATCTTCATCTCCTCCAAAAAGGGCCATGAATAACCCTGTTAACCCGCGTCTAGGGAGTTGAACGGCGGGAGATGAGATTTCCGTCGGAGATTTTTGCTCGTGAAAAGCATTCCCTTTTTGTTCATTGCGGCCGCACTCATTATGATAAAAGTCCTATCGGCCCGTTCGCCTCAACCCCTATCCCAGCCGCTTCTCAAAAGATTCCATGAGCGGGTTGCCATCCGCGTAGATATAGTCGGCGCGGGATGCGGCAAGCGCTGTGGCGCCCGCGGCGCGCAAGCGCTCAATCACGGTCGTCAGGTTTTCATCCGGGCACTGAAGCTCCCCTTCCGGCGCGGGGGCCTGCACCACGGTGCAGCCGCATTCTTTTTCCAGACGCTTTGCCAAAGCGCTGAAACCGTTTTTTATGTGAAACCGGATGATGGTCACACCGACCGCCCGGCCGCGCGCCGCAACCCTGTCCAGAAGCGTGTTCCAGGCAGCCTTGGCCATTTTTGTCCACCTGGCATTCAGGGAAGCGGCCAGATGTGCCTCAGATTTCAAAATAACGCCGTCTTCCAATATTTTGAGATTGTTGGCTTTGAGCGTGGCGCCGCTGCTGGTGATGTCAACAATGATATCCGCCGTCCCCGCCGCCGGTGCCCCCTCCGTGGCGCCGCTGCTCTCGACAATGCGGTAATCGCTCAAACCATGCGCTGCAAAAAAACGCCGCGTCAAGGTCAGATATTTGGTCGCTACCCGCAACGGGCGGTGATGGCGTTCGCGAAAATCATGCGTGATCTCTTCCAAATCCACCATTGTGCGCACATCAAGCCAGGCGCCCGGCACGGCCACGATCACATCCGCTCGTCCGATGCCCAAAGGTTTGATCAACGCTATGGACGCATCAAGATCGACGGCGCATTCCTGCATCAGGTCCGCGCCCGTGACACCGGCATGCACATTTCCCGCCTCCAGCGCCGCGGCAATCTCTGACGAAGACATGAACAAAACATCTGTGTCAGGCAGAGCGTTGATGTGCCCTACATAATCGCGCGCCCCGCCCGCTTTTTCCACAGGCAGACCGGCATCGGCGAAGAAGGCATAGACCCCCTCCATGATGCGTCCCTTTGAAGGAATGGCAATGGTCAGTCGACGCCTCATGCAGACGCCTCCTGCACCGCCAGAAGCAGGCGCTCGGTCCGGATCATACAGCCGACAGCGGGTACGCCGCGTGGCGCACCCAGTTTGCGCAGCAACGTGTCGTAACGCCCGCCCCCGGCAATTTGAGCGTTTTCACTCAGCGCCGGGACGGTCATTTCAAAGACAAAGCCAGTATAATATTCCAGCTTGCGGCCAAAATCCGCATCAAATTCCATGCCCTCCACATCCAATCCCTGCGCTGCCATGAGCGCGAGCCGGCGTTCAATACGCTCCAGCGCTTCGCTCAAATTCACTCCCGCCTGACGCATCAGACGGCGCATTTTGCTCAGGGCCGCCGACGGGGCGCCCGAAACTTTTAGATACCCGTTGATGAGTCTGACAATTTTTGGCGACAGGGGGTCCATGCGCGCTTCAGAGGCCTGGGCCAGAAGACGCTCAGAAATTTCTTCGGGGCTGCGCACGCCCACCGGCGCGATCTGGGCCAAAGCTAAAACATCATTCAGGGCAGCGCGCGCCTGATCCTCATCGAGCCTGCTGAGAGCGCCCAGCAATCCGGCGCCCGGCCCTGTCAGACTCCTTTTTGCTTTCTTGCCCGATAGACGCGCCAGCAGAGCTTCAAATTCCGAAGGTCGCCAGATATAACGCTTGAGGCGCGCGCGCCAGATTTCCGGAATATCGAGCGCATTGATCAGTGCAAAGAAAAGTCCGACGTCACCAATTTTTACTTTATAATTTTTCAGCCCCGCGCCTTCGCACGCCTCCATCGCAAGGGCGATCACCTCAGCATCGGCCTTTTCCCGATCCCGCGCACCTAGGGATTCAACGCCGGCTTGCAGGAATTCAGAAGGCCGTGCGCCATCCGATGGTTGATAGCGAAATGCGGTGCCATTATAGCAAAGCTTCGCACCGCCCTTTGCCTGGCGGTTGGTCTCAAGATACATGGCACAGGTGGGAATGGTGAGATCTGGCCTGAGACACAGCTCCTCCCCTCCCGGATCAGTAAAGACGTAAATCCGCCGCCTGATATCCTCGCCCGAGAGATTGAGAAAAATCTCCGCAGGCTGAAGGACAAGAGGTTCGACCGAGCGATAGCCTCTCTCATGAAAAACCCGCTTAATGCCCGCAGCCTGAACATCAAGAGATGCCAGCATGGCAGAATCGTGTGCGGGGGTTGAACTTCTGGGCATCATCCCCTCTCCTGCTCATCTGCGCGTATCGATCCGATCATATTCTCTACGCCCTTCACCAGATCAATACGCGGCACTGAAACCTGAGCCTGCGCCCCGCTGCGCCATTCTTCATTATCAGAAATAGCAGCGGATAGTTTCTCACCCAGAATGAGATTTTTGAGAGTCACTGCGCCTGCCGCCCGTTCGTCTTCACCCTCGATCACGACAAGGGGCGCGCGGCGTTTATCCGCATATTTCATTTGCGCCCGCATGCCGCTGCCGCCCAGATACATTTCTGCGCAGACCCCCGCATCGCGCAACTCTTTAACCATCACCTGATAATCAGCAACCCGGCCCTTATCCATGACCAGCACCACGACGGGGCCTCTGGAATCCTCCCCGCCGGTTTTGCCCAAGGCTTGCAACGCGGCAAACAATCGGCTGACCCCAAAGGAAAATCCCGTGGCGGGAACTTCCACGCCTTTGAACATTTTCACCAGGCCGTCATAACGCCCCCCGCCACCCACGGATCCGAAACGGGTCCGCTCGCCCTGTTCGTTCTCAGCTTCGAATGTCAGCTCCGCTTCAAACACCGGGCCGGTGTAATAACCAAGGCCGCGCACGACAGAGGGGTCGAACACCACCCTGTCAGACCCATATTGCAGTGCGGTGAGGAGCCCATCAATCTCCTCCAATTCCGTCACGCCCTCAAGTCCGATGGCGCTGTCGCCGACACAAAGCCGCAAATTGGCGCAGGTTTCACGGCGGTCTGGCGTTCCCGCGCGGGTGAAGGCCATGACTTTTGCGATCTGATCCGGCGTCAGCCCGGCGCCTTTGGTAAAATCACCGGACTCATCCTTGCGTCCAGCGCCCAGCAGAAAATTCACACCATCCGCTCCCAGACGATCCAACTTGTCGATGGCGCGCAAAACGGTCAGCCTTTGACTCTCAAAATCAGTATTGCCCGAGGTGAGCCCGGCATATTCCAACACCCCATCAAGAATCTTGCGGTTGTTGACCCGTACTACAAAATCGCTGCGGGCCATGCCCAGCGCTTCCATGCACTCAGCGACCATGGCGATCATTTCGGCATCGGCCGCCATGGTGGGGGCACCGACGCTGTCCGCGTCGATTTGCAGAAACTGGCGATAGCGCCCCGGCCCCGGCTTTTCATTGCGCCACACAGGGCCCCACTGATAGCGGCGGAAGGGCTTGGGCAGAGCGTCATAATTTTGCGCGACAAAACGGGCGAGCGGGGCGGTCAAATCATAGCGCAGGGAGAGCCATTGCGCATCGTCATCGGGCAAGGAGAACACGCCTTCATTGGGACGATCCTGATCGGGAAGAAATTTACCCAGCGCGTCAGCATATTCCAGCGCCGGCGTCTCCAGAAGTTCAAAGCCATAGCGCGCATAGACCCCGGCAATGGCCTCCAGCATGGCCCGCTCGTCCTTCAACGCTCCGCCACGCTGGTCGCGCAGACCACGCGGCACGCGGGCTTTCGGCCGGAAGGTTTTTTGCTTCTTGCTCATCGGGCTGCTCACGCCTGGATATACGGGCGCCAAAGCGCCGGTTTCAGGCGCGTTCCTACCCCATCAAAAGGGCGCGGGCAAGACAGGGATCAAGACACCGCCTCAGGTGCAGTCAGAATTCTCCTCTTCCGAACGGATCAGATTGCCTTTCAGGAGAGCCAGCATATCAATAAACTGCTCGCGCTGAGCCGTGCTTACCCCTTTCAAGGCCTGAGCGTAAACAGACTCGCTGACCGCCTTCATATCCGTCATGATCGGGTCAGTTTTTGACGTTTTGAAAATGCGCTTCATCCGGCGATCCTGCGGGTCAGGCCTGCGCTCAATCCAGCCGCTGTCTTCCAAACGGTCGATCAGTTTTCCCAGCGGCGCACGCTCCATATCCAATTCTTCGGCCAGCGCCGTCTGAGTTTGACCATCGGCGCGGTGGAGATGAGCCAAAACGAACCATTGGGCGCGCGTCAAGCCAATATGCTTGACCCGCCGGTCAAATGCGCGCCGCAGCAATCTCGCCACATCGTGAATGAGAAACCCTAGAGAACGGCTGAAATCCAGGGTTATTGGGTCAATCTTTTTCATATTCATCATTATATTATATGTGTATACTGTAACCTATAATACTTATTTTTAGGGATAAGGCCAGCCCATGCGGTGTTGCATTCGTTTATCTTCTCATCTTTCCTTCTTGCGGGCCCTGTTTCCCGGCATCGCGCTCGGGCTGTTTCTGGTTGCCTGCGACGGCACACAGGAAGGCGCCGCCACACCGCTGAACGACGCCGCACCAATCGCTGAGCCCCGTTTAAACGTTGAGGCCATCCCGGTCACGAAACGCATCGTTCAGGATACGATCATCGGCACAGGAACCATCACAGCTCGGCGCACCAGCAATATCGGATCTGCTGTCGAAGGCATTATCGACCATATTGCTGTCAAAGTCGGCGACCGGGTGAACGAAGGTGACATTCTCTTTCAGACGCGGCAGGTCAATTATCAAATCGCCGTGGCCAGAGCAGAAAGCGAACTGGCTCTGGTCAAGGCACAGGCCCAAGAAACTGCGCTTGAATACAAACGGGTCAAGCAGCTTTATGATCGGGGCAACGCCCCCAAAGCACGGCTGGATACAGCCCTGACCACGCGTGAGGCCGCCGACGCCAATGTCTCCATTGCCGACGCGCGGCTGGCGCAGGCTGTGCAGAAGCTGGAGGACACCACGGTTCGGGCGCCCTATACCAGCGTCGTGACGAAACGCATTGCAGACGAAGGCGTTTATCGCTCGACCCAGATCACGGGAACCGATGCAACGGTTATTCAGATTCAGGAAATCGCCGTGGTGGCCGCCATCATTCAGGTTCCTGAATCGCACCTGCCACAATTGAAAGTGGGCGGCCCTGCCATTTTGACCATTGATGGAATCTCCAAGCCTATCCACGGCACGATCACGATCATCAATGACAGCATCGATCTTGAGACCCGTTCCGTGGAAGTCCGCTTCGTCCTGCCCAATCCGGATTATCTCATCAAGCCGGGACTTTTCGTAGAGGCGGAGATCATGCCGGCGCCCCGCCCGGTCCTTCTGGTTGACCGAAAAGCCATTCTGAAGAGCCTTCGAAAGCCCTATGTTTACGTTGCTGCGAATGGGCGGGCGGAGAAACGATCTGTCAGAATCCGGGATTTTAATGCCGATCTGGTTGAGGTACGTTCCGGTCTG
>Ga0114931_10011629_pt1 | contig 10379 bp, 11 predicted proteins | sample 2SBtaG_FD_89579 | JGI IMG/M metagenome (GOLD analysis project Ga0114931, IMG submission 89579) | Deep subsurface microbial communities from Kolumbo volcano to uncover new lineages of life (NeLLi) - 2SBTROV14_V59a metaG | ecosystem: Environmental > Aquatic > Marine > Volcanic | place: Kolumbo... | reverse complement strand
TCGTTGAGAGGGTTCGCGCGCGCCTCCGCGCACGCCAGATGGCTCATGACCAGGCGCAGGTCGATGCCCTCCAGGCGCGCCGGGTCCACGGCCAGGGCCTCCAGCTCGTCGTCGGGCAGGCCCAGGCGGCTCATGCCCGTATCCACGTGGAGCGCCGCCGGCAGGGGGCGCCCAGCGGCGCGCCCGGCCGCCGCCCAGGCATCGACCTCGCCCAGGCTGTTGAGCACCGGCCACGCGTCATGGGCGATAAAATCCGCCACTGGCCCGGCCGCCGCGCCGTTGAGCACGTAGATACGGGCTTTAGGGCAAGCCGCGCCCAGGGCCGCGCGGGCCTCGATCGCCTCGCCCAGTTGGGCTGTGAAGAAGGTCGAGGCGCCGGCGCCCGCGAGCGCCGGGGCGACTCGCGCCAGGCCCAGGCCATAGGCGTTGGCCTTGACCACAGCGGCGCATTCGGTGCCGCCCAGCTCCGCGCACAGGCGCCGGTAATTGGCCCGCACCGCCGCCAGATCGACGGTCAGGATCCCACCGGCGCGCGCGGCGGCCGGATCGGCGCCGGGCTCACCCACGGACATCGGGCACGTGGTCGTCCTCGACCAGGTCGTTGAACTGGGTGAACTCGCCGGTGAAATGGAGCTTGATGGTGCCAATGGGGCCGTGGCGCTGCTTGGCGACAATGACCTCGGCCTTGTTGCGCGACTCGGCCAGGCGCGCGTTGTAGCGGTCCAGGTCGTCGAGGAACTTGGCATCGCTCTGGTGCGCCTTTTGCCCCGGTTTTTCCCGCGCCAGGTAGTACTCCTCGCGGAACAGGAACATGACCACGTCCGCGTCCTGCTCGATGGAGCCGGATTCGCGCAGGTCCGAGAGTTGGGGGCGCTTGTCGTCGCGCTGCTCGGTCTGGCGCGAGAGCTGGGAGAGGGCGATCACCGGCACGTCCAGATCCTTGGCCAGGGCTTTCAGGCCGCGCGTGATCTCGGACACCTCTTGCACCCGGTTGTCGTTGCGTCGGACGCTGGCCGCCTGCATGAGCTGCAAGTAGTCGATCACGATCAGGCTCAGGCCATTCTTGCGCTTGAGCCGGCGGGCGCGGGTGCGTAGCGCGGGCACGGTCAAGGCCGGGGTATCGTCGATATAGAGCGGCAGGTCGTGCAGGGCGCGGCTGATCTGGAAGATGCGGTCGAACTCGTCGTCGCGAATCTCGCCCCGGCGCATGGCGTCCGAGCGCACGTGCGCCTGCTCCGAAAGGATGCGTGTGGCCAACTGCTCGGCGGACATTTCCAGGGAGAAGAAGGCGACCACCCCGGGCTTCTCCGCGATTTGGCCGTCCGGCGCGCGCGCGGGCCGTGGCGTGGCCGCCGCGTTGTAGGCGATGTTGGTGGCGAGCGACGTCTTGCCCATGGACGGGCGCCCGGCCAGGATCAACAGGTCGGAGGGGTGCAGGCCGCCCAGCAGCTTATCCAGGTCCGTGAATCCGGTCGGCACGCCGGCCACGTGGCTGTCGCGCTTGAGCGCGGCCTCGGTCATGTTGATGGAGTCCGTGACCGCCGACTTGAAGTCGCGGAACCCGCCGCCGGTCTGGCCCGATTCGGCGAGGGTGTAGAGGCGCTGCTCCGCGGCTTCGATCTGGATGGTCGCGCTGGCGTCCAGGTCCTGGTTGTGGGCCTCGTTGACGATCTCCTCGCCCAGGTCGATCAAGGCGCGGCGCAAATGGAGATCGTGGATCGTGCGGGCGTAGTCGGCGGCGTTGATGATCGAGACGTAGGTCTTTTGCAGGTCCGCCAGGTAGCGCGCGCCGCCGACCGCCTCTAGCGCCTCGTCCTGATCGAACAGCGCCTTGAGGGTGACCGCGTTGGCGATCTGCCCGCGCTCGATCAGCTTGCCGCAGGCCTCGAAGATGCGGCCGTGCACCGGATCGGCGAAATGTTCCGGGCGCAGGAAATCGGCGACCCGGTCGTAGGCGTTCTTGTTGGCCAGGAGCGCGCCGAGCAGGGCCTGCTCCGCCTCGTAGTTGACCGGCGGCTCGCGCCGCGAGCCGTCGTCGGGCGCGGGCTCGGACAGATGGGCGAGGTTCGATGTCTGGTTACGATCCATGAGCGGCGGACGGTATCAAACCACGTCGCCAGGGGCCATGCCCCATGGGGCACGAGACAAGAGGATAGCGGGGATAAGCCGAGTCGCGAAGCCATGCCGCGCCCGGTTCCAGGCGGGCACGCCGGCGACGAGACCTAAGCGGTCTCGTCGCCCGTGTCGCTCTCGCCCGTATCGTTCTCGCCGTCCTCGGCCGCCTCCGCTTCGGCGGCGTCGGCCGCGGCCAGGGCCGCCTCGGCCTCGGCGGCGGCGGCGTCCTCCGCGGCGTGCTGCTCCGCGGTGCTGATCACGCGCCCGGCCTCGTCCTGCGCCTCGGCTTCCGCCTCGGAGCGGGCGACGTTGGCGGTCACCCCGGCCGCGACCTCCGGGTGCAGTTGCACGCTCACCGCGTGCAGCCCCAGGGTCTTGATCACCGTATCCAGGCGGATCTGCTGACGAGTCACGGTAAAGCCCGCCGCGGTGATCGCGTCGGCCAGGTCGCGCGTATTGACCGAGCCGTAGAGCTGGCCCGACTCGCCGGCCTGGCGAATCAAGATGACGCGCAAGCCGTCCAGCTTTTCGGCGACCGCCTCGGCCTCGCCCCGGCGCGTGAGATTTTCCGTCTCAAGTTGCGCCCGCTGTTGCTCGAAGTGGGCCAAGTTCTCCTTGGTCGCGCGCCGGGCCTTGCGTTGCGGCAACAGGTAGTTGCGGGCGTAGCCGGGCTTGACCGTCACCACCTCGCCCATCTGGCCGAGCTTCTCGATGCGCTCCAACAAAATGACCTGCATGATCGTCGCTCCCGGCTATCTCACCACATACGGCAGCAGCGCCAAGAAGCGCGCGCGCTTGATGGCCTTGGCCAGTTCGCGTTGCTTCTTGGTGGATACGGCCGTGATGCGGCTGGGTACGATCTTGCCGCGCTCCGAGATGAAGCGCTGCAACATGCGTACGTCCTTGTAATCGATCTTGATCCCATTGGGGCCCGAGAACGGGCAGCTCTTGCGCCGGCGGAAAAATGGGCGGCGCGGACCGGCGCCCTTGCTGACGATCTGAATCGTGCTCATGCGCCCGTCTCCTGCTCACCGCTGGTTTCCTTGGCCGCCGGTTCCGCGACCTCCGCCGCTGGCGCGGCCTCGGCCGCCGGCTTCGCGGCCTCGGCCGCCGGCTTCGCGGCCTCCGCCTCTGGCTTCGCGGCCTCTGCCGCCGGCTTCGCGGCCTCGGCCGGCGCGTCGCGGCGCGGGCGCGCCGGACCACGATCCCGATCCCCGCCGCGCGGGCCACCGCGGCCGAACCGGCCGCCCCGGTCGTCGCGCCGCTCGCGCACTTGCATGACGATGGAGGGGCCTTCCTCCAACTCGTCCATGCGCAAGGTCAGGTAGCGCAGCACATCCTCGTGGATGCGCATGTTGCGCTCCATCTCATGCACCGCGTCGATGGGCGCGTCGATGTGGAGCAGGGCGTAATGGCCCTTGCGCTTTTTCTTGATCCGGTAGGCGAGGGTGCGCAGGCCCCACATTTCCTTCTTGGTGACCTGGCCGCCGCCGGTTTCGATAATGCCACCGAATTGCTCGACCAACCCTTCCATCTGGCTGGACGATATATCCTGGCGCGCGATGAACACGCACTCGTACAAGGCCATATGTATCACTCCCTATGGCTGTAAGTGGACCGGCGCCGCCGCCCGCGGCCCAAGCCGCCGGCGTTCAGCCGTCCGGTCCTAAGCCGGCCCCTGGGAACGCGAGCGTTCCGGCGCCGGCAAGGAGCAAGCTCGACCCACCCGGGGGTGGATCGAGGCGCCGGACTATACATGATCGCACCGGCCGCGCAAGGCCGCCGGGCGCGCTTCCGGCGCTTGACAGGGGGCGGTTAGCGGCTATCTCTTTCGGCCTTTCCGGGGCGCCGGCGCGCGGGGCGAAATCCATGACTTGGGGAGAACCAGCATGAACCGGGCATTCGTATTCCCGGGGCAGGGATCGCAGGCGGTGGGCATGGGCCGGGAGCTGGCCGCCGCCTTCGCCAGCGCCCGCGAGGTCTTCGAGGAGGTCGACGACGCGCTCGGGCAAACTCTGACCCGCCTCATGTTCGAGGGGCCGGAGGACGAGCTGCGCCTGACCGAGAACGCCCAGCCCGCGCTCATGGCGGTCAGCCTGGCGGTGGTGCGGGTGCTGGAGCGCGACGCGGGCCTCCGCCTGGCGGACAAGGCCCGTTTCGTGGCCGGGCACTCGCTTGGCGAGTATTCCGCCCTGGCCGCCGCCGGGGCGCTCTCCACCGCCGATACGGCGCGCCTCCTCAAGCGGCGCGGCCGCGCCATGCAGGAGGCGGTGCCCGTGGGCGAGGGCGCCATGGCGGCGCTTATCGGCCTCGACCTGGAGACCGCCGCGCAGGTGGCCGCCGAGGCGGCCCAGGATCAGGTATGCGCCCCGGCCAACGACAACGCCCCCGGGCAGGTGGTGATCAGCGGCGCCACGGCCGCGGTGGAGCGGGCCATGGAGCTGGCCACCGCGCGGGGCGCCCGGCGCGCGATCCTGCTGCCGGTCAGCGCGCCCTTTCACTGCGCCCTGATGGCGCCCGCCGCCGACGTCATGGCCGAGGCCCTGGCCGAGGCGGTGATCCTGCCGCCGCGCATTCCGGTGATCGCCAACATGACCGCCGCGCCGGTGAGCGACCCGGAGGCCGCGCGGCGCCTGCTGGTCCAGCAGGTAACCGCGATGGTACGCTGGCGCGAGTCCGTGCTCTATATGAAGGCCGAGGGGGTCGAGACCCTGGTCGAGTTGGGCGTGGGCAAGGTCTTGAGCGGACTGACCCGGCGCATCGACCGGGAGCTGACGGCGATCAACGCGGGCACGCCGGACGAGGTGGACGCGCTGGTCAAGGCGCTGTAGCCGGCGACGACGGCCGGCACCGAGGACCGGCACTGGGGATTTGCCGGAGGAGGCGACAATCATGTTCGATCTATCGGGAAAGCACGCGCTGGTCACCGGCGCCTCGGGCGGTATCGGCGGCGCGATCGCCCGCGCGCTCCATGGCCAGGGCGCGGCGGTGGCGCTCTCCGGCACCCGGCGCCCGGCCCTGGAGGCGCTGGCGGAGGCGCTGGGCGGCCCAGGTGAGCGGGTTCATATCCTGCCCTGCGACCTGGGCGACGCCGCGGCCACGGCGGCCCTGCCCGGCGCGGCCGAGGCGGCCATGGGCGGGCTCGATATCCTGGTCAACAACGCCGGCCTGACCCGGGATAGCCTGGCCCTGCGCATGAAGGACGAGGACTGGGAGCAGGTGCTGGCGGTCAACCTGAGCGCGGCCTTCCGCCTGGCGCGGGCGGCCTTGCGCGGCATGATGAAGCGGCGCTGGGGCCGCATCATCGGCATTTCCTCCGTGGTCGGCGTGACCGGCAATCCGGGCCAGGCCAACTATGCCGCCTCCAAGGCGGGCATGATCGGCATGTCCAAGGCCCTGGCCCAGGAGGTCGCCTCGCGCGGCATCACGGTCAACTGCGTGGCCCCCGGCTTTATCGAGACCGAGATGACCGCCGCCTTGAGCGAGGCACGGCGCGAGAAGATGCTGGACGCGATCCCGGCCCGGCGCCTGGGCACGCCGGAGGACGTGGCGGTCTGCGTGGCGTTCCTGGCCGGCGAGGAGGCGGGATACGTGACCGGCCAAACCTTGCATGTGAATGGGGGAATGGCCATGATATAGCGCCCTCGCGGGCGTGACGCCCCGATCGTTTTACGGGCGTTGGCAAATCCGCAAGAACTGTGATAAGAGGCGGCGCCCCGCGCGAGCGGGGGCCCGAAATACGGGGCGGGAGCCGCCGCCCGAGCGAACACCGAGACAAGGCTGGCCAACGTGGGGATTTACAGGCAATGAGCGATATCGCCGAACGGGTTAAGAAGATCGTTGTCGAGCATTTGGGTGTCGACGAGGCCAAGGTCTCGGAGAGCGCCAGCTTTATCGACGACCTCGGCGCGGACAGTCTCGATACGGTCGAGCTGGTCATGGCTTTCGAGGAGGAATTCGGTTGCGAGATTCCCGACGAGGCGGCCGAGAAGATCGTGACCGTGAAGGACGCCGTCGATTTTATTCAGCAGAACGTTTAGCCCTTCGGCGCCTCGCCGCGCTTTTGAACCGGGGCGTGAGCCCCGGCGCACCGCCGAGACGTAGCCAGTCATGAGACGGATCGTCATTACCGGACTGGGGCTGGTCACGCCGCTGGGCAGCGGGGTGCCGCACGTTTGGCGCCGCCTGATCGCGGGCGAGTCCGGCCTGGGCGCGATTCAGAGCTTCGATGTGTCCGACATCCCGGCCAAGATCGCCGGGCAGGTGCCCGTGGGCGAGGCCGCGAGCGGGCATTTCGATCCGGATACCTGCATGTCGTCGGCGGAGCGGCGCAAGGTCGATCCGTTCATCGTCTTTGCCATGGGCGCGGCCAAGGAGGCGATCGAGGACTCTGGCTGGACACCGAGCGCGGACTCCGATCGCGAGCGTACCGGGGTCATGATCGGTTCGGGCATTGGCGGCCTGCAGACCATCTGGGAAGGGACGCTGACCGTTCACGAGCGCGGGCCGCGGCGCCTGTCGCCGTTTTTCATTCCGGCGGCCTTGATCAACCTGGCCGCTGGGCAGGTGTCCATCAGGTACGGCTTCAAGGGGCCCAACCACTCCGTGGTGACGGCGTGCTCCACGGGCACCCACGCGATCGGCGATGCCGCGCGGCTGATCGCCCTCGGCGACGCGGATGTCATGGTCGCGGGCGGTGCCGAGGCCACGGTGTGCCGCCTGGGCATGGCCGGGTTCGCGGCGGCGCGGGCGCTCTCCACCCATTTCAACGACACGCCCGCCAAGGCCTCGCGCCCCTGGGACGCGGCGCGCGACGGCTTCGTCATGGGCGAGGGCGCGGGCGTGGTCGTGGTCGAGGAGCTGGAGCATGCCCGGGCGCGCGGCGCCAGGATTTATGCCGAGGTGATCGGTTACGGCCTGTCCGGCGACGCGCACCACGTGACCGCGCCGGCGCAAGACGGCAACGGCGCCTACCGTGCCATGAGCGCGGCGCTCGATCGGGCCAGGCTGGCCCCGAGCGACGTAGACTATGTGAACGCCCACGGCACCTCCACGCCGCTCGGCGATATCATCGAGTTGAACGCGGTCAAGCGGCTGTTTGGCGACCACGCGCGCTCTCTCAGCATGTCGTCCACCAAATCGGCGATCGGCCACCTGCTCGGCGCCGCCGGGGCGGCCGAGGCGATCTTCTCGATCATGGCGATCAACGACAACGTGGTGCCGCCAACCCTCAACCTGGACGACCCGGCGCCCGAGTGCGACGGCATGGACTTGGTGCCGCACCGGGCCAAGGAGCGGCCGGTGAGCGTGGCGTTGTCAAACTCCTTCGGATTCGGCGGGACGAACGCAAGTCTTCTGCTCGCCCGATACGGCTAGGCGGGGCCCGTGAATCGGCTCGGCGCGTTCGTGGCCGGGTTCTTCGCGGCTCTTCTGTTCATTGTCGCGGGGCTTGGCTTCTATGTGATCGACCGGTTCGACGGGCCGGGCCCGCTCACCGCCAACACGGTCGTCTACATCCCCCCCGGTACGACCATGGGCGACATCGCCCGCAATCTCGAACGCGACGGCGTGATCGAGGATTCCCTGGTCTTTCGGCTCGGGGTGCGGGTCATGCGGGTTTCGCGCGACCTGAAGGCCGGGGAGTACATGTTTCCGGCCGCGGCCACCATGCGCGGCGTGGTGGATATCCTGCTTCAGGGCAAGACCGTGGTGCGCCGGCTGACCCTGCCTGAAGGGATTTCCAGCGCCGAGGCGATCGCGCTGGTGCGCAATGCCGAGGGCCTGGTCGGCGAGGTGACCGAGGTGCCCCCCGACGGTACGCTGCTGCCCGAGACCTACCATTACGAGCGGGGCGACCGGCGCGTGGACCTGATCCAGCGCATGGGCGCGGCCATGGACCAGGCGCTCGCGGAGTTGTGGCCCAAGCGCCAGCCCGACCTGCCGCTCGCGGGGCCGGAGGAGGCGGTTATCCTGGCCTCCATCGTCGAGAAGGAAACCGGCGTGCCCGAGGAACGGCGCATCGTCGCTTCGGTCTTTTACAATCGGCTGAAAAAGCGCATGCGCTTGCAGTCGGACCCGACCGTGGTCTACGGGCTGACCGGGGGCGTGGGCTCCCTGGGGCGTCCGTTGACCCGACAGGACCTGCGATTGGCGAGCCCGTTCAATACCTATGTGATCGACGGTCTGCCGCCGGCGCCGATCGCGAACCCGGGCCGGGCCACCCTGGAGGCGGTGCTCAATCCGGCGCGGACCGACTACCTGTACTTCGTCGCCAACGGCGACGGCGGCCACGCCTTCGCCAAGACCCTTGAAGAGCACAACCGCAACGTCGGCGATTGGCGCAAGCGCCAGACCGGCGCGGAATAATCCGGCTCGTCTCTACACCTCGCTCAGGGCGCGGCGCAGGGCCGAGGGGTGAAGCCACAGGCGCCCGGCCGATCCCTTCGAGATCATCTTCATCACCTTGCGTTGCAGGGCCGGCTCGCGGGCCAGCGCCGCCCGATAGGCGGCCATGGCTTCGTCGAAGCGGCGCATCTCCTGCAACACCCGGCCCAGATCCGCGTGGCCGATGGCGTATTCCGGGGCCAGCTCGACCGCGCGCCGACAGTGGGCGAGGGCGTCGTCCAGGTGCCCGCGCTCGCGCAGCACGTTGCCCAAGCCGGCGTGCGCCGGCGCGTAGGCCGGGTCCATCTCCAGCGCCGCCCGGTATGCCGCCTCGGCCCGGTCCAGCACCCCGTCGTCCGCCAGGGCGTCGCCGAGCGCGCTGTGCAGGCGCGGTTCCCCGGGGCCAAGGGCCAGCGCCCGGGCCAGGTGGGTCCGCCGCCGCGGCGGCGCCCGCGCGGCTCAGGGCCGTGCCCAGGTCCGCGTGCAGGGCGGCGCTCTCGGGGCCCGCCTCCAGGGCCGCGCGCAAATGCTCCACCGCCTTGTCGGGCCGGCCCAGGGCCAGGAGCACGCTGCCCAGGTTGCGGTGAAACAGGGCCGAATCCGGGCGCCGCGCCAAGGCGCGCTCGATGTAGCCGACACCGAGGGCGCCGGCGCCCTTCTGGTGGCACAAGAGGCCCATCAGGTGGAGCGCGTCGGCGTGCGCCGGGTGGCTGTCCAGGACGCGCCGGTAGAGCGCCTCCGCGCGCGCCAGGTCGCCGGCCCGCTGCAACTGCACGGCGCGCCGCAGCAGGGCCTCGGCGGGTGGGGTTTGGGTCTCGCGCCGGTCGGTCATGATGGGCGGCGATCATAGAGCATGGGGTTCCGGGGTGGAACCGCCGCGGGTTATGGGATTTGGGTTTCCGCCACGGCGTCGATCACCGTCTCCGCGTGGCCGCCGGCCGGGCGCTCGACCCGGTATTCGCCCCGGTAGCGGCCCGCCGGCCAGGCGGCGCCGGCCCGCGCCCGGCCCACGTAGCGCAGCCACTCGGCCCTGTCGCCGGGCACGCGGCCGGTGCGTTCGGCCAGCACCGCGCCATCGGGGCCGATCAGGCAGATAACCTCCCGGTCGCCCGCGCGTAGGCCCCAGGCCGCGGCCCAGAATATGAGCCGTGGCGCCGCCACGCCGGGCGCGCGGGCCCGGCGCGGGCTGTCCAGGGTGTTCGCCAGGGTCGGCCGCGCGGTGGCGAAGCCGGTGGCGAGCAGCCCGCCGGCGCGATAGGCGAGGGCGCGCCGCGCCGCCACGCTCCACAAGGGCGCGGCCCCCGCCAGGCCGCAGCCTTGCTCCGGCGCGCGCCCGGTGAACGGGTCCAGCGCGGCGCCGCCATGACGCACCGCGAAGTGCAGGTGCGGAAAGTCGGTTCGGCCCGACAGGCCGATCAGCCCCAGACGCGCGCCGGCGGCGACCCGTTGGCCCGGGCGCACCGCCACGCTGCCCCGGCGCAGGTGACTGTATTGGGTGACCCAGCCGCCCCCGTGGTCGAGCACCACCGTGTTGCCCGCCGCGTCGCCGTCCAGGGCCGCGCGCGAAGGACGATCCGGTGCGCCATCCAGGGCCGTGCGCACGAGGCCGGGCGCGGCGGCGATCACCGCCACCCCCGCCGCCATGTGGCGCCGGCCCGGCACCCGGATGTCGGTGCCCCGGTGGCCGTCGGTCGCGAGCGGGCCGCAGGTGTAATCCCGGGCCATGGGGCCGGGCGCCTGATCCACGTAGGTCTGGATCACGCACACGGTGCCCATGGGGCAATCGACGGGCACCTCCAGGCGCGGCGAGGGAGTGCCCGCGCCCGCGCCGGCCCAGGCGGACCCGAGGGCCAGCCATGCCATGGCGATGCCTATGGAAT
>Ga0114931_10011628_pt1 | contig 10380 bp, 10 predicted proteins | sample 2SBtaG_FD_89579 | JGI IMG/M metagenome (GOLD analysis project Ga0114931, IMG submission 89579) | Deep subsurface microbial communities from Kolumbo volcano to uncover new lineages of life (NeLLi) - 2SBTROV14_V59a metaG | ecosystem: Environmental > Aquatic > Marine > Volcanic | place: Kolumbo... | reverse complement strand
CCTTGGGTCACCCGAGTGACTCCCGCCACCGGGTGCCGATCAGGGGCGAGCCATGAGCCGGAGCCCACCCCTCGCCGCCTCCCCCCGCGAGGTCGAGCGGCGAATGCCGGATCAACGCTAGGTGTCACGTCCAAGAGCATTGGTCACCTGGGGTGACCTCCAGCGAGAATGGGGTTGAACAACTCCAACCACTCTCGAGGAGGCTCCCCAGGTGAGACTTCATGCCAACGCGACGACGACGCCGTACACCCGCGAACTGAAACCGGAGTGGCAGGTATCCGCAGCGCACGCCTACGTCGTCGGCTGCTCCCTCCTTGCGATCGTGTTCGCCGTACGGGGTGCTGCGGGTCTGGTAGGCGCAGCCGTGTATACGGTGTTCGGTGTGATCTCGGAGTCGAGGTATTTCTTCAGTGGTGATGCGGCACAGACCGCCTCCTCCTCCACCATGAGCCTCGTGCTTGCGTGGTTCCTCCAGCGACACGCGCTTCGCCGTTCCCTCCCACCCATCTGATCTTCGTTGGCCGGCGTGGCGATGCTTCGGCCTCCCCGGTGGCGGAGCGGGTCCTCCTCCATGCGCTGCGTCCGACCCGGCGCGGCAGCCGACCGGCCGGGCTCGCCGCAGGCGTGTCGTGTTACCCTGCGGAGACCATCGGTCGTCGGGGGACAGGTAGCCATGCACCGCTTGCAGCCGAGCGCCATTTCCGTCGGACCGCGCGTCGACCCCGCAACGTCGGAGGCGATGGATGGGTGAGCTCGGCGAGTTCCCGCTCGCGATCCGGGCGTTCCTGCGGGCGTATCGCTGGCGGCGCATCGACCCGGTGCCGTGGTCTCCGTTGGAGAAGCCGCTCGCGGAGTGCCGGCTCGCGGTGGTGTCGAGCGCGGGTTTCGTTCTGCGCGATCAGGAGCCGTTCGACGGGTCCGTTCGCGGCGGCGACGTGACGTTCCGGAGGATTCCGAGCGACCGCGATGTGTCCGACCTGGTCGATACGCACCGGAGCGAGTCCTTCGATCACACGGGCCTGTCCCGCGATCCGAACGTCGCCTTTCCGCTCGATCGGGTGCGCGAGCTGGTCGAGGCGGGCCGCGTCGCTTCTCTCGCCCGCGAACACCTTTCCTTCATGGGCTCGATCACGGCACCGGGGCGGCTCGTTCGCGATACGGCGCCGGAGATGGCGAGCGCTCTCGTTCGCGACGCCGTAGACGTCGCGCTTCTGGTGCCCGTCTGACCGATGTGCAACCAGGCCGTGGGTCTGGTCGCGGCGGAGCTGGAGCGCCAGGGAGTCTCGACGGTGACGATCCAGCTGCTGCGGGAGGTCGCGAAGCGGGTTCGCCCGCCGCGGGCGCTATTCGTCCCGTTCCGTCACGGCTACCCGCTCGACGCGCCGGCCGAGGGAGCCCGCCAGCACGCGGTCCTCGAAGCAGCGTTGCGTCTCCTCGAGCAGGCGGACGCGGCTCCCCCCATGCTCGTGGATTTCGAGCCCGCGATGCATTGAGAGGGCCAGCGTCCTCCCGGCACCGCCCGACAACGGATCGCACCTGGCGGCCGGCGGCTCGGCCGCTGCGGGCCGTGGTACGTTCGGTCCGCGAACATCGAAGCCTCGGCGAAACTTCGGTCTGCACCTGAAGCCCGATCCGTCGGGCGGCGGAGCGAAGTCACCAATGACCCTCTCGGACCTGGGCGACCTCGGCGACTTCCTCGGTGGAATCGGGGTCGTCGCGACGCTGGTCTATCTCGCGGTCCAGATCCGCCAGAACACGCAGGAGGTGCGCTCGGCTTCGCTCGACGCGGTGGCCGCCTCGCACATGGAGTTCCAGCGGTCGGTCTGGGGAGACCCGGTGATCAACAAGCTGTGGTTCGACGGGATGTCCGGCGTGGCGTTGCCCGAAGACGAGGGCCGTCAGTTCCTCTTCATGGTGATCACCTGTGCCCGCCACTGGGAGCGCGCATACCATCGGGCGCGCGGGGGCACGCTCGACTCGACCTCGTGGTCCGGAATCCACCGGGAACTCGCGGGCGTCTTCTCCTATCCCGGGACCCGGGAGTACTGGAAGCGCATCCAATACATGTTCCCACCCGATTTCGTCGACTTCGCCGAGAAGGCGGTTCGAGAAGTCGGCGAAGCCAGGCCCTCCGCCTGACCGTGCTCCTCCGCACGGGACTCTCCATCTGGGGGCTCTGGCGCCGCTAGCCGGCGTCGCTCGACGGCTAGGCGATCTCGGAGTGCGGAGTCCAGCTCGAGGACTCCGACCGGACCTGCCCTCACTGCGGCGCGGACCTTGGGGTTGGTGCAGTCTGACGAGGCGTCGCAACCGACCGGCCCGGAGGTGCGGAACCGCGGCGTGGTAGGCTTGCCGGGTTCACGGTGCCCGGCCTCTGGGCGGCGGGAGTCTGGGTCCATGCGGGCATCTGCGGCGCGGTGCTTCATCGTCAGACACTGCGAATCCTCCGGTCGAGCGGCGGAATCTCCTCTCACCGAACGAGGCTCCGTCCAGGCAGATCGCCTCGCAGATGTGTTCTCGAGCCGAAGAGTCGAGCGAATCATCTCCAGCCCAACCCGTCGCGCGCTCGATTCGATCACGCCGACCGCGGCACTCCATCGGGTCGATATCCAGGAGGACGCGCAGCTCGCAGAGTGGGAGATTCCGTGGATCGCGGACACGGACTGGCCCCGTTCGTTTCGCCATGTGCTCTCGGGTCGACTTCCCCTGCCTTCCCACGCCGAGCAGGTTGCCTCTGCTCGAAACCGTGCCGTGGCCTTTCTTCACCGCGTGATGCGGGAGGGATCGGGTCCCGCCATTCTCGTGACGCACGGGAAGATCCTCTCGTTGCTGCTCGGTCACCTTCGCGATTCGGACCCGTTCGAGGAGTTCCTGGCCATCGGAAACCCCCACGTCTTCGAAGTGTCCGGGGCCGTCCCGAATTGCGAAGTGCGGACGCTGTGGTCGCCCGCCGATCCACCACAGACTGGCGCCAGCCGGCCATGAGCCCGGGACGGCTCTGGTTGGCTTCCGACGGCGATCCGGACCGTGCCGGACAGCGCGTGCCTACCGTCTGGAGGACTCCACCGGCCCCGGTCTCTGGTAGCGTCGGGAAACCCACTCTGTGTGATCGGCGAGATCTGTCCGGGCCGGCTTGGCGCCGCCGAGGGACGGACCGTCGGACCGAGACCCCGGAGCACCCGACCCATGCCGATCGCACGATCCCTGAGCCTGTTCTTCGCGGCCGGTGCGCTCGGTGGCCTCGCGAATAGCCTCGTGGTCTGGTCTTTCGGGGAGACGGGCATCAACCACGCGCTGGGCGTCGGGATCGCGCCGGCGCTCTCGCCCGCGTGGCTCTATCCCAGGGTCGTCTGGGGCGGTCTGTGGGGGCTCTCGTTCGCGCTGCCGCTGTCGTCGGGCTGGCTCGCGCGCGGCCTCACGCTCAGTCTGGGGCCGACGTTGGTGCAGCTCCTGGTCGTCTTCCCGTTCGAGGCCCACAAGGGGCAGCTGGGCCTGGAGCTGGGTCTCGCGACGCCGGTCCTCGTCGTCTTCTTCAACGCGGTCTGGGGTGTCGTCGCATCGTGGTGGATTCGGACGGCCCGCACCTAGCAATGCGGCGCATCGCGGTTGACCGCCCGAACCGCATACGGGCGGTCCAGCCGGCGGGTGCGTCGGTTGCGGCCGCACCGCCTCGCCCCCGACGATTCGGGATCCTATCCTCTCGCGTTCCCGGGCCGCCCACGGCCCACCTTCCCCGGAGCAACCCATGGACTTCGATCTGACCCCCGACGAGAAGGCCTTCGAGGCCGAGGTCGAGGCCTTCCTCGTCGCGAACCACGACCCCGAGGTCATGGATCCGCACGGCGAGCAGCTCTCGCAGACCGTGGACTCGCAGAAGAAGCGCGCCTTCATGCGCAAGCTGGCCGAGAAGGGCTGGCTCGGGATGTCGTGGCCGAAGCAGTACGGGGGGCGGGAACTCTCGGGCATCTACGACTTCATCCTGACCGAGGCGCTCTCGCGGCACGGGGCGCCGCAGCCGGGGAAGGGCGTCGGCATCGTGGGCAAGACGATCATCCGTCACGGCAGCGAGAAGATGAAGGCCGAGTTCCTGCCGCAGATCATCCGCGGTGAGATCGAGTTCGCCATCGGCTACAGCGAGCCCAACGCGGGTTCGGACGCCGCGAACATGCAGCTGAAGGCGGAGAAGGTGGACGCCGGCTGGCTCCTGAACGGCCAGAAGAGCTGGACCACGTCCGCGCACTTCGCGGACTGGTACTGGGTCGGGGCCCGCACGAACCCCGACGAGAAGCACCGGGGCATCACCCTCTTCCTGATCCCGATGGACCACCTCGGCTTCGAGATCCACCCCGTCATGACGATCGGGGACGAGCGCACCAACGAGGTGTTCTTCCAGGACGTCTTCGTCCCCGACGACTACGTCGTCGGCGAGGTGGACCGCGGCTTCACCTACATCAGCGAGGCGCTCGACCTGGAGCGCTTCGCGATGATGCCGGTCGGCTGCCTCGAGGAGAAGGTGGAGGCGCTCTGCGAGTACGTCGCTGGCGCGCGCCGCGACGGCGAGCCGCTCGGGGGCGACCCGGATGCGCGCCATCTCATCGCGCGTTCGGTGACGGAGCTCGAGGTCTCGCGGATGCTCCAGCGGCGCGTCATCTCGGCCGCGCTGAAGGACCGCGTGCCCACCACGGAGTCGAGCGAGTACAAGCTCTTCATGAACGAGACCGGCCAGCGCGTGGCCGACCGCGCCCTCGCGATGATGGGCCCCGCCGCCCAGCTCCGCGCCGACGAACCCGGAGCCCCGGCCGGGGGCCGCTTCGAGCGCAGCTACCGCTACACCGTCGTCGACACGATCGGCGGCGGCGCCAGCGAGATCCAGAAGAACATCATCGCGCGCCGCGCGCTGGGGCTGCCGAAGAATTTCTAGTGCTACGGTCCGCTCCAACGAGGAGGAATCCATGCGGGTGTTCTGGTCGGGTATCGTGACCCTGCCCCTGCTGCTCGCCCTCACCGCCTGTGGCCCCATCCTGATGATCCCGGGCGGCGAGCTCGGCGGGACGGTGACGGCGGCGCCCGACGACTGGTCGTTCACGGACGAGGTCGGCACGGTGCAGCTCGAGACCCGGCCGGGCGACCCCTACTCCGTCAACATCTGGTGCACATCCATCAACGGGCAGCTGATGATCGGAACGGACCGCTCCACCGCGTGGGCGGGGTACATCGCGGCCGACCCGCGCGTGCGGCTCCGGGTGGATGGCGCGATCTACGAGCTGGTCGCGACACCGACCGTGGACCCGCGCGACGCCGCGGCGTTCCAGGCCGCGATCGTCGCGAAATACGACTACGAACCGGATCCAGAGCAGCAGGCCACCGCCGTGCAGTTCTGGCTCTCTCCACGTTAGGCAGCTCCCCATGACCGACTGGCCCGAAGTCCCGAACATCGCCGAAGCCCTGGCTCCCCACATCGGCGGTCTTCCCGACGCGGGCCGGCCCGCGTTGCTCGCGGGGCTGGAGCGCGCCGCCGCCGGACGCTACCGCGGCTGGGCCGACGCGCTTCCGGAACACTCGGCGGTCCTCGGCGCCTGTGCCGCGCGCGAGGAGGAGATCGCCGACCTTGCCATCCGGCACTTCCCGGTCTCGCCGGAAGTCGGCACCGCGGTGGAGGCCGCGCTGCCCGGCGCGCTCGAGAAGTACGACGAGCTCTTCCGGCCCTTTTCGACGCGCGAGCAGCTCTTCCTCCAGTCCGAGGCCGAGCTGCAGGGGGCCGCGGCGTGGGCCGCGATGGCTGGCGCGGTCGAGGACGAGGCGCTCCGCCAGGTCCTCGCGCGCTGCCGCGCGCTCGAGGAGGAGAGCTCGGCCGCAGTGAAGCAGCTGCTTCCGGCACTGGCCTAGCGAGCGCCCGTCTCCGGGTCCCGGAGGCCTCACGGAACCCGGGTCCTTCGGCCGTCCGCGGAGGTGGTATCCTCTCGGCTCCCCCTCTTTCCCCCAGCCCGGAGGCGCAGCATGGCCACCGACCTCGGCTACCCCGTCTACGACGCCGACAACCACTTCTACGAGCCGCAGGAGGCGATGACGGCCCACCTGCCCAGGAAGTGGCGCAAGGAGTTCCAGTACGTCCAGGTCGATGGGCGCACGAAGCTCGCGATCGGCGGGCAGATCTCGGACTACATCCCGAACCCGACCTTCGAGGTCCTGGCCGCGCCGGGTGCGCACGAGCTCTGGTACCGGGCCAGGAACCACGAGGGCCTGACGCTGCGCGAACTCTCGGGGACGCCGATCCCGTGCCCCGATGCCTATCGCAACGGTGCGGACCGGCTCGGGCTGATGGACGAGCAGGGCGTCCACGCGACGCTGATGTTCCCGACCCTGGCCTCGGCCGTCGAAGAGCGCATGCACGGCGATCACGAGCTGATGAACGCGGTGCTCCACTCGCTGAACGAATGGACCTTCGAGCAGTGGGGCTTCGCGCGCGAAGGCCGCATCTTCGCGGTCCCGTTCGTGACGCTGATGGACGTAGACATGGCCGTGGCGGAACTCGAGTGGGCGCTCGAACGCGGCGCGCGCACGGTCGGCCTGCGGCCCGCGCCCGTCCCCGGCTACCGCGGCAGCCGCTCGCCCGGCTTCCCCGAGTTCGATCCCTTCTGGGCGCGTGTGAACGAGGCCGGCATCTTCGTCTCGATGCACGCGAGCGACTCGGGCTACGACCGCTTCGCCCGCATCTGGCAGGGGGGCACCGAGTTCCTGCCGTTCGTGCCCGACCCGTTCAAGATGTGTCTCCGGCTCGCCGACCGCGCGATCCACGATTCGATGGCCGCGCTGGTGTGCCACGGCGTCTTCGAGCGGCACCCGGGCGTCCGCGTCGCCTCGATCGAGAACGGCGGCAAGTGGGTGAAGGGCCTGATGGACACCTTCGCCCACGTCTACGGGCAGATGCCCAAGGACTTCCCCGAGCCCCCGACCGAGACCTTCCGCCGGCACGTCTTCGTGGCGCCCTTCTACGAGGAACCGATCCAGCAGCTGTCCGACCTGATCGGCGTGACCCAGGTGCTCTTCGGCAGCGACTACCCGCACCCGGAAGGGATGGCCGAGCCGACCGCGTTCATCCACGAACTCGACGGAATGGCGGCCGACGACCAGCGCCGCATCATGAGCACCAACCTGAAGGCGCTCCTCGAGAGTACGCCGCTCCACTAGCGGGCCGGCGCACGGGGCCGGCGGGTAGCCGTCCGGCTCCGTCCGCACGTGTGCGGTTCTGCGTGCTGCGCGCGACCGTGCGTGCGCCACCCTCTGACCGTCTCGCCCCGCTTGCAGGCCAATCCCGGGGCCTGTCGGAGGGGACGATGCATCGGGAGCTTCGTCGATTCGACCGGAAGATCGTTCATACGGGGAGATTCATCGCGTTGGCCGCACTGGCCTGGGTGACGCTGGCACTGCTCGCGACCGCGTCGAGTTGCGGCGGCGGCGGGGCCGCCGGGCCGCCAGCGCCGCGGGCCGGCCGCGTCTCGTCGGACGCACCGGCGTGGGTCCGGCTCCCGGTCGGCGCGCTCAACGCGGCCGGCGGCAACTGGTTCGTCCGCCGCGTGGACCTGTCGATCGATACGCGCATCGGCACCCGCGTAGTGACCGCGGTCTGGAACTCGGCCAGCCCCGGCTGGCGCTGGAGCTTCGAGATGTCCTACGACGGCGCGAGCTTCCGCGACGCGACCGGGGCCCCGCATGACGCCGCGCTCGCGGACGGCGCACCGCTGCCGGGGACTTCGTGGCGAAGGCTCGACGCCCAACGGCTCTCGACCCGGGGTGGGTTGGTGCACGCGTTCGATCCCGCCGACGGCCGACTCGCAGCCGTGTACTGGGCGGACGCCCCGTGGCCGCGGCTCGTCTACGTGGCCGGCGGTGGAAACACAGGAGGCCCCGCGCGGACCGTCCGGGTCGACCAGTGCACGGCGGCCGGTGCCTGCACCCTGGTCTACGACGTCGAGCGCGATCCGGCGGGCCGCGTCGTGGCCCTCGCCGACCGCGCCGGGCGCCGTGCCGAGTTCGCGTACGACGGCGACGGAAATCTCGTCCGCGCCGCGAGCCCGGCCGACGTCGCCGCCTCGCGGCCGGGTCGTCGCTACGAGTACCGCAACCGACAACTCGTGGCGCGCGTCAGCGGCGATGGCGAGCGCGTCGAGGCCACCTTCTCGAGCGGCCGCCTCCAGCGGTTGCGTCAGGTGAGGGCACCGGGCGCTGGAACGGACCCGGAGTGGCGCGTGAACTACGGCACGGCGGCTACCGCGTCGCTCTACCAGACCGTGGTCACGCGCCCGCTCGGGGGCGTCGAGACCTACGTCTACGACGCGGAGCGCCGGGTCGTCGAGCACGAGAACGCGGTCGGCGACACCGAGCGCTGGAGCTGGGACGGCGTGCGCCCCGCCAGCCACGTCGATGCCGGAGGGGCCACGACCCGGTGGATCTGGCAGGACGACGAGAACGTGCAACGCACGGAGCCCTCGGGCAACACCGTCGTCACGACCCTGGCGTCCGGCGGCGTGAACCGTGCCGAGCCCGGGGCCACCGCGGTCGCGGAAGTGAGGGACGATCTCGGGGTCCGCCTCACCCGGGGCTACGGCCCGCTCGGCCGACCGGTGTACGAGGAGAACGCAGCCGGCGACCGGACGTCCTATACCTGGAACGCGGACGGGTCCCTCGCGAGCCGGATCCTGCCCGGTGGGCGGACGACCACGTACACCGGCTACGGCGAACACGGGCACCCGACCACGGTTGCGCACGGCGGCTGGGTCGCGCAGCGGGTATACGACGCGGTCGGCAACCTCGTGCGCGGGGACATTCCCGATCCGCATAGCGGCGGCGTCATGGCGCGGCACTGGGATGCAGACCGCCGCGTCGTGGCGCTCGATCTCATCGACCGCCCGGTATCAGGCAGCGCCACGGTGGCGCCGCTCACGATCACGCGGCGCAGCGACGGGCGTGTGGTCGCAATCTCGCGGCCCGGCGGCGGCGATACCGCGGTCGGGTACGACGATCTCGGCCGCGAGATCGTGCATTCGGAACGCACGTCCGATGGCAACGGCGGCCCGGCGCAGTGGTCGACGACGCTGCGGACCTGGGACGACGAGGGCCGCTTGCTCAGCGTCACCCGGCCCAACGGGATGCAGGAGGTCTTCGGCTACGACGCGGCCGGTCGCAGGGTGCGCGAGACGCGTCTGCGCGACGGCGTCGTCGAGAGCGATCTCGTGCAGACCTACGCGGGCGGGCGCCTCGTCCTCTCGGCGGATCCGGCGCGCGGGTTCTCGGAGAGCCGCGTCCACGACGCGGCGGGCCGCATCGTGACGCAGGTGCATTCGGGCGGCGAGCGGACGCAGACCGGTTACGACCTGCGTTCCCGTCCAGTCTCGCGGCGCCTGGAGGACGCAGCCGGGACCCTGCTGCTCGAGGTGCGCTTCGGCTACGACGCGGCCGACCGGCTCGAATGGGTCGGCGATGGCGCCGCAGAACTCGTCCGCTGGTTGCGCGTCGACGGGATCCCGGTCCACGTCTCCCACGGCAACGGCATCCAGGAACACGCCGACGTCTTGCTCTCCCGGCTGGAAACGCGGTCGTGGTCGCGCGGCGGCGTGGACGTCGCCGCCTCCGCGGCCAGCTATCGCGCGGACGGCTGGCAGGAGCTGGAGATCCATTCCGTCGTTGCGCCCGAACTCACCGGGTACCACTTCAAGACCTGGCAGATCAGCCCGGGAGAAGGTCCCGAGCGCCGCGTCGAAGGGGCCTTCGACACGGTGGGCGGGACGTGGGCCTGGTCCTACGATCACGCGTCGAACCTGACGCGCGCGACGACGCCCGAACGGGGAACCATCGACTTCGGCTACAACGCCCAGCGCAACCGGCTGCTGGACGCGCGCCGGGCGGGGCAGACGCTGGCGACCTGGAGCTGGGATGCGGCGGGCTTCGCCACTTCGCGGGGCGGCGCCTCGCTCGGCTGGAACGCGCGCGGCCAACTCGTCTCGTTGATGGAGGGCGGCGTCGAACGCGCGCACTTCGTCTACGACGCGCAGGGCCGGCGCCTCGCGCGCACGCTCGATGGTCAGACGGTTCGCTGGACGCACGGCGGGTTGCTCGAATGCGACGCGTCGGGCCAGCCGGTGGCCGCGGACCTGGGTCCGGTCCGCATCGCCCTCGATGGGAACCACCTCTACCGCCACAGCGACCTGCGCGGAAACGTCTTCATGGAGACCGATGCCGCCGGCCTGATCGTGCAGCGTGCGGAATTCGGCGCATATGGGGAGGGTGTCCGCAGCGGTCCCTCGCTGGACCGCGAGCACGGCTTCGCGCGCGGCCTGGTCCTCCCGGCGGACGCGGTGCTCGGGTCCCTCCAGATCGTGGGGG
>Ga0114931_10011627_pt1 | contig 10380 bp, 10 predicted proteins | sample 2SBtaG_FD_89579 | JGI IMG/M metagenome (GOLD analysis project Ga0114931, IMG submission 89579) | Deep subsurface microbial communities from Kolumbo volcano to uncover new lineages of life (NeLLi) - 2SBTROV14_V59a metaG | ecosystem: Environmental > Aquatic > Marine > Volcanic | place: Kolumbo... | reverse complement strand
TGTCGGCGAGATTTACGGGTTCGTCCAGCGGCTTCGCCTCCGGGTCGTCGGCATCAAGCTGCTCCACCTCGACGGCGCTGCGTACGAATTCGCCTTCCATGATGATCGTTTCGACTTCCCCTGAGTGCTCATCGAAGAGCTCCTCGGGATTTTCGATGCCCACGAGGGTCGCAGTGAAATCCCCATCCTGTGTTGCGGCCGCCAATAATTCGGCGTCGATTTCCATGTTAACGGTCATTTCTGCTGCCGTCTGCTGCGGCACCTCGCGTGGAGCGGCAACGGCCCCGACCTCACCAGCATCGAGGATATCCTCCGCGGCCGGTTCTTCCCCTTGCCCGGGAGCCAGCACCGGGTCGTCGCACTCGTCTTCGATGTCGACCTCGATGTCGTCCTCGATATCCTCTTCGATTGACGATTCTTGCGCCGCAAGCCCCGTATGGATCGCCGCGAGTTCTTCCTCGACTTCCAGGGCGTCCGGCTCCGGGCCCCTTACCTCGTCAAGGATATCGGTCCAGTCTTCGGCTTCACTCAATGCGAACTCGCCCTGTCTCTCCTCGAAACCGGCGGGAGCAAATTCCGGGTCGGCGTCGCGCTGCTGTGGTGCCGATTCATCAATCGCCAGCGTGTCGTTGTCATCGGGCAACGGTGTGTCTTTCGCGTCTTCGTCGAATTCAGCGGGCAGCGGTGTGTTGTCGTCAAAGCGAAGTTCAGTCCGGCTTGCTTCTGTGGAGCGCGACTGCTCAGTATCAGCGGCGGCTTCGGCGAGCACACGCCATTCGACGCCGGTGTCTTCGATGCGCACGTCGTCCGGTCCGGCCAGCTCGTCCAGAGTCTCGAGCAATCGCCGGCTGGTTTCGGCCAGGTCATCGCGAGTGCTTTCCCCGACGGTTTCATCGTCGGCAGGTCCGGCTTTCACCGGCATTTCCTCAGACAGATAATGAAGCGCGTTGAATGCATGACCGCAATTGCCGCAGCGGACGTTGCCGCTGGCTTGTTGCAGCACTTTCGCGGTGACACGAAATGCGATCTGGCATTCAGGACATTGTGTAAACATGCCTGGCTCTCAAGTCCTCGTTCCGGACAACAACGCCCAGTCGTCCTGCATGACCGGCGCTTCAAACGTGACGCGATCACGAAACGCGCCTTGCACTGCCGCGGCCTGGTGCGCGAGGACGCCCGACAGCGCGATCCTGGCGCCGACCCCGGCTGCATCGCAGATCACATCTGCGTTGTCGATCAGGGTGCTGGCCAGGATATTCGCCACCACGAGATCGAATTGCGCTGCCGGCAGGCTGTCCACCGTGCAGGCGTGCAAGCGATTTTCCACGCTGTTTCGCTGTGCATTTTGCCCGGTGGCCGTGACTGCCTGCAAATCCGTGTCGATTGCTGCAACCCTGCCGGCGCCCAGCCTGAGCGCCGCGATGCCGAGGATGCCCGAGCCGCAGCCGAAATCGAGCACGGTCTTTCCCGACAGGCTCTCACTTTCCAGCCACCTGAGGCAGAGTGCGGTGGTCTGGTGAGCGCCGCTACCGAACGCCAGCCCGGGGTCGAGCCGGACCACGATGGCATCGTCCGGCAGGTCATGGCACTGGCCCGGTACGACCCACAAGCGCCGCCCGAATCGCATCGGGCCAAAATCCTTCAACCATTCGCGTTCCCAGGCGCGTTCGGCCAGGTTTTCAACCTGATGCTTCGGTAGCACACTGACATCGAGCGTGGCGCAAAGGCGCCCCGCCAAAGCGGCCAGATCCGCAGTTTCATCAAACAGTGCCGTGACTTTCACCGTCGGCCAGAGCGGCATTCCTCCCGGGGCTGGTTCGAGCACCGGCGCCTCCCCGGCGTCAGTGAAGGTCACGGACAACGCGCCGCAATCGAGGAGTGCGGCTTCGACGCCGTCCGGATCAAGCGAGTCCAGGTTCATAACAAACTGTCGCCACTCCACGGTATCGGCTCATAGCCCGAGTCGTTTCTCGAGATAGTGAATGTCCGTTCCGCCTGCCTGGAATGCGCCATGCTGAAAAATCTCCTGATGCAAGGCAACATTGGTCTTTATGCCTTCGATAACGATTTCGGCCAGGGCAATTCGCATTCGTGCAATTGCGATGTCACGATCCGCACCGTGCGCAATGACTTTGGCGATCATCGAATCATAGTAGGGAGGCACCTTGTAGCCGCTGTAAAGATGACTTTCGATGCGAATGCCGGGTCCACCTGGCGGGTGCCACAGAGTGACGAGTCCCGGCGAAGGCATGAAGGTTCGGGGATCTTCCGCATTGATGCGGCATTCAATCGCGTGGCCGCGCAGCGAGATATCATCCTGCGTGCAGCTCAAAGGCTCGCCGGCAGCGATGCGTAGTTGCTCGCGGACGATATCGATGCCGGTAATCACCTCGGTCACCGGATGTTCGACCTGCAGGCGGGTGTTCATTTCGATGAAATAGAATTCACCGCCCTGGTACAGAAATTCGAACGTGCCCGCGCTGCGGTAACCCATTTCCTGGCAGGCGCGCACGCAGCGGGCACCGATTCGTTGTCGCTGTTCGTCGCTGATACCCGGTGCCGGGGCTTCTTCGATCACTTTCTGGTGACGGCGTTGCATCGAACAGTCACGATCCCCCAGGTAGATGGCATTGCCGTAGTTGTCAGCCAGCACCTGGACTTCGATGTGCCGCGGCGTCTCGAGGAATTTTTCCATGTAGACGGTCGCGTTGCCGAAAGCGGCATGTGCTTCGGTCTGCGTCACGGTAATCGCGTTGACCAGCGAAGCTTCGGCGTGTACGACGCGCATGCCGCGCCCGCCGCCCCCACCCGCAGCCTTGATGATGACCGGGTAGCCGATATCGCGTGCCAGCTTCAGGTTGTCTTCCGCGTTGTCACCCAGCGGCCCGTCAGATCCGGGCACGGTCGGGACTCCTGCCACTTTCATCGCTTGAATCGCGGCTACCTTGTCGCCCATTGCCCGGATCGCGCTGGCCGGTGGCCCGATAAAAACGAAGCCCGATGATTCGACCCGCTCTGCGAAGTCCGCGTTCTCCGACAAGAAACCGTATCCCGGGTGGATCGCTACGGCGTCGGTGACCTCGGCTGCGCTGATGATCGCCGGCATGTTGAGATAACTCTCGGCCGATATCGGCGGGCCGATACAGACGGTCTCGTCTGCAAGCAACACGTGCTTCAGGTTGTTGTCCGCTGTGGAATGCACCGCGACGGTCTTGATGCCCATTTCCTTGCAGGCCCTCAGGATCCTGAGGGCGATCTCACCACGATTGGCAATGACGACTTTTTCGAGCATGCGTGCGCGGCCGATCAATCAGCGCCGCGCTGGTCGATGACGAACAGGATCTGACCGTACTCCACCGGTGCGCCATTTTGTACTCGAATTGATTTGACCACGCCCGAAACGTCCGTCTGTATCTGATTCATCATCTTCATCGCTTCGACGATACAGAGCGTATCGCCATCGTTGATCCGATCGCCGACCTGCACGAAAGGCGGGGAACCTGGCGACGGCGCCGAGTAAAAGGTGCCGACCATCGGCGCCGTGACGAGGTAGCCTTCTTCCTCGGTTTCCACCGTGGCGGGCGCCGCGGTCTCTGCCGGTGGCGGCACCGCTGCGAGCCCGGCTGCCGGCGCGGCAACCGGCAGCTCGGCTACAGGCATCGGGACGCCCGGCATGTTCCTGCTGATGCGTACCGACTCTTCTCCTTCGGTGATCTCTATCTCGGCGATGCCGGACTCGTCCAGCAGCTCGATCAGTTTTTTGACTTTCCTGATATCCATTATTTTTCCCCGGACAGAACCCTCGAAGCGGCTTGTAAGGCGATTTCATAGCCGTAGGCGCCGAGACCAAAGATACAGCCTGTGGCGATGTCGCTGAAATAGCTTGAATGGCGGAAGTCTTCGCGGGCAAACACGTTACTCAGGTGAATCTCGATAAAAGGGATACTCACTGCCAGTAACGCATCGCGAATGGCAATGCTGGTATGTGTGAAAGCGCCAGGGTTCAGCAGAATGAATTCGATCCTGTCGGCGCGGGCCTGTTGCACACGATCGACGATCTCGTGTTCGGCATTGCTCTGAAATGCGGTAAGTGCATGTCCCAGGTCGCCTGCCGCTGCCTCAAGGCGTGTCTCGATGGCCTCAAGCGTTGCGTCACCATAGACGCCGGGTTCACGGGTCCCGAGCAGGTTGAGATTGGGCCCGTTGAGCAGGAGCAGGTTCGCCATGTTACGCTGTTATTTGCCAGTTAGACGAAGATGGCGGCAATTCTAACCCATTTCGGCTCAGTTAGCGCAATTTTTCAGATTATTGCGTCGACTTCTAGAGCATATCGAGTTCGCTGCGGGCGGTGGCGAGGTCGATACGACCGCTGTCGAGTTCCTCGAAGACGCCCAGTATCTGCTCGATTTGCGCATCGACGATCTCGCCGATATGCGCCTTGATGAGTTCCCCTGACGGCGCGACCACCAGGGTGAACGGCATGCCGATAAAATCGACGCCGCTTTGCTCCGCGATGGCCATGGCATCTTCCTGGCCGACGAGGATCGGATAATTGAATTGCGCTTCCTCGGCGTAAGACGCGACGTCTTTGGCATAGTCCACGGCGATGCCAATAATCTGCAGGTTGTTACCGGCCTGGGCTTCCTGGGTCTTCTTCAACAGCGGGATCTCACGTCGGCAGGGTGCGCACCAGGTTGCCCAGAAATTGATCAGGCGGGCCTTGCCGCCCCATTCCGTCGACGAGTGCATGACGCCATCAGTATCGGGCAGGGAGAATTTGACCGTCCTGGTTTCCGCGGTTGACTGGACCTGCGTGACATCCGCGGATGACCCTATTTGCTGCAGGCTGTCCTGCCGCATATTCCGGGATGTGTAATATCCGGCCGCATCGGCCCCCAGCAGGACCACGAGTCCGACCGCTATAGCAACTTTCCTGTTCATATTCTTCCCGCCCTGACAAAAAGTGAGCTTAATCGTTATTTGCGTTGAGTGTCCCCGAACTTCCCGTTGCCAACCGGACATGGTTCGCGAAATCCTTTGCTTTCATGTAACCGACGACCTCGTAGCCGTCGCGTTGCATGCCATCGTTGCCGAAGAAAATGATGGTCGGCGGCCCAAATACGCCGAAGCGCTTTAACAAGGCCTGGTCCAGCTCATCGTTTGAGGTCACGTCGGCCTGCAGCAGCACTGTGCTGGCGAGCGCGCGCTGCACTTCGGCATCCGTGAACGTGTATGTCTCCATTTCCTTGCATGACACGCACCAGTCGGCATAGAAATCGAGCATCGTTGATTTACCGGCCGCCGCCGCCGTCCGCAGCGATGTGTCGAGATCGGCGGTGCTCTTGATGCGCTGGAAATCGAGTCCCCGATTTTCCGCTACGACGCCGCTGCCGCTTTGGAGTGTTGCCAGTGGCCGCAGCATGCTGCTCGATCCGGCCATCGAACCGACCAGGAGCACGGCACCGTAAATGATAGCGAGCAAGCCGGCACCCTTGCCGAATTTTTGCACACCCGGCGCTTCCAGCGTCAGGGTGGTCAGGCCACCCATGTAGACACCGGCCATGAATATGAGTACGCCCCACAGCGCGAGCGTGACGGTGGCCGGTAATGTGCGCGACATCATCCAGATGGCGAGGCCGAGCAGCATGAAGCCGAAGGCGTTCTTGATGGCGACCATCCACGGGCCCGCCTGCGGCAATAATTTGCCTTGTGCCGCGCCGACCGCCAGCAGCGGCGTACCCATGCCGATACTCATGGCAAACAATGCCATGCCTCCGCGAACCATGTCGCCGGTCTGCGCCATGACCGTCAACGCCGCGATCAGGGCCGGCGCAACGCAGGCGGTTACGATCAGCGACGAGATCGCGCCCATGATGAACGCGCCAATCGCCGTGCCGCTTTTCTGGCTGCTGCCCATGCCGGCCAACCGGCTCTGGATGCCGGAGGGCATCTGCAGGTCATACATGCCGAACATGCCGGCCGCGAGCAAGACGAATATCGCGGAGAACAGCGCGAGGATCCACGGTTGATTGAACGTCGCCTGCAACTGCAGGCCGGCCGCCGCCGCGGCAACGCCCGCCGCCGTGTAAACGAGCGCCATGCCCATGACATAGCTTAGCGCCAGCAAGAAACCGCGCGACGCGCTGACGTCCTTGCCTTCGCCGGCAATGATTCCCGCGAGAATCGGCACCATCGGCAGGACGCAGGGCGTGAACGCCAGCAGCAGCCCGGCACCGAAAAACGTGCCGATAACGACCCAGATGCTCGAGCCGGAAATTATCTGTGCAAGTTTCGCCTGCTCCGTCACCGGTGCCGCGGCGCTCCCCGCGGCAAGCGCGGATACGACACTCGCCTGCGGCAGGGAAACGCTCAGGACTCGTGTGACCGGCGGATAGCAGATACCGTCATCGGCGCAGCCCTGGTATTTGAGTTCAATGTCAACGTTCATCGCTTCGGGCGTGGCCCGAGCGATCGACAACTTGCCGAATACGTCTTCGTGATAGACCTCCATTTTGCCGAAATACTGGTCGCTCTTGGTCTCGCCGGCCGGCAGATCCAGCATGCCGGCCTGCGCGATATCGGAGTTCACCTTGGCGGAGATCTTGTCGCGGTACAGGTAATAACCGTGCGTGACGCGAAGCGCCACTTCGACGGTGTTGCCATCGATGGCAGTCAGGACCGGCTGGAAGGCTTCATCGACTGGCAGGAAATCCGGGTTCGCAGCATCCGGGATGCCGAAGCTCGAGCCCAGGTCGATTTTGCCAGCGCCAGCGTTCCTGGCAATGAGCCTGACCGGCTCGGACCAGGTCTGTGGCGGGAAACAGAGCCCGATATCGGCGCAGCCCTGTGACTTGATGATGAGATCGACCGACTCGGGCGCGTCGCCGACCACCGTATACGGGATGCTGACATAGAATCGCCCCCGGTAGACCTGCTGTTCGCCGAAGAATTCGTCTTCGTGGCGCTCGCCTTCGGGCATCTGGATGTCGCCAAAAACGATCGCATCGCTGTTGCTCGCATAGGACATCCTGTCGCGATAAAGATAGTAGCCATCCTCGACGACCCAGTCGATCTCGATAGCTTTGCCGGTGTCGGCGACCGCGTAGCGATAGGCTTCCTCCGGGTGCAGGAGCTCTTGGTCCTGGGCCAGGGCGGGCACGCCCGAAAGCGTCATGACCAGTAGCGTCAGCGCCAGATTTCGTCGGTTGAGCATCAGTTTGTCGTATCCGTAAAGCCAGCAATCAGTGGACCGTTCCCGCAACGGTTTTGTTTCCCCGGCCGGCAATAAAACCGGCTATGGGACCGGAAGCATACCGGCGCACGGGACGCAAGTCATTGACCTGTGCCGCACTTTATTTGGGCTGAAATACTTGAATTTTCCGGTGCCGCCCCTATCATTAGCACTCCCTCTGGTCGAGTGCTAACACACTGTGGCCAGCAAAGAGATTAATCTGTTAACAATCAATAGCTTATAGGAGATCCAATCGATGAAGATTCGTCCGCTCCATGATCGAGTCATCGTAAAGCGCATGGAAGAAGAGCGCACTTCCCCGGGTGGAATTGTAATTCCCGACGCCGCGGCCGAAAAGCCGATCAAGGGCGAGATCATCGCGGTCGGTAACGGCCGGGTGCTGGAAAACGGCGAGGTGCGTGCGCTGGACGTCAAGGAAGGCGACAAGGTGCTGTTCGGCAAGTACTCGGGTACCGAGGTCAAGGTCGAAGGTGAAGAACTCCTGGTGATGAAAGAAGACGACATCATGGCCGTCATCGAAGGCTAAATGCCTTTTCACCAGATCAACCACAGAATTCTAGCTAAGAGGATAGAAAGCAATGGCTGCTAAAGAAGTACGTTTCAGCGACGACGCGCGTCAGAAGATGTTCGCAGGTGTGAACGTCCTGGCCAACGCGGTTAAGGTGACCCTCGGTCCCAAAGGTCGCAATGTTGTGCTCGACAAGAGCTTTGGCGCTCCGACCGTCACCAAAGACGGTGTCTCGGTTGCCAAGGAAATTGAGCTCGAGGACAAATTCGAGAATATGGGTGCGCAAATGGTCAAGGAAGTCGCTTCCCAGACCTCTGACGTTGCCGGTGACGGCACCACGACCGCCACGGTGCTCGCGCAGGCGGTATTGCGCGAAGGCCTGAAATCGGTCGCCGCCGGTATGAATCCGATGGATCTGAAGCGCGGCATCGACAAGGCCACTGTGACCATCGTCGATGAGCTGAAGAAACTGTCGATGCCCTGCGAAGATGACAAGGCAATTGCGCAGGTCGGCAGCATCTCCGCCAATTCGGATATCGAGATCGGCACGATCATTTCCGAAGCAATGCAGAAAGTCGGCAAGGAAGGTGTCATTACCGTCGAGGAAGGCTCGGGTCTCGACAACGAGATGGAAGTGGTCGAAGGCATGCAGTTCGATCGCGGCTACCTGTCGCCATACTTCATCAACGATGCTGCCAGCCAGAGTGTTGAACTCGAAAACCCGATGATCCTGCTGTTCGACAAGAAGATCTCCAACATCCGTGACCTGCTGCCGGTCCTAGAAGGCGTTGCCAAATCGAGCCGGCCACTATTGCTCATCGCGGAAGACGTCGAAGGCGAAGCGCTGGCAACGCTGGTCGTCAACAACATCCGCGGCATCGTCAAGGTTGCTGCGGTGAAGGCGCCGGGCTTCGGCGATCGCCGCAAGGCAATGTTGCAGGATATCGCGATCCTCACCGGCGGCCAGGTGATCTCCGAATAGGTCGGCCTGTCGCTCGAGAAGACGACGCTGGAGGATCTCGGCGAGGCGAAGAAAGTCCAGATCACCAAGGAAAACACGACCATCATCGATGGTGCCGGACAGGGCTCCGACATCAAGGGTCGCGTCGACCAGATCAACAAGGAGATCGAGGAATCGAGCTCCGATTACGACAAGGAAAAGCTGCAGGAGCGTGTCGCAAAACTCTCCGGTGGTGTTGCCGTGATCAAGGTTGGTGCCGCGACGGAAGTCGAGATGAAGGAAAAGAAAGCCCGCGTCGAAGATGCGTTGCATGCAACTCGTGCTGCGGTGGAAGAAGGTGTCGTCGCCGGCGGTGGCGTAGCGTTCATTCGTGCCAAACATGCCATCGACAAGCTCACGGGCGACAACGATGACCAGAACGTCGGCATCGGCATTCTGCGCCGCGCCGTCGAAGAGCCGCTGCGGCAGATCGTGCGCAATGCAGGCGGTGATTCGAGTGTGGTGTTGAACGCCGTTGCTGAAGGCAAGGGCAACTATGGTTACAACGCCGCTAGCGGCGAGTTCGGTGACATGATCGAACAGGGCATCCTGGACCCGACCAAGGTCACGCGATACGCGCTGCAGAACGCCGCGTCTGTCTCCGGTTTGTTGCTGACGACAGAAGCGATGGTCGCGGACGCGCCGAAGGACGAAGTGGCCGCACCGGCAATGCCTGACATGGGCGGCATGGGCGGTATGGGCGGCATGATGTAAAGCAGCTGTTCGAGGGAAACCCGAAAGGGGTCAGGGCACCGCTCTGACCCCTTTTTTTGGTGCGCCGCAAACAGCCACCCGAGTCAAGGCACCACAGGTTCGCAGTAGCAGGTTTCGTATTCCGGTATCTCGTCGTCTCCGCCTTTTGACGGATGCTGTTCGCGGGTCTCACAGATCTGCACCAGGCCGGGCGGGCAGTCGTGCATGCGGTTGCGCTTGACGCCGCCGACTGGTGTCGTTGCGCAGGCATTGAGCAACAACAGGATCATCAGAATCGAGCTTGTCTTGTCCATTGTCTTTCAGCAGCCCCTCCATTGTCTTTCAGCAGCCCCTGGCAGATCGCTGCCGTAGTCGGTAGCCGAGCAGCAGCGCGACCGCAACAGCGTAGATTGCCGGATCGCTGGTGTCGAGCTTCACCTGCCACCAGTAATGCCAGACGCCGAGTATAGCCGCGCCATAGAATGCGTTGTGCAGTTTCTGCCAGTTGCGGCCCATGCGCCGCCTGATCGCCAGTGGCGAAGTCGCGGCCATGGCAGCCAGGATCAGGAGCGCGCTAAAGCCGAGCGTGATGAACGGGCGTTCGGTGATGTCTTCGGCGATGGCCGTGAAGTTCAGATCGGAATCGAGTACGAGCCAGGTCAGGAAATGCAGCATTACGTAGAAGAATGCGAACAGGCCGAGCATGCGCCGAAAGCGCTGCAGCCAGTTCCAGGCTGTCAGCTGCCTGAGCGGCGTCACGCTCAGGGTGATGACGATAAATCGCAGTCCCCAGATACCGAAATGGTCCTGGATCGTTTCGATCGGGTTAGCGCCGAGCGACCCTGCCCGTATGTCGATCGCAATGACAAGTACGGGAACCAGGCACGCGACGAAAACAAGCGGCTTCCAGACGAAGCGTACCTGGTG
>Ga0114931_10011626_pt1 | contig 10380 bp, 21 predicted proteins | sample 2SBtaG_FD_89579 | JGI IMG/M metagenome (GOLD analysis project Ga0114931, IMG submission 89579) | Deep subsurface microbial communities from Kolumbo volcano to uncover new lineages of life (NeLLi) - 2SBTROV14_V59a metaG | ecosystem: Environmental > Aquatic > Marine > Volcanic | place: Kolumbo... | reverse complement strand
TGTCCTTTGGTAGATGTACCACCGTATCCAGAACCCTGGCCGCGTCCTATTCTTTTTTTGCTCTTTACAGAACCTTTTGCCGGTTTTAGATTGCTTAAATCCATTTTAATTATCCTTTAATTTCTTCAACCTTCAATAAATGTTTCACTTTATCAATCATGCCTAGCACCTGTGGACTTGCTTCTATTTCCCTGGTTTGGTTCAATTTTTTTATTCCCAATGCCAGCAAGGTAAGCTTCTGGCGTTTTGGCCTGTTGATTGTACTTCTGACCTGTGTGATTTTTATTTTGCTCATGATGATTTCTTTTTATCCGTTAAAAACAGTATCCAGTTCAACACCACGGATTTGTGCAACAGTATATGGATCACGCATTTTTGTCAAAGCATCAATGGTAGCCTTTACCACCGAATGGGGATTGGAAGACCCCTTGGACTTAGCCAGCACGTCTTTCACGCCAACACTTTCGAGCACTGCACGCATGGCACCACCGGCAATAACACCTGTACCCGGAGTAGCCGGTTTTATAAAAACCTGGGCTCCGCTGTATTTTCCGGTTTGTTCATGAGGCAACGTGCCTTTCAATACCGGTACTTTTACAAGGTGCTTTTTCGCATCATCAATTCCTTTGGCAATAGCAGAAGTAACCTCTTTGGCTTTGCCCAGCCCATATCCCACAACGCCATTTTCGTTTCCGACAACGACGATTGCTGAAAAGCTAAAAGTACGTCCGCCCTTGGTTACCTTGGTTACCCGCTGTATGCTTACCAGCCTGTCTTTAAACTCTATTTCGCTGGATTTAACTCTTTTTACATTTACGTTTGACATATCTCGTTAAAATTTTAAACCGCCTTTCCTGGCAGCTTCAGCAAGGGTTTTCACCCTGCCATGATATAAATAACCATTTCTGTCGAACACTACGTTCTCAATGCCCGCTTGTTTTGCTTTTTCCGCAATCAGACTTCCAACTTTACCAGCCTGGGCAGTTTTATTCTCTTTGCTTTCTTCAAAGTCTTTTTCCCTTGACGAAGCAGAGAGCAATGTTACGCCATTTAAATCGTCAATCAGTTGGACATAGATCTGTTTATTGCTCCTGAAAACGGACATTCGTGGCCGCTCGGGAGTTCCTTTCACAATTTTCCTGATCCTCTTTTTAATCTTGGACCTGCGAATTATTTTCTTATCTGTAGTTCCCATTATCTTAAGGGTTTTCAATTTCAGTTAACAAACAAAAATTACTTCTCGGCTGCAGCCTTACCCAGTTTTTTCCTGATTACTTCACCCTGGAACCTGATTCCTTTGCCCTTGTATGGCTCAGGAGGCCTGAGCGACCTGATTTTAGCGGCCACCTGTCCGATCAGTTGCTTATCGAAAGAGGACATCTTAATAATTGGGGGTTTTCCTCTTTCGGTAACCGTTTCAATTTTTATTTCAGGGGGTAATTCAAAAAATATGTGGTGCGAATATCCGAGGGAAAGCTCCAGCATCTGTCCTTTGGCTTCGGCTTTATAACCTACACCAACCAGTTCCTGTACGGTTGTATAACCCTGGGATACCCCATGAACCATATTACTGATTAAGGAACGGTAAAGTCCATGCTTCGACTTATGGTCTTTACTTTCAGTAGCACGGTCAAGAATCACCGAACCCTCTTCAATTTTAACTTTAATGGAAGGGTCAACCAACTGTTCAATCTCACCGAGTTTTCCTTTTACTTTTACCCTGTTGGAATCAGAAACGGTAATTTCGACACCATCGGGGATACTTATCGGTAATTTTCCTATACGTGACATTGTTTTCTCTCTTGTGTTTTTAACTTACATAACAAATTACTTCGCCACCAACATTTAAATTCCTGGCTTCTTTATCGGTGATTACACCTACTGAAGTGGAAAGGATGGCAATGCCCAGTCCGTTCAATACTCTGGGCAAATTACGGGCATCTACGTATTTACGCAGCCCCGGTCTTGAAACACGCCTTATGTCATTAATCGCCGGTGTTTTTGATACCGGATGATATTTCAGGGCTATTTTAATATTTCCCTGGGCCGAACCCTCGTCATCGAATTTATAATTGAGGATGTACCCTTTTTCAAAGAGTATCCTTGTCATCTCCTTTTTCAGGTTTGATGCCGGTATTTCAACCATCCTGTGGTTGGCTGCAACAGCATTTCTTAATCGTGTTAAATAGTCTACAATTGGATCAGTTATCATCTGACTTACTCTTTTAAATTATTACCAACTGGTTTTTTTAACTCCCGGGATTAAGCCTTTGAGGGCCATTTCACGAAAGTTGATACGTGAAATACCAAACTGCCTGATGTATCCTTTAGGCCTTCCGGTAAGCTGACAACGGTTGTGCAAACGCACCGGTGAAGCATTTCGGGGCAATTTTTGCAAGCCTTCGTAATCGCCGGCTTGTTTGAGAGCCGCGCGCCTGGCAGCATATTTTTCTACCATTTTTTGTCTTTTGCGCTCACGCGCTTTCATTGACTCTTTTGCCATGTATTATTGTTTTTTTTGATTTTTAAACGGTAATCCAAAATGTTTGAGCAAAGCATAAGCTTCTTTATCGGTTTTGGCCGAGGTAACAATGGTAATGTCCATACCATTAATCTTGCTTACCTTATCAATATCAATTTCGGGAAAGATTAATTGCTCGGGAATGCCAAACGAATAATTGCCCCGGCCATCAAATCCTTTATCGTTGATTCCCCTGAAGTCGCGAACCCGCGGCAAAGCGACAGCAACAAGCCTGTCGAGGAATTCATACATTTTTTCACTGCGCAGGGTAACCCGTACTCCGATTGCGTTTCCTTTTCTTAATTTGAAATTCGACACATCGCGTTTTGAAATTGTGGGCACTGCCTTTTGTCCTGTGATGGCCGTCATCTCAGCGATTCCCGCATCAATAAGTTTTTTGTCGGTAAGCGCTGCGCCAATCCCCTGGTTGAGGGCGATTTTTGTCACCCTGGGCACCTGCATTACTGATTTGTAACCAAACTCTTTGGTTAAAGCAGGTACTATTTCCTCATAATATTTTTTACGTAACCTTGGCTGTTCCATTACTTGATTACCTCCCCTGTTTTAATAGAATAACGAACTGATTTACCGGTTTTTTCATCTTTTTTACGGCCTACCCTTGAGGGTTTTCCCGATTTGTCTATCAACTTGAGATTAGAAACATGAACACCAGCTTCCTGTTTGATAATCCCTCCTTTGGGGTTATCGGCGCTTGGCTTTGTATGCTTCGACACAAGATTTACCCCTTCCACAATGGCCCTCTGTTTTACAACATCCACAAAAAGGATGCGTCCTGACTGGCCTTTATGGTTACCGGCAATCACCATTACATTATCACCTTTTTTTATATGCAGCTTAGTCATATTATAATTCTTTCGATTAATTAAAGCACCTCGGGTGCAAGTGATATTATTTTCATATACTGTTTTTCGCGAAGTTCCCTGGCAACAGGGCCAAAGATTCGTGTACCGACCATTTCACCGGCACTGTTTAAAAGAACCACGGCATTATCATCGAAACGGATATAAGAACCGTCATTTCTGCGTACTTCTTTTCTTGTCCTTACCACAACAGCCCTGGAAACAGATCCTTTTTTGACATTTCCTGATGGCAGTGCATTTTTTACTGTAACCACAATCTGGTCGCCAATGCTGGCATAACGTTTTTTGGTACCACCGAGCACTCTAATGCAAAGCACTTCTTTTGCTCCGCTGTTATCAGCTACTGCAAGTCTTGATTCTTGTTGTATCATGATTATTTAGCTCTTTCAATAATTTCTACTAACCGCCAGTTTTTATTTTTGCTCAAAGGCCTGGTTTCCAGAATACGGACCGTGTCGCCAATATTGCACTCGTTTTTTTCATCGTGGGCAATAAATTTTGTGGATTTTTTTACAAACTTACCGTAAACGGGATGTTTGAATTGGCGATCAACGCGCACCACAATGGATTTATCCATCTTATTGCTTACGACCAAGCCCGTTCTTTCTTTTCTAAGATTTCGTTTTTCCATTTTACTGGTTACTTATTTTGATTTTTTTCTTCTTCAATCTGTCTTTTCCTAAGTTCGGTTTTGAGCCTTGCAATTGTTTTCCTGTTTTCGGTTAACTGATGAGGATTCTCCAGTGGAGAAACTGCATTGTTCATTCTCAACTTGGTTAAATGTTTTTTTTCCTCTACCAAGCGGTCAACAATGTCTGCCGTACCTAATTCACTAATAACTTCCTGTTTCATTGTCTTAATTTTATTCAGAAAAATCTCTTCTAACAATAAACTTTGTTGTTACGGGCAATTTTTGGGCAGCCAGCCGAAGTGCTTCCCTGGCAACATCCAATGGTACCCCGTCAGTTTCAAACATAATACGACCGGGGGTAACCCTGGCAACATAATATTCAGGAGCTCCTTTACCTTTTCCCATACGTACTTCAGCAGGTTTTTTGGTAACCGGTTTGTCAGGGAATATCCTGATCCAGATTTGTCCTTCACGTTTCATATAACGTGTTACAGCCTGACGGGCAGCTTCTATCTGCCGTGAGGTAATCCAGCCTTCCTGTAAGGTTTTTATCCCAAACGATCCGAATGCCAACTGGTTTCCACGCTGGGCATTGCCTTTCATTTTACCTTTTTGCTGTTTCCTGTATTTCTGTTTCTTCGGTTGTAACATACCTTGTCAGTTTAAAATATTTTTGATACGATATCTATCGTTTATCTTCTTCTTCTTTGTCTTCCGCCTTTTGGTGCTGACTGCCTCTGTTTGCCACCACCTATTGTCATGGGAACGAGTTCGGGCTTACCATAAATTTCACCTTTGAATATCCATACTTTAATGCCGATACGTCCGTAGGTTGTATGGGCTTCAACAAGGGCATAATCAATGTTGGCACGCAGGGTGTGCAACGGAATTCTTCCTTCTTTATATTGTTCGGTACGGGCCATTTCGGCGCCGCCCAGCCTTCCGGAAATAAGCACTTTTATTCCCTCAGCACCAAGACGCATACTGGATGCAATGGAAGTTTTGATTGCCCGGCGGAATGAAATCCTGCCTTCGATCTGCTTTGCAATATTTACTGCAACTATGCGGGCATCCAACTCAGGCCTTTTAATCTCTGAAATATTAATCTGAACTTATTTGCCGGTCAGCTTTTTAAGCTCTTCTTTCAGCTTATCCACTTCCTGGCCTGCTTTTCCGATAATGATTCCAGGTCGTGCTGTATGAATCGTAACAGTGACCAGTTTTAGCGTGCGCTCAATCATGATCTTCGAAACTCCTGCTTTGACAAGACGGGCATTCAGGTATTTCCTGATCTTATCATCCTCAACAAGTTTGTCTGAGAAGTTCTTGCCGCCATACCAGTATGATTCCCAGCCTTTGATGATTCCCAGTCTAAGTCCTATCGGATTTGTTTTTTGTCCCATTATAAAAGGTTTGTTATTTTATTTATTTTTTTCATTTTCAACAACTTCCGTTTCTTCTGCCACCTGTGACCGGTTACCCAGAACAAGTGTTACATGGTTAGAGCGTTTCCTTATCCTGTGCGCTCTTCCCTGGGGAGCCGGTTGAATTCTCTTGAGCATCCTGCCGCCATCAACTTTGATTTCTTTTATGTACAGTTGGTTCTCTTCAAGTCGGGCTCCTTCATTTTTTCTTTCCAATTGGCTATGGCCGACAGAAGCAATTTATAAACTCTCGAGGCTGCTTCCTTTGGTGAATACTGAAGAACATACAAAGCTTTATCGGCATCCATTCCACGGATGAGGTCTGCAACAAGCCTCATTTTCCTTGGGGAGGTGGGTATATTATTCAGCCGGGCAACGTATTGAGTTTTACGCTCCTCTTTCAATTGCTCTGCACGGTTATGTTTTCTTGATCCCATTTCAACAATATTTATTTGTTTCCTTTATTCTTTTTTCCTGCATGTCCCCTGAAAATTCGTGTCGGGGCAAACTCTCCCAGTTTGTGGCCCACCATATTTTCAGTAATGTAAACAGGGATAAATTTGTTCCCGTTGTGAACGGCAATGGTTTGCCCGACAAAATCAGGTGATATCATGGAAGCCCTTGACCATGTTTTGATAACGGTTTTTTTACCGGATTCTACATTGGTCAGGACTTTCTTTTCAAGCTTGACATCAATATAGGGTCCTTTTTTTAACGAACGGCTCATATCAGTTTTTACTTAACTTTCAATAATTTATTTATTTCTTCTTTCGATGATGTATTTGCCTGAGGCTTTCTTCCTTGATCGCGTACGATAGCCTTTTGCAGGAATTCCTTTTCGTGAACGCGGATGTCCGCCCGATGCTCTTCCTTCGCCACCACCCATGGGGTGATCAACCGGATTCATGGCCACACCACGAACACGGGGGCGACGGCCCAACCAGCGGCGGCGGCCTGCTTTACCTGACTTCTCGTGGCTGTGATCCATGTTGGATACCATCCCGATAGTTGCCTTGCATTTTTGAAGGATCATGCGTGTTTCCCCCGATGGCAGCTTGATGACGGCGAACTTTCCGTCACGGCTCATCAACTGGGCATACGAACCGGCACTGCGTGCCATTTTAGCTCCCTGTCCCGGGCGAAGCTCAATATTATGAATGACGGTACCAAAAGGAATATCACTCAGGTACATTGAGTTTCCAATTTCAGGTGCAACCCCCTTACCGGCATTGACCTCCTGGCCTACCTTCAGTCCGTGGGGAGCAATGATATACCGTTTTTCACCATCGGCATACGACACCAACGCAATCCTTGCAGTCCGGTTAGGATCGTATTCAATGCTTTTTACTTTTCCCGGAATTCCTTCTTTGTCTCTCTTGAAATCAATGATCCTGTACTTTTTCTTATGGCCGCCGCCAACATTGCGGATGGTCATTCTTCCTTCATTGTTTCGTCCACCAGTGCTTTTCTTACCGTTTACCAATGCCTTTTCGGGCCTGGAGGTAGTAATTTCATCGAAAGCGCTAATTATTTTAAAACGCTGACCTGGTGTTGTCGGTTTATATTTTTTCAGAGCCATATTTCCTAAATATTGCTAAAAAAGTCAATTGTTTCACCTTTTGACAAAGTCACCAAAGCTTTTTTGTATGACCTTGTTTTTCCGCTAATCAAACCGGTTTTTGTAAACCGTGATTTGCTTTTACCGGAGTAATTCATGGTATTTACTGAGGTTACCTGAACGCCGTATAAGTCTTCAACTTCCTCTTTGATTTGAAGTTTGTTGGCGCCTTTGTCAACGATAAACCCAAACTGGTTGAGCGTTTCGCCTTTCGCGGTCATTTTCTCAGTAATAATCGGTTTCAATATTATGCCCATCTTATTCTGGTATTTATTGTTTCGAATACATTTCTTCGAAAGCCTTCAGCGAACTCTCTAAAAACAAGATCTTGTTCGCATGCAGTATTTCATAAGTATTTAAGGAATCGGCTTTAATTACCCTTGCCTTGGCAATGTTCCTGGCAGAGAGATAAATATTGATGTCTGAATCCTTTAATACCAATAGTGTTTTTTTGTTATCTACTTTTAAATTCCCGAGTAATTTGATATACTCTTTTGTTTTGGGTGCTTCAAAGTTAAAATCCTCAATCACCATGATGTCTTTATCTTTTGCCTTATAAGCCAAAGCTGAAAAACGGGCCAGCCTTTTCACTTTTTTGTTCAGTTTAAAACTATAATCACGGGGATGGGGTCCAAAAACGCGGCCACCACCTCTGAAGATCGGGTTTTTGATATCCCCGAAACGTGCTGTTCCTGTTCCTTTCTGACGTTTGATTTTGCGCCGGCTACCTTTAACATCACCTCTTTCTTTGGAACTGTGCGTCCCCTGACGATGATTTGCCATATATTGCTTGGCATCAAGGTAGATGGCGTGATCATTGGGTTCAATTCCAAAGATGGAATCATTCAGCTTTACCTTTTTCGAGGTAGCTTCCCCATTGATGTTATGAACTGTTAACTCCATCGTTCTACTTTTACTAATGAATTATTAGGACCGGGAACCGCTCCTTTGACAACAATAATATTTTTCTCTGGAATAATTTTAGCCACCTGCAGGTTGATCAATTTCACCCTGTTTCCACCTGTCCTGCCTGCCATGCGCATTCCTTTGAAAACGCGTGAAGGGTAAGATGATGCGCCTATGGAACCCGGGGCCCGCATCCTGTTGTGCTGACCATGCGTTGCATCATTCACGCCCTTGAAATTGTAACGCTTTACAACTCCCTGGAAGCCTTTTCCTTTGCTGGTTCCAACTACGTCAACATATTCACCTTCCTGAAATACTTCAACAGTTAGTACATCACCCAACTGTTTCTGTTCTTCAAAACGTGTAAATTCAGCCAGATATCTTTTAGGCCCTGTTTTTGCTTTGGAAAAATGTCCTATTTCCGCTTTCGTGGAATGCTTTTCCTTTTTGTCCTGATAAGCAAGCTGAATAGCTGAATATCCGTCTTTTTTAATTGTTCGTACCAAGGATACGATACATGGACCAGCCTGGATGACAGTACAGGGGATATTTTTCCCGTTCTTGTCGTAAATACTGGTCATTCCTATTTTTTTTCCTAATAATCCTGACATGATTATATTTTTTCAGCTTTTTGTCATTATACTTTAATCTCTACCTCAACTCCACTGGGCAATTCAAGTTTCATCAGTGCATCAATGGTTTTGGTAGTGGAGTTGTAAACATCCATTAACCTTTTAAACGTGCTCAGTTCAAACTGCTCCCGTGCCTTTTTGTTGACAAAGGTTGAGCGATTAACCGTAAACACCTTTTTGTGCGTTGGCAGCGGAATGGGACCACTAACCACGGCACCTGTTGATTTTACCGCTTTAACGATCTTCTCGGCTGATTTATCAATCAGGTTGTGATCGTACGATTTGAGTTTAATTCTTATCCTTTGGCTGTTCACTGTATCTAATTGTTTTAACTTGTAATTCCTTTTACTTTATTTATTATTTCCCCGGCAATAGCATCGGGAGTCCTCTGATAATTAAAAAATTCAAGTGTTGAGGTAGCCCTGCCTGATGTTATTGTCCGCAGGGAGGTTACATATCCAAACATTTCCGAAAGGGGCACTTTGGCTTTGATCACCTGATAACCAACTTTGGCCGTAATGTCTTCAACAATTGCCCTGCGTTTGTTCAGGTCACCGGTAACATCGCCAACATAATCTTCGGGGGTTACCACTTCCAGGTTCATAATGGGTTCAAGTAAAACCGACGTGGCTTTTCTTGCTGCATGCTTAAATCCGACTTTGGCTGCCAGTTCAAAAGACAACTGGTCGGAATCAACCGGATGATAAGAACCATCAAACAGCCTGATTTTCAGGCTTTCAACAGCAAAACCGGCAAGCACCCCGTTTTGCATAGCTGCCTGAAATCCTTTTTTGACCGAGGGAATAAACTCCTTGGGGATATTTCCCCCTTTTACTTCGTCAACAAATTGCAAACCTTCTTCTTCGCCTTCGTCAATGGGCCCGAGTTCAAACTGAATGTCAGCAAATTTGCCCCGTCCACCGGTTTGTTTTTTAAAGACTTCCCTGTGTACAACCGTGCTAATAATTGCTTCTTTATAGGATACCTGAGGTTGACCCACATTGCACTCCACGTTAAATTCGCGTTTCAGGCGGTCAACCAGGATATCCAGATGAAGCTCTCCCATCCCCGATATGATCGTCTGGCCTGAATCTTCATCGGTCCTCACCTTAAAAGTGGGGTCTTCTTCAGCCAGCTTTGCCAGTGCATGGGTCATCTTGTCAATATCTTTTTGTGTCCTGGGTTCAATGGAGATACTGATCACCGGATCAGGAAAACTCATCGACTCAAGAATTACAGGATGTTTCTCATCGCATAAGGTATCACCCGTATGTATATTTTTAAAGCCAACACCGGCAGCAATGTCACCGGCTTCAATGAAATCCATCGGTTGTTGTTTGTTGGCATGCATTTGCATAATACGGCTTATTCTTTCCTTTTTTCCGGTACTTGCATTATAAACATACGATCCTGCTTTTAAGGTTCCTGAATAAACCCTGAAAAAAGCCAGTCTGCCTACAAAAGGATCAGTGGCAATTTTAAAGGCCAGGGCACTGAAATGATCTTTTGGATCAGGATGCCTTTCTATTTCTTTATCAGTTTTGGGATTAATCCCGTTAATGGCCGGCATATCCATAGGGCTGGGAAGAAATTCAACGATTGAGTTCAGCAGCATCTGAACCCCTTTGTTTTTGAATGCGGAACCGCACATCACCGGGGTAATGTCCATTTTTAGGGTAGAAGTCCTGATTACATCAATCATTTCTTCTTCTGTTATGGAATGCGGGTCATCAATAAATTTTTCCAGCAGTTCGTCACTTTCTTCGG
>Ga0114931_10011625_pt1 | contig 10381 bp, 8 predicted proteins | sample 2SBtaG_FD_89579 | JGI IMG/M metagenome (GOLD analysis project Ga0114931, IMG submission 89579) | Deep subsurface microbial communities from Kolumbo volcano to uncover new lineages of life (NeLLi) - 2SBTROV14_V59a metaG | ecosystem: Environmental > Aquatic > Marine > Volcanic | place: Kolumbo... | reverse complement strand
TTGGGCAATATATCTAAAAGTCCCTGATCTATCGTTTCATCAACGCTGTAAACAACGATTGCATCCTCACATCCGCAAAGCTCATTTACAATACGCTTAACTTCATCTGACACGCTACCGGCCAGAGAAAGATCGTCAATGTAATAACTTAGCTTAAAAATATTTTGCTTTTCATCTTCCTGCAGCCTCAGACCCTTAACATTTTTGATCTCTTTCTTAAAAAGCTCCGTATTCCAGTTCTTTGTATTTTCTCTTATGAATTCATCCCAGGAGTCTTCCCTCTCAAACTTTCCGTTCTTGTTTTTATACATTGTTGTCCCAACGTCCGAGATAACATAATCCGGTTCCGGTGTCTTGTATTTTTTCATCGCATCTTCAACGAGCGCAAGATGTCTACCCGAAACAAATGCCAGCTTTATATCTTTATTATCTTTGAGTATCCGTTTTAACAATGGCATTGAATCGTCATATGGAAAATCACCGTTTGGTAAAAGCGTTCTATCCATATCGGTTGCCAAGATCTTTGTCATATGAATATTTTCTTAGAATGATTAACTGCCATATAGGCGATAATGTATGCGGAAGCGGAAAATCCTAAAAATAGAGTTCCTTCGGCCGCTCCTTTCTTTCCGTCGTAATATTCCGGAAACTTAAACTTGTCTCTGGCAAGAGTTTCTGCAAGCACGCCCAAAAGACTTTCCGCCTTGGTCTTTTGACCCTGGAAACAAAGCATACTTATTAAAAATCCCTGCAAAAGAGGCCAAAGCCCGCCATTGTGGTAATGATATGGTTTATTCTTGTGTCTAAAAACATAGCTGAACTGAAGCATTCGCCACCGATAATGATTTCTTTTGTCATGATTTTTTGTGATCACCGGATAAAAGGCCGGGATCATATCCAGTTTTTGCTCTTTCATTATTCGAAACATATATTTTAAAAGACCTTTTTTGTACTTCTCAGGAATATTATCGATCATATTCAACAAAAGTATATTTGCAAATGCATCAAAAAAATCACCTATGTCACCCTGAACAAAATAGGAGGCGGCATACGGCTCCTTGAAACTTTTTACAAGCTTCATATAACCTTCACTTTTTTGATAAGTTGCCGGATCATTCGGCTCGGCAAGTTTTGGAATGTAGTTTACAAATATCTGCCTTTTTAAAAGCTCTTTTTTTTCTTTGGCGCCATTCAATTTTTTTTTGAGTAAGGCGCCTAAGCTTATATAGTCGCTCTGAGCTTGCAAATACAAAAGTTGGTCTGAAAGAACATAACCGTGATTTACATATTCGTCCGCCCAATCACCGCCGTAAGGTATATACAAAAGACCCTTACCGTTCAGCTCCAAAGCCTCAAGATAATCAATGGTCTTTTTTACAAAAGGATACATCTTTTTTGCAAAAGCCTTATCTTTTGTTCTTTTTACATATTGCCCTACTCCTATAACGAACCATATGGAAGCATCAACTCTCCCAACCTGAGTTCCGTAACTTATATTTTTTTCATCTAAAGAAATATTACTTGCTATTCTTCCGACCCTGTCTTGATTCCTTGCTAAGGTTTCCAAAGTTATCTTGGCTCCTTTTACAAGTTCTTCATCTCCCGTCATCAAGGCCGCGATAGAAGCAACCACTCCATCTCTGGAAAAAACCCTTCTGTAGTTTGTTATATCAACAGCCGATGCCACAAATCCGATCGGCGTCAAAATAGAACGAAGCAGTTCTTTGCTTTTCTCAAATGTTTTTTCTGTCATACTTTTTTTCATAATCCATATTATATCAAAAAATCAAAGATCACTCAAACAAAAATTTGATATAAGATAAAAAAAACGATGTTATATTTAGTATGATAAAGAAAAAAAATGGTTTTAGTATTATAGAGATCCTTATAGTTCTTTCCGTTATCGGAATACTTTCTGCCATAGTCACAACAAATCTGCGCGGAGTTAAGGAAAAAGCAAGAATAAATAACGCATTACAGTTTAGCCAAGGGCTTTACACATCTCTCGGGTCAAATACCTCGCTGCATCTTGATTTTGAAAATGTTTCCGGCGTAATCATTGTGGATAGATCGGGAAACAATAACGACGCAACCTTAATGAACGGCGCAACGATAGCTCCGGGAATAGTTGGTTCCGGTGTCAGCCTTGATGGTGTAAATGATTACTTGGATCTGGGCTTTGATCTTTTTAACTCGTATAAGGACCAGTTTACCTTAGCTTTGTGGGCACACCCAAATACAATACCGGCAGCGGACCAAATATTGCTTCACAATCTGGAAAACGAAGAATTTAAAATAGGCTACGATACAACCGGTGAGTTTTTCTTTGACTATAACGGCGTAAATACGGGCTGGCACAGGATCACCTCCGGAGTGATGCCTGCTGGAAAATGGTATAATATTGCGGTCAATTGGGATGAAAGAGGAAATGTATCTCAAATATTGATAGATGGGGCAATAAGAAATACCATAAGCCCGGGGGAAGGACTTTCAAGTAGTATTGGAACACCTGTTATAGGAGCCGCGCGGCAAGGTGCCGGAGTGGTGAATAATTTCAACGGATCGATAGATGATGTAAGAATTTACAAATGGGATTAAAATTATCCGAAGAATTTAATAAAGGTTCCCCGATAGAGAGCGCTATGCGGGGTATTACGACGACCTTCCTCCAGAGGCGGACAGGCGCTATGCTCGCTCAATTTCAGGAAGAGGTATTGAACCTGTAGTTTCTGCGCTCGTTCGGAAATGTAAAGCTTCGCTTCGCTTGGCTTCACATTTCACTCTCTCGCTTGAAAATAAAGGTTTGTTTACCTGTAGTTTCTGCGCTCGTTCGGAAATGCAAAGCTTCGCTTTGCTTAGCTTCCATTTCACTCTCTCGCTTGAAAATAATTCAAAAAACCCGCTCATTTAAAATTTAAATGAGCGGGTTTTTTGTTGTTGAATATTGAGCGTTAAATAAATCTAAGCTTTGTTACAAAATATTTAAAAGGAATAACTAAAGCCACCCAAGGAATAACCGATAATATGACCGGAATGATTACATTGGGATCGGTAAAGAATCTATCTGTAAGATATATGGCAAGAGTGAAGTTCATATAAGTCATACATATGGTTGTCGCTATCCTCTCCTCTCTTTTTTTCCATGGAACAGCAAAATAACCAAGTATATGCAAAAGTAAGAAAAAAATAAAAAGGGCTGCAAGAAAAGAAAAGTCTTCACTGTTTCCAGAAAACAAGCTTCCCTTTATAACATCCGCTTGCTTTGCCACGATACCCGCTATCAAAAGCCCAAGTAAGATCATAGATATCTGCCTAAAGGAAGCAGATACTTTTTTTACACCTTTTCCAAAAAGATACTTCACAAGTTCTGCAAGAAAGAAAGGGATAAAAATTACCTTCGCCAAAACCTCAAACATATCCAAAAAACCGACAGAAATATATTCTCCGGCAAGAAGCTCAATGAGAAAAGGTATAGTAAATGGCGCGAGAAGCGACGTCGAAATTGTAAGCACAAGAGCGAGGCTCTGCTTGCCGCCGCTTATTTCCGAAAGCAAGGGGTCGGTCATTCCGGAAGGCATAGCGGCAAGAAGCAAGAAAGCCACAGCAAGCGCCGGAAAAACAAAAGAGGTCACATAATAAACAAGTACAGGTAAAATAATAAGCATAAAAAGATTGGCAAAAAATATCATCTTTTTGTTATGCAAATACTCAACCACCTCTTTTAGATCTGTCTTAAGAGCGCTTAGAAAAAATATAAGACCTAAGATAAGCGTGCTAAAAGATGCTAAGCCTTCTAAATATTCTGAAATACCAACTCCGGAGATGACAGCAAGCGAAATAATAGAAAAATACGAACTGGACAACCTGCTTAATATTTTTTTCATTTTAAACTTTTAAATTTAAGATAATATTAAATATTATATCAGATAAAAAACACAAAACAAAAACCCCGAACATATCCGGGGTTTAAACAAGCACTGACTCTATTTTCTTTTAGCGAAAGAAACAACATTATTTTCCTTCTTCGCGAGCTTCCCTTTGTAAACATCATTTAACCTTAAAAGTCCTCTTTCGAGCATTAGGGCGTGCAATCTCGCTGCACAAGCAATCGGATCTTTGAACTTTCGACGCTCGTTATCAATAGCAAACTGAACGCTATTTAACATCCTTTTTTTATCCGGATCATCAACTTTCTCTATCTCAGCATCAATGATCTTTTTTCTCTCCAGCTCAAACTGTTCCGGGTCTTTGATGCCCTTAAGGCGTTCATAAAGATCAAGAGTAGATTCTTTTTTCATACAAAGCTCCTACAATAAGGTTCAAAATATTAAACCTGAGGCTTTTTGTCGGAAAATTTACGGGCGCTAAAGAAAAACCCTTTGCTGACCTTTCTTTTAAGTTAAACGCAAAACATCTCAGTAAGAGAACTACTGCTGACACACATATGCGTTTATCCTTTTTGTAAATAAGCTGACCCTATTTCAAAATACTTTAAAACATAATGCGTGTCAATAAAAAAGAGGGGCGAAATTTCGCCCCTCTTAAAAATTTTACCGCTAAAGATCACAGCAATCTGCTTGCCATATTTGCTATAGCAGAACGTTCTCCCTTTACAAGGTTTAGCTGTGCATACATATCATTCTTACCAGGAAATACGTTCAAGACCTTAGTGAGACCGCTTGAATGCGCATCCAAGAGAGGCTCGTCGATCTGATCAAGGTCTCCTGTTAATATACACTTTGATCCAGATCCAATACGAGTTAAAACAGCTTTTATTTGATGCGGGGTGAAGTTCTGAGCATCGTCCACGATAACAAGACAATTATGGAATGTATCGCCCCGGATGTAGTTTATGGTAAGAACCTCCACCAGTCCGTAACGCATGAGTTCATTGCCGGGATCAAATGAGCCGTTTTTGTTGTGCTCATCAGAACCCTTACTGTGCTTACCTCCTCCTGTTATGAGCTTAAGAGAGGTAGCTATGGGTCTTGCCCATGGAGCTATCTTTTCATCCTCTGTTCCAGGTAAATAACCAAGCGGCTCTCCTATGTCCTTCGTGCCTCTAAAAACCAAGATCCTTTCGTATCTGGAGCCCAGTTGATCGCGTCCGGCGCGTAAGGCCATCAATGTCTTTCCTGTTCCCGGCGGACCATAAAGACTTAGGATCTTGATATTTGGGTCCATAGCCATATAATAAGCAAATATTTGCTCATCATTTATGGGCTTAATTGGTCCATCTTCATTGGTAAGTCTGTTAAAAAAAGTAGGATTATCGATCCATACGACCGAATCAGTACCAGCTATGTACCTAGCAAGAGCAACCTTTCCTTTCCCGCTAGACGAAAGCCTAAAGCAACTGTTTGGAAAAATAACTTTATTCCCATACATTCCATGAATATCTTTAAAGTCTTCCAGCTTGCCATGCTTATAAAGCTCGGCCAAGAAACTATCAGGAAGACAAAGGTCCTCCACTCCAGAATATAAAGCATCTATATTTTTTACCTTGTCAGCCTCATAATCCTCAGCCTCCACCCCCAAAGCTATAGCCTTAAGACGCATATTTATATCTTTAGAGACCACAATAACTCTGGCTTCTAAGTTGCTGTTCTTAATACGCATGGCAGCAAGAATGATGCTATTATCCCTGCTGCGTTCCATATTGGAAGGAAGAAGTTCATAGCTGTTGGTGTTGGTATCAAATCGCAAAGTTCCACCACCCTCCATTTTTATCCCAGATCTCACATCATCAGATCCGACATCCTTGATAAGCTTATCTAGGCTCCTTAGAGTCTCTCTTGCACTGTAACCGAGATCCCCCCGAGCCTTCTTAAGACCATCAAGCTCTTCCAGAACAGCTATGGGTAAAACGAGATGATTGTCATCAAACTCCCTTAAGGCACTGGGGTCATGGATCAAAACACTTGTATCCAAAACATAGGTTTTTCTGCCGAGGCTATTGCCTTGATCAGGCTTTTTGCTATTGGTGAATGTATCTTGGTTGAGGTCAGATGCTAGAACGGTCATTTTCGTACTCCTTTTTTGTCAACGAACGGGATATTTCACTTACAATATTACACAAAAAATATCTTTTTACAAGCAAATAAAAAATAGCATATGCTCACGTTCGTGAGTATATGCTATTTTTTAAATTTTTGCATTTAGATCTATAGAGTTATGAAGCTTTTCATACTCCTTAAACTGGAAAATCCGGCTACTCCAAATATTATATAACCGACCATCCAAGACCATTGAGGCACAACATCCACCATTATTCTTCCGGCCGACAGTACCGGCAGTCGCAAGACAACTATGAACACAACAATATAAACAACAAAACCCCAAGCGGCGGAAACTGCCGACCCCGTAATAAAACCATACTCTTTCAAGACCTCATAGAACAAAATAAAGAACAAAACCCCCAAAAGCATAGAAAAAATAATATGAATCACTATACCGACCATAACCGGAGCCACAAAAAAATCATATTGGGTTCCCGGATCCTTGATACTCATACCGAAAACAGATGAGATCGCGCGAATAGGCGCCCAAAACCCTTTATCCGAAAGAGATACCATCATCTCAAAAAAAAGCAGAAGAACCCCGCCCACAACGCCTGATAAGGCGGCATACTTAATGTCCTCTTCATTTAACTTCTTTAAAGATGTTCTTTTCATAAAAAATCAAGCTTATTATCACAGCCTCATTATACCATCATCGTTAAAGCTAAAACAATCTTGTCAAATCAAAAATAAATTGTTTAATTCACCTCTTAAAACTTGTAACAAAAATGCAAAAGTAGTATTCTTAAATCTTAAGACACTTAAAAAATAAATAATTATAAAGTATAAATATGAAAAAAATAAAAAACATACACGCAAGAGAAATATTGGACTCAAGAGGAAATCCTACAGTTGAGGTGGACGTTATCTTAGAAGATGACTCTTTCGGAAGAGCGGCGGTTCCTTCCGGTGCATCTACCGGCAGCCACGAAGCCGTAGAGCTCAGGGACGGTGAAAAAAGATATGGCGGAAAAGGGGTGACAAAAGCGGTTGAGAATGTAAATACAAAACTAAAAGACGCTCTTTTGGGAAATGAGTTCGGTCAAAGATCATTGGATGAAAAAATGATAGAGCTGGACGGCACAGAGAACAAAGGAAACTTCGGAGCAAATGCTATACTTGGCATATCGCTTGCCTTTGCGCATGCTTCCGCAGTGTCGGAGAAAAAACCGCTTTACCAATACTTCAAAGAAATATCGGAAAGCGAAGAAAACTATGTGATACCGGTACCGATGATGAATATTTTAAATGGCGGAAAGCACGCCGAGAACTCAACAGACCTGCAAGAGTTTATGATAATGCCGCTTGGCGCGCCAAGTTTCAAAGAAGCTTTACGATACGGCGCAGAGGTATTTCACACGCTTAAAAAAATATTAAAAGAAAGAGGTTTGAACACTTCTGTCGGAGATGAGGGCGGATACACTCCTTCCCTGCCTTCAAATGAAGCGGCGGTTGAGATCATTCTGGAAGCCATAAAAAAAGCCGGCTATGAACCGGGAAAAGATATTTTTATTGCGCTGGATCCGGCTGCGAGCGAGTTTTACGAAGATGGAAAGTACGACCTTACGACAGAAGGAAGAAAACTTTCAAGCGAAGAAATGGTTGATTTTTATGCTGACTGGACAGAAAAGTTCCCTATTATTTCCATAGAGGACGGACTTGCCGAAGACGACTGGGACGGTTTTAAACTTATGACAGAAAAACTGGGAAGCAAACTTCAAATAGTAGGCGATGATCTTTTTGTCACAAATAAAGAAAGACTAGAAAGAGGCATCGAAGAAAAAGCGGCAAACTCGATACTTATAAAACTAAACCAGATAGGAACCGTTTCTGAAACAATAGACACGATAAAAGAAGCAAAAAAAGCCGGATTTACCGCCGTAGTTTCTCATCGTTCCGGAGAAACGGAAGACACAACCATAGCCGACTTTGTTGTTGGTCTTTCAACCGGGCAGATAAAGACCGGTTCCCTTTGCCGAAGCGAAAGAATAGCAAAATACAACCGACTTTTAAGGATAGAAGAAGAACTCGGGCCTGAAGCTTTATTTTTAGGCAAAAAGGCTTTGAAGATATAAAAAATATTATGGAAGACAAAAAACAAGTTTTACTTGTCATCTTTGATGGCTGGGGCTACAGCGAAGATAAAAAATATAATGCTATAGCAGAGGCCAATACTCCATTTTTTGATTCTTTGTGGGAGGATTTCCCGCACACCCTTTTGGAGGCCAGCGGCGAGGCCGTTGGACTCCCCAAAGGAGAGATGGGAAACAGCGAGATAGGTCATATGGCGATTGGCTCAGGAAGAGTCATAAACTCTGATGTTGTTAGAATATTTAAGGCCATCGAAAACGGTGACCTAGAAAAAAACGACGCTTTTGTGGCTCTTTTTAACCATGTAAAAAAACATAATTCCACTCTTCATATTAAAGGACTGGTCAGCCCCGGAGGCGTGCATAGCCACCATAAACATCTGTACGCGATCTTGAAGATAGCAAAGAAAAACGAGATAAAAAAGGTTGTGATCCACGCATTTACGGACGGTCGTGACACTCTTCCGCAAAGCGCTCATGAGTATCTAAAAGAACTTGAGGATCTTTTGGAAGAGCTTAAGATCGGGGTTATCGCCACAGTTTCGGGAAGATTTTACGCAATGGACAGGGACAACAACTGGGACAGGCTCAAAAAAGTTGAAGAAGCGATATTCAACGGGAACGGAAAAACTTTTTCAGATAAAAAACCATCTGAGATAATAAAAGAGCTTCACAATGAGGGCTTATCTGATGAATATCTCAAACCCATGGTATTTTTAGATGAAAAAGGAAACTCAAACAATATAAAAGAAAATGACGGTGTCTTGTTCTTTAATTTTAGAGCAGATAGAGCCCGAATGCTTTCTCAAAAGATCGCCGAAAAAGCCAAGACAGACAATATTTGCTTTGTCACAATGACAAACTACGACGAAAAGATAGAAAGCTTAGTCTCATTCCCAATAGAATATATAAACACCACTCTCGCCTCTTTGGTGGCAGATGCCGGTCTTTCCCAAGCTCATATAGCCGAAACCGAAAAATATGCTCATGTGACCTATTTCTTCAACGGAAGGAACAAGGAACCTCACAAAAAGGAAAAACACATCTTAATAGATAGCCGAAAAGATGTGGATACTCACGACAAAGCGCCAGAGATGCGAGCAAAGAATATAGCCGATAAAGCTATTGAAGAAATAGAAAATGAAACGAACTTTATAGTACTTAACTTCGCAAACCCGGATATGGTCGGCCACACCGCAAATTTTCCTCAGATCGTAAAAGCGGTGGAAGAAACTGACAAGCAACTAAAAAGAGTTATCGAGGCAATAAACAATGTCGGCGGAATAGCGATTATAAGTTCCGACCATGGAAATGCAGAGATGACCTTTGACGAGAAGAACAATGCAAAGCATACCGCCCACACTACAAATCCAGTACCTGCCATTCTCACAATAAAAGAAAAGAAGCTCCGCAAAGGAACTCTTGCAGATATTGCTCCGACAATACTTGAGCTTTTCAATATAAAAAAACCGAAAGAAATGTCCGGAAAAAGCTTGATCGAAAATTAAAAACAAAAACGGCGCCCATCGGGCGCCGTTTTTGTTTTTAATTTATGGTTGGTGGTTTTTTCTTCTTCTCGCTCTCTTCCTCTTCTTCTTTTTCCAATTTTTCCAACGCGCCATTTATTATATTTATATCCGTCTTTATCCTGGCGTTGTTTCTGTAGGAGATATTTCTTCTCTTGGAACTTCTTGGTCATTAAAACTTTCTTCGTAATTTTCCATATTTTTATATATGACAAGACCTTAAACCGGTCTTTTTAAAATATTTCTAATTATAGTCTTCGGCTTTGTAAAACTCAGAGGCGGGGCATATTTCGGTGACTAACGGATCCTTGAACTCACCCCAAGTCTCTAATTCTTTTTTGATCTTTCCGCCTCTTCTTTTTACTCCCATTCAAAGCTGCCGGACCTGGATTCGAACCAAGATAGACGCCTTCAAAGGGCGCAGTCCTACCATTAGACGATCCGGCAGCTTTGCCAAAGAGTAAAAAGAAAATTCCCAGCCTAAAAAGGATAGGACAATAAAGGTTCCCCGATGCAAGCATGCGGGGTATTACGCCAACCTCTCTACGCTCGCTCAATTTCGGAGCAAGCTCCGAGGTATTGAACCTGTAGTTTCTGCGCTCTTTCGGAAATGTAAACCTTCGCTTCGCTCGGCTTCCATTTCACTCTCTCGCTTGAAAATAAAGGTTTGTTGACCTGTAGTTTCTGCGCTCTTTCGGAAATGTAA
>Ga0114931_10011624_pt1 | contig 10382 bp, 8 predicted proteins | sample 2SBtaG_FD_89579 | JGI IMG/M metagenome (GOLD analysis project Ga0114931, IMG submission 89579) | Deep subsurface microbial communities from Kolumbo volcano to uncover new lineages of life (NeLLi) - 2SBTROV14_V59a metaG | ecosystem: Environmental > Aquatic > Marine > Volcanic | place: Kolumbo... | reverse complement strand
GTTCAGCTTGGCGCTGGCGTTGGCGATGAGATTTTCAGTTTCCGCGGCAAAGCCGATAACCAGTGCCGGGCGCCCGCTTTTGGCCTTTGCAATGGTCTTCAATATGTCAGGGTTCTCGACAAGCTGCAGTTGCGCCATGCCTGATTTTCCGCCCGGCTTGCCAGTCGGCTTGCCGGCCGATGCGAGCTTGCCTGTTTGCCCCTTCTTGATCTTTTCGCCAGACGGTTCGGCCACCCGCCAGTCGGCAACGGCGGCTGCGAAAATGGCGATCTCGGCGGGCAGCGCCTTGCCGACGCCAGCCAGCATCTGTTGCGCGGTTTCAACGTGCAACACCGTGACGCCTGCAGGATCGGGCAGCCCTGTCGGGCCTGCAATGAGCGTCACCCTGGCGCTGGCCTGTACAGCCGCTTCGGCGATGGCATAGCCCTGCTTGCCCGATGAGCGGTTGGCCAGATAACGAACGGGGTCGATGGGTTCATGAGTGGGGCCGGCGGTAATCAATACGTGCAGGCCCTTGAGCGGGCGCGCTTGCTGCAACGCCGCACCAGCTTCAGCTGCAGCAAGCCCAGGCGCAGCAAGCAGGCCAGCAATGGCACGCATCAGCTCCGGCACCTCGGCGAGGCGACCGGGACCGGCTTCATTGCTCTCGGCCATCTCACCGACGCCGGGGCCGACGAATCTCACACCATCACTTTTGAGCTGTGCAACATTGCGTTGGGTCGCCTTGTGCAACCACATCTTCGGGTTCATGGCCGGTGCCACCAGGATTGGTGCCGTTGTCGCCAGCAGCACCGATGTCGCCAGATCATTGGCAAGGCCCAAGGCCATTTTGGCCATCAGATCGGCGGTTGCTGGTGCCACGACAATGAGATCGGCGTCACGGGCCAAACGAATATGCCCGATTGTCTGCTCGTCATCGCCATCGAACAGCTCCTGATAGACCCGCTCGCCAGCCAGCGCGCCCAGCGACAGCGGCGTTACGAATTCTGCCGCCGCGCCGGTCATGACGATGCGCACGAAGACACCGCGCTCGCGCAACCGGCGAATGAGGTCGAGACATTTATAGGCGGCTATGCCACCACCGATAATGAGCAGAATGCGTTTGCCGTTCATTTTATTCGTTCAGCTGCTGTTATGCCGTTGTCAGGAGGCGATGAGTCAGGCGATTGCCAGGTGGAGCTGCGTGACCGTCGTTCAATATAACGCCACCCAGGTTAGCATAACCACTCTTGGCGCTGCGAACAGGGGAGAAGCAGCTTTTGCCGCGAAATAAATGAGGTGTCCCTACAATTTCAGCGCCAAACAGTATTATATTCTGATAGAGCATAATGCGCGGTGCTGTGGCGCGATCAGACAAGCGGCGCTATCCCAGCCACTGGATGATGGCCAGGGCGGCGAGGGAAAGGGCGGCGATGGCGAGCGCGGCGCGGCCCCAGCGGGTTTTCTGTGCTTCCATTTCGGCAAGCCGCTCGATGGTTTCATCGTCGAGCCTGATGCCACCGCGCGACATGTCAGCGAGTGCCAGCGCTGTTGTTTCGGTCTGCGCCAGCAATCCCGGCAAGCCGGCCAGAACGCGGCCCAATTCGCCAGCGCCCTGGCGGGCGTCCTTCAAGGCACCGGCGGGCCCGAGATTGGCTTCCATCCATTGCCGCGCCACCGGCTCTGCGGCGGTCCACAGATTGAGTTCGGGATCAAGCGAGCGCGCCACGCCTTCGACAATCACCATGGATTTTTGCAGCATGATGAGTTCCGGCCGCGTCTCCATGTCGAAAACTTCGGTATAGGCGAAAAGCTGGCCGAGCAGATCGGCCATGGAGATTTCTTCGGCGGTGCGGCCGTGGATGGGTTCGCCAATGGCGCGCAGGGCCTGGGCAAAGACGTCGATGCTATGGTGTGGCGGCACGTAACCGGCTTCAAAATGCGCCCTTGCGGCGCGGGTATAATCTCTGGTGATGAGGCCATGCAGGATCTCGGCGAGGAAGCGGCGCTCTTTCGGGCCGAGCCGTCCCATGATGCCGAAATCAACCGCGACGATCCGGCCCTTGTCGTCGACCAATAGATTGCCCTGATGCATGTCGGCGTGAAAAAAGCCATCGCGCATGGCATGGTTGAGAAACGAGCGCAAGATCGTCATGCCGAGCCGGCGCAGTTCGAACCCCTTGGCGCGCAATGTGTCATGATCTGAAATCGGCGTGCCGTCGATCCACTGCAGGGTCAGCACACGCTTGTTTGTGCGCCGCCAGTCAACGGTCGGGACGCGCAAGGCCCCCTCGTCGTTGATCAAGGCTTCGTCGTCGTTGATAATGTTGTCGTGCATCTCGGAAATGGCCGCCGCTTCAAGGCGCAGATCCATCTCCAGTTCGGTGGTCCGTTTCAGCGTATCGACGACGGCCACGGGCTTCAGCCGGCGCGAGGGTTGGTGAAAGCGCTCAACCATGCGGGCGGCGAAATAATAGCTGTCGAGGTCGCGGCGGAAGCGCTTTTCGACATCGGGGCGCAGGATCTTGACGGCGACGGCATGAGATTGGCCGTCCTTGTCAATGGTCCTGGCCTTATGCACCTGGGCAATGGAGGCGGCGGCAATGGGCGCGCCAAATTCGGCAAAATGGTCTTCCAGTTTACCGCCCAGCGCCTGCTCAATGGCGCGGCGCGCCTCAACCATCGAAAAGGGCGGCAGCCTATCCTGCAGGTGGCCAAGATCGGCGGCAAGTTCGGGACCGACAATATCGGCCCTCGTGGCCATGAACTGACCCAGCTTGATGTAGCTCGGGCCAAGGCTGGCGAGCGCATTGCTGACCCGCTTGGTCGGTGGCTGGCCGATGCGCAGCGGCGCGGTGATGAGACTGATCGGCCAGGTCAGCGCACGTGCAATATGCAGCGGCAGCGGCACCTTCATGCCTTTGGGAACAAAGCGCACGCCGTGCTGCGCCAAAATGATACCGGCTCTGGCGAGACGAGCAATATTTCCTAAGGCAGATGCCATGGCGGCGCGCTGTTCCTGTTCCTGTTGTCTGGAGGTCTGGGCCGCCTTGGGCGCGAGCCGTGAATTGCAGGAGATGGCGGTGAGCTTCTTTTATGATCCCGGTTGCCGGCCCACACAATTTGCCGGTTCGTTGGCAAGCGTCAAGCCCATCACGGCGGCGTGCTGGTGAATAATGCCGGTTAAATGCGCCAGCCGGAATGAATTGCGGCCACACCACCTGTGAGGTTGCGATAGCGGACCTGCGCAAAACCGGCCTTGCGGATCATCCCGGCGAATGTTTCCTGATCGGGAAAATTGCGGATTGATTCGACAAGATACTGATAGGGTTCGGCAGCTCCCGCGGTCAGTTTACCGAGCCTCGGGATCACCTGGAAAGAGTGGAAATCATAAAGTTTGTCGAGCAGTGGCACCTGCACTTCAGAAAATTCCAGACACATGAAGCGCCCGCCGGGACGCAGCACACGGTAGGCCTCGCCAAGCGCCTTTTGGATATGCGTGACATTGCGGATGCCGAAAGCGATGGTATAGGCGTCGAAGCCCTTGTCGGCAAAGGGAAGCTGTTCGGCATTGCCAACACTCAGAGAGATTCGCGAACCGAGCCCGGCAGCCTCGACCCTGTTGCGGCCAACACGCAGCATTTGGGGATTAATGTCGCAGAGCACCGCGCTGGTGCCAGATCCGCCAGCCTTGCAACAGCGCAGGGCGATGTCGCCTGTTCCGCCGGCAACATCCAGCAGCCGGAAGACCTGCCTGCCCCCGGGTGGTGCCAGCCAGGCAATAAAATCGCCCTTCCACAGACGGTGCAGCCCGCCCGACATGAGGTCGTTCATCAGGTCATAGCGTTCGGCAACCGTGCTGAAGACGTCGTTGACGCGGGCCTGCTTGGCCTCGGCGCCGACCTCTTCAAAGCCGAATCTGGTGGCGATCCTGTCCGCCATTTTGGGTCTGTCTGTCTCAATCATATGGCGATCATAGCGAAGCCATGGCAATTGCGCTACGCTGTCTGGCGTATCGCGATGGCGCGTAATGTCACGTTGAGAGGCCGATTTTTGTAAAATGCCCGAGCTACCTGAAGTCGAGACCATAAGGCGCGGGCTGCAACCGGTTCTGGTCGGAAAACGCTTTGAGAGCGTCGAATTGCGCCGGCCTGACTTGCGCTTTGCCTTCCCGGCACGGTTTTGCGAGCGCCTCATAGGCCACAAGATCGAGGCGCTGGGCCGGCGGGCAAAATATCTGCAGGCGCATCTATCGAGCGGAGAAACCCTTGTCATGCATCTCGGCATGAGCGGACGTTTCACGATTCTCGGGCCATTGCCAGCAGGTGACGGCGCTGATAACAGCCCTGGCAAGGCGGAACGCCAGCAGGGGCAAGGACCGGAGCCGAGGCAAGGGCTGGTTGGGCTGGGGCAGGAACTGGTCGAACAGGGGACAAGGCAGGGACTGGTGGGGCAGGGACTGGTGGGGCAGGGCAGCCGGCAGCCGGGTAACTTCGTGCATGGTGGTACGGCGGGCAGCGGCAAACACGATCATGTCCTGTTCCAGATCAGCGGCGGCCACGACATCATCTATAACGACGCACGCCGTTTTGGGTTCATGCTGCTGATCGACAGCGCTGAGCTTGATGGCCATCGCCTGTTCTGCAAGCTTGGCCCGGAACCGCTGGGCAATGAGCTTGACGCAGCCTATCTCGCCAGCGCTGCGCAGGCCCGCAAATGCGATCTCAAGGCATTCCTGATGGATCAGCGCAATATTGCCGGGCTGGGTAATATCTATGTCTGCGAAGCGCTGTTCCGTGCCGGCCTCAGCCCGGATCGTCGGGCAGCAACACTCAGCTCAAAGACCGGTAAGCCCTTGCCGCGCGCCGAGGCGCTCGTATTGGCGATTCGTGAGGTGTTGCAAGAGGCCATTACTGCTGGCGGCTCGACCTTGCGCGACTATAAAAAGACCGATGGGTCGCTTGGCTATTTTCAGCATGGATTTGCTGTTTATGGGCGCGAGGGGGCCGCTTGCGTCAACCCTGGGTGCAGCGGCAAAATAGCGCGCAAGGTTCACGCCGGCCGCTCCACTTTCCATTGTTGCCGGTGCCAGAAATGATCTGTGCGCCGGTTGACGCAAAAGCCGGGTCTGACCGTTGGATTGCAGCCGCAATGCGCGGACGCAAAGAGCTCAATGAGGCAAGTTTTGCACCTTCAGCGCTTGCGCGCCGGGGCAGATCAAGGCATTGTGCCGCCCTGCAACAGTACCGCCGTCCCTTGTCTGAGACGGCCTGGCAGACCGGCAGACCAGAAGACCGGCAGTGATAGTGCCCTCCTGTGATGGCGCCCTGATGGCGCGCTGTCTTTCCGGTATGCTTCCCCCTCAGTATGATTCCAGAGTATGCTTCCAGTTCGAACGATATGATTAATTTCTTGCTGACGCATCAGGCATGCTATGGCCCGTTCATCATCAAACCAAAAATTGCGCAAATTGCCACAGAGCATGAGCTTGCTGCTGGCAGCGGATTTGCGGCCAATTAGATCAGGACACACTCATCATGGCTTACAACAACATTATCGTTGAAACCCGTGGCCGCGTTGGCTTCGTGACGCTCAATCGCCCCGATGCACTCAATGCATTGAACAGCGAACTGATCGGCGAATTGAACAAGGCACTGGATGGCTTCGAGGCAGATGATGATGTCGGCTGTATTGTCATCACCGGTTCGGAAAAGGCCTTCGCTGCCGGCGCCGACATCAAGGAGATGCAGGACAAGACCTTCATGCAGGCCTACAAGGAGGATTTTCTGGCAAGCTGGAACAGGCTGGCGCGATGCCGCAAGCCGGTGATTGCCGCTGTTGCCGGCTATGCGCTGGGGGGCGGCTGCGAACTGGCGATGATGTGCGATTTCATCATCGCTGCCGATACGGCAAAATTCGGTCAGCCCGAGATCACCCTCGGCGTCATGCCGGGGGCTGGCGGCACACAACGGCTCACTCGGTTCATCGGTAAATCGAAGGCCATGGATATGTGTCTTACGGGCCGCAACATGGATGCCGAGGAAGCCGAGCGTTCATGTCTGGTGTCGCGCGTTGTCCCGGCCAATGATTTGATTGACGAGGCAATGAAGGCCGCCGAGAAGATTGCCAGCTTCTCCATGCCGACAGTGATGATGACCAAGGAGACGGTCAATCAGGCTTATGAAACAACCTTGAGCGAAGGTCTGCTGGTCGAGCGGCGCAGTTTTTACACAATGTTTGCGACCGAAGACCAGAAGGAAGGCATGGCGGCATTCGTCGACAAACGCCGCGCCAACTTCAAGCACAAATAAGTTCGCTTGGCCGGACTGTCCGCCGCAGCAAAACAGGCTCTCATCAGGCTCATTCGGATGCAGGCTTTGCCTTCGGAGCCTGCGAGGCCTTCGCCCCCCCATGACGTGACGGCGCCCCTGACCTCATGCCTTCAAAAGTCTGTCGCTGCGCAGCGCAATGAGGCTAAGCAGCAGGATCGCAATGCCGCCAAACAGGAATACATAGTTCGCGGCCCAATCGGCTCTTGTTGACGCAAGCTTGCCGGAGCCAATCAGATAGATCAGCCCAAGAGCCGAGCAGACCGCCTGTATTGCCGTCAATATTACAGCAAGGTGCAGAACCCTGGAGCGTTTTGCGCCAGGCTTTTGCGCCAAAAGGCCAGCGAAGGACAAACTGACGATGCTCAGCGCCAACATGCCAACCGCATATTCCCAGCCATGCTGCCAGTGCAACTGGGTCAGCGAATAGATCGCCAGCAATGCAACGCCGCCCCAGACGTAGCAGGTGGCGAAAAATTTTGCGTTTCGCCTTGCAATGTCGACAGCTTCGTTTTCGCGTTGCGGGATTTGCACTGCGTCAGGAGACGTGGTTTCAGTGAGCGCCCTGGCGCGATGCCAATAATAGCGGTTGGTGACATAGCTGATGACCAGGATGAAACCAGCAAAACCTGCAGCTGAAAGCATCGTAAAGGATGCATCGCCTCTGGATACACCAAATACCATGGTGATTGCGCTCATCAGAACGCCGATGAGCAACCATGGCAGTATAATCTGTAGGGACATATGGCCGTCCATCCATTTCTTATGTCATGCTCGTCTTATGTCATGCTCGGTTTTGTCATGCATGGGGAGAATATTGTCCCGGCTTGGAGTTGCCTGACTTGGAGTTGCCTGACTTGGAGTTGCCCGACTTGGAGTTGCCTGACTTGGATTCGGAGGGGATACAAGGGGAGGCTTTTCGATTGGATCAAGAGGCCGAATCTGTGCGCTTGTGAACATCCCCTGAATATGTTGCTAATCGAGCCAAAGTGGACAAAACCACTGAAGGAATCAAGTCGCTCATTGCACCCTGCGTCAACCAGTCAAGATAAAACCCAAGCAGATTTATTCAGATAGCCTGGAATTTGCCCTAAGCGACAGATAGCTGATGATCGCAAGTGCCAGGGCGCCAAAGAAAAATACGTTATTGGCGGCCCAATCGGTGTATCTCGGGGTCATGAAGCGCGTCATTTTGCCGTCCACCAGCAAGCCGATCATCGCCACCACGGCGCCAATCAGTTGCGCAATCGAAAGATAGTGCGCAAGCTTCAAGATGGCATCGTCTTCCGGCCCCCTGCTGCCGCCATCATCAATGCCGCCATCATCCCCGCTGCTCGCTTCATCCTTCAGGATGAGCGAAAAGAACAGGCACAGGCAGGCTATCAGGATGAAGGCGATGAGAAACTGCCACCATTCGCGCCAGACCAGCAGCAAACCATAGGTGATCGCGAGAACCAATGCGCCCCAGGACCAGACAAGCCCCATATAGCGGGCATTGCTGGCGGCAATCTCCGAAGCGGTTGCGCCGCTCGCGACAGCTTTCTGATTTTCGCTCAATGCCGCAAAAGCCAGAATCAGAGCCATGATCGCCGAGAGGGCCATATGCGCGATATGCATTTCAGCACCTGCGGTGAGAACCATGGCGGCCGTAATGACGCCTATTCCCAGTATTGAGCCAATCATAGGCAGCATCGGTGAGCTCCTTGATGTTCCTGCATGGCGCGATCCCGGGTATTGTCGATCGCAGTATCGTAGATACCAGCATCGTCGATTTTTGCCATGTCGATGCTGGCTTATGCGGCCAGTCTTAATGCAGCCAGATCAATTGCGGTTTGCTTAAATTTCATAAAAGTCGCGGTACCACTCAACGAATTTGCCGACGCCTTCTTTGAGCGGCGTTCGCGGTGTAAAACCAACGTCTTTCACCAGGCTGTCGATGTTGGCATAGGTCGCCTGCACGTCTCCTGGCTGCATTGGCAGCATGATTTTCGTGGCTTTGCGGCCAATCGCATCCTCAATGCAGGCGATCAAATCCATGAGCTGTTCCGGCTTGTTGTTGCCGATGTTATAGAGCCGGTAGGGCGCGCTTGAGGTTGCCGGATCAGGGGCCGCCGATGACCAATCGGGATTGGGCGTTGGAAGATGATCGAGCGTGCGCAGGACGCCCTCGACGATGTCGTCGATATAGGTAAAATCGCGTGCGTGATCGCCATTGTTGTAGACTTCAATCGGCTGGTCAGCCAGAATCGCCTTGACGAATTTGAACAGCGCCATATCCGGCCGGCCCCAGGGTCCATAGACCGTGAAAAAGCGCAAGCCGGTGACCGGAATGCGATAGAGGTGGGCGTAGCTATGCGCCATCAGCTCATTGGCTTTCTTGGTGGCGGCATAGAAAGAGAGCGGATGATCGACATTTTGATTGACGCTGAATGGCATCAAGCTATTTGCGCCATAGACCGAACTGGATGAGGCAAAGACCAGATGCTCGAGTCTGTGCTGCCTGGCGCCCTCCAGAACATGCAGAAAACCGGTCAGGTTGGATTCGGCATAGGCATGTGGGTTGTCTATCGAATAGCGGACGCCGGCCTGGGCCGCCAGATGCACGACACGGCTGCAACGGCATTCAGAAAAAGTTTTTTCCACAGCGTCGCGATCGGCAAGATTGATGTGCTTGAACGAGAAGCCTGAAGTCTGCAGCAGAATGTCGAGCCGCGCCTGCTTGAGATTGACATCATAATAGTCATTGAGGTTGTCCAGACCGACCACTTGATCGCCGCGCTCAAGCAGCGCCTTGCATGTGTGGAAGCCGATGAATCCGGCTGCCCCGGTAACCAGTACCCGCATGTTGCGGCCCTTTCGATGTCAGTTGGCGATATGGCTTGTTGATGCCGGGAGCACTCAGGTCATTTAGTCTCGGTTGGATACCCTTTGTCCAGACGGCAATCCAAGGCAATGAAGATGCGGACGCTCTTGCAACTGTCAGCGAAGCAACATTCAGCAATGAAAAAGGGTGCCGACGGACCGCGACACCCTTCATTCAACTTTTTGGCTCTGTTCTGCCTGAGAGCAGAAGGCCCGCAAACAAGCCCCAACTCAACAATTTCAAAGACCTGGAATTGACGGCCATATCAAAGCAGAACAGAACGGAGCTGACTTTTTGATCGAAGCCGACCCAGTAAGCCCGGCCTATTTCACGACGTGAATCGTGGTAAACCAAAGGCCATTCTGCTTTACAAGGGCATAGAATTTTGCCGCATGAGCCGGAGAAAGTCTGATGCAGCCATGCGAGGCGACATGTCCCAGATGACTGGTCAGATAGGTGCCGTGGATTGCCGTTGAGCCATTGACCCAGACCGTATGCGGCAACTTCATCTTCCATTTCTTGGAATAGAAGAACGGAACCATGTTATAGGGCGTAAACGTCCCCAGCTTTGTCTTGTACCCTGGTTTGCCCGTCGAAACCCGCCAAGTATATTTTTTCTTGCCGTCGACAAAGACGCGCATGCGTTGTGCAGAAAGATCCACTTGCGCAACAAGGCCGGCCTTCGCCGGGGCTGCCGGGACTAAAACAAAGCCGAAAATCAAGGCGAGAACTGCTGATGCAGCTATTGCTACTGTGCGTTGGATCACGGGGGACCTCTTTTGAGTTGTAAAATTTTGGGTTCTAGGAGGGATTTCTTCCCAATGCCTGTTGAGAATACCAAGGAATGGGCATTCCCGCTAGATATGCAGCGTCTTAACCACCTCGGTCGCTGCGTATAACTTAAATTATTGAAAACAATAATAAATTTATGTATGTCCGCGTTAACAATATGTTGCCTTCTTGCAACTCAAAGGGGGTAAAACCCTTGCCATGTGCTGCTCGCGCTTGATTTAGCCCCCTGGGTTGAGGTCATAGTGTCGTCAAGGTCAAACAGTTTCGGCCTTGAGAGACATGCAACACGGGAGACACTTACCATGAAGACTGCTTTTATCGTCGCTCTTGTAGCGGCTGCTATTGCTACCAGCGCTTGCCGTCGTGAAGCTCCTGAGCCCGATGGTCTCGGTGCACACAGCCTCATCACAACTCATGTG
>Ga0114931_10011623_pt1 | contig 10382 bp, 9 predicted proteins | sample 2SBtaG_FD_89579 | JGI IMG/M metagenome (GOLD analysis project Ga0114931, IMG submission 89579) | Deep subsurface microbial communities from Kolumbo volcano to uncover new lineages of life (NeLLi) - 2SBTROV14_V59a metaG | ecosystem: Environmental > Aquatic > Marine > Volcanic | place: Kolumbo... | reverse complement strand
TTTCGACAGCGTCGTGGACTTTGAGAAGGTCGTAGTTGTTGTTGCGCTGGGCGGGGGCGAAACGGGCGCCGAGTATCGCTCGGCACAGAACGGCTTCATCGAGGCAATACGTCGTGCCAGCGGAGGAGACAACGTTTTCCTCCATCATGACTGAGCCCATGTCGTTTGCGCCGAAGAAGAGCGCCGTCTGGCCGATGTGCGGGCCCATGGTCACCCACGAGGCGCCGATGGAATAGATGTTGTCCAGCACGAGGCGTGAGATCGCCTGTGTTCGTAGATAATCGGTGGCGCCGGCGAGGCGCAAACGCCTGCCAAACTCGGCATGGGCTTTGGGATCGCCATCGCCTGCGAGTGTCGCAACCACATCGCCGGGGAAGGGCGCGCCCTGTTCGCCGTCGTGTTGACCCCATTCTTTGAGCCTGCCCAAAGGCGTATTTTCGCGTTGGAAGGGCCAGGAGATGAACGCGGTGTAGTGCCCGGGGCGGCGCACCTCTCCGAGCGGCGCGCTCTTCGTTTGCTCACATTCGGCGCCAAGCGCTTTGTCCTGCCACTGACGCACCAGCAGCATGTGATGGATTCGATCGGCGACGCCTTCGATGTGGCCGAACATCATCGTGGCGGAAGTGAACATGCCCAGCGAATGGGCGACGCTCATCACCGTGAGCCAATCCTCGGCTTGGCACTTGCCCAGTCCGATTTTTCGGCGGACCGCGTGGGAGAATATTTCGCCGCCGCCGCCGGGGATGGAGTCGAGCCCGGCTTCTTGAAGTCGCACCATCACCCAGCGCAGTTTGTCCTCGAGCGACTCGCCGGGCGGGTTGAAAAAGCGGACAAACTCGATGAACTCAGGCGGCGAAAAAGCGTGAACATGCACGCCGGGGAATCGCTCTTTGAGGCCTCGCAAGAGATCGAGGTACCACTCCAGAGGCAGCTCGGGGTTCATGCCGCCTTGCATGAGGATCTGCGTGCCGCCGATCGCAACGAGCTGAGCGACTTTGTCGTAGAGCCTGTCGTATTCAAGTGTGTAGGCGTCGGCAGCGCCAACATCGCGGCGAAAGGCGCAGAAGGTGCACCGAGCGGTGCAGACATTGGTGTAGTTGATGTTGCGGTCGATGACGTAGGTCCGATAGCGCCCGCCATGGAGCGATCGACAGCGAGCGTCGGCCCATCGGCCCAGTTCAAAGAGCGGCGCCCGGTGGTAGAGGTCCAGCGCCTGGGCGCCTGTAAGCCGGGCGGCGCCTTGAGCGACATCGCGGAGGAACCCCTCGTCCAAAGCATCGATATCAGGATGGGCCTGAGGTGGGTCGGCGCCGACGGTCATAACGGTGTGGCCTTTGTGAATAAAGTGAAAATCGACGGACGGGCGCCGCCGGAAGGAGCTGCGGAGATTGTGCAAACGCTGCGTCAACCAGTGTATCGGTCCTAGACGTTGGGTCCAGACCCACCTTGGGGAGAGTCGATCGGCAAATCGGTGTGCACCGGGGCGCCGTTTCGACCGATAGCGACCGATGCGCCGGTTTTCCTTGGCGCGTTTGGACTATGAGAAAGGCGGTGGGCGATCGTGGCGTTTGAACCCAAGCCGCACGTCTCAGCGGCGCTTCGGCATCTTCGTTTCAGCGTGACCACCGCGGGCGCGGCGTTGTCAATCGCGCTGATCCTGCAGATGCTGGTCTTCGCCTTCGTCCATTTCACCGACGTTCGCTGGACCGAGCTGGAGCCCGCTCAGCAACCAACGCACGAGCTTCGCATCATCCACTCCAACGCAACGAACGCCAACTCGCTGTCCGGCAAGGGATCCGCGACCAAACCAGCAACATCGACACCTGCTCGAAGCCCCGCCGAGGCCGAAACTTCTGCAGCGGCGTCAATCGACATCAATCGGGTTCTCAATCGCAACGACCGCTGGCTCCACAGCGTCAGCGATCTGTCGCGCACCATTGGTTCGATTGCGGCCATTGTGCTGATGCTGGCGATTTTACAAAGTGTGGTGATCGCGGGCGGCGCCGGTGTGCCCGGCGTTGAAAAAGCCGTGACGGCGGGAACATGGTCGATTGTCTTGGCGCTTCTGTGCCTGCCTGTCGGCGCGATGCTGCCCGGCGTCGCGTTTGCGGGCGCGTTGCCTTCCTACACCTGGCTGACGCACGCAAGTGAAGCGATTGGGTCGGGCGCCGTCGACGCGCCACCATGGGCGACGTTTTTCGGTTCGGCGCTGCTGGCGCCAATAATCGCACTTGCCGCGACGTCGCTGATCACGCTGCGGTTTCATGCCGCGGTCGAGCAAGGCGTCGTCATCACCAGCGTCAGCGAACTGGACGCGAAACTGCATCGCGAGATGTCGTCGATCAAAATGGCGGCGACCCATGCGCCCCGCAGCGTCGGCGCGTTGAATCGAGCGATCGGCGACACCAGCGATTCAAGCGTCGCCCCAGCCCAGACGCCGACGCCCGATCCGCCGATGGCTGGTCCGCCTCCCATTCGTCGCATCGGCGAACCCATGACCGGCGACGGACTCAAACGACCGATCTAAACAAGATGGTTGAGGCGCCTCGCGGTTGAGGCAGTCGTTGACTGGGCGCACGTGCGCACCACGAGCCGGGTCGTCCCCGACCCGGTTATCGAAAACGATAGCGCACCAACCCCAACCCCTCACCCCAACCCTCTCCCAGCGGAGAGGGGGTCAGCGCCTTCGCTCATCCTCTGGGGTGGCATGTGCGATGCACCTCTTTGAGATGCGAGCGATCGACGTGCGTGTAGATCTGCGTGGTGGCGATGTCCGCGTGGCCCAAGAGCTCCTGCACCAGCCGAAGGTCGGCGCCTCCGACGAGCAGATGCGTCGCAAACGAATGCCGAAGCGTGTGGGGATGGATATTCCTCAGCCCGGCGCCGATCGCCGCCCGTTTAACGATCTGCCACACTGCGACGCGCTCCAGCGGCCGGCCGGTGCGGGACAGCAAGAGCCGACCGTGATCGCGCCCGTCGTCGCGGATCAGTCGCGGTCGGCATTCTTCTTTGTAGACAGCGGTCGCTTCGATCGCCGGGGCGCCCATCGGCACGAGTCGCTCCTTGTCTCCCTTTCCCAAGACTCGGACGACGCCGAGGATGGGGTGGTGTTCCTCGACGCCGATGGCGCCGACCTCCGACGCCCGCAGGCCGCAGGCGTACATCAGCTCAAGCATCGCCCGGTCCCGCAGCCACAGCGGCAAGGCGCCGGGCCGATGCGGATCGGGGCGGGGCGCCTCGAGGAGTTTTTTCATTTGGCTCGGCGAGAGTACGTCGGGCAGGCGTTTCCAGGGCGTCGGACGTTCGAGCCACGCCGCGGGGTTTTCTTCGATCTCGTCAAGGGCAAGAAGCCAGCGAAAGAACGTTCGGATGGTCGCGAGTCTGCGGACAATCGTCGCTGACGCCTGGCCCCGGTCTTTGCGCATCGACACGAGATGTTCGGACAAGTCGCGTGGCCCGACCGTCTGAGGTGTTGTCACGCCTCGGTCGGCAAGATCGACAAGCAGATCGCGAAGGTCCCGGCCATAGGCGAGGAGCGTGTTGTCGGCGAGCCCGCACTCAACGCGGACGTAGGTGAGAAACGCCTGCCGAGCGGATTGAAGGTCGCTGTAGCGCATGGCTGGTCCCTCCCTATCGGGTGTTGTGGCAGGCGCGGAGCAGTCAAGACCGACTCTTGCGCCCGGGCTGGCCAGGGGCCGCGCACAGACTGCGCTCGTAGGCATTTCCAGAACGCCTTCTCAGCCGCAATCACCGCCTGACACGCCCCGCACTGGATTGGCGCCTCGATTGTGGCTGGCTGGTTGGAGCTGTCTTTTTCATGCACCTATTGCGCTTTCAATCCTTTGAACGACTTGCCTCAAACGCGATCGACCCGCGTCCAAACTCAGCGTTGGGCGCCGACGCCTCGGCTTTGGGGCGGCGCGTTCTGGCGGCGGCTCGAGTCGCCACAGCGATGCACCTGTGCCAGAGCGTCGATCGGCTGCGAGATTCACACCCAACGCCGCCGACCGTCGAGCAAATGGGGAAAAACCGATGAACTACGGCTTGTACCTCTCGGCCGCGGGAATGCTCACCGCGATGCATCGCATGGACGTCGCCTCGAACAACCTGGCCAACGTCAACACCGTCGGGTTCAAACCCGACTTCGCCGCCGCGATGCAGCGCCTGCCCGAGCGCGTCGAGGACGGGCTCTACCAGATCGACTCCAACACGCTGCTCGAAAAGCTCGGCGGCGGCACGCTCTCCATGCCCACTCGAACCAACTTCACCACGTCGCCCCCCGAAGTCACCAACAACCCGATGGATGTCTCGATCCTCGGCGAGGGGCTCTTCGTTCTCGACGCCGCCAGCGACGACTCGGGCGACGCTGTCAAGTTCTCGCGCGACGGCCGATTCACCATCGGGCCTGCTGGAAATCTTGTCTCGAGCGCCACCGGCCGCGCCGTCTTGAGCGAACAAAATAGCCCCATCCGGCTCGACTCGACCAAGCCCGTGCACATCACCACCGCCGGCGACGTGCAGCAGGCCGGCCAAACCATCGCGCGATTGCAGATTGCGACGGTTCCCGATCGAGATTCGCTGATCAAAGTGGGCGACAACCTGTACCGGGCCGACCCCAAGATCGCTGCCCGCCGTCACACGACCGGTTCGTTTGTCCAGCCGGGCGCCGTGGAATCGTCGGGAGTCAATCCGATCGACACGATGATGGACATCACCGAAGCCGGCGAGGCCGTCCGCAACAACTCACGCATTCTCGAAGTTCACGATGAGATGATGGACCGCGCCATCAACACCTTTGGTCGAGTCAACTAAACCCGCCGGGGCCGTCCGATTGGCCCCGACGCCACGGAGTTTTTCAAGATGGCGATCACCGCACTGCATTCCGCCTCCACGGGGCTCACCGCCCTTTCGACCCAGCTTGACGTCGCAGCGAACAACCTCGCCAACGTCAACACCGACGGCTTCAAATCCAGCCGGGTCAACTTCCAGGATTTGCTCTACATTGAAGAGGCCCAGCCGGGCGTCGAAAACGCCAACGGCGACCGCCGACCCACCGGCCTCTATGTTGGTCTGGGCGTCAAGGTCTCCGGCACGCAGGTTGACTTCTCGCAAGGGCCGTTGGTCAACACCGGGCAAGATCTCGACATTGCCATCGAAGGCAACGGATTCTTCCAGGTGCAGGTCGAACCCGACCGCGCGTCCAACGGCATTGCCTACACCCGCGCTGGCAGCTTCACGCTCAACCAGGACGGCGAGATCGTTCTGGCCAACGACCAGGGCCGACGGCTCGAACCCAACATCACCATTCCCAACGACGCCGAGTCCATCTCGATTTCAGGCGACGGACAGGTCTTTGTCCAGATCCCCGGCTCCACCGATCCCCAAAGCATCGGCCAAATCGAACTGGCCCGTTTCATCAACCGCACCGGGCTCAAACAGATCGGCGAAAACCTCTTTGCCGAGACCGTCGCCTCGGGGCCGCCCACCACCGACAACCCGACACAAAACGGCATCGGCATGTTGCGCCAATCGTTCGTCGAAGGCTCCAACGTCAGCCCCACGCGCGAACTCATCGGTCTGATCCGCACCCAGCGGGCCTTTGAAATGAACAGCCAGTCTATCCGCACCGCCGACGAAGCGCTGCAGACCATTGCCCAGCTTCGCCGGTGACGTCTTGAGCCAGGGAGGGTTCGAATGATGCGATGGATCGCCATTTTCATTTCGCTCGCTGTGTTCGCGGCGACCGCCGACGCTGACAGCGTGACGCTCAAACGGTCGGCTCGACTCGCCGAGGGATCGACGGTCACACTGGGGTTGGTCGCTGAGCTTTCAGGCGACCGCGCCGAGTCTCTGGGCGATGTCGTCGTGATCGCGGCGCCAAACGACTTGGCCGACCGCGCCTGGTTCGACGTCACGATCGACCAAGTGCGAAAAGCATTGGACCTCGAAAAAATCAACTGGGGGCGCGTCTCCCTGCGAGGAACCGCCTGCACCGTTCGGCGAGCTGGTTTCGTCAGCCCAACCATCGTCTCGGCGCCAAAGCGTCACGCTGAAAAGCGCGAACCAACCAACGTCGACGTCACCGGCGCCCCGACCGTGCGAACGCGGATCGTCCAGATGCTCGCCCGGCTCTACAACGTCGATCTTCCTGACCTTCGCGTTTTGTTTGAACCGGGAGACGAAGATTTTTTGAACATCCCCGAAGCCGGCCGGCGCATCGAAGTCCAGCCTGCAGCCACGCCTTCATCTTCGCGCTTCAGCGTCGTTGTCTGGCTCTACCAAGGCGACCAACTCACCGGCAACCGAACCATGCGCCTTGACCTGCGCGTTCACCAGTCGGTGCTCGTTCTGACCAACGATCTCAGACGCGGTCAACGAATCACGAACGATCTCCTTCGTCAAGAGACGATGTGGATCAAACCAATCGGGCCCACTCCAGTCACGTCGATGGACCAAGCCGTCGGCTCGGTCGCCCGACGCCGACTGAGCGCCGGATCCGTCCTCAGAACGGCGAATCTCGAATCCCCCGTCGTCATCAAGCGAGGCGAAATGGTGACGGTCCACTGCGTCAGTGGCGGGATTGTCGTCAAAGCCAAAGCCCGCGCCAAAGCCGACGCCCGCGACGGCGAGATGGTCGAACTGTCGATCGAAGGCTCGAAAAAATCATTCCTTGCGCGCGTCGTTGGGCCGGGTCGAGCCGTGCTCAACCTCGACGCCCATCGGGCGCTCAACACGACCGCCTCCGCCGCGCCGGTCGCCAGCGCGAGCCTTGGCTCTTCGAGCGCGCCATGACCTCTTTTCGGAAATACACCATGCGGACTCATCTCTTCATCTCGATCGGCGCCTTGACCCTGCTTTCGCCCGCGGCCTTGGGCCAAAGTCTGTTTCAACAGCCTTCGCCTGTGGCGCCCGCGTCCAGCCAGGTCGACGCCACCGAATCGCTCGTCGCGGTGAGCATGTACGCCATCGCGGCGCCCAAGCCTCGGACCTACGCCAAGAACGACCTCATCACGATCATCGTGCGTGAAAAGAGCACCACCAAGCTTCAGCAGCAGGTCAAAGAAGACAAGAAGTACGACAACACCATCACGATGATCAATCGCAAGGCTCTCTTGCAGTTTCTCCAGCTTCGCGTGCCGCCCGGCGGGCAAACTCTCAGCGATCTCGACCTCGCCTCCAACGACAACAAGTTCGACGGCAAGGGCAAATACGATCGGAACGACTCGATCGAATCCCGCCTCACGGCGCGCGTGCTCGAAGTCAAACCCAACGGCACGCTCCTGCTCGAAGCCAACACCACCACCCAGACCGATCAGGAAATCCAATCCACCACGCTCTCGGGGTTGTGCCGAACTTCTGACGTGACCGCCTCCAACACTGTTCTCTCCAGCCAAATTTACAACCTGAATCTGAACATTCAGCACTCGGGGCAGGTTCGCCGGGCGACCAAGAAAGGCCTGATCCCGCGCATCATCGAAACGATTTTCAACTTCTAACGCAGCGAGCGCCGGCTCGCGGAGGCGACCTTAATGCTTCGTCGATTGAATCTGTTTGTATTGCTTGGCGTCACACTTGCGATCGCGGCGCCGACTGCTCGCGCGACCAGCATTCAGGAGCTTGTCCGGCTCAAAGGGCAGGGCGAATCGGTCCTGCAAGGGTTGGGATTGGTCATCGGTCTGCCCGGCACGGGAGATTCGGGCAAGGACCTCATCGTCGCCCGGCCGCTGGCAAAGCTTCTGGAAAACGCGGGCAACCCGATCGGCGGCTTCGACGAGTTGGCCCAGTCCAAATCCATCGCGCTGGTTATGGTCACGGCAACGATCGACGCCTCGGGCGCTCGACCGGACGACAAGTTCGACGCCGTCGTCACCGCGCTGAACAATCCGCAAAGTCTCGCGGGAGGCGAACTCTTTATCGCCCCCTTGCGAGCGCCCTTGGCGCCCCACGCCGTCTACGCCATGGCTCAGGGACCCATCGTCATCGAAGGCGACACCACCACCCGAGGCCTCGTCCGCGGCGGCGCCCGCGTGACGCGCGACATCCTCATGCCCACCATCGCGCCTGACGGCTCGATCACACTCATCATCAAACCCGAAGTCGCCGCCTGGACCACCGCCCAGCTTTTGGCCGACACCATCAACCAACATCGTCTGGGCCTCGATCAACTGGGCGACCAGATCGCCTTCGCCCGCGACGACCGCACCGTCCGCGTGGTGATTCCATCGACGGACCTGTCCGATCCCGCTGGTTTCATCGCTGACATCATGAGCATTCGGTTTGATCCGTCGCTGCTCAATCTACCCGCCCGCGTGGTCATCAACGAGCGCGAAGGCATCATCGTCATGACCGGCAACGTCGAGATCAGCCCGACCGCGCTCACGCATGGCGATCTCATCATCACCAGTGTCACTCCGCCGCCGACGCCTCAGCCCGGCCAGCCGTTGGTTGAACAGGGTCGTTGGGCGACGATCAGCACGTCCCATCGCGCGACCGAGGCCGCCAAACTTCAGGACCTACTCAGTGCGTTCAAACAGCTCGACGTGTCGGTGGACGACCAGATCGCGATCTTGATGCAGCTTCACCGGACGGGGTCGCTGCACGCGGAGTTGATTGTCAACTGATGCTCGCCTCACCGATCCAATCTGCTCTCTTTGACGCTGGCGGCCTCTCGACGCCCCCGATGCCCGCGCTCCCTTCGGACCTCGGCTCGTCACGCCTCATCACCCGAAGCGTCGGCGGCGGCAAGCCAAGCGACCGCAGCTTCGGCATGACGCTCGGCTCGGCGCTTCGAAAAGCCGACTCCCCCCAAGACGCTCAGCGCGCGGCGGAAGAGTTTGTCTCGATTGCGTTTATTCAGCCCATTCTCAAGTCGCTGCGCGAATCCAACGACGCGGCGCCCCCGTTCGCGCCGACCGCTGCGGAAAAATCCTTCGGCCCGCTGCTCGACGCCGAACTGGCCCAGCGCATCGTCGCCCACGAGCGCTATGGCCTGGTTGATGCGGTGGCGCGCCAGTTGCTCCACAAAGGGCAGCCTGCAACCTCGACCACCGCTCCCATAGACACCCATGCCTGAGACGCTTTCCATTTCGAAGCCATTGCGCACGGAAGACGAACTCGCCGATCGCCTGCAGGTATTGATCGAAGAACTGTCCCACGCGTACGAAAAGCTCGATGCGCTCGCCGACAGGCGCCACGGCGCGATCTCGACGGCGGACATGCGCGCGCTCGCCGACTGCGCCCGACAAGAGAGTCAGGAAGTCGAGCGTCTGGCGGCGCTGGATCAGACGCGGGCGTCGATCGTGCGCGACGCGGCGCAGAAATCGCGTCTCGATCCGGCCAAAACCACACTGAGTCAGTTGGCTTGCGCGTTGGCGGATCCCTGGCGAGGCGCCCTTGTTGACGCCGCCGGGTCGCTTCGATCGCTAATCGAGCGGGTTCAACGGAAGAACGCCGCCACTCGTCTTGCGGCTGAAACACTCGCCAAACACATGCAAGGGTTGCTGCGCACCGCCGAGGGCATGCACAGCCATTCGGGCGCGTACAGCAGGTCCGGCGCCGTCCGCGTCGGCGCGCCCGTGGTCACCGCTCTGGACTGCGCCGTGTAAGGAACTCCCATGGGTCTGAGCTCTTCATTCCAGATTGGTCGATCGGCGCTGACGGCCAGTCAGCTCGCGATCCAGGTCGCAGGCGACAACCTCGCCAACGCCTCGACGCCCGGCTTTTCCCGCCGCGTCGCCACGCTCGCCCCAGCGCCAGGCGCCGGAGGCATCGCCGGCGTTTCGGTCGGCAACGGCGTCAACTTGATCGACATCACACGCCGAATCGATCAATCGCTTTTGACCCGGCTTCGCGCCAGCGTCTCGGACGAACAATCCGCCCAGGTCTCCAGCGACGTCTTCGCCCAGGTCGAATCCATCACCAACGATTTGTCGGGCTTCGGCCTCAGCTCCCAGCTCGACGAGTTCTACAACGCATTCTCCGAACTGGCGAACAACCCACAAAGCGATTCGACCAAATCGCAAATCGTCGAGCAAGGCGTCTCGCTCACCTCCTTTATAAGAAACCTCCGCAACAACCTGGTCGATCTCCGCCAGCAGGTCGACCAACAGCTCAGCGGCTCGGTCGACCAGGCCAGCCAACTCTTCGATCAGATCGCCTCGCTCAACATCTCCATTTCCACGTCTGAAATCAGCACCAATGAGAACGTCGCGCTGCGCGACCAGCGCGACGGCAAGCTCGAAGAGCTCGCCAAGCTCGTCGACATCACCACCATCAACCAAGCCAACGGCACGGTGGACGTCCGCATCGGCTCCACGCCGGTCGTTCAGGCGGGGATCTCGCGAGGACTCAAACTCAACCTCGTCACCGAAAACGGCGCCCTC
>Ga0114931_10011622_pt1 | contig 10383 bp, 4 predicted proteins | sample 2SBtaG_FD_89579 | JGI IMG/M metagenome (GOLD analysis project Ga0114931, IMG submission 89579) | Deep subsurface microbial communities from Kolumbo volcano to uncover new lineages of life (NeLLi) - 2SBTROV14_V59a metaG | ecosystem: Environmental > Aquatic > Marine > Volcanic | place: Kolumbo... | reverse complement strand
TGCGAACCCGCAATTCCAATCCCAGTCCGCGGATCGTGCTGTCGGTGGGGGAGGGGAAGTAGTCGAACTCAGCATTATCAAAATCATCCATCACGTAAAAAATTTCTTCGTCCGGAGTGGTTGAATCGTCACCCAGAAAAGCCGGCCAAACGAAACGTCCCAGGGTTTCGTTGAAAAAATTTTGCGGCCAACTGTCGGGTTTGCCGTCGCCGTCCCGGTCCAGATCGGAAAAATGTGCCACTTCGCTGGAGTTGGGATCGGAAAATCCAATCCGGGGCTCCCAGCCCCACTTGTTGGTGGTGCCGGGTTCAAAATCGCCATCGACCAGCCTTATAAAGCCATCGTCAACAATTTGGACCGTGCCACCGTTATCGTCCACGACTTCGGCGCCCACCAATGGCCCAAACTCAAAGGCATAGCCCAAACCGGACGGCCCGGATGGCCAGACCAGATCCGCATTCGAGTTGTCCGCACTGGGAGTCGAAATGGATCCCTGGTTGGTGACCAGGACCCGAATCTGATTTCCCGTTATGATCGATTGCTTCAAGTCCTCGTGCCTCGGGTCCTCCTGCAGGGAGTTGCTCAGGGCCTTGAACTGGCGGACCATCACTTCGTTGCGTTCGGCGGCCGACAACGTCTTGAAGTTGTCCACTTTCTGGTTTTTCTGTTCTTGAAGATAGGCGTGTGCCGGCATGGCCAGCTCCATCACCAGCCATACGATTGAAAAGCTTAGGAAGGTTCGTTGGGTCATTCGTATTTATCCAAATTAGAGATAGAATTTGTTAAGTCTTCAGCAGTGTCCGGTTAGGTTTTTGCATCTATTATTTACTGCCTCAGAGGTGTCATTCCCGCATGTTTTTAGCGGGAATCCAGGATTTTGGGATGCCCGATAAAGCTTGTCCCCGCATGTGATAAGCGGAGAGCGTTCGGGCATGGCAAAAGCGGCACGTTCAAATATCTAACCGGACATTACCGTTAAATCTTGTCAATTGTCCAATGAAACGATTTTTCCTTCAAAGTGAGAGCAATGCCTTCATTCCGGGAAAAAGCATCGCATTTTAGAAATCGTAGGTCACGCCCCAGCGAATCTCCCTGGGTGGTCCCAGAAAGTCTTCACGTTGATAAAAATCATCCAGAAATTGCACGGGGAAAAAGTTGCTGGGGTCGTTGTTGATTGTATTCCTTAAATTATTGAACAAAGTTGGCCGGGTCGTTTCATCGAGTGACATGAGCGAACGGCCGGTGTCGTTATGAATTCTAAGTTCATTTTTGGTGTCCAGTACATTCTGCATTTGCATGAAGACGGAAAATCTGGCGCCGGGCACACGAAAGAACTTTTCGAGCTTGATGTCGAGTGTCGTGAAAAACGGCCGCCGGCCACTGTTCACGTCAAACTGAACGGCCTGAACCGAGGAAGGAACCGATGGCGTGTACGGCGTGCCCGATTGTAGCGTACCAATCGCGCTGATGGCCCAGTTGCGGGACTTGCTTAAAGTAAGCGTGCCGTTCAACGTGTGGGCACGGTCAAAGTCAAGTGGCACGAATTCTTGTTCGGATTCCCGGCCGGTGCGAGTGTCGACGGCCAGCCGGGTCGGATCATTGAACGCACCTTCCCCAATCTGGTAGGTGTAATCGACGGTGCCAGAGAGAAGGCCGCCCTGCGCTCTTCTTGCCAGCAGGGAAACGGTAAAACCACGCACATTGGCGTTGCTGATATTCGTGACGACATTGAACTCTTTGTTCAGTGCGACATCCCCCGCCAACACGCGGCGAGTCTGAATCAGATTGTTGACGGTCTTGTAAAATACGGTGATATCTGCTTTGAAGTCGTCGGTAAATTGCTGTTGCAACCCCAATTCATATTGAATGCTACGCTCCGGTTCCAGATTCGGATTGCCAAAAGTCGGGATGCCTCTGAAGTCGAGGTCCTCAAATCGAGGATTTTGATAGATGCTCCTGAAGGTCGGGTTTTGGTAGAAAAAACCGTAAGAGAAGCGGATAATACCCCGGTCCGTTATCGGAAAGCTCAAGCTGATGCGCGGGCTCAAGCGCAGTTTGGCGGATGAGTCTTTGAGAAACCGTGGCTGCTCAACGCCGGCGTCTACCGTCCCGGCTAAATCAGGGTTGTAAGGCGCTTTGGTGTCGAGATATTCACCGCGCAAACCGACGTTGAGAATGAACTGGCGCGAGAGTTCCATCTTGTCCAGCACGTAAAAGGAGGTTTGCACCGGCTCTCGCTTGTAGGCCTGATAGGCGGTGAACTCCGAATTCAATTGCGGGAACGGGACAAAGAAGCGACCGTTCTGAAAATCAAATAATAAGGTAAATTGCTCGAGTTCGAGACGATGATGTTTGAATTCTCCGCCAAACTTGATTTCGTGGTGCGGTAGAATTTGACTGACGACATCGAGTTTCGCCGACAAGGTCCGAGACTTCTGCTCTGACCTGAACAGGTCCATGCCACCGGCAACATATTGGCCGGTGGGAGGGAGGATGTGCTGCGATATGTCGTTGTCGCGGTTGGGAAAATATCTCGAACCAACCACCGTCTCGGCCAGCCCGTCGCCGTCCTGGTCTTCGCGCGTAATGTCCTGAAACACGCCTTGAGTTCTTTTGGTATTGTTAATGCCAAACTTGAGCGTATAAAACGTCTTAGCGCTCAGGGTGTGCGTCAGCCCAAAAGTATGGCTGGCATTATTAGAGAAAATCTTGGCCTGACCATCCGGCGTGAAACGGAACCGTCGAAAGCGGGTGCGCGGCCGGCTCTCACCGTCGTCGAGAATAAGGTCGTAAGTAAATTTCAGCGTGTTGCTGGGTTTATAAGTCAACTTTCCCGTGACATTCAGATCGTCCCGGGTTACCATCGGCACTTTTGCGCGGTCGCCATCGGCGCCAGGTGTGCCTCGTTCTCCGGCGATGAGCTGTTCGACCGTTGCCGGCAGGCCGAACGGGTCGATAGCAATGGCATCATTATTAAAGACGGGCCAATCGTTGGGTTCGTAAACCCGGATGCCATAGAGGAAACCGTTATCCTTTTGGCGCACGCCTGAGGAGAAGAAAGTCAGCTTCTTGCCAAAGAGCGGCACGGGTCCGCCGAAGGTCCACTCGAGCCGTTCATTGTTAAAGACATCGCGGTCATCAGCATTAAAAAAGACGTTATCTTTGTTGGTAAAATGATCACCACTCCAGACCTTGAGACTCCCGTGGTAGGTCGGCCCGCCATCCTTGGTAACAAAGTTGACAACACCACTCAAAGCGTCACCGTATTCGGCGCTAAAGGTGCCGGCGGAAACCGAAACCTCTTCCACGGCATTGGTCGCCAATCCGACACCTTGATTATTGCTGAAGGGGTTGTTGATGGAAATACCGTTGACATGATAAGCGATCTCATTTGAGCGGCCGCCGCGGATATGCAGGGCGCCATCGTTGTCTTTTACGATGCCCGCCTGCAATGCGATGACCTGGCTAATCTGATCGACCGGCAAAGCTTCTATTTTCTCTGATGTAAATGCGACGAGCGTGTTGGTCAGATCTTGCCTGACCAACGGATTTTTTTCACCAAAGACTTCCACTGCCGCCATCTCAACGGCGCTGGGACTCAGCACCTGGTCGACACGCGTCGTAAAATCGACATTGACGCGCACCTCTTTCACCCGCACTTTCTGATAGCCAATAAAACTGACGGTTATCGTGTAAAGACCTGGAGGCACATTCAGAATGGTGTAATCGCCGTTGACATCCGCTGCTGCTCCCAGGGTCGTACCATCTATCTGGACGTTGGCCCCGGGCAATCCTTCTTTAGATTGACTGTCGGTGATGTGACCAGCGATTTTGCCCGTCGTGCCGCTGAAAAGAATTGAAGCATGAAGGCTGACCAAAATCAGAGGCAGAAGAAGCGACTTCAACATAATTCGTCCTCAAGTAGCTGAAAATAACAAATGACAAATTTTTGAATTGTGTAATAAAGAAATGATATGCCGCGAAATATAAAAGAAGATTAACTATTTGTCAAGCTAAATTGTAACGAGGGTGCCTAACCATGGCGATTTGCTAGGAATGTATCAATAATCGGTCAGAAAATACTGGAATAGTGCATGGAAATATGCTACTTACGTTACAGTTTTAGATCGTGGAAAATCTCTTGACATTGTTAAGGGATTTTCTTAAATAACCAGCGTTCGACCTATCACGTTTTGATATAACCCAGCGCAGCGAAGCTGCAACCAATTAAACTTAGCCACGGATTAACACTGATTCGACACGGACAAAGGCATTGTTGCCGAAAGTCAGATACGAAATCATTGCTGTGATCACTTTGTTTTAACCATTTCATTTTTTAAAGTTTATTAGCAACCGGAAGTCATTAAAACATGTAATAACATACTGCAGTGTTGCAACCATTCGTTTCGGGCGGCCTTGAGCATGCAAACCGCTTTAGGAATCGTGAGCATCCAAGCAGTTTCACATCCGTTTTTCTAAGTTAAATTCAGTTAAGGAGGGTAAAATGAAAAATCTTGTTGTTACTGCTTTTATTGTCTCGGCGTTTTCTGTTTTGATGCTGCCATCATATTCTTTCTCGCAGCTTGTGGATGGCGAAAATGAGTATCGGCTGGCTGAAGTGAACCCCAGAAACACAGGCTCTGACACCCTCGACTCAGACGCCGGGCGCGGTGTCTGGGTTGCAGCAAATCCCGATTTGGACAATGATGGTCTTCCAGAAGTCATCGTCACTGAATACAGTGGCGGCGGTCAAGTTTTCGTTTTTGAAATGATTGGCAACGACCAACTGGAGTTTGTCTGGGCTTCTAAAAAGCTTGAAGAAAATGGCAAAGGCGGCGGCTCAACTCCGAGATCCGTGACCACGGGAGATTTTGACAATAATGGCCGTCAGGAAATTGTCTTTCAGGTCGGTTTTAACCCGAATGACAGTACCGATGCGGCCAATCGCGGCATTTATTTTTATGAATGGACAGGTACGGATAATGATTATGGCACGGAACCTATCCTGAAATTGCCCTTTGAGGATATCGATGCCGCTTTCGCTGGCGTATCCGTCGGAAGAACGGAATCCGGTATGAAGATTCGTGATATTGATGGTGACGGGAAAAATGAGTTCCTTTTCCCGCCGCGTGCGTTCAATTTTGCCGTCGCTAAACTGTACATCATGCAGGTGCAGTCAGGGACATTCGCCACTGGCGATGCCGTGATCACCAATGAATTTGTTTATGAGGACATGGTTAATGTACCCTCGATTTCACCAGACGGATACGTGCCGGTCGGCACCGATATTGGTGACGTCGACAACGACGGAATGGATGAAATAATCGTGGCGGGTTGGCAGAATATTGGGTCAGGGGCTGGCATTGGATTTATTCAGATCGATGGCCCGGATGCATATACGCCAGCCGGTGTGGTGGTACGACTGGCTGATTTTAGCGCTTTTGTCGTGAAGTCAAACCCGCTTTTCGCGACCGTCAACGGCGAACCCGTTATCTACCTTCATGGCACCAACGCCGGTGTTTCCGAGAGCCAGATGTGGATCATGAGCGGCATCGTCTCCGAGTCTTTTGTCAGCGAATCGAACATTACGAAACTGTTCCCGAAGCTAGGTTTCTGGAGCGCCTGGGACTACGGCGATCAGGATCATGCGACCGAAAGCGCTGGCGACGGCATTGATCTTTACCTCTATGGCGGCAGCGGCCGGTTATTGGACATAGAATATGATGGCGTCGGAGCAGTTACCGACACGAACAGTTACAGCGTTACACAGGTCTTTGACCTGGCCGATGTTTACGATAATGTTGGCGGGCTGTTCGACGATGTCTCGACCTTCCCGGGTATGGATTTGGACAACGACGGCTTGCGGGATGTGATTACCAGCTACAAAGGCAGCAGCATCGATTCGTTGAACGGACAGCCGTTCACCAAAAACAATTTCGGTATCTTTTTCTTCGAATGGGGCGACTCGACCAATGCCCTCGACCTGGTCACCTCGGTGCCTTCCAAGAAACGGTTGAGCATTATCACGCCGGATGATTATCAGTTGAATCAGAATTATCCCAATCCTTTCAACCCGACGACCAACATCACCTTTGCCGTGCCGATTCAAAAGACCGTGAGCATCAAGATTTACAACTCACTGGGCCAGGAGGTACGCACCCTGGTGGACAATCAGATATTCGCGCAGGGTCAGCATACGGTTCAGTGGGATGCACAAGATAACCACGGCAGCACCGTTGCATCGGGCGTTTATCTGTACAAGCTGATATTCGGAAATTTTTCCAAGTCGAGGAAAATGACGCTGCTTCGGTGAGCCCGGTCGTTTACGACGGGTTATTTCTTTCCAGTTGCAAGAGTTCAGTTGTAATACTATTAAAGAATGAAAGGGACAAGAGATGGTGAGAACATTACAAATCATGGGCATTCTTCTGCTTGTTTCCGCGCACGCTCTTTTTGCGCAAACCAACGAATGGGCGACGGATTACGTCACCCTGGATGACCCGGTCAATGGCACGCTGAATCGTACGACCAGCGTCGCTGTTGTCGACTCCAATCATTTTGTCGCGCTGATCACGCGGAACTCCGCTGCCGGGGGCGACCTGATCAATTATCTGGCGGGTTACGTCAATGCCGATTCCGTCAATGGCCGCCTCAGCATGCCACCTGTCCTCGGTTCCGGTGTTGGGTCGTGGGCTTTCATTTTGGACCGTGTAGACTTCGCGGATGCCTTTCAAATCGCAAGCGGTCCGGACAACCTGGTCTATCTTGCTAATAATGATGCGAATCACAATGTGCTGGTCTTCGAATTGACCACGACTGAAGTTGCCAGCAGCCAGTTCCGCATGGAGACCGGTAGCGACATGATCTGGGGAATTGAGGTCGATGACAACGGTTACGTCTACGTTTGCGATTTAAACGGAGATGATTCGAAAACCGATGAGGTGCGCATCTACCCGCCGGTGACGGATGGCACCGCCGCCTGGGGCACGTCACACGACAGTTCGCCTGTCACGACGATCGACCTGCCTCCGGGCGAGTACCGCGGCATCACCACCTCCGGCGATGGCACGCAAGTTTTCATCAGTCAGTCGTCGGAACGCACCATTTTGAAATACACGGGTACCCCTGAATCTGGGTACGCGGCCGATGCATCGTTCGGCCTGACGCTGGACCCGGCGGATATGCTCGAAACGCCCAGTGGCACAATCGTGCCGACGGTTCTTGGGCTTGGTTTTCTGAACGATCCACCAGCTCTGTTTGCTGCCGTCGACACCCTCTTTTTTGGCGGCGAAGACGGCGGATACGCGTACGGTCGTGTCTACGTCATCGATCCGGCAACCGGAACCAACAACGACACCATCGACGTGGCGCAGTGGAATTTCGACCAGAATGGCAGTTTCACCGACGCCAGCAGTAAGGGCCGTTCCGGTGGTTTTACTTCGGTGATGGATGTCGATGTCGAAGCTGGGGAACGCGCTGTCTATTCACAAACCTGGTTTGGGTGGGCAGTGGAAAAATGGCTCTTCGACGGGGATCTGGGGACGGTGGTCAGTGTTGAACCCATCCCCGATGTTGTGCCAACGTCCTTTACGCTGGGTCAGAACTACCCGAATCCATTCAATCCCAGCACGACCATCGAATTTGAAATTCAACAGGCGGGATTCGTCACCTTGTCCGTTTACAACATGCTGGGTCAGAAGGTAACTACCCTGGTGAACGAACGCCTCTCCCCGGGTGCTTACAAGACCACTTTTGAGGCATCCCAGTTTCCGAGTGGAATTTTCTTCTACAGTTTGGATACAGCGTCTTTCAGGGAAACTAAGAAGATGGTCTTTCTCAAGTAGGATACGGCACGGGCCAGCGTTCCGAGGAGGAAACCGCTGGCCCACTGCTTATTACATCACAGGGGCTGGTCACAATAACTTCGAAGGAACGGTACCGAGGAGATAGGAGATTTTGCCAGCTCCGTGGTTTGACAAAGTTTTGTGGTCAGCCTCTTTCAGTTCGAAGAGTCTTTTTTCCTAAATAGTGTCGATCCGGAAACGTTTATAAATGTCATCCCCGAATGTTTTTATCGGGGATCCACGCTTGGAATAACTGGATTCCCGATAAAAGACCTCGGGAATGACAGCTTAAGGTAGAGTTTCCGGAGAGACACTATTTAGTGATTGGCTAAAACTAGCTAGTGCGAGGCGTCCCCGCCGAGCATTTTCTTTCAGTGCGTTGAGGCTAAGAGTGTCTCGGCGAGACCCGTCAGGAGCCGGGCTATTGACGGGCCGGTCGGGTTAGTTTTTTGAGTTTTCGCTCAAACACTAAGTGTAAATAATGCCTGACCGAATACGGCGCTCTCCGTCATTCCGGCATGGTGTTGCTCCGGCATCTTCCGCAATAGCCTTCTGGAGTTGGCTCAAAGTTCTGAAAGATCGCCGTTTACCGAAGTTAAGCATTGTGGTTCATCTATTGGATTACATCTTCAAATTCTAAACTCATTTTATCTGTGTTCATCAGTGTCAATTTGTTTTTCTAACCCACTCAAGACACCAGTGAGCCACAAAATTCATTACAAACCCTAGGAGGGAAGCATGAGGAATTTTTACGCGTTACTTGCCATGGTCTTTATCTTGCCGGGTATTTGTCTGCTCCCGGTTGATGCGTTCGCCAATGTCTACGCATCACAGATCAAACTGACGAATCCCGATGGCTCTCCGTTCGATGGTAACTTTTCGGATGGCACGGGTCTTCAAATTACCTTCACTCTGAACGATACGGCGAACGCGGTTGATGTTTCGGTGATCGACATTGCAACCGGCCTCAACGTGGCTGATATTGCCGCCGGGCCTCAGGGTGCCGGACCCCATTCGGCCCTCTGGGATGGCAGTGGCGGCGTTGCCGGCAAAATGTACGTCATTAAAATAACGGCCAGCCAGCCAAACCGGTCGACGACCGATTGGACCGTCTTCTTCGATTCCGGCGATATCAATATCTTCACGCGCGGCGTGGATGTTGTGCGCGACGAGACCAGTCCACTGTTCGGTTTGTTTTATGCGCCCAACACGGGTGGAGGTGCGCCGCAAGAAGGCAAAGGAATCGCGATCTACAATCCGGACGGTTCTCCACACGACCCTTTCTTTGTCGCGAAGGATATCGGCAACGGCGGCCCGGTTGATTGGGGTGGTGGTTCCGATGCCATGTTCGCGGGTGTGTTTGATGACCAGGAACGTTTCTATGTCTCTGCCCTCAATTTTGGTGAGGTCAGACGAATCAACACCGACAATAGCGTAACCACTGTTGTCAGCGGCTTGACCAATCCCAAGGGTCTTGCCATTTCCGGCACCGGGGCCGACCTTGTCCTGTATATTTGTGACGACAGCAAAGTGGTCCGGGCCGCGATCGGCGATGCGGATGTTTTTGCCGGAAGTTTAGAAACGGTTGGCCAATTTACCTCGGGCTTTCCCAGAAATATCGCCGTGGATGATGACGGCGCTATCTATGTCAGTTTTAGAAATTTTAATCAATTGGACAGTGATCCGGTCAGCCTCAACAAATACGATTTGAGCGGAACGTTGCCAGTGGGCGATGCTGATGGGGTCTGGTTTCTCGATGCCACTCAGACCCTGCGGGTCGCGGACCTCGCAATCGACCATGGCAGTGATCCGTCGAGTGCGGCCGATGATATTTTGTACTACTCCACCCGTGCCGGCAGCGAGTCGTTTGACGACGGCGTCTGGCGGGTTGATGACATCAACTTCCCATTTCCCACGGTGATGAATCTGATAAACGAAATGGATTTGTACGGCAACGACATGACCGCCAATATCAACGATCGTGCCGCCATCGCTTTGGATGCCGCCGGCAATATCGTCCTGATGGAAAATTCGAACGAACATGTTTTTTTGCTTTCACCTCCGGGTGAAGGAATGAGCAACAGTTTCACGACCACCAGCAGCGATACGGCTACGGTCGACATTGCGACCAGTGTGCGCCGGATAGGGGAGACCTTGCCGACGGCCTATCGTCTGGCGCCCAATTACCCCAATCCGTTCAACCCTTCGACCACGATTAACTACGCGGTTGCGTCCGCTGGTCAGACGACCTTGAAAATCTACAACATGATGGGGCAGGAAGTGGTGACGCTGGTGTCGGAGCAACAGCCGGCGGGTGAGTACAGTGTTGTCTGGGATGGCCGCGACGCAGCGGGGATTGCCGCGTCAAGTGGGGTTTATCTGCTGCGGTTGCAGTCTGGTGAGTTTTCGCGGTCGCGGCGTATTACGCTGGTGAAATAGTCTTCGTAATCAAAACTCTAAGAGGTTGTCCCCGGGATTCCTGACCAGGGACAACCTCTCTTCATTTCAAAAACAGCATTTTCCGCTGTAACCTTTTCTC
>Ga0114931_10011621_pt1 | contig 10383 bp, 9 predicted proteins | sample 2SBtaG_FD_89579 | JGI IMG/M metagenome (GOLD analysis project Ga0114931, IMG submission 89579) | Deep subsurface microbial communities from Kolumbo volcano to uncover new lineages of life (NeLLi) - 2SBTROV14_V59a metaG | ecosystem: Environmental > Aquatic > Marine > Volcanic | place: Kolumbo... | reverse complement strand
TTAGCTTCACCCATCCGTTAAGCGGGTATTTTTTTGGCCGCTGTGGAATCAAGAGCTTGTGCTCTGTGCCGTAGTGGAGTCACAGATTCAGGTTAAATTCTCTTCAAGAGAATTATTGATTCACCGCGGTTGTACTTCGCAACGATATTTGAGGATTAGCGATTAATTAACCAGTATCCAAGTCAGTCCGGGGGAATGCGCTAATAGGGATTGCAGCGGGAATGGAAGTGATTTGGCATCAAAGCCGACGAGCAATATGATGGGGTTACTATTCACGAGAGCATCCTAACTTTTTAAAACTAAGAATGCGCTGTAACATGTGCGGCAGGGTTCTAGCGATTTAAATAGGCGTGTTGCCCGAGAGGGAGCTCTCGATTGACTCCCTGCTATTTAGATATTATTGGTTTTGAGAAATATACCTTTAAGCGGTTGTATTTTGAGTGTCAAAACGACCCCGATTACAAACATAAGGCATGAGACAAGAACGCTTTCAGTGATTACACCGCCGGCTATGGCGATAACAACTTCCAGAAGCATTAACATGACCAAGTGAAACTCGGTGTATGTGGTAACTAACTGCGCTTCGAACCGAAAGGGATTTTTTGTCACGTCAAGTTTTCTGTATCCACCGTTTTCTATATCAGTATTGGCTGTGTTCAATATACCGATATCATTTTGTATTAATATGTATTTGTATTGATGCGTCTTATCCAGGATGCGTTGGATGGTGTCAAAACTGAGATGTTCCAAAACATCTTTTATGATGATTAAATCGGTGCCGGGGAGCTCATCATTCGCTGCGTCCATAATGTGAAATTTGATATGGCCCGCTTCAAATTTTTTTTTGGTTTCGGTAAGCGCGTGATCTGATACATCTACTCCGATATATTTTCTGTTGGTCCAATCAATTTTGCGGCCGATTTGCCAATCGCCGCAGCCAACATCCAAAACACTTGTTATATCCGGGTGAGCGTCCAAGAAGTTTTGTAAGAAGCGGATGTATTTTTGATTGTTGATAGCGATCGAGCCGGTTCCAGAGCCGAATATCCAACGATTAGAAGAATAAATTTTGTTAAACGTAGTATTTAGATTCATTGAGGTATGCGGCCTTGTTTAGCTGATCATGCGGTATCGTCTAGGTCGGGCGACACCGGGAGTTATTCGGGGATGATACCAGAAACTTTGTGCGGATACGGGCCGCTGAGACTGCGTCTGCTTGTGGGATTGCAGGGTTAAGCCTTGAGTGGGTTATGAAGCGAACCAAATTGATCTGTGCTGAAATTTCTATAGACTATAGAGTTTTTTAAAGAATAAATTTTAGTCATTTAAGTTTATGTATGGATCCTTGCCGGTAATGCCAAATTCGCATCGGGAATCGCTGCGCGACTACATCGTTGCCGCGGTTACCTTCATTGGTGTGGTTATCTGTTTTTATTACGATTCAAATTCGGATATTGAATTGCAGAATGCCTTAGGTGTGTACGGCTGGATTACTTTGTTGTGTTTGTTGTACGGACAGGATAAGAAGGTTAAAGCACAGGTGTTTATTGCGATTGCGTTTGCCACATTCGGAGAATACTTTGCATCCGTCATTATGCGTGGCTACATTTACCGTTTTGAGAATGTGCCGGCTTACGTTCCGCCTGGGCATGGCATGGTGTATTTAACGGCGGTGATTTTGGCGCGTTCGTATTTGTTTGTGCGATTCACTAATACAATAATTTGGGTCGTCTTGGGTATAGGTAGCGTGTGGGCGATTTGGGGGGAATTGTTTGCGAGTCGTAGCGACGGCTTGGGTGGGGTTTTGTTTGTAGTATTTGTCGTCTGTGTATTTTATGGGCGATCTCCGCGTGTTTATTTGGGCGCATTCTTTATCACTTCTTGGCTTGAACTGGTTGGAACCTATCTAGGTACTTGGGAATGGGCGATTATTGATCCCGTATCGGGTCTAACACAGGGGAATCCACCGAGCGGAGTGGCTGCATGGTACTGTCTGGTCGACGCGGTCGCATTGGCGGGTGCCCCTATAATCTTAGGTCGGTTCGACAGATCTGAAGCTGAACAGCAAGCCTAACCAGCAGCGGTTTATGGGTTGATACCGGGCCGTTACGTATATACCGGGCAAAACAATATAATTAATTAGCTGTCGTTGTAACTGAACTGACTAATATCCCAATTATCCGCGCTGTATTCGTCGCCGCCTTCGTAATGAATTGTGCACGCGAATAATTTGCTCGCTTGATCTTCGGCTGTTTCCGAAAGAGTCACATAAGATTTTATAACGTATGTATAGTTGCCAAGCGCCCAAGCGGTATATTCGTTTGTGTCGAAACGGGCTGACGGAGCCAGATCAAAATTTTCTTGCAGGTACTGCGCGCAATGTGCTACTGCGGCTTGAGTTTTTTCATTTCTGACCGTTTTAAACTTTTCTGCCGGATCATCTGATTGTTCTAAAAAGAAATCAGACTTAGCGACGTCTTGGACAAAAGGTGTGATACCTTTTATTAATAGGACGTAAGCCGCGATAAGGAATACGAGAAATGTAATAATGGATACCGCTTTGTGACTCATGGTTGTCTCCTGAATAATTCGTTTTGATGTTTATTTTTTGCCCCAAATCCATAAATGTTGCAGAGTAATTTGGCAATGATTCAAATTTAATCCACGTTGCGGGTCCATACCGCCGTGTCCGAATTCGGTTGAGATTAATTGAGAGATGTAGGTTGTGTGTGGTTAATGTGGCGGCATTCGACTAGAATTGCCACCTTAATTAGGTTTCGTTTGACTGGGGATTATACCATGAATAAATTTATGATGGCGCTAGTGGGTTTTGTTACCGTGATGGGGGTGGGAGCGATTATTGTGGCGACCTCTGAGAAGAGTGACGAAGAAGTTGCATCGGATGTTATGTTGCGTGCTGGAATACAGCTCACGAAGCATGCAATCGGACGATGCAAATCGAAAATTCGTCAAGAAATTGGGAGGTCATTATATTCTCCCGACACCACTCAAGGCGACGGTGCGACATTTGTTACTTTGACGTGGAATGGCGATCAGGAAGACTTTAAAATTGCGACCTGCAAGTATATGCGAGGCAAAGGAGTAACCTCGTTGAAGATAGACGATAAAACAGTATTCAGCAGAAAATAACAAATTGCGGAACTTATTGATAAAAATTCTTGACACTATTAAGGGAGGTGATAGACTTCAAAGACCCTAAGGGATCATAGGTGTTTCACGTGATAAAAGTAGACGTGAAACAGCGTTAGGGACTTGGCCCAAGGGTTGGTCTTGGGCAAAGCAAAACTTAATAATTATTGGAGGTATTAATATGGCTGCAACATCAGCAAGTGTTACATCTGCAAGTGCAGAGGCTCCGTTGCTTGATAAACGGAATCTTTATGTATTTGCGCTTGGTATGTACTGTTTGTACTACATTATTGTTCGTTGGTACGAAGGTGTATACGGTTGGTCGGCTGGACTCGACGCATTCGCGCCTGAGTTTGAAACCTATTGGATGGCAATTTTAAAAATTGAAATCCCATTGGAATTCATCAGCGCTACCTGGATCGCCGCATACCTTTGGAAAACACGTACTCGTGATTATTCTGCGGTAAGCAACCGTGAGATTCTGCGTCGTCATTTCCACCATTTCGTATGGTTGGTGGCTTATGGTAACGCTGTTTACTGGGGTGCTAGCTATTTCACCGAGCAGGATGGTACTTGGCATCAGACAATCGTTCGCGATACTGATTTTACACCAAGTCATATCATCGAGTTCTATATGACCTATCCGATCTATATCGTTACCGGCATCGGTTGCTTTATGTACGCTTACACAAGGCTTCCATACTTTGCTAAGGCTGTTTCTCTGCCTTACTTGTTGGTTGTCGTAGGCCCATTCATGATTTTCCCGAATGTTGGTCTTAACGAGTGGGGTCACACATTCTGGTGGATGGAAGAGCTCTTCGTAGCACCGCTCCATTACGGATTTGTCTTTTTTGGTTGGTTTGCATTGGGTATTCTGGGTCTGTTCTTACAGATTTTTGATGACCTGAGCAATGTCATCGGAAAGGACGTCTGCCCTGACGTATAAATCGGGTTAGAGTATTCAGTACCTCTAGGGCTTTTTTTTGTCCCGGTGTAGTCTCGCCTTAATCCTTGTGGGCTTGATTACACCGGGAGGCCTTTAGAAGCTGATACTCAATATTGAAAATAATATTAATTAGGAGGTAAGTGATGAGCACAGTTCAGTCTGCCGTAAAGTCACACGCTGAAGCGGTAAAGGTCTCTCGGACCATTGACTATCTCGGTTTGTTTATTCTGTTTTTTGTAATCTGCGGTGGATATCACGTTCACGCCATGTTAACCATGGGTGACTGGGATTTCTGGGCCGATTGGAAAGACAGGCGTCTTTGGGTTACCGTAACCCCCATCATGTTGGTCACATTTCCAGCAGCTGTTCAAGCTGTAATTTGGGAGCACTTCAAGCTACCATTTGGTGCAACATTGAGTGTACTGGCGTTGCTATTTGGTGAATGGGTCAACCGTTATTTTAACTTCTGGGGTTGGACATATTTCCCAATCAACTTCGTATTCCCGGCTATTTTGACGCCTGGTGCCATTATGTTGGATGGTGTCCTACTGTTAACCGGTAGTTATCTTGCAACGGCGATATTCGGAGCTACTTTGTTCGGTCTGCTGTTTTATCCGGGTAACTGGGTAATTATCGCGGGACTGCATATGCCTGTCGAATACCACGGCATGTTGATGTCAATCGCCGATATTCAAGGTTACCATTACGTTAGAACGGGTACCCCTGAGTATATTCGTATGATTGAAAAAGGTACATTGAGAACATTCGGTAAGGACGTTGCGCCTGTATCGGCTTTCTTCTCTGCTTTCGTATGTATCCTGATTTACTTTATCTGGCATTTCTTTGGAAGATGGTTCGGTACGACCAAATTCCTGCAACAGACTTAAGAATTGTTGAAATCAAAGTAATTAGAAGCATACAGACAGAGTAATAGACGGAATAGTCCAATATTTATCGGTCTATTTGAAGATAGAATTTGGCTTGACGTAACTTATTAAGTTCTCTATCAAGAGGAGGATATATGAAAACAATAAAAGACAGGGTAGCGAAATGGTCCTTTGTTGGACTGCTACTGGCCTTAGCTACGACTAGTTTCTACGCGCCATCTGCGATGGCTCACGGAGAAAAGTCGCAGGCAGCGTTCATGAGAATGCGTACGATCATTTGGTATGACCTAAACTGGTCGAATGATACTGTCGCCGTGAACGATACAGTCGACATCAGTGGTAAATTCCATGTGTTTCCTGGCTGGCCGGAAACTGTAGCACTACCGGAAATAGCGTTTCTGAATATCGGTATTCCGGGTCCTGTGTTTATTCGTAGCGAATCTTATATTGGCGGTCAAATTGTACCGCGTTCTGTAAGATTGGAGCTGGGTAAAGACTACGAGTTTAAGGTGGTATTGACAGCTCGTAGACCTGGTGATTGGCACGTTCATACGATGATGAATGTTTCAGGCGGTGGCCCGGTTATTGGTCCTGGTAAATGGATCACCATCACCGGTTCAATGGCTAACTTTAAAAATGAAGTGACCACATTGACGGGTAAAACGGTTGATTTAGAATACTTCAATGAAAGCACTATTTGGTCATGGCACTTCCTATGGTATGCAATAGGCTTGGCTTGGATTGCTTACTTCTGCAAAGGGCCTGTTTTCTTGCCGCGTTTCATTATGTGCAAGGCCGGTCGTGGAAAAGAGCTAATAACTGCTGCTGATAAAAAAGTATGCATGGCGTTCATGGTTGGAACAGCAGTACTTGTCATGTTTAGTTATGGTTCAGCTAATAGCTCATTTCCAATCACAGTTCCATTGCAGGGTGGCGTACTTAGAGAAATCCCATCATTGCCAGATCAACGCGGTGACGTCCACGTTACCGTAGATGATGCAACTTATCGCGTTCCTGGCCGTGCCATGAAGATGACTCTAACAGTCCATAATGGATCTAGCACACCGGTGCAGATTGGTGAATTCCAGGCTGGCGCTATCCGTTTCTTGGATTCAGCAGTATTAGAAGATGATACTCTGTACCCTGAAAATGTACTTGCTCCAGATGGCTTGACTGTAAGCGACAATAGCCCGATTGGTCCGGACGAAACTCGTACAGTTGAAGTTACTGCGCAAGACGCGTCTTGGGAAATCGAACGTATGGCTGACATCATCTATGACCCGGACAGCCGTTTCGGTGCGATCCTCTGGTTCATTGGTGAAGATGGAAGTAGACAATCTGCTATCCTGAATTCACCGCTAATCCCTGTATTTATGTAAGGGCTGGTTTTCCATTACTTGAGGAGCTCTACTAAAAAGAGCAAGTCGGTGTTGGTCAACAGAAGAAACCCCTCGTCGCAAGACGGGGGGTTTTTTTGTGTCTTTAGAATCTATTCAGGCCACTGAAATCTGATGTTCGGTTCGAAAACATGGATAATATTTGTCATTTTATAACAATTCACTGACCTTGATGAATACCTGTAATTGCAGATTGTTTCCCACAAATTTGGTCGTGTATAAGGCGTAAACGCCTGGTATGGGGTATTAGAGGTTGCCCCAGTGGTTTTTCACTTAATCCTCGATTACAAGATTGTTGGGGCTTTCCCGAATTTCTAACCAGTTTTTCGCTTCGCGAATCCGGGTCAGTACCGTGAGACTTATTTCAATATATCTTCGGATTCTCTTCGCTAAGTAATACGATTAATTAAAGCAGGTGTTACAGAAACTTCCGGGCCATGGGATAGTAAGTATCGTTTAGCGGCGACTACAGACGTTTTACTAGCAGCGTTAAAGTACACATACCAAGCCCCAAGGTGAATTAACGGGCTTTGGTCGATAAGAGGCTTGGTAATAGATATTAAGCTAACGTGTGATTATGGCGTTCACAAAATGTAACCATGTTGCTCGTTCTTTGCATTGGTAACTTAGCGTCAATATTTCAATAGTGGGTTGACGTCAATTACTTGTAAGGGAAATAGGGGATAAAACCGGCTGAGGATACTATAAATTGATCGCGGGTTTTTGCCTTCAGAAATGAGACGCCGTTGCATAAGGGTTCGAGACCACAACAGAGGTGTGGTTTTTTCCCTGTCTGAGAGTGGGTCTGCTTAACAGCAAGATCTGCGGCGGGGACTTAATATGGTTGTTGTAGGTGGCGGGTTAACCCGGTACGAATGCAATAGCGATTGATAATCAAAAACCACAAGGCATGCCACGGGCACTCAAGCGCATGTGACCTTAATTTGATCTACCCAATCGCCCGCGCGCGTGGATGTATTCGAGGATACTTCTGCGTGAGATGATGATGGCTTTTTAGATGAACAAGCCGCCCGTCGGGCTTGCTGCCTCACTAGTAAGATCAACCAAAGTGGGAACCTACTAGAGACAGCTAGCCCGAGAACAAGCTACATATTTATCGTAAACTTAATTAACCGCCCGTTCTATTGCCTCTACCATCGCCAGCTGGGCCATAATTTTTGTTCATTCTACCGTATTCTCCGCCACCATACGGTTTTTGTCCGTCACCGTCTGGAGAGTTGCCGCATCCAACGAAACCGATTGTTAGCATGACAACAACAGCGATGCTCACCAACTTTTTCATAATATCCTCCTCAATCAAGAATAAATTTGAAATTATAATTTTGTGCTCTATGGCACAGGGTAGTTATAATCAATTTAAGGTTAGAATGCAACAATTCAATGTGTGCGGGCACTAAAAATATACGAATATTAATAGAAAAATTATCTGCTGCGAATAGTATTTATACAGTAGAAATATAATTAAGCGTTATTATTCAGTTTTGACTGTAACACTTCGGGTAGTCCGTGCTTGGATTAGAGTAATAGAGGCTCTTTCAGTACGAGTGGGAGGTGAATCTTACTGAGCTCGTTCACTTTGATCGTTCGGGTCTTATATCGGCGCAGAGATTGTTTAAGGTTTATCTTACCTATGGCCATGTAGGAAGGCGGAATGTGGCTTAATCTATACAATTGCCGTGCAGGAAATGTAGCGGACAATAATAAATGATGAGAGGTTATTTATTCAATTTGCGGTCCGAAAAGCTTGTTTGGGATATCCAGCTGCATGTTTTCGTTATGCCAGGTTGCGCGGCCGATATCGGTCCATTGGCCCGATAAATTCTGGTTGCGAAGATCGTGCTGCCAGGTCATTGATACAACGATTTTTTTCATCTTAATCAAGAACACCGAATCGCTAAGAATAATACCTTCATTATGCGCCCAAAACGCAGTTATCTTTCTTATGAATTTAAAAAGGCGTTTTTCGTTCCATACTGGCCGAACAGCTACGTTTGCCCACATCGAGTGAACCCGGCCCCAATTGGGTGAGATAATTCTCCCTTGTTGGTTCACAAAAGGCATCCATTTTTCCTGCCCGTCTTTGGAAATATAGGATATTGCCAATATACGTTCATAGCCTGCAAAGTGTTCATCCACGTATAGAGCGTGAGGTGTAATACCCAATAGGACGTGTGATAAAGATGTTGTAATATTGCTAAGGTTTGTCAATGCCCTTGTGAGAGGCGTCGCTCGAGTGTCTAGTCCTAGTCGATAAAAGATTCCGTAGTAGATCGAGCAGTTAAGTTGCAACAGTAAAATGATTGAAGTTAACCCTAAGATTTGTCGAGCCTGTTGGTGGGTATTAGCTGGAATGTTGAATTCCGAATGTTTTGATGTTGCTCTGGTGTTGATTAAGTTGTTAACTTGGATTCGAGTAGAATTATTTGTGAACGTCAGTTGTCTCCGTTCAAGTAAATTATACAAATATTTCCCAGCGTGACTGATTAGTGGAATCCTAACTATTAGTCCGAGCGGTGCCGTGTATCGCAGGTTGAAAAGAATGGTGACAAAAGCTTGAAAGCCGGTATATTCGCTTCCGTTTTTATTTAGCACGTAATAAGAGTTGTGTTTTGCTGCTTCTGTTTTATCTTGGTTAATTTGGGGGGTGACTGGGTTTGCTTCAAGCGCTGATAAATTAAGCGTGTTCAATAAATCGAAATGATTTGCGACAAGCGCAAATTGGCGGGCAAATTTACATCGAGGGTCATAGTATAAGCAGAGGCGGTCGGATCTGACTGACAGGGTCTGCCTAAGGCATTTCCACCATGAAAGAGGGATTAACAATGTGTAATGAACCAGCATTCCGAAGCCAAACGGATAGATATTCAATGAAAGGATGATGCCGGTGTGGAACAAGCAGCCGACTATCAGTAACGGTATTCGGAATTTTTTGAAATAACACAAAAATACGAAGCAAAATTGAAAAACTATCAAAGAATATCCAATTGTCATCTGTAGCCATTTAATGTTTAGCAACCAGCTCATATCCAAGGCGGAAACGAAATAGGGCATCGTGGATGGCAACCATGCGCCTAGTCCGTTTCGCCAGAATTCTGAAGACAGTTTATGCAGCGCCGCGTCAAAATACAGAAGACCTAGAGAGATGGCGAGAGGTGCGTAATAACAGAGAATTGAAATGTCTTTATTCAGGGTGAAAACAACATCCTTATTAGATTTTTTTAGTTTTAACTTTAAATTATCCAGAGAAAGGTTATTTCCAGTGGGCAAGAAAATAAAAAGAAAGCTGGTGCTTGTCATCAATTGGTCAAATCCGCCGTCGAAATCATGCCACATCGGTGTAAACATCAAAAATAAAACCCAGAATGTGTAATTAATTATCGCGTTAAGACGAGTATTGAACCCAGCTGTGAGTAGCAATGCTACTATGCCCCACGAAATCAACGCGATTTCTATCCACGGTGTGGTAGAGTCGATGTACGGTATCGGGTCGAATATTAGGTGTCTAAAATAAAACAGGAATACGATTTCCTGAATGATGACAAGTCCGAAACAGATGCGAAATACACCCAATCCAGTACCCGGTATTTTTCGTCTCAATCCGGATTCAATAAAACGAAGAATTTTCTGGTGCATTTTGGAAATAATAGCAATCACTCAGTGAGCCTAAAAATATCCTTGACTGCTTAGATAGCTCGTAAATTTATTCGATTACAAGGATTAATCGCGTGGTGTTCTCGGGCAATTTAGATGCCGTATTTGGGTAAGTGTGAGGGTGAAGCGGAAAGGTACTGGATTTTCTCCGTACAGCAGAACAACGCAAGCGGATGTAAGACCGTATAGTCATGCGCGCGCTCGGCCTGATAACTGCAGCCGTGAGTGAATCGTTGGCGAGGTTGTACTAAAACAAGGGCGCGAATGCACCCGATGTGCAAGAAGTGGGACTTCTACCACATGTGGTCGATTAACTTTCTCTTTGAGGATT
>Ga0114931_10011620_pt1 | contig 10383 bp, 14 predicted proteins | sample 2SBtaG_FD_89579 | JGI IMG/M metagenome (GOLD analysis project Ga0114931, IMG submission 89579) | Deep subsurface microbial communities from Kolumbo volcano to uncover new lineages of life (NeLLi) - 2SBTROV14_V59a metaG | ecosystem: Environmental > Aquatic > Marine > Volcanic | place: Kolumbo... | reverse complement strand
GTCGGCTGGGCCTGAGAATCGGGCATGAAACCAGCGTTCAACCCCGCCTCCAAAAAGAAGTATTATCCATGCAAGACCGAGCGCAACGGTGAGTTCTCGCCAGGCGCCGAGCCCTGACAAAACGCCAAATCCAGCGGTCAACCAAATTGAGGCGGCTGTTGTCAGTCCTTGAACCTTTTCTCCCGACGGGCGCCTCATGATGACGCCGGCGCCCAGAAATCCGACACCGGTGATTACTCCCTGGATGATACGACTCGTTGCGTTGAAGTCGATCTCGCGGACATTATCCGCCGGCGCTGCTTGAACGATCAAAGCGGCGCCCAATGCAACGAGCGCCATTGTTCGCAGCCCTGTCGGCTTGTGGTGCAAATCCCGGTTTAGGCCTATCGTGGCGCCAATCAGCGTGGCCGCAGCCAGTCTGGCGCCAAGTTCAATGAGTTCCGGCATTTCGCAATGCTCCATCTACAGTGTGGCAAGTCGGCGGCGCAAAATCGCCACACGCGAATTTGCGCCGAACCTTACGATGAATTCATCGCCGGCAGTTGACTCAGCTCAAGCAACGTTTTGTTCGATATGCCTATTTTGTGATTTGGTCTAGATTATCCTTCGCCGAACGAAACCTTGAGTGACGCCGTTAGGCAACTGAACGAATCTTATTTCACAGACGAATTGATATCCTATGAAGCTTAACCTCAGTAGCTCAAAACACATCAAGCAACGTGTCATGAAAAGTGCGAATCTAGGAGCTATCGGTCAGCGGATTGAGGGAGCGGGCACGGCCGAAAATATCGGGAGGGTGATTGGCGTTAGCGGGTCAGTCATCGACGTTCGATTTCCGAATGATCCTCTTCCGGCGCTCAATAACGCCTTAAAAGTCGAGTGGGATCGGCCGTATCGTCTCATTGCAGAGGTCCAGCGACACCTTGATCCGCGAACGATTAGATCTGTCGCTTTGCAGGAGACATCTGGTCTGCAGTGCGACGTCGAGGTTCGCGATACAGGCCGCTTCATAATGGCGCCGGCCGGCGACGCCGTATTGGGACGGATGATGAATGTTATTGGCGCGCCCATCGACCACGGCCCAGCATTCGCCGACGACGTTCCGCTGGTTCCCATTCATCGGGCGCCGCCCAATATCTCCCTACAAGGGCGAAGCGATGAAGTCTTTCGAACCGGCATCAAGGCAATCGATCTGCTGGCGCCGCTGGCGCGCGGCGGCAAGGCCGGCATGCTGGGCGGCGCTGGTGTGGGCAAGACCGTGCTGATCATGGAATTGATCCGTGCGACAGTGAAAACGCATGCCGGAATTTCGGTATTTGCCGGCATCGGTGAGCGATCACGTGAGGGCCACGAACTGTGGCTGGAGCTCCAACGGTCCGGCGTTCTCAGTAAAACAGTGCTTGTTTATGGGCAGATGAACGAGCCGCCAGGCGCGCGCTGGCGCGTTGGATTGACGGCGCTTTCTGAGGCGGAGTACTTTCGAGACGTAAAAAAACAAAATGTCCTTCTACTGATGGATAATGTTTTCCGGTTTGCACAAGCCGGCGGCGAGGTTTCCGGGCTTCTGGGACGGTTGCCGTCACGGGTCGGCTACCAGCCAACCTTAGCAAGCGAAATCGCTGACCTTGAAGAGCGCATTGCGTCGGTGGCTGACGTCGCCATTACTTCGATTCAAGCCATTTACGTACCCGCCGACGATTTTTCGGATCCGGCCGTCGCACACACTTTTTCGCATCTGGATGCGTCTATCGTCTTGAGCCGCGAGATGGCGAGTCAGGGTCTATATCCGGCCATAGATCCGCTTGCGACGACATCAAGTTTGCTCGATCCCCGTATCGTCGGCGACACCCATTACAATATTGCCGAAGAGGTTCGTATGGCGATCGAGCATTATCGCGAACTCCAGGAGATTATTTCACTTTTGGGAATGGACGAGCTTAGCGCCGCCGACAGGCTCGCAGTCGGTCGCGCGCGTAAGCTTATCCGCTTCCTGACGCAACCGTTCAGCGTTACCGAACAGTTTACCGGCCGAACTGGCGCCTCGATTTCCCTGGAGGATACCATTATTGGATGCACTGCGATTCTTAAGGGCGATACTGATAAATGGGATGAGCAGTCGCTCTATATGATAGGCCGACTTGAGGACGCGAAAGCAAGCGTGAAGTCTTCGACAAAGGCGGCGCCGTCATGAAACTAAAAATTGTTACGCCAATGAAAGTGGTTCTGAATGTAGATAATATCAAGCTTATCCAGGCGGAAGACGAGACGGGCGCATTCGGTATACAGCCAAATCATACTTCATTTCTGACGGTACTGGGAGTCTCAATAGTAACATGGCGGGATGATCAGGATAAAGAACATTACGCCGCTGTTCGCGGCGCGGTTCTGCAAATTCACAAAAGAAATGTTGTCGAGGTGGCGGCGCGGGAGGCTGTGATCAGCGACTCACTTCAAATGTTGAGCGATACTGTTCTTGAGCGATTTCGCGAGCAGGCGGGACGCGAGGCGATGTCGAAAACATCATCTGCTAAATTAAGCATCGCCGTTATCCGTCAATTGCAAAAATATCTCGAAGCAGGGCGCATGCCGGCTGCGGCAGGTACCTATGCTTCCGATGGGAGAATAGCCCCATCGGACATGACGCCATAGGCCGAGATTGCAATGGTTGATCAAAAGCAAGATGACGATGACAAGATTCGCAAGGTGCAGCAGGCAATTGAATTACGGCGAGCAAGGAAACGCCGGTGGCGCGAGAAAGGCGAACGTTCAATTGGTCAAAATCTCGCGCTAATGGGTTCTTTAGGCTGGTTGATGGTGGCGCCGATACTCACCGGCGTGCTCGTCGGGCGTTGGCTTGATAAAACATTTGGTCAGGACATCATGTGGACGGCGGCGTTCATTTTTTTGGGCGTTATCATTGGCGGCGTTCTCGTGTGGAGCAGAATCAAGGATGAACCAGAATGACCATGTTGATGTCTCATATATTTTTCTTCGGCTTCGGCGTCGTTGCGGGATTATGTTTTTTCACCGCGTTACATCGATCTCTGCAGTTGATTTTTGAGGGCGAAAAATTGGCGCAGGTTTGTGCGCTCTACGTGTTTCGATTTTTTCTGGCGGGTGCGGTGCTTTTCTTGGCGGCCCGAAACGGCGTCCTTGATCTGGCGTTGGCGGTATTGGGCCTCACCCTTGCTCGATTTCTCGGCGCGCGGAAATGGAGCCTGTGATGCTGGAAACATCGCCGTTGATTGACGTTACAGCATTTTGGATCGGCCCAGTACCGATTAGCGATGGCGTTGCTACCTCCTGGGCAATTATATTTGTTCTCTGGCTTGTGTCCTGGCTCGGTCTCCGCCGGGCGAAGCTTGATCCGGGTCCTGTTCAATCAACTCTGGAGATACTGGTGGAAGCGATCGCGTCTCAGATTCGCGATGTTCTCAAGCGAGACCCGCGGCCATTTATGGCCTTGATCGGCACGCTGTTCATTTTCCTGGTCACTGCCAATCTCGTCACGGTCGTTCCTGGACTTCGCCCGCCCACCGGTCACCTTGAAACGCCTGCAGCGCTCGCTGTTATTGTGTTTTTTTCGGTTCACATAATGGGCGTTATGTCGCGCGGCTTCGGAAATTATATGCGCCATTACCTGGAGCCAAACCCATTTTTAGCGCCTCTGAATATCCTATCCGAACTTACGCGGACATTTTCACTCATGGTGCGTCTGTTTGGAAACATGATGAGCCACGAAATCGTCATCGCCATCGTGGTGCTTCTCGCGGGCCTTCTAGTGCCAATACCGTTTATGTTGCTTAGCATACTGATCGGCGTCATTCAGGCGTATATATTCAGTATTTTGGCGACGGTTTTTGTGGGTGCGGCTATCGGCGCCGCCAAGGTTGAAAATAAAGGAAAGAGTGAAAATGACCATTGAAATGCTGAGCATTATCGGCGCTGTCGCGGCAGTCTCTTTTGGCGCGCTAGTTCCCGCGTGGAGTGAGGGGCGGGCGCTGGCGGCTGCGTTGGAAGCCATTGCGCGTCAGCCGGAATCGGCGGGACCAATATCGCGTACGCTCTTTGTCGGGCTTGCGATGATCGAAACGATGGCGATTTATTGTCTGGTGATCGCGATCCTGCTTCTCTATGCGAATCCCTATGTAGGCAACTGATGCAGTTTGATTTGTGGACATTTGGGCTGCAGCTCGTCAATTTCCTAATTCTGCTTTGGCTGTTGCAGCGATTTCTCTATCGGCCCGTACAAAATATCATCGAGCAGCGCCGGGCGCTGGTGGAGGGAAAGCAGGCGGAAGCAGAGCGGTTGCGACAAACGGCTGAAGAAGAGCACGACAAGCTGGAGCGACTTCAAAAGGAATTCGAATCGGGGCGAGAAAAGCGCCTCGCGGATTTGAACCGCGAACTCGAAGCAAAGCGTGTGCAGGCGCGCACCGAACGGCTGCTGGAAATGAAGGAGATGAAACGCAAGGCGCAAAGTGAGATAGCCGCAGAACGTCGCCAGGCCTTGTTGGATATTCAGGGCGAAGTCGCTCATCTCGCCACGGCCATGGCGACGAAAGTTTTATCAGAGCGCACCCCACAAACGCACCTGTTGTTCGAGCCAGTGGAAAACGCTCTTGAAAGGCTTTCCGATGCGGAGAAAGAAAGAATTTTACGCGATTTATCCAAAGACAGCGCAAAAATTCGCGTCGTCACACCGGCGCCGCTACCGGCGGACGCTGAAGAACACTGGCGCAAAAGGCTTGACGATTTTGTTGGGCGCGCCGGCCCTATTTCATTTGAGACGGACCCAACGCTGATAGACGGCGTCGAAGTGCGCTTTCCCCATGCCGTGTTGAATGTGAGTTTTGCGGACGCGTTGGGTAAACTGAAAGAAAGCATTCAGGAAAATGACATCGCTCACTGACCAAGCTGGCCAGGCGATTGCTTCAATGCTCAAACGTGTCGAGGCGGCGTCTCTCAATCCGGCTCTGGAAGAAATTGGTTCGGTCGAGCGCGTCGTCGATGGAGTTGCTTTTGTCGTAGGGCTGCCTTCCGCCAGAGTGCAGGAATTGCTGAATTTTGAGGACGGCTCGATCGGCCTTGTTATAGAGGTTCGCGAATATCGTCTTGGATGTGTATTGCTGAAAATTGGCGGGGGCCTTTCGGCGGGCGCTCGCGTATATCTAACCGGCGATATCGTGCGTACGCCCGTCGGCGAAAAATTGCTGGGGCGTGTTATTGACCCATTGGGCGCGCCGCTCGACGGTCTCGGCGAACCAAACGCTGTCGCCTTCTCTCCAATCGAAAAGCCAGCGCCTGGCATTGTGGATCGAGCGCTCGTCACCAAACCGCTCCTTACGGGCGTTACGGTCATCGACGCCATGATCCCTCTCGGGCGTGGTCAGCGGGAATTGCTGATAGGCGATAGAAAAACCGGCAAGACAACCGTCGCGATTGATACGATCATAAACCAGAAGTCATCGGATGTTGTCTGCATTTACGCCGCGATCGGTCAGAAAACATCTTCGATCAAGAAGGTCATTGACGCAATCAATGCGCATGGGCCAGTAGGCCGGTGCATATTTGTGATTGGGGAGGCAGAAGCGCCTCCCGGTGCTCAATGGATCACGCCTTTTTCAGCATGCGCGATCGGAGAATATTTTCGCGATAAGGGAAAAGACGTATTGCTCGTGATTGATGACCTTACAAAACATGCGGATGTGCACAGACAGATTTCACTTCTCTTGAGACAGCCCCCCGGGAGAGAGGCATATCCCGGAGATGTTTTTTACCTTCATTCACGGTTGCTGGAGCGTGCAGCCGCACTTTCCGAGGAGCAGGGCGGCGGGTCCTTGACGGCGCTTCCGATTGCGGAAACGCAGGAAGGCAATTTGACAGCCTATATTCCGACCAATCTCATCTCAATAACCGATGGTCAGATTTATTTTGAGCCAAAACTTTTCTATGAGGGGCAAAAACCCGCCATCAATGTTGGCTTGAGCGTCTCCAGGGTTGGCGGGAAGACGCAATCGCCAGGGATGAAACGATTGGCGACGGATTTGCGTCTTGACTACGCCCAATTTCTGGAGCTGGAAATATTTACCCGTTTCGGCGCGATGGTTGATGACAAAACGCGAAGGACCATAGAACATGGTCGGCGTATTCGTGCTTCCCTTATACAACGCCAGTACACACCCCGTAGCCTTGCCCAACAACTCAGTATGCTGACAGCCGTAAAGGAAGGGCTTGTTGAACATGTTCCAGCAGAGCAGGCAGGTAAATGCTTTGATGATATCTTTGAAGCAATGTCGGCCCGAAAACCACAACTTATCGACACAATTGAGAAGAATGGAGACCTTGATGACTCTCAACAAGAAGAGTTTGTAGAAACGTTGAAGTCAATCATAGAGTTTCAAGAGTTGAACTTAAAAAAGGAAGGCGCTTAAATGGAGCGGCGCGTGAGGCTAGCGGCCCGAATATCGAATTTGCGGGAATTTCGTGATCTGGTGCGTGCGATGCGCGCCATCGCAGGTTCGCACGTTCAAGAAGCGCGGGATTTTCTGCCGGGAATACGAAGTTATTCTGATCAGATTGAAAACGGTGTCGTCAATGCAATCCGGCTGTGTCCGGAAGCGCCGGAAAAACCCAGCGGCGAAAAAAAAACCAATAATTTGGTCCTAGCTATTTGCTCCGAGCACGGCCTTTCCGGCGCCTATTCAGACAGGATTTTAGACAAAGCCATGGCAGTTCTAGCGCCGCAAATGCGACTGGGTATCATTGGCCGGCGCGGGAGACTTCTGGCTGAAGAACGAGGCCTTCAAATTGACTGGTCAGCCGCGATGGCCACTCATACAACTTCAGTTTCCAGCCTTTGCGCGGAAATGATGGAGCAGATTGCGAATTTCACAGAAGTATCGGTTATTTTTGCGCGATACTTGTTGGGGGGGCGTTTTGAGGTTTGCCAGCAAAAATTATTGCCTCTTGATCCGCAGATTTTCGAAGGCCGAGCAGTTGGCGTCTTGCCAATCCATAATCTTCAAGCAGGCCTGCTCTTGAATGAATTGACCCTTGAATATGTCTATTCGCAATTAATGCATGCGATCATGGAGGCTTTCGCGAGTGAGAACGGCGCCCGATTGCAATTGATGGAAGCCGCCGATCAAAATATTCAAGAAAAGCTTCAAGTGCTCGCAAGGCATGAAAGGACCATGCGGCAAGAGGAAGTTACGTCCGAACTTCTCGACATTGTCGTCGGCGCCGAGGCCGTTCGGCAGCATTCCTGATATGTGAATGCGTGACAGCGCATTACAGGATCGATACCAAATGCCTTTAGGAGAGCGACATCCATGACAAATGATGAATTGAAGACAAGGCTCGACGATCTTGGAAAGAAGCTCGAGCAAAGAAAGCAAGAGCTGCAACAGCGTGGAATTTTTCGCAAAGAGCATCAAATTACCCAGGAAGAATTGGACGCCCGATACAGGAAACTCAAAACCCAACTTGATGAGGAGGTCAATTCACTTGAAAGCACACATCAACATGTCAGCGTCCTTGAAAAAGCGATCCTGAAGTGGATGAATGCGATTGATTTGGATTCGCAATAGGTTGGCGCTTTATCAAAGTATCTAGAATCGCCGAACAAGCTGGCGCATGAATGACAACAAAACTGCAATCGCCAGATCCTCGGTCTCGCATTTTATTTTGGCAAGCTGTCGCGATGGGCGTCGGCGCCATGGTGGGCGCCGGCATATTCGCATTGCTCGGTCAGGTCGGCGCCATAGCCGGCAGCGCGATCTATATCTCCTTTTTTATTGGCGGCGTTATTGCGCTTCTCAGCGGCTATTCGCTAAGCAGGCTTGGCGCGCGTTACCCGGCTGCGGGCGGTATTGTCGAGTATCTGGTGCAAGGCTTTGGCCCTGGCATATTTTCCGGCGCCATGAGCTTGATGATGTTTGCTGCCGCGCTTGTCTCGATCTCCCTCGTGGCGCGGACGTTTGGCGTGTATGCGTTCTCTCTAACGCCGGCTGGTTCGCGCCTGTGCTCACCGATTTGTTCACAGCGGGCATTATTGTGTTCTTCGTCCTCTTGAACCTCAATGGCGCACGCAGCAGCGCGCGTATTGAGAGCATTATCGTCTTTGTCAAAGTCGCCGCGCTTGCATCCTTTTCTGTTGCAGCGCTTTTCATTTCAGATTTTGAACGCCCCTCACCAGTGCATTATCCGCCGATCCAGACTGTTTTTTACAGCCTGGCGATCACATTTTTCGCCTATGAGGGATTCCGCGTCATTACGAATGCGGCCGAAGATATGGCTGAGCCAGCCAAAACATTGCCGCGCGCAATAATCACGGCGATTCTTCTTGTCATGGTTCTCTATGTCATGGTCGCAGTCGCGGTGTACGGAAACTTACCGGCCGATGACGTGGTCAAAGCGAAAGATTATGCCCTGGCGGAAGCGGCGCGTCCGGCCTTCGGCGATCTTGGATTTCGCATCATGGCGGCTGCGGCCCTTCTGTCGACGGCTTCGGCGATCAATGCTGCACTTTATGCGGTGACGAATGTCACCTACCAACTGGCGAAGCAAGGCGAGTTGCCAAGCGAATTTGGCAAGCCAATCGCTCATAGCCGTGACGGGCTGGTCATCAGCGGCGGCGTCATTCTCTTGCTCAGCATTCTGTTTAATCTCGGCGAGATTGCGGCGATCGGGTCGATCTCTATCCTTGGGGTTCACTGCATCACGCATATCGGCCACCTTCGATTGATCAGGGAAACGGGGGCCAATCGCCTGCTCGTTCTCGCGGCAGTGGCGGCTAATTTTACGGCGGTTGCTCTCGCTCTCTACTATCTTGCGCAATCAAACGCGGTCCTTCTTTATGGGATTATGGGGTTCTTTGCGTTGATGTTCGCTTTGGAATTTTCGATCCATAAATTCTCAGGCAGGCGTATCAAGGCGCGCATTGTCAATCACCTTCGCGATCAATTTCACGAACGCGAATAGGTCCGCGCGCGAAGGGCGAAGATCGGTGAGACAAATCAGAAGCTTTTCTCGTCAGTTATGGCGACGGGGAAGATATTCAATTGCTGGAATGCTACGCCCGAAAGCCCGATGCCACTCAATGCCCCGCTTTGATTTCGATCAAAGACAGCGGCGCTCTTTCGCAAATAGAAGAGTATATATGAGTACACGGTGGTCACCGATAGTGGCTTGGGTGCGGCGTATCTATGGCTTTATGGAAAGATGGGATCCGCGTTTTCTATTGCAGATGCGACGAGATGAAAAACTTGAGCCGTTTCGCCGGTTTTGAGTAAGCGAAAACAGCGTCGGCAAAAACCACATTTGATAGACCAACACTTCTGAGCAAGGCAATGCACTTAGGTAAAGAAAATATAAAAATTGGTTTACGGAATAGTTGGGGGTGGATAACGGCGCTTGGCGTTTTGATGATGCTCTTCGGCGCCTTTATCGTGACAAGCCCGCTGAAACTCTTCACGGCAAGCTTGACCATCGAAGTGTTAATCGCATTGGGCCTGGCCGTGACCGGCATTTTGCAATTCATACATGCGTGGCATGAAAAAAAACTGCGGGGCAGAGTTTGGTATGCGCTCGGCGGGCTGGTTTACGCCTTGGGCGGCCTGTTTTTGATTTTTCATCCGACGCGGGGCTTGTTTCCATGGTGCTTTTGTTCGCCGCTATAATGGTTGCCGATGGGTTCTTTATGGCCATTCTGGGACTGGAATCAAGGGGCCGAAAAGGATGGTTGTGGTTGCTGGCCAGCAGCGTCGTTTCTGTTCTCGTTGGCGCCCTCTTGTTCACGGACCTGCGATCTTCTTCGTGGGCATTGGGCTTGTTTGTGGGCATTGCATTTCTTGTGGAAGGCTTCAGTTTTACCATTCTTGGCATGGAAGCGCGAAAGATGAGCACGGATGAAAAGGTCCATCGCCTAGAGGCGAGCGAGTGAGTTTTAAATGTTACTGAAGCGCTGAACAAATGATGGCGACCGTGCAATTCCGCGCCAGGCCCTATTTACCTTCCGCTGCGCGATCATGGCGGTAGGGGAGATATTCGACCGTTGGAAAGCCTCGAACCGGTTGCCGGTAAAGGGTCATCATTTCCATCACCGGCTGCGGAATGTCAGTTGATACCTTGAGCCCCAATGATGCGGCTTCCTCGCAGGTAATCGCATAGTCGTGTGTCCAGTGACCATTGGTGAGTTTTTCAGCCAACTCGTCCGCTTTTTCCGCAGCGAGGTTTGAGGTCAACAGTTCTTTTGTTAGTTGCCGGAGTTGTGCGAGCGCCTTTTTCGACAGGTCAATGAGGATGATCGATTTGTCGTCAATTCTCCTTGCGTGCTTTTCTTGTTCAATTTGCAGTATTGATGCTGCAGGCATGCCGTCG
>Ga0114931_10011619_pt1 | contig 10383 bp, 6 predicted proteins | sample 2SBtaG_FD_89579 | JGI IMG/M metagenome (GOLD analysis project Ga0114931, IMG submission 89579) | Deep subsurface microbial communities from Kolumbo volcano to uncover new lineages of life (NeLLi) - 2SBTROV14_V59a metaG | ecosystem: Environmental > Aquatic > Marine > Volcanic | place: Kolumbo... | reverse complement strand
TCATTCCGCAGGAATCCTGGCGGAATAACGCGCTGGCTTTGAAAGTGCAAAACAATTTTTGTGATTTACCCCATTCCGAGCGAACATCCTCTTCACAAATCATTCGCTACAAGATTCCTGGCTGAATGACATGGTGGGCCTAAAAACTGCGATGTCATTCCGCAGGAATCTTGTCGGGATAACACGCTGGCTTTGAAAGTGCAAAACAATTTTTGTGATTTGTCCCATTTCCGAGCGAACATCCTTTTCACAAATCATTCGCTGCAAGATTCCTGGCTGAATGACATGGGGGGCCTAAAAACTGCGATGTCATTCCGCAGGAATCTTGTCGGGATAACGCAGCGGATTGGAAAATGCAAACGAATTTCCGCGACATCTCTCAGTCCGCGCGTGCATCTTTATCACAAATCATTCGCTACAAGATTCCTGGCTGAATGACATGGTGGGCCTAAAAACTGCGATGTCATTCCGCAGGAATTTTGTCGGGATAACACGCCGGCTTTGAAAGTGCAAACCAATTTTTGTGATTTATCCCATTCCGAGCGAACATCCTCTTCACAAATCATTCGCTACAAGATTCCTGGCTGAATGACATGGTGGACCTAAAAACTGCGATGTCATTCCGCAGGAATCTTGTCGGGATAACGCGCTGGCTTTGAAAGTGCAAAACAATTTTTGTGATTTATCCCATTTCCGAGCGAACATCCTCTTCACAAATCATTCGCTACAAGATTCCTGGCTGAATGACATAATGGACCTAAAAACTGCGATGTCATTCCGCAGGAATCTTGTCGGGATAACGCGCTGGCTTTGAAAGTGCAAAACAATTTTTGTGATTTATCCCATTCCGAGCGAACATCCTCTTCACAAATCATTCGCTACAAGATTCCATCCGATTAACATGAGTGATCAGAAAAAAAAATGAAAATCAGAAAAGTTGGTAGACACAAAGGCAGGTCTTTGCTAATCCCCTTTCAAACTCATCCCCAATCAAATCTCTTGCAAAGTTTTATTCACTTAATCCCACCAGGCAATCTTTCTCAGCACAAACAGCATCGGGAAACTCGGCGGCACCATGTTTCGCAGCCGGGGGTCCCAACGATAATCTTTTAAATAACCTTTTCTGGAAGACGGTGAACCGGTTAAGCCGACAGCCCCGCGCGACTGCTGAATAAGGCCGCCGTACAAATGCAAAGTTCCATAGCGGTCTGAATTATAATGTTGCACCCAAAAATTTTTATTGTATGCTGTAGCCGGATTCATCGTCATAACTGTCGCCTGAATCGTTCTGTCCTGGTCGTGGTGGTTGTTCGTGACAATAATATTTCGGGCCGCCGCCAGCCCGATCATATCGTCCGAATTGGGGTTGGTCTGCGGATTGTCGGCATAAACGAGATCATCAATAATTTTTATTGATCCTCGTGTTGCAACTGTTACGCGTCCATTCACCGTTCCCTTCACTTTTACCACAGGCCTGTTGCTGTGGTAATGAACATAAATAACGCCATTGGTATTGCTTAAATTGTATGTTGTGTAAGCGCTGGAAGGGGGATTGCTGCTGGTGTTTTTGGAAGCAATCTTGACCGTGCCATTGGATTGAAACTTGATCCATGCATATCTATTATTGATATAAATGCCACCATTTTGCGAATCACTGATAAGCTCGGGAGGAATTTCATCCGGCATCGTTAAAGCAGGAACCTGCCATTCAGTACCTCCCAAAAAGCGGGGATTTGTTGAACCATGCGGATATTCCCGATAGGGATGATGACTGTTGTAAACCTGATGACTGGTCACTTTGCCGTAAAATACCGGCGTACCGCCCATTTGAAAATAGGTGTTGGTATGAACCGGCCCGCGAAGCGTATCTCCGCTCCAGAACCAGATATTTCCTTCGTAATTACTAAAATAGGCATATCTTGAAAACGAAGGCCTGGTTAGCAAAACGATCACAGTGTCGACATCACTATGAAAAGCGCCAATGGATGTAACGCGCACCTGTGTCGGGCCTAGTGTCGTGTCCTGAGCTTGTCTTTCAATGTAATAGGAATATTGACCATTATAAAGGGAAACATTGCTCGCACCTTGTGACGCGGTGACATCCAAAGTTAAAGCGTTAAGGGCAACATTGGCGCCGCCGTTGGCAACATTCCTCGCCATCTGCTCGTTGTATTTGTCGGTCACATTGACGACACTATTTGCCACGGATCTACGAGCCTGCAGACGAAGCGACATCGTCGAAACGATGAGACCGAATAAAATAAGTGAAACAACCTTGTCCATCTTACAATCCTGTTTTGGGGTTCGAAATTCTAATTAGACGCGCCGGTATTGCCATATTTAACCAACAAATTTTTACAGGTAAACCGCGTCGCATATCTCAATCCACCGAACTTGCCTCTAAAACCACTGGTTCTGCGGGTGACCAAAAGTAAAGCAATTTCCCGTATTTTAGACAATGAATCGGAAACAACCGGCGTCGGCAAAAGGGTTCCGTATTGATTATAATAACGCAGCCGGAAACGGGAAACGCCCAGGGCGCCGCCGCCATTGTCAGATCCGTTCAATCGTCGGACCAGAATCTTATCATTCGGATTTGGCGTGCGTGTGGCCGCAGTCATTAAATATTCCACTCTGACCGAGTCATATACGCTACTCGGATTGCGATCATAGGAAAAAATAATATGCGACGAATCCGCTACAGTAATTGCGGCAAACGGATTTATCAGCCCATGCCCTATTTTTCTGAAATCGTACTCGATAATATCGGTCATCGTATGCGCGCTTTCCTGAACATTTAAATCCTGCGTCGCCTTGATGACGTGTTCATGAACGTTAGAATCGACACTCATGGTAATCGTTAGCAGAGAGCCGAGTATTATAAAGGCAATTGTCAAGTCCAAAAAAGAATTCATTGCAGGCCTCGATTTATTCCGTATAAAAATAATGATATGCAAACAACCGTTTGAGCTTCAGCGTATTTGCCGGAAGCGATGACAATGCGGCGGAAGAAACCGACACGGTCATTCTTTTATAATATGTTCGACTTGACGTTGGCGTATCCGGATGAGCCAAAGTCACATAAGCGACATCGATGCTGATATTAAAAGGGACCGACGCGGATTGCGTATCTCTTAGAGTATAACCATCAAAATCATCCACATCATCAAAATTTGGATAGGACTCGCTTCCGTCCGGGCCGAGATTATAGGACGACACAAATGAACTGGGAATTGTTGCTGATGGATCCTCGTCAAACCGACATGTTTCCGCTTCTTCGATGTATTTTTCTCCAAGCGCAATGGCCTCCATCAGCACAGAGCTTTGTGTCATGGTTGTTACGTTTTGCACTATTGAGTTATTCAGGGACAAAATAAAGGTTGATAAAATGATCAATCCGCCAATTGTAAATAGGGTATGTCCAAAACTCATAGTAAATATCCCGTTTTTATACTACGTTTTTTCAATAATTTCGTCGTAAATATTCAATTGATTCAAATTCCTCATTCACCTCAGACAGATCCGGCAGCTTTAACGGATATGTGTGTAGGCTAATAAAAAGCACTCCCCCTAAAAACATAGGAGCAAGTGCTTTTCGGGAGATGTTAATGTCTTGCATCTTTTTTGTCATTGCAAATCAACCCGCGGCATTTATTGAGTATATAAAAATTACAAAATCAAAAATCCCTCAAATCGCTTCATTTTCCAGTGGCCCCTTGCAGATGAATAAAAACTGTCCCGCTCGCCCGTCCATTGGGGCTATTAAGTTCCACCGTAACCTGAGCTGTTGTCGGCTCACCATCGACCGGATTAAGATCATTTAATAAATAAGTAACATAGCTTGTCGATCCATAGCCGTACATGCTTGCATCCGCCATCAGATTTGTTGCAGCAAGCTTTCCGGCGGAAGAAGATGCATTGAGAGATGAACCGGCAGCAGGAGGATTTCCATTGATATCATAAACGCGAATATGTATAGCCGCCGATTCGCCAATCGCCAGGGATGTCTTGTTCGCCGTTACCGTGAATAAAAGAATCGGGCCGCTAAAGACCGCCGCACCGGTTGTATAAACAGTTGCATCGTTGCCGAACTGATCCCGTCCATGAGTTGTTGCCAAAACATAAACCACGCCGTCGTTCTCAGCCATATCTCCGGCGGTGTTTAAAATTTCGTTGCCCTCAAAATCAGGAACTACAATCGGCAGCATAAGGGAAGCGTCGTTTGGATTGGGAATCGTATGCGGCGAAAGCGCGGTTCCATCTTTTGGCACCAGATAAGGCCGTGGATTTGCCGTTGTCAAAACGGCTGCTCCTTCGCCGGCTTCATCAGTTCTAACATCGGTTGTCACAATACCGGCCGTAGATGTCAGATAAACAGCAGTACCCTGTTCCACCGGATTATTATATTTGTCACCCACAAAAACACCGAGGTTAAACTTTGTCACATAATTCCATCCTGCCAGATTTTTATAATCAAATGACAAAGTCATGTGAGTTTCAACGTTGTTTTTGTCACTCGGATCAATCCAGATATAAGGAGGTCCTGAGCGGATAACGATATTGGTTGTGCGCGCTTTGACCTGGGGATAGTCCACCAGTTCCGCCTTGATCTCAACTGTTCCCGACCTTGTGCCTGCGCGCAATTTCACACTGGCCTGGCCCTCAAATGTTCTGATAACCTTTGATTCCGTTTTTGAACCGGCAGCACTCGGTTCGATAAATTCGCCGCCCCCGGGACCATTTTGCAGATAAAACCTGACCTTCACATCCTGGCTTATCGGCTGGCCGTTCACACCCAAAACAGTTGCGGTCAGAATCGTCTGTTCAATATTTCCTGTCTCCTTCACCCAGATAAAATTAGGTTCTGCAGAAAGGTTAATGCTGTTTGGCATATTATCGAAAAAGTAAACATCCAAATTTTTGCTGATCGCACCAAAAGTCGCGGTTACATGAGCTATGCCAGCCTGCGTTGTCGAACTCAGGGTAGTTATGGCCAGTCCTTCCTCATTTGTTACCGAGCTATTCGGTATCGAACCGAGATCAGTGCTTAAAACCACAGGAACATTGGAAACCGCAATATTTGTGGACGCTAACTTTATATGCATCGTAATTTGCGCAGAAGATTCCCCGTCTGCGGGAATAGAATCCGGAGTCGCCGTTACCTCCATCCGTACTCCCAGCAATTTAACTTTATACGTCGTCGACATAGAACCAATTGTCGCGGTAATTGTCGCGATGACGTCCTCTTCTCCAATATCACCATTAAAAAATGCAATGGCATTACCTGAAGCGTCGGTTGTTACGATTGGAGTAATCTCGCCAATTGAAGCCGTAAAATGAACATCCGTGTTGGCTATCGGCTTGCCGGATTCATCCAGTACCGTAGCCACAATCTGGACGGTCGAAGCGCCATTTCGGTAGGTCTGCGTTTCTCCAGACAGGGTCAAACCACCGCTGCCCGCATTTTCCACAAACGCCACGCTGACAGTATCCGCCAGTTCATAAAAATGAGCGATGACAGTCACATTGGAATTTGGATGCAACCCGCTGGTCAGTTCGACGGTAGCATTTCCCGATTTATCGGTAATCGCCGAGCCGCTAATAACGCCGTCGCTCGTTGAAAATTTAATTTCCGCCCCGACAATGGGAGTATTTTTTAATGTAAGCAGCGAAGCCGTCATGGTCAGTTTGCTTTTGCCTCCGGCGACAACATTTGCCGAATCCGGAGCGAGCTTTAATCTCGTTTCGTCATATTTTAGAACAACTGTTTTGCTGATCAAATCACCATATTCAACATAAATCGTATCCGTTCCCGATTTTGTCTGGGAAACAATTTCTGCTTTCGCCAGCCCCTGGTCATCTGTCGTCAATGCATTTGGGACATTTCCATAGGTTGCCCGCAAGGCAATGCTTGCCTGGTTGATCGCTTTTTTGCTTGTCGTTTCTTTAACGGAAATATTTAATTTGGCTTTTGAAATGCCGTCTGCAGGAAGGGAAGGCGCATCCAATGAGGCATTCACTTGCACGCCAAGAAAAACCATTTTTAATTCGGCGCTGCCGTCTTCTTCAATGCTCTTTTTACCGAGACGCCTGTTACTTTTCCCCAGGACATCAAGGCTGACTTTGTAAGAGGCAGGTGTACCCTTTTTCAAACTTTTATTTGTATCCACAACTGTGGCCGTAATGGTGACATCCACATCCTCTTCGCTGGCGCTACTCTTCAGCGTTGCAAACGCAAGTCCCTGATCATCAGAAAAAGCAAATTCACTGATTGACCCTGCTGTTGTTGTAAAATGAACCTTTAAACCACTCGATATTTCACCATCTGTATTATACACCGTTGCCGCAATAACAGCAGTTGAAATACCGTTTGCCAGCAATTCGGGGGCTGTCACTTCCATTTTATCGACCGTACCGACAATGTCTTCTCCCTTTTTGCCACAACTGAGCAAAAAGAACAAGACCGCAAATAAAATAAATGCCCGTCTGAACATACCCACTCCCACAGAGTTTAAGATAAATCGACTCTATCCAGTCTATCATTGAATTTTGATGCATAAATTAAATATAATAGCTCCCGGAGAATGTCCGGCGCCGGACCCTAAAACTCGCTCCTTTTTCAGATGAGCATCCGGGAGCTTTTTACTCAACCACCTAAAACCGGTTGATCAAACCGACACAAATCTGTGACACTCTGGAAAAACATTTTGACGACGCTCTGAAAATATTTTTAACCAGTGAGAAATCATTGAATTGACCACGCGAAAAATAAGACCTAATCTATTTATTATCAATTAGATTCAAAGACGTTGCGCAGGGCGCCCGGCATGATCCTTCTATCAACATCTAATAATTGCAAAACCTGCGCCAGGGAAAAGTGCAACCTCAATCACAGGTGGATAAGATAAAATTCGATGAGCAAAATAGAGGATATCCTAACAATAGAATAAAGCAAGTCACTCCGGCGAAAGCCGGAGTCTCCTGGAACCAAGAGTTTGGAGATGCCGGCATGCGCCGGGATGACTCGCCCAGGCAGTATCTCGAAATCTTTCAAATTTTCCATTCATAACCGACATGTTACAGGGAAAAGCGCAAAACTCTTGATTTTAATGTTCAACGATTCTATATTTGCTTCTCATTTTCAATCATCAAACCGAACGGAGGAGTAGTGGACGAGAAACAAATGATCACAATTATTGCCGAAGAACTCGGCATTCGCTGGAACCAGGTTAAAAACACCATCGAACTTTTGGATAATGAAAACACGGTCCCGTTTATTGCCAGGTACCGTAAAGAAGTGACGGGTAGTTTGGATGAAGAACAAATTCGTGCCGTATGGGACAGAATTCAATACATGCGCAACCTGGAAGAAAGGAAACAGGCTGTTTTAAAAAGTATAGAAGAACAAGGCAAACTCACGCCTGAATTGGCAGAGAAAATCAATGCAGCAACAAAACTGCAAAAAGTCGAAGACCTTTACCTCCCCTATAAACCCAAACGACGTACCCGTGCGACAATTGCCAAAGAAAAAGGATTGGAACCGCTGGCCGAATTGATCCTCAAACAGGAAACGATTGAAGGATCGACTGACGAAATGGCCTCGGAATATATCGACGAAGAAAAAGGCGTGGCCACAGCCGAAGAAGCGCTTGCCGGTGCCCGCGACATCATTGCCGAAATAGTTTCCGTTGATGCGGAAATTCGGCAAACGATCCGCGAACTGTCATTGGAAAAAGGCGTCCTTTCCTCCGAGGCGCGTGATCCCGACAATTGCAGTGAATATGAAATCTATAAAGAATTTTCCGAATCCGTTAAAACAATCCCGCCGCACAGAATTCTGGCCATCAACCGCGGCGAGCGCGAGAACATGCTGCGGGCTTTTATTGATGTACCTGATGAGGAAATGATCAGGGAAATCAATCAGGTTTATGTTACAAACCGCGCCAGCATATTCACGGATGAATTGCTTCAAGCCATTGAGGATTCTTATCATCGGTTAATCGCTCCGGCCATAGAGCGAGAGCTTCGTAAAGCGCTCACCGAGCGCGCCGACGAGCACGCCATACAGGTTTTCGCCCGAAACCTTCGCGCCCTGCTGCTGACACCTCCGCTGCGCGATAAAATAATCCTGGGCATTGATCCCGGATTCCGAACAGGCTGCAAAGTAGCGGTGATTGATACAACGGGAAAATATTTGCAGGGAGAAACGATCTATCCGCACCCGCCGCAAAAACGCTGGGAGGAAGCGAAAGACGTTGTGAAGGAGTTGGTGGAAAAATACAGCGTGGATATTATTGCCATCGGCAACGGCACGGCCAGCAGGGAAACGGAAAAAATGACAGCGGAACTTATTGCGGAACTTGATCGCGATGTTTTTTATGTCATTGTCAATGAAGCCGGGGCCTCCGTTTACTCTGCTTCACCCGTGGCGAAAAAAGAGTTTCCCGAACTGGAAGCCTCGATGCGCGGCAACATCTCCATTGCCCGCAGGCTCATGGACCCCCTTTCGGAACTGGTAAAAATTGATCCGCAATCCATTGGCGTTGGATTGTACCAGCATGACGTGAACCAGGTGAAACTTTCCGAAGCGCTCGACCAGGTCGTGGAATCGGCAGTCAACCTGGTCGGCGTGGATTTGAACACAGCCTCAACTTCATTGCTCAAATACGTCTCCGGCATAAACAGCCGGGTTGCGGAAAACATTATCAAACGACGCGAAGAAAAAGGGAAATTCAAATCACGGGATGAATTGAAAAAAGTGACAGGCCTGGGAGAAAATGCATTCGTGCAGGCAGCCGGATTCTTGCGCATTCCCGAAAGCGACGTTTTTTTCGATACCACCGCGGTTCACCCGGAATCCTATGCCGCCGCAGAAAAACTGCTCACCCACCTCTCCCTGGACGTAGAACAGGTGCGAAGCGATGGGAAAAAAGTAAAAGAAAAGGTGCAACATTCTCACGAATCCCTGGAACAGCTTGCTCAGATTTGCGAGTGCGGCAAAGAAACACTGGCGGACATTATCGACAGTCTGGAAAAGCCCAATCGCGACCCGCGCGATGAAATGCCCAAACCGATCCTGCGCAGCGATGTTCTCAGCGTGGACGATCTCGTCGAAGGCATGATTCTCAAAGGCACCGTTCGCAATGTCGTCGATTTTGGTGCCTTTGTAGACATTGGCGTAAAACACGACGGCCTCGTACATCTTAGCCGCATGGCAAAAAAATACGTCAAAAATCCTCTGGACGTTGTTTCCGTCGGTGACGTCATCGAAGTCAAGGTTATCACCATTGACAAAGAAAGAGGACGAATTGGCTTGAGCATGGTTTTGGATTAATCGGTATAAAATGCTTATTGCGACGCTCTGCGTCGAGCATTTAATATTGTGATTATTATTCACATCTCTGTCCGAAAAAGATTGATTTACGAACAAGGATTTACGATTTATGAAATATCCGTTTCGATACTCTGCGTCGAGCATTGAGAGAGGATAGTATTTAGCTTTTGCGGTTTTCTCCAAATTATTGAGTAGATACGAGAAAGGAATATGATCAAAGCTATCGTTTTTGACATCGGCGGCGTTCTTGCTTTTGATATTTGGGAACATGCGTTTCTGGATGCGGAAAAGGGCCTGGCTACTGTGCTCACTTTGCCACGAGACGAGGTCAAACAGGTCGGTTTGAAAATGTGGGAAGATTTTGCCTATCGCTCGGCAAAAAACGAAAAAGAAATTGACGCTCTGGAGATTGACTACTGGAGCAAATTTAAGCGCCATTTCGGCCGGCAGGAGCCCATTGATTTTTTCATTGCCCGGACGGAAGAATTTATCCGTCCGGTGAAAAATATGTTGTCTCTGGTACAAAAATTAAAAGAGAACAAAATCGAGCTGGCGATTTGTTCCAACAACACGGAATTTTTTCACAAGCGCTTGTCTGAAAAACTGGGATTGATGGACACTTTTGATCCGGCGAAAGAAGTGCTTTCCAGCCGCGTCGGCTTTTCGAAAACGAGCGCGAATTTTGAAATGTTCCAACGGGTCGAACAGGTTGTTTCTGCACATAAAAATGAAGCCGTGCTGGTTGACGACCGCATCACAAACATAGAACGTGCAATCGCATTTGGCATGAATGCTATATTGTTCCCCGCAGCCTCGGAAAAAGGTGCGGCCTATCTTGAGCGGTTATTCATCCAAATGGGAGTTTTGCAAGAAACAGTGTCCACGGACCTCCTGCAGGTTTCACAAATATAAAATTAATGATTACTGAGTAATTCGTAAAAAGTCGAAAAGCATGTCATCGCGAGGAGCGGAGCGACGAAGCGATCCTTAGAAAACTGCAACTTATGGCCGACATCCGGATTGCTTCGCTTCGCTCGCAATGACATTTT
>Ga0114931_10011618_pt1 | contig 10385 bp, 6 predicted proteins | sample 2SBtaG_FD_89579 | JGI IMG/M metagenome (GOLD analysis project Ga0114931, IMG submission 89579) | Deep subsurface microbial communities from Kolumbo volcano to uncover new lineages of life (NeLLi) - 2SBTROV14_V59a metaG | ecosystem: Environmental > Aquatic > Marine > Volcanic | place: Kolumbo... | reverse complement strand
TGCTCATGCAGTCCGACGATCCGCTGTTTCGCCCGTGCCAGGCGGTGTTAGGACCCGATGGCGCGATCTACATCGTCGATTGGCGAACCGACTCGGGTGGGGCAGGGCGACTCTTCGGCGATGGAGAACATGGCCGCGTCTATCGCCTAAGTTGGTCGGGTATCAAAGACGTCCCGGCCATCGAACGTGGTTCGATGGGTGCGTGGTCGAAGGTTGCCGAGATGTCGGAAGCGGATCTCTTGCGGCTTCTCGACACCGAAGACTTCGCACTTCGCATGCACGCCCAGTGGTCGCTCGTCAAGCGAGGGACCGCTTCTCGCGAGCCCCTCTTGGCCGTGGCACTTGATGCCTCGCGGACCGCGCCGGCTCGGGCCATCGCATTGGGTGGCGCATGTTATTTCTACGATGATTCGGTGGCGGCGGCTATGCTTGAATTGCTCGACGACGAAAACTTCGAAATACGTCGCTTGGCCGCCGATGCACTAAGCCGACATACCACGGGAAAGAGCGTCTCGCGAGAGTTGATTGCGCGTCTTGCCCGCGCGCTTGAAGACTCGCACCCTGCCGTTCGCCGCTCGGCCGCGATGGCGTTGGGCAAGGTTGCCTCGTTGCTGGACAGCGATCATCCCGAACGACGTCGGGCGGCAGCACGCTTATACGACGTACTTCGACACGATGATGGTAAGGATGTGTATTTGCACGATGGTTTGCTGCGTGGGTTGGAACGCGCTGGGGCCGCGGGGATGAACTTGTTGATCGCCGCGGCGCTGGAAGGTAACGCCGCGGATCGTGCCTTCGCGGTCGCGGAACTTCAAGCGCTGCGAACACGCCCGGCGGTCGACGCATTGAATCGCGTGTTGCACGGATCTGAGAAATTGACACACAGCCAAGTTGCCGCAGTGTTGGGGACCTACAGTCAAATCCTACTCGAACCACCGATTGATGCCTCGGAGGTAGGACGTTGGCTTCGCGGTCATCCAGATGTCGATGTTGAGTTGAAATTGGCGGCTGTCACGACGTTGGCGTTGACCGGTACGACGAACCCCGAAGCGATGCTGCCCTTTGTTCATGAGTTGATCAATCATCCGGTTCTCCAGTTTCGTTTGGCCGTGATTAAACTGATCGGCGACATGAACCTTCTCGATGCGTCTCCCGCACTGGCCAAGGCACTTCGTGATCCCAAGCGAGGGCTTGCCGAACGTCGGGCAATCGTTGCGGTTCTGGGCAAGTTGCGTCAGGAGGATCTACCGTGGGAGAATAAATCTCCCCCGGGGATCGAACGGGTATTCGACGAGCTGATCGCGTTGGCGGCCGACCCATCGACCGGAGCGCTGCGTGGCGATTTGATCGAGGTCTTGGCCGCGGTCGATTTCGAGAAGACGCAAGCCATCGCTGAAGCTATGCTCGATGACAAAGACTTGGAAGTGGTTCGTTCGGCGATTCGTGCGTTGGGGGCAAACCGGCGACAGGCAATGAACATCGGACGGCGGTTCGTCGCGGGAGAGCTCGAACGTGGCCTCTTGCCGGTCGTCTCGGCCGCGCTACAGAAGCATATTGCGGCAGCCGGTGGTGACGAAGTGGCGGCGCTGTTGACCGAGGTGTTTCGCGGTGGTTTGCTTGTCTCGCTAGAGCCAAGAGAGGTGGCCCGGGTCGAAAAACTTGTGACCACGACGGGCGACGTCGAAAACGGCCGACGCGTGTTTCTCGATTCCAAGAAAAGCCAATGTGCCAAATGCCATCGCTTGGAAGGGGTTGGTTCTCAGGTCGGACCCGACTTGACGAAGATTTGGGAAACACACAGCGTGGCGAAAATCCTGGAATCGATGATCGATCCTTCCAAAGAGATCAAGGAAGGCTACCAGACGTTCGTCGCCACGACCGACGCCGGACAGGTTTATAACGGTTTGAAGGTTGCCGAGGACACTGCCAGAGTGGTCTTGCGTGACGCCGATGGTCGCGATGTAACGATCAAAAAGGAAGAGATCGACGAGCTCGTGGCCAGCCAAAAAAGCCTGATGCCCGAGGGCGTTGTCTCGCAGTTGTCGTTCCAACAATTCATCGACTTGGTCGCCTTCTTGAAAGATCAAGAAGCCCAACAGTCGTTGCGTGGAATGGCCACCCGGCTTTGGGCTGCTGGGCCGTTCGCCGAAAAAGTCGAGGCGATCGAATCGTTCGAGTCGCTCCAAGATCCCCGACAGGTCGCATCGCCAAACGAAAAAAACCCGGTGTCGTGGCAATCCGTCTCGGCGGGTCCGGAGGGCAGCTTCGCGTTGGGGCAGGCGTTTTCCGTCGAAAAAGCCTCCGTCTACGTGTTGGCTTTTCTGTATTCACCAAGCAAGCAAACCGCCACGTTGCACTTGCGTCACGATGGTGATGCGAGGCTCATTCTCAACGGCGCTATTCGGGCCGATCTCCAACTGCTTCGCAAAGACCATGACATGCCCCTGTCGCTGCGAACTGGCTGGAATACGCTGCTACTTCGGGTCGCCATCGACTCGGATCATTCAACGCTCGAATTAGTCGCGGAAGGAGAAGGGCTCAGATTCGCCACGGAACCGAAGGAGTAAGCAGAAGAATCTCTGGTCAAGGCTTTCCCACAACGATCGAGCTTGCCGCCGGAAGATCGTGGCCAAATCGTCTGTTCGCCAGTCAGTCACTCGTCCAACGGAATGTTGCCGGCGAGATAACGCCAGTTCTTGATGAAGCGGATCACGTCGGCCATCTGTTGCGGGCTGACGTTTTGTTCCAGCCCCTCGGGCATGAGCGACAGCCCGTTGGAGCGCAGTTCGTCGATGTCGTCTCGTAACAGGCTCACCCGGCGGTCCTCTTGTTGGCGGAGCGTAATCGAGGTGGCGGTTTCCGAGGCGAGAATTCCCGTCAAAACCTGACCGTCGACGGTTACCACGGTATAGCTCACATAGTTGCTGTCGATCGCTCGATTCGGGTCGAGAATATCGGTCAACAACTGCGGTGGTTTCTTGTTATACGAATCGGCGATATCCGGCGCGACGTCCACCCCGACGCCCGCCACGCGGTGGCAGCTCGCACAATTTTTCTTAAACACCTCGCGGCCGCGCAATGGATCGGCGGGAAGCTCCAACGCCTTGCTGTACTGGGCGATCACCGCCACTCGGTCGGCGGCCGTTTTCCGGGCGAGCAGTTTTCTAGCCCGATCAGCAATGGTGGTGTCTTTGTGGTCGGTTAACTTAGCGCTTCGCAAAGGATCGAACTCTCCTCGATCAACGTCTCCGGATTCAATGGCGGTGAGCAAGTCTTGGCACCACGCCGGTCGGTTCAACAGCAGATCCAACATGGTTCGGCGAATCGCCGGTGTTTGTGAGTTGAACGCCGGTAGCAACCGTTCGGGAATATCGGAAGCTGAAAAACTTCGCAAGGCGGCCAACGCTTCTCGCTTGATTTGGGCCCGTTCATCGCCCGTGGCGAGCAAAACAGCGACTGTCCCACGTCGTCCCAAGCACCATAACGCAACAAGGCGATCGCCCTGCCACGCTGCTCCGCGGGAGCATCCCCCGACATGGCATCTTCGACCGTATGAAGAATGAGGCGACGTGCCCGGGCGACGCTTTTCTCGAGTTGAGCGGGGCGTCGGGACATCCAACCGGCCAGAGGTCGACCGGAAGCCGCTAGCCCCCGGGCAAGTCCCGTCATGGCCGCCACGCCCCCATGCCGCGCTGCGTCATCGTTCCACTCGCCGGGTTCCATCGCCGCGACCAGCGCCGCTTCGGCCCAGGCATCGTTCTTGCTGCGTCCGATCATCTCGCACAGTTCGGTCAACAGCGAGTGGAATCCTTGGTCGTCGCTTGCTCCTTTGGCGGAGCTCCCCGTCAACAGCTTGTTCGTGACGGCGACGGCTGTTTCAGGTCGGGCCGTGGCGATCGCACGCCGCGTCCAGATGTCGTTGGATCCACGTCGAGCGATTCGCGCCAGGGCCTCCACGGCGTCGGCTCTTTCCAAATCGCCAACCGTCAAGGCCACGCAAAAGCGCAGACGGTCGTTCACGGAATCAGCCAAGGCCAATACCGCGTCGCGAACAGGCTTCGACCGCGTGAGCCACGGCTCGCTAAGCCGTACGGCCACTTCAGCGACCGAAGCGTCTTTGTCATTCAATGCTTTGAGCAAAACCTCATCGTTCAGCGATTTCAGCGCGGCCAATGTCCACAGCGACCACGCCCGACCTTCAGCGCCCCTCGCCTGCTCCGCGAGTTGTTTGATGGTCGCCACCGCCGTCACATCGTGGCGTTGATAGATCATGCGAAATGCCGTCGCACGCACCCAGCCGTTGGGGTGGTCCAACAAAGAGGCCAACTCCCTACCCGAGCGACGCGATACATCGATGGGCGTGGTCGTCGATGCGTCATCTTCGGACACCAGACGATAAATCCGTCCCGCTTGATTGCCGGCCAACAAGTCACGCCTTGTGCGCAATTCCTCCGGCATCCAATCAGGGTGTTCGATCACGGCCCGATGCATGTCGACGACATACAACGCTCCGTCGGGTCCCGTCTCGATATTCACCGGTCGAAACCAGGGATCCCGCGAGGCTAGAAATTCGGCATTATCCCGGGGCGGATGAGAACGAAAGGTGCCGCAGGCAGGCTCGAACAATTCGCATCGCACCAGATTTCCCGTCGGTTCGCATACAAACGCCTGTGAACGAAACCGCGCCGGCAGGGCGTTGCCGCGATAGACGTGTACTCCGCATGCCGCGGTAAATTGGCCCGCGTGCTTCATCGACGTTGTCCACGCATCGGTCAGTGCGAACACTCGCGAATCCCCACCCGCGGCCGCCACATCGTGGAGGACCGACGGCAACGCGAAGAAGGGGTTCCGCGAAGTGGGGCGACCTTCCAGTACGACGTGCATCAACGGGTTTCGGTTGCTGCAAATGTAGCGACGCCCAAATTCGTCGAACGTCATCCCGAATTGAGCCGGTCCACTGATCGCCTCCAAGCCCCCACCACCCGGGTCGAATCGCACGTCGTGCCCACGAATCTCCACCGGTTCCGATGTCTCGCCACCGCGATGGTCGACCACCGCGCCACCACGCAGACCATTGGCGATGTACACCCGAGCGTCGGGTGCCAAACGCGGATGATTGGCCCGCAGTTGTTCGTTCTGCTCAACGAAGCCGGTGAACCACAGCTCTTCATCGGGGCGCGTCTTGGCGTTGCCATTCGTCGATTCCGCCTCCTGGCGATCATGCAAAAAAACGACGCGCCCGGCAAGTGTTACAATCACGCCGTCGCCCCACGGCTGGAGTCCGGTTGGAAGAAGCAACCCCTGGGCGAACGTGCGGGCTGTTTCAAAGTATCCGTCACCATCGCGATCTTCGAGCACGCGGATTCGCGAACGAGGTGTCTCGCCTTCTGGCGGTCCATAGGGATAGCCGCGCATTTCCACGACCCACATACGGCCCCGTTCGTCGAAGCGGATCTCGACTGGGTCGATCACTTCGGGCTCCGTGGCAACCAGTTCGACCCTTACTCCTGGTGCTGTTTGAAATTGCTTGAGTGCGACGGCAGGGGGCAGTGGTGTTGTCCGAAGTGTCTCATCGGCCTTTGTGGTAGGACCGATGAGAATCGACGACAGGATGATCAACATCACGAGGTAAGATGCGGAATACCCCGTTCTTCCTGCCCGGGGCGGGTCGTGGGGAATGTGGAAGGCAAGTTGTTGCTGAATTGGCAAGCTTGGCTTCTCCGAGTTCTTGGTTCGTCTCAGCGGGGGCGTACCGGAAGATTTGAACTCCCGATTTGATTACAATACACCCCCGCCGTCGCATCGGTGGGCGGCAGCGCACGCGCACGACGAGGAGACTATTATGATAACACGACGCACGCTGGGAATCATCCTGTTGGCTGCCATGGCGTGGCCGAATGGCGCTCGGGTGCGCTCGGCAGAGGTGGAAGCGGCGCATTTTCACCATGTTCGCCTGAACGTGACCGACGTGAAGAAATCGATGCGGTTCTATCGCCGAGTGTTCGGCGCGGTTCCGATTCGATTTCGCAACGCGGCCGATGCTCTGTTCGTCGAGCGATCGTTCATCTTGTTCAACGAAGTGGACGTGCCACCGGAGGCAACGTTAAATACCGGCATCTGGCACATCGGGTGGGGCGGGGTGGATGTGAAGAACGAATACCAGTGGTGGGTTCGCCACCACGTCGATATCCATACCAAGCTGTCACCGCTGCCAGGGAACGACAATTTCTACATGTACGTCAACGGGCCCGACAAGGAGCTGATCGAGATCAACACGATGGGGCACCATCGCTTCGGGCACGTCCATTTTTTCTGCGACGACGTCAACGAAACCGTGAGTTGGTACAGCACGTATCTCGGGCTCAAGCCACGCGTCGCGTTTCGTAAGAAGCCCACGGGTGACCCTTCCACGTTGAGTGGCATTTGGATGAACAACATTCAATGCGACAATGTGAACATGATTTTCTTCGGCAAGCCCGATTACGAGCCATCGCCCTTTTGGTGGCCCGACCCTCCGTTGAAGGAGATTCAGCCGACCGACAAGCGGCCGATCGATCATGTTGCGTTTTCGTTCCGCGATATCGATCCGGTTTACCAACGGATGATGGCGGCGGGCGTCGAGATCGTTTCGCCCCCGAGCTTGGACGACAGGCTTCGCCTGCGAAGTTTTTTCGTTCGTGGGCCCGATCACGTACTGATCGAGATTGTAGAAGCGAAGCCGATCCCCGAGGGTCTGTGGGACGAATAGTCGCGAGATCGGTTTTTTTGGAGGGACCACGGAATCGGCCAGCCCCGTTGCGCGTTGAGCGATCGTCATGGTATGCTAGAACCATCGATGGTTACCCTCCCGCTGGCCAATACGCCCGGGTTCGTCGCTGTCGACCCTTGCACGTTACTTTCACGCTTTCTCCCACCTGACGGATAGACATTACGGCATGAAAACTCTTTACAGTACCTTGACGACGACTCTCGGAATTGGTCTCGCGATCGGGCTCATTAGCGGCGTATCGCCGGCTTGGGGCGACGACGAACCCACTTTCGAGGTGGGCGTGGCGGTCCGCGACATCACACCCCCGACGGGCATTCCGATGTGGGGCTATGGCGATCGGCACGCCGATTTATCCGAGGGGGTTCTCGATCCACTGTTCGCCAAGGCCGTGGTGATCAAAGCGGGCGACGACAAACTGGCCCTGGTTGGCATGGATCTGGGGCGCGGTCCGACGATCGCCATGATGAAGATGATTCGACGTGCACTCGCTGACAAAGCAGGAATCGAGCACGTGATGATTTGCGGCAGTCATACGCATCATGGTCCCGTGATCGAGTTGACCGATAAGAAAGGCTATGGAAAAGGAAAGTTCGATAAGGCCGTGGCCTACGCCGCGCAACTCCCCCGCACGCTGATCGAGTTAATTCTCGAAGCAGACGCGGCACGACAGCCCGCTAAAATGGGCATCGGCACGAAGAACGTCGCGTTGAATCGCAATCGGCAAACGAAGCGACTTCCCAAGGCCACCGACCCGATGTTAGCGGTGATGCGGTTCGACGATCTCGATGGCAACCCAATCGCCGTGTTAGTGAACTTCGCGGCGCACCCGACAATGATCGATTCGAAGGTTCTGAAATATTCGGCCGACTACGTCGGGGCGATGCACAAAGTGGTTGAAGAGAAGCTCGGCACGCACAGCATCTTCATGCAGGGAGCCGCGGGCGATCAATCGACCAACTCTCCCGAGGGCGTCCATGGGCACGAACAGTTTGGCGCGGTGTTGGGCGAACAGGCTGTCGAGATTGCCCAGGGGATTGAGACCACCGTGCCCGAGAAACCTTCGCTGAAGGGGCGCGTCGATCACTTCACCTTTTCCTCACGAATCGACTTCAGCAACCCTTGGATTCGCGTGGCGTTTGGTCGGGCGTTCTTTCCCGAGTTGGTGAAGAACTTCGCGGACGAAATGGAAAACGGCGTTCAAACCGAACTTAATTCCGTGGTGCTCAATGGCAATGTGGCGTTGGTTGGTGGTTCGGGCGAGTTTTTCTGCAATCACAGTAACCGACTCAAAGAGCGTAGTTATCTTGACCACACGCTGTTTTTCGGATACTGCAACGGCCATAACCTATACTTTCCCACGATCGAGGCTGCCTCCGAAGGGGGCTACGGGGCCGACCCGCCGGTCTCACCCGTCGCGTTGGGAGCAGGCGAGAAGATGATGAACCAGGCATTAATCAACATCTACGTGATGATTGGCCGCTTGGCGGCACCCGAGCAGCCCGTTACGTCGAGTGCCACGCGGTAGTACTCGTGCCAGAGGTGATGATCGGGTTGTTTACAAGGGCGTGTATCGCCAAGGGAGTGATTGGTGTTGGTTACAAGTTGTTTGGTAATTGAGTCTTACGTTAAAATCGTTGTGGGTCCGGTCGTGTAAGAATGAGCCGACCAACTTCTTGCCCATCGTGGCAATCCTCGAATTCACCAGATGAATCTGCAAGGTTTGCGCGAACTCACCCGCGTGGCTGACGGTAAAGCCTGAGTGGTTAGCTTGACTTTGCTTTGGGGCCAGTAAAAATAGCCTTTGTCCTGTATCTCCTGACACGCGATCCTTCCATGCGTCATCTTCGCAAAAAAAATCGCCTTGTTTCGCTGTTGCTTGCGCTCGCGATGTTGCTTGCACCGCTGAACTTTTCCGAAGCGTCATCGTGCAACATCGCATTGAAGAGCGAAACCTCCACCGTTTGCAAGTGCGGGGGCGGCAGTTGTGGAACCAAGCGATGCTGTTGCTGTCGGAACAAGACAAAGTCCGAGAAGCAAAACAGCCCCCGGCGATCGGCAGCCCGCCACCAGCGAAAGAGTGCGTGTGGCAAGAGGGCCAACCACGAACCTTCCCTGGGAGCACTTGACTCGTCGCCGGAAGATCGCTGCATGTGCAACGCAAAACTTCCCGCTCCGTTGGATACAACGCGTCGGGCGGTGCAGCCCAACCCACTCCGCTTAGTGGTATTCATGCAGTCATTCATCGAGCCGCTGCATTTGGAAGACCGCTCTCACGCGGCGATTGCTCATGCCATGGGGGGCGGTGCGCGAGTGCCGGTCTCGCTGCAAGAACTCTACTGTTGTTGGCTCGTTTGAGACGACCGGTGCCCGCGCATCGGACTTTCCTGGCTACCTCAGGCCGGTCACGCACCCGTCTTTTCAAGACGATTCGCTCTCTGATTGCGAGCACCGATTTTTCAGGATCGCAACTCTTTCGGCGAAGTTTCCTTGATTGAATTAGTTTTTTCAGAGGGCACGTGCAGTATTACCGCGGGTCAAATCGTGGACCCGCGATACGAGATTCACAATCTTTTTTTGGAAGGAATTCTGACGATGAAAGTAAAACTCACCTTGTTTGCCGTGGCCCTTGTGGCGACTTCGGCAATGTTGACCGTGGGGACTTCGGTGGCGACGGCAGACGACAGCAAGGCGTTCAGTGCGACCTGCGTCGTGTCGGGTAAGCCGGCCAAAGAGAGTTCCGTGGTTGACTACAACGGGAAGAAGGTCTACTTCTGCTGTGCCGGTTGTCCCGCAAAATTTGAAAAAAACCCCGAGGATTATACCGCCAACGTCAATTTGCAACTGCTCGAAACAGGCCAGATGTTGCAGGTTGCTTGTCCCTTCACGGGCAAACCGGTCAATGAGAAGATGACAGTCGAAGTTGGCACGACGAAAGTCGGGTTCTGCTGTGGCGGTTGCAAGGCCAAAGCCGAAAAGGCATCGGCCGACGCTCTCGTGTCCATGGTCTTTGGCGATATCTCCAAGGGCTTCACGCTGCAGACCATGTGCCCGGTGGGGAATAAGCCCGTGGATTTGACCAAGTCGATCGAGTATGACGGCCAAACGGTCTACTTCTGCTGTCCTGGATGTGCCAAGAAGTTCAAGGCGGATCCGGCCAAGTACGTTGCCAAGCTGCCGCAGTTTGTCAGCAAGAAGTAGGTTTTCTCCTAACAAGTTGAACGACAAGGGGAAGGTCTGTTGGCCTTCCCCTTGTTCGTTTTGATAGCCAGCGAGAACGGTTGAGTCGATCGGTGTGGAACTCACCCACCACTCAACGCCCGACTGCGGGGACGGCGAACAGAAGCACGCGGTGATCGCTGGTGGCGATGACGAGTTGGGCTCCATCGGGCGAATAGGCCATCGAGAAGGCGGCCTTCACCGGCAGCGTTTCGGTATGCAACAACTTGGTGGTTTCCGCGTCCCAAAACATGAGCGTCCCGCCGTAGCCGAGAGTGGCCACATGCTTGCCATCAGGCGAGTAGATCGCCCGATAAATCTGATCGGTGTGCCCGGCGGTGGTCGACAGCAGTTTCCCATCGGCCGGATCGAATCGCTGCCAAGTCTTGGCCAGGCCCGC
>Ga0114931_10011617_pt1 | contig 10385 bp, 10 predicted proteins | sample 2SBtaG_FD_89579 | JGI IMG/M metagenome (GOLD analysis project Ga0114931, IMG submission 89579) | Deep subsurface microbial communities from Kolumbo volcano to uncover new lineages of life (NeLLi) - 2SBTROV14_V59a metaG | ecosystem: Environmental > Aquatic > Marine > Volcanic | place: Kolumbo... | reverse complement strand
TTATAGAATCGCCCGTATGCACGCCCATAGGGTCTAAATTTTCAATTGAACACACAATAATACAGTTGTCTTTCGAGTCGCGAACCACCTCCATCTCAAATTCCTTCCACCCCAATACCGATGCCTCGATCAGCAATTCATTGGTTGGCGAAAGCTCTAAGCCACGCTCACATATCTCGACATATTCCTCCCGATTGAATGCGATACCGCCGCCGCTGCCGCCCAGAGTAAAAGAGGGCCTGATAATCGCCGGATAGCCAATCGACCCCACAACATCCAGCGCCTGATCCATTGATCGGGCGATTTCTGAATGTGGAACTTCCAGACCTATGCGTTGCATGGCCTGGCGAAATAAATCACGGTCCTCGGCTTTCTCGATGGCTGCTTTGCTTGCCCCAATCAGCTCGACACCACAACGCGCCAGAACACCTTCACGTTCCAAATCCAATGCGCAATTCAACGCGGTTTGACCACCCATAGTTGGCAGTAGCACATCGGGTTTCTCTGTTTCGATAATTCGCGCCACTGTTTGCCAATCCACCGGTTCTATGTAGATCGCATCCGCGCTGTCCGGATCCGTCATGATGGTCGCCGGATTGGAATTAACCAAAATTACCCGATAGCCCTCTTCACGCAACGCTTTGCACGCTTGGGTGCCGGAATAGTCAAACTCGCAGGCCTGCCCAATCACTATGGGTCCGGCACCTAATAATAATACGGAGTGTATATCGGTTCTTCTGGGCATATTAGTCGGAAATCTACAAAAAAGAGCAAAGCCAATGTTACGACATTAACTCAATAAAACTATCGAACAAATGTTCCACGTCATGGGGTCCGGGGCTCGCTTCAGGATGCCCCTGAAAACCGATAGCCGGACAATCGCTACGCTTTATACCATGCAAACTACCGTCGAAAAGGGAACGATGGGTGGCAATTAAATTATTTGGAAGCGACTTTTCGTCGACCGCGAATCCATGATTCTGACTGCTAATCATCACCCGGCCGTTTTCTAAATCCTGAACCGGATGGTTTGCTCCATGGTGGCCGAACTTCATTTTTTCTGTTCTGGCACCCGACGCCAAGGCCAATAACTGGTGGCCCAGACAAATCCCAAATACCGGAACTTTTTGTTTTAGTATTGATTGAATCGCCGAAATTGCATAGCGGCAGGGCTCTGGGTCACCCGGACCATTCGACAGAAATACACCGTCCGGGTTTTGCTCGAGTACGTCCTCGGCTGATGTTTGGGCCGGAACAACATTCACCCGGCAGCCCCGTTCCGCCAAAAGACGCAGAATATTTCTTTTAACACCAAAATCATAAGCAACCACATGGTACGCAGTCCGTTCAGAAATTTGATGTCCACCTTTTAACCGCCAAACACCTTGGTTCCATTGATACGGCTGCTTTACGCTAACGACTTTGGCCAAATCCATACCCTTAAGTCCCGGAAACGCGCGGGCTTTGGCTATTCCTTCAGATATATCGATGGTGTCACCAGCCATGATACAACCGCGCTGTGCGCCTTTGTCGCGTAGAATCCGTGTTAGTTTCCGTGTATCAATGTCCGCGATCCCTACGATGTTCCTCGATACCAAATAATCGCTAAGCGTGGTTTCGGATCGCCAACTACTGGACCGAATCGGCAAATCGCGAATAACTAAACCGCTGGAAAATATTGCGGTAGATTCTTCGTCTTCAACATTAACCCCAACGTTTCCGATGTGTGGGTAAGTCAAGGTAATAATCTGACGTGCATAGGAGGAATCGGTTAAAATTTCCTGATAGCCGGTAAGCGCGGTATTAAACACTACTTCGCCGTCGGAACAGCCATTCGCACCAATGGAAATACCGTGAAATACAGTTCCGTCTTCGAGTGCCAGAATCGCCGTTTTGTTCAATATTCACCACCTTAGATACGCGAAACGGGAGGCACCCCAATCAGGCACCATCCCGTCATTGTTGAATAATTTGGGTTAATTCGGTTGAACAGTCGTTTCAATCGAAATCGAGACACGCATTAACGCACAACTCACAGTCAAAGAATCGCAAGCTGATACACGCTATTTGCCCTTCAATCAAATTTAGAAACAAACGAAGCGAACTCTAATGTAACCGCAATTTTACGAAATACTTACTGACAGCACAACAAACCTAGCGGTATTATCCCATTAACCTAGAACCTGAATCCGTGACTCCACTACGGCACAGAGCACAAGCTCTTGATTCCACAGCGGCCAAAAAAATACCCGCTTAACCGATGGGTGAAGCTAAGATTTTTTTGTTTCCCCTGTGAAACCAATATCTTGCACTCTGCTATCCGCATTGAAGTCACGGATTCAGGTAGAAGATCTAACGATTTGATTGCAAACTACCTGCAATTCCGGCTTGTTAAAACGTTTAGCGCGATAAAGAAATTGGATGCCCAGCCCGCTGCATTAACACTGCAAACTCACACTATCCAACGATAAGACAGCATGAAAATTACCGTAGAAATTGACGCCACACCACAAGAAGTCCGCGAATTTTTTGGACTGCCCGATATTCAACCATTACAAAATGAAATATTGCAAAAACTGCGTGATGATATGGTCAATGGCGTTCCAGGCTTTGATCCAATAAGTCTGTTGAAACCGGTACTCCCTGCGCACATGCAATCCGTGGAAACCATGCAAAATGCATTTTGGAATGCGTTCACCACTTCCAAACCAGCCGATGAGAATTCAGACAAATCTGATACGTGATCAATCGTCGATACGAGCGATTGAATCACCTGGTCAACGTATTCCAGCTTTTAGCCTTAGAAACCCATAATCATAGGGAATCGATATTAGCAATATAGATAATGATCCAACCCAATATCAGCGCAATACCAGCGGTACCCGTCCAATTCCAATTTTGGGTTCGAATGCCGATTGTCGCGGCAATTCCCGTTAGAACAAAAATGATTGCACTAGTAATATTGACTACTGTGACTCCTAAAAGTAGAGAAACAATGCATAACAATAATGCGATGCTTATAAATGCAACGGATACAATGTTGATTAAAATGTGCATTTGCTTTATCTTCCTTTAACAATGGGCTTGTTACGACGGTCCCAGCGCAACGACTGGACTAGACGAGCGCTGTCCTTCGGCAGAGGAATACTCTTTAACCGTCCAGGTTCTCGGTCTCGAAAAATTCCCGTCCCTGTTCGAGCAGGTATTCGATAAAAGCAAACTGCTCTTCCCAAGTTTACATCTTCCCCTCATCGGCCTCAGTATTTCAGCGGGATGCGCTCCGATACGCTCTATTCACACTCAATTTCTTCATAGCCATGAGCGATTTCAATAGGTTCACCGGCGGATGGTATTGCAGTAAAATAGATCTTCTCTTTTTCAGGCGCGTAAATATAAAGACGGTTATGATGATGCTCCACTTTGCAGCCTTCTTCAATAGAAAGTCCCAACAGATTTTTCACAATCATTTTATTCGCGTTACGGTGAGCAACGATGAGGCAATGTCCGGAACATTTAACTGCATTCAAAATCTTCGACACCGGCGCACGAATGCGTTTATCCACCATTTTTAGATTCTCACCGCCCCCGGGGAGTACCACATTGATTTCATCATCCAAGAACGATTGATACAATTTTTTTGAAAAATCATCCGAAAAATCACTTTTATTTTCCCCTTCAAATACGCCAAGCTTGGCTTCATTGAGTTCGGTTAGGGCCTCCAGCGGTATTTTTCTTGCTTCACTAATGGGCAGGGCCGTTTGGATTGTTCGCTGAAGCGTGCTGGTAAAAATCCGAGAAAGAGGAACTGACTGCAACAAAAAGAACAAATTTTTTCTCTGTACGAACCCTTTCGGACTCAGAGGCCGGTCGTCCTTGAGTTAAATACAGCAGGCCCAGTTTGCTGAATTAGATCCTGTCTTTTAAGTAAATGAAGCAATATTTGCTACAGAAGGCGCACACCGAGTATTCGACTTTGTGCATACCAGCCAAAGTGAGGATGGTTAACCCGTATAAAAGCAACGCGGGAAATAGCCTCTTCGTCAGCTATTTGCCCGTAGGAGTTTTTTTAGGCGGGTACTGCTAAACGCCGTTCCCGGATAAATACGCCAAGACTTCCGCCACTGGCCTTTTTATTGGGAGAAATCCGGTAGGCTTGTAATGCCTGTGATCAAGGGTGAAGGGGATGCAAGAGTCCATCCAATCATTCGTCCCGAAATAATGATTGAGTATTCGCTCAAAATTATTCGGGATGTTCACCGAGAACCCCTTAAAAAAAGGCCGTCTTTGTAAGGGGAAGAAATCTTCTCTAGAATACACTAATTCCTCGGGCGGCAAAGTCATTGATTCATTGTGAAAATTCGGTTCCCAAACGCCCAACCAAGGGAATTTCCAAGAGACACCCGGAATGGCGCTCCCGGCGTCCGAATAGATACGATATCCGCAACGTTTTTTTGTTCTTAAAAAGGGTATCCGGCCGCTCATCAGACGGATATCTTGCAAAACCGCATAACCTTTTTCTGCAAATTTTTGTATACATTTTTGTTCGAATTTTTCAATATCAACAATAAGGATATCCAAATCATCGTCCCAGGGAATGAAATCACCATGGCGCAGCAATCCCAGTAGGCTTCCAAACATTAAACAATAATCGACACCCTCCGAGATTAAAATTTCATCAGCATCCTGTAAATGGCTCAGGGCTGCATCTTTCTCTTTAAAAAAGCCTGTTTTTTTGAACAACAAGAGTTCATCATTTTTATCCATTTTCTTAATTTTCAGAAGTAACTACTCAGGGAGCCTTAAAATATCGGTAACCGCTCAGATTGCCCTCAAATTTGAACCGGGGAAAACAGGGACACGGGGAAAACGAGGCGGGGAAAACGGGGACAAATTTATTTATGTAGGGTAACTACTCACCCATCTATGGGTGATCTGTTCCGGAAGACGCCGTAAATACTTCCATGTAGGCTTGGAAGCGGCTTCCCTGCCGCATACACTTCCTCCACAGATCACCCATAGAAGGCTGTTTCGGTAGGGGAGCGAGTAGTTACTATGTAGGTATAGTTTCTGCTCTCGCATAGAGAATGTAGTCTTGAATGTCCGCAATTAGCACATTTGAGCTGGTCGCTCCGCTAGGTTTTTTATCGCTTGAACGTCCGCTCCCAGCGTAACTGATTGAATCAACCCACACTGCCTGTAAGTTCAAGTTTGAGCTAATACACTACACGCTAGTTCAAAGGATCCCTCTATTAATTCTGGGTAAGAAAGGTTGCTGGGTTTCGTACCTGAACGCCAGCCTACATCGATACCTAGTGTTTTTGTCACTGTTAAACAACCTATGGACTTTCAGCCCATAGTGGTTGAGTATCAATTACAAAACTCGAACGCCAGTCCTGTTTTTTCAATGCGTACTATTTTTGCTTCGACTCTTGGCGCCTCAACGGGCAATCCTTGAACTTGCACTTCCACGACTTCATCCAACTTGGGTTCACCGCTTAACCGACCCCATAAGTACACCCCAGTATCGGAGAAGTCACGTACCTTCATCATACCTTCTCCAAATCTCGGATGAAAAACCCTTACATCATTATGATGCGCAATACGCGGAAACGCACGTCTTTCAACGGCGGTGTTAATCTTTATTTCATTCGGTTTATCCATAGCATAAAGTTATAGACTATTCACAAACAAATATTAACTTTCCAGTAGCTTAGCGGAAGTCGATTTAAAATTTACCCAGACTTTCGTATATAAATTCAGCCGTAGTTCTTCTAAGGCTTGGCGGGTAATTAAGGCATAAAAACGTTCAGATGCCTCGACCGTTACGCGAACGCCATCACTCCCTGCGGAAATGGCGGTTACAGACCCTTGATAATTGTTGCGCATACTCGATTTTAGTGGCTCATTCGATAGCACGATTTCGTTGGGGTCGATCGCGATATGCTTGCCCTGCTCTTCGTGACCAGCGAGTAAAACTTTGATTCGCCCAGTATTGAAGTAGCCATCTTTACCCCATCCGGAATACAGATTAATCACCGGAGTATCCACGATTTTACCCGCCACTATACTAACCACACGGTCAGCTAGAGCCATCCCATCCAAACGCTCATGTGTACTGAAAATCACGGTGCGCAGCAGATCTTTCGACAACCATTGCATAATTTTTTCAATTTGGACCACACCCGCAGGATCCAAGTAGGTAAATGGCTCATCAAACAAGACAACCTCGGGTTCCAACACTAATACACGCGCTAATGCTACCTTCTGAATTTCGCCGCCTGATAATGAGTTAACTGCCAAAAGTGCGAAACGTTCCATGCCCAAACGTCCTAATGCGGCCATCGCCAGATTACGTCTTCTTGAAAAGGGAATGGCTCTGAACTTAAGCCCAAGTTCGATATTGTCCAAAACCGTACCCTTTAAGAGATATGGGTTCTGTGATACCAGGCCAACTCTGCGTCGCAGCTCAATCACATTGATTTGACGTATATTTTGACTAAAAAACTCAAGTTCACCGGTATCGCCGGTTATTAGAAAAGCAAGCAGGTTCAACAAAGTGCTCTTACCTGCACCATTGGGTCCGATTACAGTTGTAATAGTGCCGGCCTCTATGCACAAGTTATCCACGCTTAGTGCTGGAGTAGAGCCGTAACTGCACTGCACATTTTTCAAACTGTATGCTGGATTCAAGGCCGCGTCTCTTTCAACAAAAACAACACCCAGTTGACCATGAATGCGACCGTCAGAAGCAACATACCCAGTGCCAGCGCAAATTCAAATTCGCCTTTATTGGTTTCCAGCGCGATTGCGGTCGTCATGGTTCGGGTAAAACCTTGAATATTGCCACCCAATATCATGGCTACGCCGACTTCACCAATGGCCCGCCCGAATCCAGTTACGACCCCCGCCATGACAGAGCGGTGCATTTCCCGCAGGACCGACACCATTTGCTGCCAGCGTTTTGCGCCCAGCATTTGCAGTGTCGACAACAAGCGTGGATCCGCTGAATGCACTGCCGATATCGACAGATTTACGATTATAGGTAAAATCAGCACAAACTCTCCGAGAACAATCGCTGTGGGCGTATACAGCAAACCGTACGCTCCCAGTGGGCCGTTACGCGTCAATAAACCATAAAAAATCAACCCAATCGTTACGGTAGGTAATGCCATCATCGAATTTAATAACAATTCCAGAATTCGTTTTCCACGAAATTGATAGATGGCAATCGTTCCGCCCAGAGGTACGCCAACCAGTGCAGCGAAAAGCGCAGAAGTTAGGGATATCCGAATTGATGTCCACGCGATCAACAATAAATCCGGATCAAATTGGACGATTAATCTAAGTGCCGCAACCAATGATAGGTAAAAAAAATCCATTGCTAGCTAGGAAAGAACGCAATGAAGAGTCCAACGGCGCTAGGAGGCTGTCCGAGAATAGAAGCCGTCGCGAGGGGAAGCGGTTTTGAGACCATTTTTTCGATTAAAAGAGGCGAATATTGGGTAGTTTTAACGCCAAATCCGTCGGGAACGGATTTGGACCGCGCCAGCGACCCCGTAGGGGTGAAATACAGGAAGTATTTCATCAATTTAATCGGGAAATGGGCCAACATCCGCTTTTCCGCAGTAAACTCTCTTTTCTCGGACAGCCTCCTAGGTGACAAAAATGATCCGGAAATCTGGCCAATCAAGCTCGTATACATGAGATTGGTCAATTGCTTGAACCGCGAATTAGCCCGCATTTCTCACCGGAATGACAAGCCCTCGCTTGATCTTTGTTCCCACAAGGAATTGTCTTCCCTCGGAAAGACAATCCGTATTCCGCTCGATCAGAAAACTCTTTGTGAAAATAAATCTCTGCGCGGTCATCTTGCCTCTGGTGAGAAATGCAGGCTAGAGGACTAATCGTACAAGCGTTGTAACAATTCGCCCAGCTGATTCTCCAATTCAACAACACGCCGCTCTAAGTCATCTAGGCGATTGCGGTCACGGTCATTGCTCTTGACGTCTATTTTTTCAACAGCATCAATAACTGGAGCACCACAAAAGGTTTGCCAAAAACGATCTTCTCTTTGGCTCGGGCCATGTGGAAGAAGTATGGCCAATGGGGTTTCTCGTTGCATCAAACGAGTCAACACTTCGTGAACCTCTTGGGCATGTTCAAACACAAACATCCTAGTGGTACGTTTGAGTATTTCGTTCAAGGTTTGCGGTTTTCTTAGCAGCAATACAGTTAGCACGGCTAGTTCGTTTAATTCCAACTTAAAGTATTGTTGTATCCGGTGGGAAATTTTGTAGGTGCGGTCGCCCGAATCAACGCTGACCAAATCCTTGCCAGCCAGTACATTTGCAATGTGGCGTACTTCACCTTCGCTCAGATTCATATTAGGTTCGCGGCTGCTTTTTTGATTGCAAGCAGCCGTTAGTGCATTTGGAGTTAGCGGGTAATATTGGGGTGTAGTAAGCTGTTTTTCCATCAACGAACCAATTACCCGGGTTTCCTGGGCGGTTAAAAATGGATCTGGAACCGCGTGTTCGGTTATATTGTTCGGAATATTCATGTGTAACGAATCATTATAAATAAAGTGAATTATATCACCCGCAAAAACACTGAGGGTCTCAATGTCTTTGGATCGTAACGTGATTTTCACAGCCTATGCACTGTCCCTGACACTTTGTTAAACCGCCTTTGGTAGCGAAATTAAACGCTTCCCTTTGACCAAGCTGTTTCAGAGCTTAATGGGTCAACCTTTCATTAACGGCAAAAAAGGCCTTCGGAACTGTTTGACAGGAGGTAACGATGATCAGAGCGAATTTAAGATTTTATTGGCCATTGGTGGTAATTCTTATTGGTAACGCATACCTTAGTAATGTCAATAGCGAAACTAACGACCCGAATGAAATGACGACTATGACCCTTACTTCTACAGCATTCAATCATAACGGTGAAATCCCAAGTTTAAACACATGCGATGGAAGGGATATTTCACCTCCGCTTACCTGGAAAGGTGTGCCCGAAGGGGCGAAAAGCCTAGTCTTGATAGTCGACGACCCCGACGCACCAGATCCTAAAGCGCCGAAGATGACATGGGTGCACTGGGTACTATACAATCTTCCCACTTATATCGATAACCTTCAACAAGCCGTAACGTCTAGCAACCTTCCTTCGGGTACTTTGGAGGGTCTGAATGACTGGAAACGTACCGGCTATGGTGGCCCTTGCCCCCCCATTGGTCAACACCGATACTTCCACAAGCTTTATGCACTGAATAAAGTACTTCCTGATTTAGAAACTCCGACGAAGGTAAAGCTGGAAGCGGTGATAGATGGACACATTATTGCCACCGCAGAGCTTGTGGGAACCTATCAGCGAATTAAGTAGTCGTTAGATTTAGGAAACAAGATATTAACTATTTTCAAAACTATTCGCCATATTTGCCTATTGAGATACAGATATTTGATTTATCAGGACGCGTGAATACGTCCTTGTAATCTCTGCTGCAACTTTTGATCATATGCTCGTGTATTATCTGATTATACTTTCTACAGTGTAACCATTATCGTGCAGTCGCTTGCAAAGATTGCCGGATAGTCCGGGTTTCTTCTCAATCCAGTCTTGGCCACTATCCAGTTTCCGATGGGTGGCCAACGAGGTGCATCTCTTAATCCCTCGAGTCCCGTCTCCCTATACCGCCGAACCCAGCCTTGGCCTGTTGTCTGATATACTCGCAGGGATTTCGCCACTTCTTGATAGGTGCGCCCATCTTGCAAATGTGCCATACTAAAAAATCACTATCGTGTTCGACCATGAGATTCCTTTCTCACCAGCGCCGAGAAGTCATACCGAACCAAGGATTCGGGTAAATGTCTTATCCATCTATCGTGCGGCAAATAACTGCCGGCCTGGGGTGTGTTAACAGCTATGGAGCGCGAGGCGAAGGCGAGTAGACCCCCGCAAACCTAAGCGTCGGGCGTGTTCCCGTAGGTACTACGCGTGCTTTACTTGTCCTGAAGCCATACAAAAGCAATCTGAGCAACTCCACGAATTGGGCTAATAGTTAGTTACCTTTATTCTAGTCTTCGTCGCCGATCTCCAGTTGATAATCAGTAAGTTCTGGGATGGGCGTTTCTTTGACATCGACACCACTTTCTTTCAAGACCTCCTCAATCGATTCCAACTGTTTGTCCATCACATGAATATGATCCAACATGTGATTAATCACTTCGGCAGGCTAATGTTGACCCTGATTATTGTTATTTCCTGGTAAAAGCGCCGGTTGCCCGGCGCTCTCCCCAGGTGAGTCGACCAAGGGAACCTCCCCCTCAGCCGCTCGTAGAACCGGACTTAAACCTCTCGATTTATCCGGCTCCCACCATACAACCTTA
>Ga0114931_10011616_pt1 | contig 10385 bp, 11 predicted proteins | sample 2SBtaG_FD_89579 | JGI IMG/M metagenome (GOLD analysis project Ga0114931, IMG submission 89579) | Deep subsurface microbial communities from Kolumbo volcano to uncover new lineages of life (NeLLi) - 2SBTROV14_V59a metaG | ecosystem: Environmental > Aquatic > Marine > Volcanic | place: Kolumbo... | reverse complement strand
CCAATGGCAGAAGTAATACCGGCAATTTCATCTTCGGCCTGGAAAGCTTTGGCACCAAAATGTTTGTATTTAGATATTTCATGCAGAATATCAGAAGCCGGAGTAATCGGGTAAGAACCTAAAAATAATTCTTTCTTCGATTTTTCAGCTGCGGCAAGGAAGCCCCAGGCAGTGGCTTCGTTTCCCATTATATTTTTATATAATCCCGGCTCCATGTCAGCTGGCAGCACGGTAAATGCCGAAGTTAAAGCTTCTATGGTGTCGGCATAATTATAACCTGCTTTCAGGGCTTTGACGTTGCCTTCATATATAAGCTCCTTCTTGGCAAATTTCTCTTTTAAGAAACGCTCAGTATAATCCAGTGGTCGGCTGAACATCCAATATACCATTCCCAGGGCAAACATATTCTTGCTTCGGGTAATGCTCTTGTTGTCTAGTCCTAATCCTCCAACGCTGTTTTTGTTAGCGAAGTAATAGGGGCTTCTATGACATGAAAATGCTTTAAAACACCACTTTCTAACGGATCTTCATCAAATCCTGCTTTCTCCCAGTCTTTGCGTTTAAAATTATCAATGTCAATAATAATTGTTTTCCCTCTGGGCACATCTTTAAGGTTAGCTTTGAGGGCGGCAGCATTCATCGCTACCAATACATCGGGACGATCTCCCGGGGTATAAATATGTGTTTGGCCAATATGTACCTGGAAACCGGATACTCCGGCTACAGTACCTTGTGGGGCCCGAATTTCTGCTGGATAATCGGGGAAAGTAGCAATATCATTACCTAATAAGGCAGAAGTACCCGTAAATTGGGTTCCTGTAAGTTGCATACCATCACCAGAGTCACCGGCAAATTTAATTACCACTTTTTCAAGTTCTTGAACTGCGGTTGTTCCCATAGACTTAAATTTTAATTTTTACTAATATTTGGCGAAGATATGGGGTGTTACTATAATAAAACATGAGATAAATCATACCTTCAAATTCAATGACAATTTTTATCATTTTTCTCTTTAATTGGCTTTATCAAACCCTCCATTATAATAAGATACATGTGTCTTGTTAATAGCAGTGTTTAAACGCAGACTAAAATACAATATTTTCATTTTACCACCACCCTACAGATAAGAACTTTGTGCTAGTTAACCATTCTCATAGCAAATAATATTCTCGTCAAATTATGATTTACGTTCTTTTTTCTAAAAATCTATTGCTTACTTTTGTCCTGTTATTTAAATGAAAATTTAATTATATAGAATTATGTTAGTAATAAATGATGATTGCATCAATTGTGATGCTTGCGTTTCGGAATGCCCTAATAACGCAATCTATGAACCTGATGAAGAGTGGAGCTATTCAGACGGCACCAACTTAAGTGGTAGTGTTACTTTGTGGGATGGCCGTGAAGTAGATGCTGATGCTAAGAATGAAGCATTGTCTGATGAGTTTTTCTTTATTGTGCCTGACAAATGTACAGAGTATCATGGATTTCATGATGAGCCTCAGTGTGTTTCTGTTTGCCCTGTTGATGCAATTCACGTTAATGAAGAGCATCCCGAGTCTGATGAACATTTAATGGAGAAGAAAGAATTAATGCACGGGTAATTGCTGCCTGCCACTAACAGTTCTTTAAACACTGCTTACTTGTTGACCGGTTTTACAACTATTGACTTATCTCTTTTAAGGTAGGGTGGATTTTACCCCCCTTACCTTAATTTTTCATAGTAAGCCATTTAAACATTACTTTGTAGTTTACCTTAGAGCCGTGCATCAAGATACCGATTCGGTAAACCCGCCCTGCCATCCAGGTAGTAGCCAGAAACCCCAGAATCATGAGTACCATTGATAAGGCTAGTTGCCACATGGGCACATCAAAAGGGATACGTACCATCATGATAATGGGTGATGAAAATGGAATAATCGACAACCAGAAGGCAATCGACCCTGATGGGTCACGTAAGATCACACTGAGAAACATCATACTGGCAATCAGTGGTAGCATAATAGGCATCATAAACTGTTGGGTATCGGCTTCACTATCTACTGCCGAGCCTATCATGGCAAAAAGTGCTGCGTAAAACAGATACCCGGTAAGGAAATAGAAAAAGAAAGAACTAATTAACAAGGGCAGATTTAGATTATCTACTACCGAAGCAATAGTAGCTGCCAGTTTATTTTGCGCTGCCGGAGTTTGTACCATCTCGGTTTTTGCTTTCGCCATGTCTTTTACACTACTGCCATCACCTAATAATGGGTTAGCAAGACTAACTACACCCATGGTAAGCCCAAACCATAAAATAAATTGTGTAAGACCCACCGCGGCAATGCCTAAAATCTTACCCATCATTAACTGAAATGGTTTTACTGATGAGACTAATATTTCAACAATCTTGCTTGTTTTTTCCTGCATCACGCCCCGCATCACCTGGGCGCCATAAATGAGCATAAACATATAAATTAATACTCCGCTGATAGATCCTACTGCCATAGCGATTTCGGAACTTCCGGTTTTTTCTTCTTCTCCAGAGAGCGAAATCGGAGTAATATTTATATCGGTTTTAATACTATCCAGGGCGGCTTTGCTTATACCCAAGCGTTCAATTTTAATGTTTCTTACAACTGCCTCAAGGGACTTGTTTACCCCCGAAACTAATTCTATGCCAGGCGTTGTCATAGAATAAAAGTTTATGCCTTGTGGATTATTAATATCAAAATCTTTAATGTACAACAGACCCTCAAAATCGCCATTTTCTACTTCATTACGGGCAGAATCTATTGGTTCATTCACAAACTCGAATATAAGGCTGTTCCTATTTTCTAGTTTGCCGGTAAATATGCCTGTTTCATCCACTACTTTAACTACTTTTTCTGGCGTATCTGACACGGCAAAATAAATGGCCATGGCATACAACCCGCCAATTAAAAGTGGGGTTAAAAAGGTGGTGAGTAAAAAACTTTTTTTCTTTACTCTACTGATGTATTCCCTGCTCAGGATCAATAAAATTTTATCCATGGGCTTCTTCTTTTACTTTTTTAATAAATATATCATTCACACTGGGTATCACTTCCCGAAAGGAACGAATATCCGTGTGGTCAATTATTGCTTTAAGCAAATCATTGGCATTTTGATCATCGGTTATATGCACAATAGACTCCGTTAATCCATCTCCGATATCCTGTGATGATTTTATTTCAAAACCGGCAGGCAACGCATTAATTGGGGATAAATGCTCGATGCTAAAGGTATTGTCGCGAAATTGATTTTTTATTTCACGTTTGGGGCCATCCAAAATTTTTTCTGCTTCATTGATCAAGGCGATGTGGTCACAGAGTTCTTCTACACTTTCCATTCTATGGGTAGAAAAAATAATGGTGCTACCCTTCTCCCTAAGTTCAAGTATCTCATCTTTAATAAGGTTGGCATTAATAGGGTCAAAACCCGAAAAAGGCTCATCAAGAATGATAAGTTTAGGTTCATGCAACACCGTGGCAATAAACTGTACCTTTTGCTGCATCCCCTTTGACAGATCCTCCACTTTTTTATCTAGCCAATCCGGAATATCAAATTTCTTAAACCAAACCTTTATCCTTTTAATGGCTTCCGTTCTATTTAATCCCTTGAGCCTGGCGAAATATAAAAGGTGTTCGCCAACTTTCATCTTTTTATATAATCCCCGCTCCTCGGGCAAGTAACCAATTACCTCGATATGTTTGGGGTTTAAAGGTTTCCCTTCAATAGAAATAGTACCCTCATCCGCATAAATAATTTGGTTTATAATGCGGATAAAAGTAGTTTTTCCGGCTCCATTAGGCCCAAGCAAGCCAAAAATGCTGGCATTAGGTACTGCTAAATCGAGTTTATTAAGTGCCAAATGCTCAGAATACCATTTGGTTATCCCTTCTGCGTTTAAAATATCCAATTAATTATTGATTTGTTATAATCTGCGCAATCTACAAAAAAAATCAAATGTGCCATAGTTTATTGATGCGAGTGAACAAATAACGATGATTACTAGTTTAGAATGATGGTAAAATAAATAGCCATCTGAATATCATGCTATTTTCCCGGGAAAAATTCTCTCCAATGATTTTTGGGTACACTAAGGATTCTTAAAAAATGAATCCCTTTGGGGTTTTGGATTTATCTTTTCTCTTTAAAGATAATATTTCCAAAAGAGACATCTACATCAAACACCAGGGTGTTGCCTTCATCTTTACCGGCAGTATTGCTATAAATATTTTTTTCTATTTCAGCAAAGGACTTGGTAAGCTTAACATCACAAAGCATCGATTTTTTAACCCTGATAATAATGGGTATGTCATTTTTGGGAATCACAATTTCCAATTCTCCGGCACCTACGCTGGCAACCACATGACATGGTTCATTCATTGTTTCTGAAAAATCCAATAACATATTGCCAAACCCTACCTCCGCCTTAATATTTCGCACGTTGGCCATATAGAGTTGCCTAATATAAACATTACCAAGATCAACATTGATATTCATATTGTCCATTTCAACATGATTAGGGGAGTCACTTAAATAACCAATGTTTACATCTGCACTACCGGTTTTAACCTTCATATTAGCAACGCTCAACCCTGATAAATCGATATAAGCTTCCCCTATGCCATATGTAAGGTTGAGGTTATAGGGGATGTCCTCTGCTAGCATTACCTTCCAGGTATTGTCTTCCGGCTTTGATTTTGAAAAGACTTTATTTGAAATAGATTGGCTAAAGCTTTGGTTGTTTTTTTCTTCCAACACCAACTCAATATTTAGGCCATGATTGATTTCTTTTCGATCAAAAGAATGATTGAATTCGTCTATGTCCCTGGCAGAATATACCGATAGCGGATCTTCTGAATCTCCTTGAGCCAGATAGCACACACCATTAGAACTGCTGTAATTTAGAGTAACAGATTGGTACTTTTTATTATGCTCTATTCTAAAATGTTTGCTCTCCTGAGCATTTACTAATAATGCACCACATACCAATCCGATTGTGATCGGGGTTACCAAGAGTCCAATACGCCACATGTAGTAAACATACGAGAACTGGTCTTAAGAGTTACATTTTTGATATAAATTTATGCTAATGATTACCGAAAAACTCCCTCATTCGATCAAAGAATCCTTTATCATGCTTTGCTGGCTTAGGAGCAAAGTTTGGTGACTCCCGCAACGATTCGAGCACCTTCTTCTCTTCATGGCTTAACTTTTTGGGCGTCCAAACATTAATATGGATAAGTTGATCACCCGAGCCATAACCATTGATATCCTTAATACCTTTACCTCTGAGCCTTAAAATTTTACCACTTTGGGTGCCGGCATCTATCTTGATTTTTACTTTGCCACCAATGGTAGGCACCTCCACGTTAGTTCCTAAAGTGGCATCAGCAAAATTGAGATATAAATCATACATCACATTATTACCATCCCGTTTAAGTAACGGGTCTTCTTTTTCTTCGATCAGGATAATCAAATCTCCTGGCATACCACCCCCCGGAACTTCATTGCCTTTGCCACTCATGGATAACTGCATACCATCATTTACCCCGGCTGGAATTTTTATAGAAATCACTTCTTCATTGGCTTGCAAGCCGGAACTGTCAACACCGGGAGGACGATGATCGATAATTTGGCCTGAGCCGGAACAAGTATGGCAAGTACTCGAAGACACCATTTGGCCAAGCATAGTATTCATCACTTTTCTTACCTGACCTGTACCATGGCATGTAGGACATGATTTAAAGGTAACCCCAGGTGCTGCCGACATTCGCTTAACCTTTATTTTCTTCTCAACCCCATTGGCTATTTCATCCAGAGTAAGGCTTATTCTGATTCTAAGGTTAGAACCTTTTCTTACCCGGCTTCCGCCACCGCCTCCTCCGCCAAAGAAGCTTTCAAACGGATTATGACCACCGAAAATATCGCCAAAATTAGAGAAGATGTCATCCATACTCATGCCTCCTCCGCCAAAACCAGCACCCCCTACACCCTGATGACCAAACTGATCATACCGTTGGCGCTTCTGCGAATCACCAAGCACCTCATAAGCCTCTGCCGCTTCTTTAAACTTCTCTTCGGCTTCTTTATTATCCGGATTCTTATCGGGATGATATTTTATGGCCATCTTGCGATAAGCCTTTTTTATTTCTTCTCCAGAAGATGACTTAGTCACCCCCAGTATTTCGTAATAATCTCTTTTGGTCATTATAATTTTAAGCTCCTGTTACAACTTTGGCATGGCGAATTACTTTATCTCCCAGAAAATAGCCTTCTTCAATGGTATCCACTATTTTGCCCTTTAATTTCTTAGAAGGGGCGGGGACCTGGGTAATAGCATCATGATATTCGGGATCAAAATCTGAACCCGGACTTGTATCCATCTTTTTAAGTCCTTCAGCTACTAGTTGCTTCATAAATTTATCCGAAATCAGCTTCATTCCTTCAATAATTGACTGAGTATCACCAGCTGCCAAAGATTGTTCTGCCCTGGCAAAATCATCGATAACCGGCAAAAGCGATACCACAATTTTCTCTCCAGCCGTTTGCATCATCTCTAACTTCTCTTTGGCGGTTCGTCTTCGGTAATTATCGAACTCAGAATATAATCTCAGGTACTTATCTTTAGCTTCTGCCAATTCGGCTTCTAATTTTTCATAAGGAGACTCATCAGACTCTTCTAATGCGGCCGAAGTATCTTCATTTACCGAATCATCATTTATCTCTACTTCTTTATTTTCCTTTTTACCCACTGTTTTTTTTAAATTAGGGGTGTTTTTATCTTCTATATCTTTCTTTCCCATTGCTTCTTCACAAATTTTTCCTTGTATTTGTGGCAATTACGACAATTATGCTGCCAATTCAACTTTAATGTCATAATGACATACTTGCTATTGGTACGGTTGTCAAGTTCACAAATGTATGCTATGAATGAAGTAATTTCCAAAGCTTATCTTTAAGCTCAGTTATACCCATATTAGCCAAGGCGCTAATAAAAATATGGGGTATATCTTGCGGTAACCCGGGCTCAATTTCATCTATTAATTCCTGGTCTAGAAGATCTGATTTTGATATCGCCAAAAGCCTGTCTTTGTCTAAAAGTTCAGGGTTATATTTTTTTAGCTCCGCCAACAACACCTCATACTCCTTATTGATATCATCGGCATCAGCCGGAACCATAAATAACAATACCGAGTTGCGCTCAATATGCCTTAAAAAACGCAGCCCAAGTCCTTTCCCTTCCGCAGCACCTTCAATGATTCCAGGGATGTCGGCCATAACAAAAGATTTATGGTCACGATAAGCTATAACGCCAAGATTAGGTACCAGGGTAGTGAATGGGTAATCGGCAATTTCTGGGCGTGCCTCACTAACTACCGAGAGTAGGGTAGATTTACCTGAGTTGGGGAAGCCGACAAGGCCAACATCGGCCAATAGTTTTAGCTCCAGAACAACCCATTCTTCCTTGCCTTCTTTTCCTGGCTGGGCATATCTTGGAGTTTGTTTGGTACTTGTTTTAAAATGGTCGTTTCCCAGACCTCCCTGCCCACCTTTAACCAATATCTCTTCTTGGCCATCTTCGGTTATTTCGGTAATTATTTTGCCGGTTGCATCATTTTTAGCCACAGTACCTAGGGGTACAGGTAAAAATATATCTTCGCCCTGAGCACCAGAGCGTAATCCACCCTCGCCCGGTTTACCATCTTTGGCAATTACATGCTTTTTATAGCGGAGGTGTAATAAAGTCCAGAGTTGGCTGTCGCCCTGTAAAATCACATGGCCCCCACGACCACCATCACCACCATCTGGGCCACCTTTGGGTACGTGCTTTTCTCTGCGAAAATGAATGGAACCAGCTCCTCCTGCCCCTGAGTGGGCATAGATTTTTACATGATCTATGAAATTTGACCCCGCCAATGATCCTTCTTTAAACTTTCGCGTCTATGGCCTCTGTAAGTCGAGAAAAGATGGTATCAATGTCCCCTACACCCTTGATATTAAACAATTTCCCTTGTTGCTTATAGTGCGCTGCTACCGGGGTGGTTTCACGGTCGTAAACGGTAAATCTGTTTTTGATTTTCTCAGGATTCTGATCATCTGGCCGCCCGGAAACCTTCCCTCTTTTTAACAGTCTGTCCAGCAATTCTTCTTCATCTACCTGTAAGGCAAGCATCATGGTAATTGGCGTGCCATTTTCTGATAATATTTTATCCAGTGCTTCAGCTTGTGCGACCGTTCTAGGGAATCCATCAAAAATAAAACCGGCTGTATCGGGAGTATTTTTAACTTTTTCGGCAACCATACCAATTACTACCTCATCAGGAACCAGATTGCCTTCATCCATATATTTCTTTGCACTTAACCCTAGTTCAGTACGTTCCGATATATGTTTTCTGAATAAATCACCGGTAGAAAGATGGGTAAGATTATAATTTTTAATCAGTTTCTCACTTTGGGTTCCTTTACCGGCTCCCGGAGGACCAAAAAGTATAATGTTTAACATTTTTATATCTGTAAAAGTGAATTACTAAGTTAATGCTTTAATTGATAAATCGCCCTGGTATTTCTACCGATCCCATCATAATCTAGGCCAAACCCCACAACAAATTCATTGGTTATTTCAAAGCCAACATATTTAATTGCCAAATCAACTTTCAAGGCTTCGGGTTTAAGCAACATAGTAGCAATCTCTACCGATGCTGCTCCCCTTTCTTTTAATTCTTCAAGTACTGAAGAAATAGTCAGTCCGCTATCGATTATATCCTCTAAAACAACTACATGGCGATTAAATAGGTTCTCACTTAAGCCAATAAGTTCCCTCACATTTCCGGAACTTGACATTTCGGTATATGAAGCCAATTTAATAAACGAGATCTCGCTCTCAATATTAACCGTTTTCATGATATCAGCAACAAACATAAACGACCCGTTAAGAATGCCAATAAACAAGGGCCTTTTATCCTTATAATCCTTATTGATTTTATGTGCCAATGAAGCAATCTTGTCCTGTAAAGTATGTTCGTCAATTAAAACTTTAAAGGATTTATTTTTAATCTTCATGTAGAATGGTTTATCCCTAAATTTTATAGGGACACAAAGATATATGAATTAATTACTTGCGAACAATATGTTCCCGTATAATCGTAAACTATCATCATCCTACTTTGTTATTCAAAACATAATATTTTATCTTGCAAAGGTGTTCGCTAACTAATCTCGAACAAACTGGTTTATAACATACCTTGGAGATACATAATATCAGCCGCGAAAATTCTATTGCCAATAATTTTTTGGCTGAAATAAGAGACGTAGATGTGCAAAATGACCGTTTGCGCTTTCGAAAAAATTTATCACGTTTGGGAGAGGTGCTGGCTTATGAGATGTCAAAATCGCTTGAATTTAAGAGAAAAGCCGTCAAAACTCCGTTAAGTTCTATAGACCAATATGTCATAGATCCCCAACCTATATTAATCTCGATTATGCGTGCCGGCATGCCTTTTTTTGAAGGCGTACAAAATTTTTTCGATCATGCAGATGCGGGCTTTGTTGGGGCTTTCAGGGCCCATGATTTTTCTACCACCAGCATGGTTGAGCTTAGCTATTTTGCTGTACCTGATCTAACAGATAAGATTTTGGTTATTTCGGATCCCATGTTAGCAACAGGTAAATCTGTAGTGGATACTATTGGACAATTACTTACCTATGGAACTCCACAAAAAATACTCTTACTGGCTGTTATTGCTGCCCCGGAAGGCATCAAATATATTGAAGAAAATATTCAGCTGCCCATTTCTTTATGGTGTGGTGCAATAGATGAAAAACTTAATGATAAAGCCTATATTGTTCCCGGCCTGGGCGATGCCGGTGACTTAGCCTATGGCCCTAAACTTTGAGTAGTATGGTAATGCTACAAGATATCGGCCTTTTAATAATAGGACTATTGGTACTCATTATGGGGGGAGAATACCTGGTTCGAGTAGCCTCGAGTATTGCCCTGCGCCTACATATGACTCCCCTGGTAGTTGGCCTAACCATTGTCGCTTTTGGTACTTCAGCACCAGAGCTTCTAATAAGCCTAAGTGCCGCCCTGGAAGGCAGCCCCGATCTGGCTATGGGTAATGTGGTTGGTTCTAACATCTGCAACCTCGCGCTGGTATTAGGGGTTACAGTGCTTATTGGTCCAGTAAAGGTTAATGCCGATAGTATAAAAATAGACTGGCCGGTAACCATGGGTAGCTCATTGCTCCTCTACCTGGTGGTAGGGGATCATCTTCTAAGTTTTTATGAAGGCCTATTCTTTGTTGTATCCCTGATGGTTTATACCATCTTTATCATCAGGAAATCAAGAAAGATGCTCAAGAATGAAATTGATTTGG
>Ga0114931_10011615_pt1 | contig 10385 bp, 10 predicted proteins | sample 2SBtaG_FD_89579 | JGI IMG/M metagenome (GOLD analysis project Ga0114931, IMG submission 89579) | Deep subsurface microbial communities from Kolumbo volcano to uncover new lineages of life (NeLLi) - 2SBTROV14_V59a metaG | ecosystem: Environmental > Aquatic > Marine > Volcanic | place: Kolumbo... | reverse complement strand
AAATCACCGAACAACTTACTTTTTCATAAACTTGATCTTGAAGAAACAAATCACCGAACAACTTACTTTTTCATAACTTGATGTTGGATAAAAAAAGAACAACAACTTACTTTTTCTTCAACTTGATGTTGGAGAAAAAAAGACGACTTACTTTTTCATAAACTTGATGTTGGAGAAAAAAAGAACAACAACTTACTTTTTCATAAACTTGATCTTGAAGAAACAAATCACCGAATAACTTACTTTTTCATAAACTTGATCTTGAAGAAACAAATCACCAAACAACTTACTTTTTCATAACTTGATCTTGAAGAAACAAATCACCGAATAACTTACTTTTTCTTCAAGAATATAAAAAACTATGTCTGCTACCAACCTGAATTGTTATCTATTCTTCCTAAACTCAAGGGAAAAAAATACTAGTTTGTTGTTGTAAACCGCATTTTTATCATGGCGATGTATTACAGCAATTAATCGATAAATAAAGGTCTAATTATTGTCATGTTTTTACATTATAGAATGTAAAAATATATTTTTTATTGTGAATGAGATCCATAACCAGATTTCTTGGGGGGTTTTTAACTTCGATTTTTTGTAGCTAAAAGATGAGCAAAATCGTTTAATAATGTTCTTTTATCTCCTAGGCTGCGCTGAATGATGTTGTAGAATTTTCTTTGCCCTTCTTTTTCACTGAGCCACGGTTCTAAAGATCTTTTAACATATTTTATTTGATCTTCTGAGAGAACATCTCTTCCACATGGTTGCATTAACTTGATCAAAGTAGTGAATGTGGATTCATATCGTTGAGCGATGACAAATCCTTGACATGATAGTGTTACAAAGAGTTTAAAAAATTTATCCATAGCGTTGATGTAATTGAGCGTCAGAACAAAAAAGTTGGTTTCTCTAGAAAATCCCAAAATTTTAGACCTTTCTCCTAGAAAATATCCAAAATCAATATGAAAGACGTTACCTTTTTTTGTACATAAAATATTGTCCCCATGACGATCTCCTACCCCAAAGACATAAGTAAAGACGCAATATCCTGCACAAGAAAGAGCAAAGTTCCTAAGTGCTTGTTCCCTTTCCTGTGGTGGATTATTTTTATATAAATAAGCTTTCAAAGAAGTAGATGAAAAAGCTGAAGCAAAACTGTTACCTCCATATTTCCAATTGATAGAAGAGGTTGTTTCTGATTTTGAAGCTACTTCAATTAATCCTACTTTTCTTCCTAACGGAAGTGCAACATAAGGTTGAAGGTGAAGATCCAATCCTTCTTTTTTCCAAAATGAGTCTAGGATTTTCATCATTTGTAATGCCAATACATCTATTCTCATATCATCGCCCACCTTTAGAATAATATACACTTTTTTGTGATTAATATCTTCAAAAGATAGCCACAAAGGTTGAGCATTTGATTTAAGAATAAAACAATCCTCTACCTCTAACTTGGTCATCTCAATTTTTGAATTGGTAGGTAAGTAGAATTTTTCTGGGAACTTGATTTCGTAAAGATAGCTTTTTAATTGTTCATCTGAGATTCCATTAGTAGACTGAACTTGTTGTGCTATCCGAATAAGTTTATTCATTACTTTTTCCATTTGAATAAGTGCCCTCCTTTCAGTTGAATCTATATTTTCCAAATAACGCTGCTTTAGAACATGAAAACGTTTTTCCATAACCGGATTGTCCATTTCGCTTACTAAATACCAATAAAATGTATGTCCTACTGATCTATTCTTTAAAGCTCTCATCAACATAAAAATGGTTAGTGATGAGGAAAGATATATATCTAGTTTCAAGCTCTGAATAAGTTGGGGCATACATTCTTGTATTTCTTTATTTGAAAGACTATGTAAACATTTTACTGCATATTCCCGCACTTGAATATCACAACTTTCTAGAGCTAAAATTTCAAAACCAGCAAATGGATAAATTAGAGGATAATCCTTCAGGATATCGTAAATCTCAGTTAAATGTTCTTTATCATCCCAATTCACTGTTTTCAAAAGAGAAATTAAGAGATTAGGATATTTATTTCGGATAAGCTTCCTATATTTCCATAATAGAGTATCTGAAGCTTTACCTGATTTAATTTTTTCCAAATCCTTAGGTTTAATTTTGAATTTAGTTGATCCTTTATCTTCAGTATTTCCAGGTGAGAAAATTATAGGTTTTGATATATTTGCAATGGAAAAAGAAAAGGTGATTTTAACTGTTTCCTCTTCATTGGATGGAATGGCTGGTGTATAATATTCAAACGGAGTTTCTTTGTATCTCCATAATGGAATTTGGACTAAATGTGAACGTAAACATCCTTGAAAATCAAAGATGGAGCACTCTCCCCATCCTAATTTTACAGGATTTCGAGATTCCATAAATATCCAAGTTTGAAAAAATCTTTGAGTAAAGCTTGTATTCTCTCTCTGAGCATAGAGTCTTATCTTGAGAAAGGCTTCTCTTGGTAAATCACAAATAAAAAGAGGCAAAGGAATAGAAAGGTGAAGATCTTTACCTATATCTTCACCTTTAATTGAGGAAATTTTGATAGGTTCAATGAATTTCTTGATTTCTATCTCAACAGTAAAGATTATATCTTCATATGAAGCATAAGGTGTAAAATCGCTTAAAATTTCTGGAGTGATTCCTTCTATCTTATTTATGTTAAGATATAATGGGCTTTGTATATCATTAGAGTAATGACACATCTCAGTTCTTACATTATAAGATAGATTTGGAGATTGAGGGATAGTAGGAGGCAAACCTTCGTTTTGGGTGGATGTATCTAAATCATTAAAGACACTGGAACTAAAAGAATCTATATTTGATTTCTCGATTAATGTGAATTCTATTTTTTCCCCTCGTGAGAAAGAGTCTCTCACATATACCAACGAGGATATAGAAACATGGTGATTAAATAAGTATTCTTTTCTATTTCCAATTTTAAGTGCATAATCCTCAGGATTGGATTCTAACCATGAGCAAGATAAATCCATAGGTTCTAGACATACCAAAGTTTTAACAATAAGACCTGTGACTACTATATTATATCTACATTTATCAAAAACTAAAACTTTCTCTCGGTAATGAATATATATCTTTAAAAAAGATTGTTGGAGTTCAAGACTAACTGGATATTCAGTAAGCTCAGCCACCCAATCTTGTTCTTTTTTATTTTCTTCATCGTTATCCATTCTATGACGGATGATTGATTGTAAGTGTCTCTCATCTTCAGTGTGTGGTAGGGGTACATCTGATTTACTCAAAAATAGTTTTGACTTTTCAAGTTCAGAAAAGTCCAACAAAGAAACTGGGCAAAAATGATGTTTATCATCGCTACCCTGATCATCTTCCATTTTTCTGTTGCCAATAAGAAGTTAAAAAAATAGAAAAGTTCAAAAAAAATGGCAAAACCACGTAGACGTAGAAGACGTCAGAGAAGAAATGGAAATCTTTCTTCTAATCAAAAAACAAATCTTCCTTCTTCAAAGCCATATGAAACCAAACCTATTTATTCATCAGTAAAAATTTGCTTATGTATGATTGTTAAAAACGAATCTAAGATCATTGAACGTTGTTTAACTGCTGCTCAAAAAGTCATTGATTATGTTTCTATTGTAGATACAGGATCAACAGATAATACCAAGGAATTAATTAAAAGATGGTGTGAGGATAAAGGAATACCTCATGTTGTCCATGAAGAAAAGTTCAAGAACTTTAGTTATAATCGAACACACTCTTATAGAGCAGCTAAGGAGTCATTCCCTGATACTACTTATTTTCTTCTCTTAGATGCAGATATGGTACTTATTGTTAAACCTGACTTTATAAAATCTTCCTTGGATGAAGATGTATATATGTTGGAGCAATATTCCAATGCTGTTCGATATTGGAATGTTCGATTAATTGGAAATAAAAATATTGAAGAATGGAATTGTATCGGTGTTACTCATGAATATTGGGAACCAACACCAAAAATTCCAAAAACACATAGATTACATACATTGGAGATAGACGATAGAGAAGATGGAGGTTGTAAAAGCGATAAGTATGAACGTGATAAAAGACTTTTACTAGAAGGTTATAATGACCCTAATACACCTAAAACTCTTAAAACACGATACAGTTATTATCTTGGACAAACTTTTGAATGTTTGAGGGAATGGGATGAAGCAATAAAGTGGTTTACTAAACGTTCAGAGGAAAAAGATACATGGGAGGAAGAAGCTTGGTATGCTTCTTATAAACTTGGATTGGCTTTAATGGCGAAAGGAGAAGAAGAAAAGAGCGTTTATACATTACTGAAATCATGGGAAAGGCGTCCATGGAGGATTGAACCTCTTTATAAATTGGTCTGTTATTATAGATCTAAACCACTTAGAGAAGGTTATAGAGCAATGAATGCTACGGCATTAATGTTGGCTATGCAAGCCAAAGATTTTAAATACCCCGAGAATGATGTTTTGTTTGTCGAATATGATGTTTATGATTTTCTATTGGATGTTGAAATCGCAATTACAGCTTTCTATGTTCAAGGAAAGAAAAATATAGGGCGAGCTGCTGCTAAAAGATTATCTCAGAAACTTAAGCAGGGAAAGATCAAAAATGAAAACATCAAACATATCAAAGAAACAATCAATTTTTATGGATTTAAATAATTTGTATATATACATACATATGTATATATTATAATGCATCATATTATTTTTTTATTAGTCACAGAGATTTTGAATAGAAAAACAGTCCAGTTTTTGTTTTTCCAATTCTAATATAACTTTATTGGTTTCATTTCGACATCTTTCACATAGATTTGATATGAAAGCCCTTGAAAACTTTCTGGGGTTATTTATTGCATCTTTTAAAGCTTGTAATCTTCGGATTGATCGGTCCAGTTTTAGTGCTACTTTTTGATTTGCATTTATCAAATCAAGTATTTGTGTTATGTTTTGGTATGTAACTTTACGACATAGATTCATAAAATAATCCTCCAATTCATCAATCTTGTCTTCAAGTTCTTCTCTATAATCTTCATCTTGCACCAAATTTTGTAACATTTCTTTTAATTCCTTTTTAGTTATATCTACATTGTTGACTTCCTCTCGCAGTTGTTTCTCGAAAAAATCCATATTTAAATGGGGAGCTTCACTAAGAACACGTTCACGTCCTTTGATGACTTCATCTAATTCTGAGGTTAAATTAGATAGGTTAATAAAAGGTATTCCTTCAATAAATTCTATATCATCTGCTGATATAGATTTTCCATTTTGGGCGACATCGATCATGTACATTTCACCACAGTTGGGAATTCCCACCTGAAAAATTGGAAAAGATCTTTTTGGATTTAGTGGGTCATTAAATTTTATTTTGGTTATAACAATGTCTTCAATTCCATAATCCAAAAAAAGTTCAGCTAGTTTATTTGCAAATTTTTCATGATTTATAGATTTATCCAAGTCTAAATCCCAATCAGGAGATCCTATTTTTTTATCCAAGTATGCATCTACAGCTTTTCCACCCTTAACATAAAACTTATTGGGGTAAATTTTAGCAGCATCACGTAAAACTTGAGGTCCAATAATCTCAGTTACATAAAAGTAATATTGATAGTCATAATCTGAACATTCTCCTTCATAGTTTTTTAGCAATTTAAAATTATCTTTTGCCAAATTTCCAGCTATCGTTGATGGAAACTTGGATGTCTCTTCATTCAGTTCCATTTTTTTATCAATTGATTTTTTTCTTTTTTTCTGTCGGCGACAAAGATGAAGATTTTAAGTTGGAACCTGTGTATGAACACAATTTCTGATTATATTTCTCGAACAACAAAACTATTAGATATTATAGTTAAATATGACCCTGATATCATATGCTTGCAAGAGGCACTACCTTGTTTGACAGAAAACGAATCTAAACTTGAACAATACATTTCTCCATTTTCGCATGTCTATGTAAATAATACTTCTATACGTGCATACGGAGAGCGTATTTTTGTCAAAAAGAATTATAAAATAACAGAAAAAGGTTACAAAGCGCTTCGATCGTATCAAGGGAGAGTTCTAAGTTGGATAATTGTGAATGATATATTTATAGGTACCTTTCATTTAGAAAGTAATTTCCCCAATCAAAAAACTAGAGAGAAACAAATTGAAGATTGTCTCAAGATAGCTACAAAGAGTAATAAAGAAAAGTTTGTTTTCATTGGAGATACCAATTTTTCGAACAGTGAATCTTTTCCAAATGAATGGAAAGACCCTTTTATTGACAAACCTATTCCAACCTTTCATCACTCAAAAAAAATATATTCAGCTCGCTATGACCGAGCTTATATAAAAAATATAGAAATATCAGATAAAATAGTAATTTCTTCATCAGAATTATCAGATCATGATGGAATTATGATCACAATAGAAACATAATTATATATATATATTGATATCAACACAACCATTTGTTATTAAAAATGCCAAAGAAAGTATCTCAACATAAACTTTTAGTTAGAGAAATCAACAAGACACATTTAAATCCTACTGAAGCCAAAGCAGTTGTTGATCTCTTGAAAAATAAACCGCTTGTCATTCATTTCCAAATGGATGAAAGATCACAAGATCGTCAAGAGAAGTTGAATAATCTTTCAACTTTTGACCAAGAACTGGTATCGTTTATTATACATCAATATGTAGCTGATTTTAAAGAAGGAGCTCCGCAAGATAAACAATGGGGTGTAGTACCTACTGATCCTTATTATTATATGCCCGTCGAAACAGAAGATATACCAGAAGATGATTGGGACTTGCGTGGCGTTTCACCTGATTGGCGTTTTATTATTTATTCAAACCCTGATTCTCCCTATCGTCTTATAGATTTAAATGGATGGCCAGGTGATAACGAGATGGGGATTGTGGGATTGATCTATGAAGATACATTGATTGTTGTGGCAATTAATAGTGATTCAGAACTATACATTAAGATAGATAATGAAGATGTCACAGAAGCTTTGACAGATTATCAAGAGATTCGAGAAGAAACTTTTGCTCCCTAAATATCCAAACCTTTAGAATTGGAAAGAAATGGTGATGTCAGAAATTATTACTCGAAGATGCTTTCTGCCATGTTGAAAAAAATATATAATATGCAATAACTATATTCAAAATAGTCTTTGAATATAAATAATACAGTTGATCTAACAATAGTCACATACAGGAACGTCCAAAAGAGCCTGTCTGAAAGAGTTAAGATCAAGACATTCACATTTACGGAGAGCCTTGCAGACTTTGCCTTGTTTAATACGTTTGGCAGTTCCGTGAGATACAGCTTGTGGAAGGAACTTGGATTGGCATTTGTCACATGGAATAGTAACACCATCGATTGTTCTTGGTTCGAACCAAGAAAAGTTACCGGTTGGTTTGAATGAAGTGAATTTGAAGCATTTCACGCATTTCTTCTTGTATCCAATTGGATAGAACTTGTAGGTAGCATTATCCTTGGATCCAACAACGTAGAGAACCCATTGCTTGAAATTTCCACATTCGTCGTATTCCTTATCGAACACACCAATCAATGGTTGTACCATAAGGTATTCAAGAGGGTCGTCTTCTTTCTTGGGAATGTAAAAAGCAACAATAAAACGATAGCATTGCTCAACACAAAAAGCATAACAGTCTTTCCTTACACAACAAGGATCTTGCCTGATGTCATTGTGGTCTACTGTACCCGTAGGTCCGAAAGCACCACATTTTTCAAAGGTTTTCTGATTGATAAGCCAATAGCCGTCAACTTTTGGAACACAGTCTTTGCCCATTTTTTACATCACAAAATAAAATTTTTGCCATAAAGTTAAAAATTTTATTTATGCAATTTTCTCCAGAAAAAAATATTTTGATATAAGAATCCAAAATTTATTTTTTTAGATCCCGGGACATTTGCGGAATAGAAGATCTCGGGCGGATGAAAAATCTTTGACAATACATATATCGTGGAAAGAATCAGAAAATACCTTTCTGTATTCTTTACTAGTTTTAAATACTAAAATAGGATGATAACCAGTATCTCTATTCTCAGTTAATAAAGATCTAACAATAGTTTTAGCTTTTTGATTATAATCTGAATAAGGTTCTTCGTCATTCACAACCATCACTACATAAGCAAGGTCTTTTGTTTTGATACACAAGTTATTGATCTCTGAAACAAATGAATCAGCATTTTTCTCTGATGTTATCACAAAAACATAAAAAGGTTTTTCTTCTGAGCAATGTAAATCTCCAGATCTAAATAACCCTTTGATAATTTTAGCTACAAAATAAATACCAATTACAGCTAATATAGCGATTACAGCATCTATCATTTTTATATCTTCTTTAACTTTCATTAAAGAAGATTATTTATCCATTTCTTTTTTATAAGATAAAATTTGGTTAATCTTAAATCGAATTTCTTCTGGTGATAACAATCTGCATTATCTATCCCATAAAGATCAGCTAATATTAGTAAATCATCATGGGATACTTTTCCATAATAATCATCAAATACATCATCTGGTAGATATTCAGTTTCTTGTACCTCCAATTGTTCCTCAAACGTTTTTATATCTTCAACTCCAAAGAAGGAAAACTTTTCAACGATTTTCAAAGGACAATCTGTCCAATTATCAATGTTAAAGCGTGTCCTCCCATCTGAGTAAACATCATATATTCTACATGCTTGTTTGAAAACGTATATTTCGTATTGATGAGGTTCAGAATCTGAGGGAGGTGATGGAGGAATATATTCAAAAACAACATCTCCCTCTTTATTTATTCCATCAATATCGCTTATATTCACCATCATAAAGTGAAGAAATGGAGAATTCACTGGATTTTCAGGATAAGGAGCGTCTAAATCTATCATTAAAATAGTATATAAGTCATTCTTGGAAGTTTCCCATTCAAAGACATAGGTATCTGTTATATTTTTAGTTGGTAATAATTCTCCTTCTTGAACCTGATAGTTGCCTATTTCAACATACATCTGTCTGTTTTAGAAATCTATGATATTTTATTTTTTTTGTCAGGAGTAAGGATTTTTCTACGAATGAGTGTTTTTATATCTTCTAGCTTTTCTTTTCTTGTTCTTACTTATTTTTTGCCATTCTCCCATTATTTTATTTTCGTTCTCTTCTGTAGATCCTTCTCCAGAACTTATTTTAGGAGGGGATGGAATATCTGGAAGAGACGCTGCAACCGTATTTGTCGTTTGATTGTCAATGAGAATTTCTTGTTTTAGGTTTTCATATCCATTTCTTATACATTCTATTTGAGCTTCCGTATAATCTATCTTTGATAAATAATTTAGCCACTCCTTGTCATGTTCTGGATGTTTTTGGTAATGGGATTGAATCTTTTGGACCCGTTTTTGATATATTTCACGAGCTGTAGTGAGTTTCTTTTCCAACATCTTTATACGGGCATAGTTTTGAATAGTCAAAAGCCATTGATGCTTATAATGAGATATGTCGTCAGGATCTATTTCTTTCTCCTGTTCTTTGAGAATGGATTTCTCTTCTTTGTATTTCTTGGCATATATCTCCTGCTGTCGTTCAAACTCTTGATTTTCAAACTCCACTAATTTCCCTTCTATATCCTGTTTAATCAACGTTGTATGTTCAGGATCAGAGATTTCTTTTAATTCACCCCATCGACATAATTTTAAAGCACAAGTTCTACTTCCAGTAGTCTTAGTGATATACTCAGCTCTTTTCTATGCTTTTTCTTGATTTGGATATATACCCAATAAAATAAATAATCCATATAAGTTATCTGGATTTCCATCTTCACAAATTATATCTCGGTTTAATACATAACTGTATACACCCCATGATCCTTCTTGCCCATCTGGCGGAGCCAATTGGCACAAAGCTTTTAAAGAATTAACAGTGCCCCGTGAAGGCTTTTTAGTATAAGATATTGCATGTTCCATTTATCTACTTCAAAATTCTCCTTAAGTATTTTTTTCTATTATGAAAGTAGCTATTTTTTTTACAATATTCATAAGGATAATAATAGCAAAATGTATTACCAAGAATAAATTGGATAATATAAGCGAAACTTTGTAAATTTATAAGTAGCATTACCAACTTGAATGTAACTGTCCATATCATTTAAGTTCATTGGGTTTAACTGAGAAAAAATACTTTGAAGAAAAACATAATGGTTGTTGTTTCTTTTTTTCCAGGATCAACTTTACGAAAAACATAACAGTTGTTATTCTTTTTTCTACAACATCAAGTTGAAGAAAAAGATAATTGTTCAGTGATTTGTTTCTTCTAATATCAACTTATGAAAATAAGCTTTTGTTCTTTTTTTTCCAAGATCAACTTTACAGAAAACATAATGGTTGTTGTTCTTTTTTTT
>Ga0114931_10011614_pt1 | contig 10385 bp, 9 predicted proteins | sample 2SBtaG_FD_89579 | JGI IMG/M metagenome (GOLD analysis project Ga0114931, IMG submission 89579) | Deep subsurface microbial communities from Kolumbo volcano to uncover new lineages of life (NeLLi) - 2SBTROV14_V59a metaG | ecosystem: Environmental > Aquatic > Marine > Volcanic | place: Kolumbo... | reverse complement strand
CGGGTTGTTGCACATTACCGATATGGCCTGGAAACGGGTTAAACATCCATCTGAAATCGTTCAGGTTGGTGATGAAATTAATGTCAGAGTATTACGGTTTAATAAAGAAAAAGGGCGTGTGTCGCTTGGCCTGAGACAATTGGGCGAAGATCCATGGACAGATGTCTCACGCCGCTATCCTTCAGGTACGCGTGTATTTGGTAAGGTCAGCAATATCACTGATTACGGTTGTTTTGTTGAGCTTGAGGAAGGTATTGAAGGACTTGTTCATGTCTCTGAAATGGATTGGACCAACAAAAATGTTAACCCGTCCAAAATGGTTGAGCTGGGTGAGGAAGTCGAAGTCACAGTGCTTGATATTGACGAAGAACGCCGTCGTATCTCATTAGGCATGAAACAATGCAAGGCAAATCCGTGGGATGTGTTTTCCGCAACGCACAACAAAGGCGACAAGATTACAGGTACTATCAAGTCGATTACTGACTTTGGCGTGTTTATCGGGCTGGAGGGTGATATTGACGGACTGGTTCATTTATCCGATATCTCCTGGAATACACCGGGTGAGGAAGCAATCCGCAACTTTAACAAAGGTGATGAAGTCGAGGCTGTTATTCTTGGTATTGATTCTGAGCGCGAGCGTATTTCGCTGGGAATAAAACAGCTGGAACAGGATCCCTATCAGAATTATCTGGCCTCGCATGAAAAAGGCAGCATAGTCAGCGGTACCGTCAAGGAGGTTGATGCCAAGGGCGCGACGATTGAGCTGGAAGATGGTATCGAAGGTTATCTGCGCGCCTCAGAGATTCAACAGGACCGGGTTGAAGACGCCAGAACTCACTTGAAAGTTGGTGATGCCATTGAGGCAAAATTTATTGGCGTTGATCGAAAGAATAAAGTCATCAGCTTATCGATCAAAGCCAAGGATTATGAAGAAGAAGCCAATACAATGAAAGATTATGCGCAGAAAACAGCTCAGGCAGCTGTTGCGGTCACCCCAACACTGGGTGATATCTTCAAGGAACAATTGGAAGATAGAAAATAATTGTAATGGTCGGGCAAACCTGAGTGGCAATAAGTACAGCGCCAATTTATTTGGATAGTTGAATATTTAATTTGCTAATTTAATTAGTTAACAGATAATCAATGATAGAAATAACCATGTCTATCTATCAAAGCAAAATTGGTGTTGTACGCGGTTTGTCCGGGTCAAGACGCATTGTGACAGTTGTATTAATAAGAGATTAATTGTGACTAAATCTGAACTCATTGATCGGTTGACAAACAAGCAGGTGCATTTAGCACACAAAGATGTTGAACTTGTCGTCAAGTGTTTGCTTGAACAAATGAGTGATGCATTGGCGAATGGGGATCGCATCGAAATAAGAGGATTTGGCAGTTTTTCTCTGCATTATCGTCCGCCAAGAATTGCGCGTAATCCAAAGACAGGTGAAACAGTCTCATTGCCATCAAAGTATGTACCACATTTCAAGCCAGGCAAGGAATTGAGAGAGCGTGTAGACTATCGCGCCAGTAAGCGGTGAGAAGCTGGCTATTAAACTGCGCGGAGTTAAGGAACCTTCACGTTCCTGGGTTTTCGGTTATTCTATCGGGTTGAGGATTGGCGAAAGATTAAGATATCAAGAGCGATACGATGGGGTGGGTTGTTAGCAGATGAAATGGATTTCGCGGTTATTGTTTCTGGTGTTGTTTACACTGTTGTTTGTGTTTTTTCTGTTCAACCAGCACAACACTCATGTTTATTACTACAAGGATCTCGGAGTGGATGTCCCTCTGGCAGTTGCTTTGATTGTCAGTTTGATTGTAGGCGTTCTGTTAGGGTGCAGCGCAGCGCTTGGCAAAATTTTAAGTTTGAGGTCACAGATTCGTCAATTGACACGAGAACTTCGTTCTTAATTTGTGATCGTCGCCTTTTGTGATCGTCGCCTGAGGCAATTCCCGGATGATTTTCTTTTGTCTGAGCAACTTCCGGAAACTGCTCAGATTGCTCACTAACGTGCGATATCCCGGGAGTTGAAAGGGCTTCCCTCTGGTGCGTCGTTTGCGTGATTGGCAGTAACAGTGAATGGGCGACGCAGATTAGCGGTGTTACAACATTATTGTTCAGTGCATCTCAATCGCCTTACAATTTTGTTTTGACGAGCTGATAAATTGCATTGGTTTCTTCGTCGGCGCCGTCCAGTAACAAGTCAAGCTTATTTTCTCTGCTTTTAATGAAGTCCTGATCGGTAATATTGCCAATATTGATGTATACATTCAGTGCTGCACTGCGCAGAGCAGCATGTGCAGCTAAAACTGCGACACCAGCGTCACTGACTACATTTTTATTGCCGGTTTCCGCCGCGATTTTGCAGAGCTGAATCACATTTCTGCATAATTCTGCACATTCTAGCGGGACGTCTGTTGCTGTCTTTAAAGCAGCTTGAATTGCCTGGGTCCGAGCGCTGTTTTCGTCATTAGTCAGTTTTGGCAATTTGTAGGCGGCCATGACGTGATCAAATGCATCGGTATCAGCGCTGATCATTTCCAGTAATTGCTGTCTCAGTTCCTCTGATTGTTCAAGCAACGCCTGCATTTGAGACTCAACAAATGCATAGTTTTTCTTGCCGACTGTCAGGTTGCCAACCATGCTGACCAAGGCTGCAGCCATTGCAGCCATGATTGCAGCAGCGCTACCGCCACCAGGGGTTGGTGATTTGCTGGCCAGATCGTCAATGAATTTGCCAATTGGTTGTTGTTGTATCTTCATTGTTTGCTCTTTATGTTTTGTTTTTAAAAAAATCGCTGATGAACTCATCGTATTGCAGATTGAGTGATTATGCGTTTCGTTTTGCGCGCATCCATGTATGGCAAGAAACAGAATGTGCTGGGGCACGGAGCCTAAACATCGAGTTCGACAGCTTTCATGGTTAAACTACAACGAATATAATGACTGCCTTTGTCAATTGCCGTGATATGAACCTGAAGCGCCTACTTGCGCTATTATTCTACGCCTCGGCCTTTGAAAATTGTAGCTGAAAATGTCGACCAAACATCTCATTATTATTAGGAAACCAGATGAAAAAGTTGTTGTTGCAATTTGATACGGACTCCTATCCGTCTGTATTTGATACTGTTGTTGGTTATGATGGTGGAGCTGATCATGTCATTGGGTATACCAATGTAACGCCAGCGAATGTTGTTAAACTTGTTGAGGGTGCTATTTTTACGCGTGCCCCAAGGGATAAAAAAAATACTGCGATCTTTGTCGGTGGCAGCGATTTGAACGCTGGTCAAAAAGTATTTAATGCGATCCTCAATAAGTATTTTGCGAATTTCAGGGTCTCAGTCATGCTGGATAGTAATGGTAGTAATACCACAGCGGCTGCCGCAGTGGCAACGATTACAAAAGCTGTATCTGTTTATGATAAACAAGCAGTTGTATTGGCTGGTACTGGTCCAGTCGGACAAAGGGCAGCAATAATGCTGAGCAAACAAGGCGCAAATGTGTCATTGACGTCAAGGAGCATGAGTCGTGCAACACAGGTATGCCAAGCGATTCGTGATCAATATGGCATTGAGGTTAAGCCAGTTCAGGCCGTTGATAATACAGAACGCTCGGAGGCAATCAGAGATGCCCATATAATCCTCGCGAGTGGGGCGGCCGGAATTAATCTGCTGGATGAACAACATTGGTCAACCTTATCACCACTCGAAATACTTGTTGATGCCAATGCAACCCCAGCTCTCGGTATTCAAGGCGTTGATATGATGGATCGTGGCGTCTCGAGGCATAACAAGATCTGTTGGGGGGCAATCGGTTTTGGAACGTTAAAACTTGCCCTGCATAAAGCATGTATTAGCCGACTGTTTGAAAACAACATAACTGTTTTGGATGCCGAACAGATCTATGAAATTGCAGTTGCAATGGCATGATAACAACGACATTTGTAATCATTGAGCATCGCTGGGCAGGCATAAGGGTTAGCCCTGCGATTTCACCCGGTAACGACAACCCTTGTGGTTACCCGGGCAGCCTGGTGATTTCACGTTATTTTTAAACCAACAGGCGCTTCAATGCCAACGACTCATCAAGAAAATACCCAGGATCATTTGCGTTTTATTGCTGATCGGCTTGAGACAGGAACATTCCTGCGCTTAAGGGGGATGATTAATACCCTGCATCCTGCTGAAATAGCACATATGCTGGAAGCTTTGCCACCCAATGATCGAATTGTGGTTTGGCGAGTGGTCGCGCCTGAACTGAGAGGGGAAATTCTGGTTGAACTCAGCGACGAAGTTCGGAACACGCTCATTGATGTCACAGATACTGAAACGCTGATTGAAGCTGTTGCAAAGCTTGAAACAGACGATTTGGCCGATTTGGTACAAAATCTTCCTGAATTTGTGACAGTTCAAATCCTGAAAGCACTGGATAATCAGAACAGGCGTCGGCTAGAGGCAGTACTCTCATATCCTGAGAATAGTGCCGGCGGCTTGATGAATCTCGATGTTGTGACTGTCAGGCCGGATGTCAGCGTGATGGTCGTATTGCGTTATTTACGCTCACGTGGGCAGATGCCTGACTTGACAGACAGCCTGTTTATCGTTGACCGGACAGATCACTATCTTGGCGCGTTACCGCTGACAGTGTTGCTGACGAGTGATGAACAACAAATCGTTGATGAACTGATGCAACAGGATTTACAACCGATTGCGGCGAATACCTCAGCCAGTGAAGTGGCGATTTTATTTGAGCAAAAAAATCTGGTATCTGCACCTGTTATTGATGATAACGAGCGATTGATTGGCCGTATTACTGTTGATGATGTGATGGATGTGATTCGTGATGAAGCTGAGCATAGTTTAATGGGGCATGCAGGGCTTGCTGAAGATACAGATATCTTTGCTCCAGTTCTGAATAGCGCAAAACGACGGTCGGTCTGGCTGGGAATCAATCTGATTACAGCGTTTATCGCCTCAGCTGTCATTGGGCTTTTTGAAGCAACATTGCAACACGTTGTGGCATTGGCGATTTTAATGCCAATCGTCGCCAGCATGGGTGGGATTGCAGGAAGTCAGACATTAACCCTGGTGATCAGAGGACTTGCATTAAGACATATCGGCGAGGCAAATGCTATTCAGGTTTTAATGAAGGAACTTGGTGTCGGTGCAGTAAATGGCATCGTGTGGGCTGTTGTGGTCGCATTAATCGCCGGAACCTGGTTCGACAATTTATTATTGGGACTGGTGATTGGTGTCGCGCTGGTTGTTAATCTGATTTGTGCGGCTTTTGCTGGTGCAATCATCCCTTTGCTTATGTTGCGATTCAATATTGACCCGGCCTTGGCAGGTGGCGTCGTTTTAACGACAATCACCGATGTGATAGGATTTATGGCGTTTTTAGGATTATCATCATTGTTTATTCAACAACTGAGTCATTAAACAAACTGTGTTATGATACGCGCTCGGATAAAAAATCAAGCAACAGCAAAAATAATACCGGTAAAACGATTGGTAGTGGCTCAAACTTATTGTTGTAGTCACTTATTTGTTCTTTTAATCAATCGGTTGGCTATTGATTCAAACGACTGAACGATTAACTGCAACAACAGGTTTGATCCACTACCAAAAATAGCTTAACCCAATTATATTAAAGGTGGAAGATGGCAAAAGAAGATCAGATTGAAATGGAGGGCAAGGTTGTTGAAACCCTGCCTAATACAACGTTTAGAGTGGAATTGGATAACGGACACGTGATTACTGCCCATATATCCGGAAAGATGCGTAAACATTATATACGCATCCTGACGGGGGATCGGGTCAAAGTGGAAATGACGCCTTATGATCTAAGCAAGGGCCGTATAACTTTTAGAATGCGTTAAGCAGACCCGTATCGAACTTTGTTGAGATTGCGCTGCTACCTTCCACCTTCGAGTGCAGGGATCTTGCTATTCTTGTTTTCTTCAAATTTAAACGACAGTTTTTCGTTTTCCAGGTAAATTAATACGCCCCCGCCATTAGCCAGCTTGCCAAACAGCAATTCTTCAGCGAGTGGCTTATTGATGCTGTCCTGGATTAGCCTGGCCATTGGTCGAGCACCCATTTTTGAATCGCAACCGTGTTCTGCAAGCCAGCTTCGCGCAGCAGGATCCAATGACAATGTGACATGTTTCTCTGCAAGTTGCGCTTCCAGTTCGAAAATGAATTTGTCAACAACGCGCTCAAGAATCGCTGTGTTCAGTGATGCGAACTGGATAATAGCATCCAAACGGTTACGGAACTCGGGGCTAAACATTCGGTTGATAACTTGCATGCTGTCGCTACTGTGGTCCTGAGCTTGAAAACCCATGGATGAACGACTGCCTTCGACCGCGCCTGCATTGGTTGTCATAATCAAAATGATGTTTCTGAAATCAGCTTTGCGGCCATTGTTGTCAGTTAAGGTGCCGTGATCCATGACCTGGAGCAACAGATTGAAGACATCAGGATGCGCTTTTTCGATCTCATCAAGCAGCAACACTGCATGTGGGTGCTTGTTGATTTCTTCTGTTAACAAGCCACCTTGATCAAAGCCAACATAATCTGGAGGCGCTCCGATCAGTCTTGACACTGTATGCGCCTCCATATATTCGGACATATCAAAACGAATCAACTCAATACCAAGCACTTGGGCAAGCTGGCGACTGACTTCAGTCTTGCCAACACCAGTCGGTCCTGCAAACAGAAATGAGCCAATGGTTTTCTGGCGGTTTCCCAAGCCAGCGCGCGCCAATTTGATCGCTGAAGTCAGTGCAGAAATTGCTTCGTCCTGACCAAACACCATCATTTTCAAATTGGCTTCAAGTGTTCTTAGTTTGTCAATATCATTTGTTGAGACTGACTTGGGGGGAATGCGTGCAATTTTAGAAACAATTTCTTCAATTTGTGGTATGTCGATTGTTTCCAGCCTGTCTTCATCGGCAAGAATACGTTGTTGAGCACCCGCTTCGTCTATGATATCAATTGCTTTGTCAGGGAGTTGACGGTCGTTAATATAACGCGCTGACAGCTCAGCAGCGATATGCAATGCATCCTGAGAATAACGTACAGAATGAAATTCCTCAAAACGGGATTGTAAGCCTTTGAGTATTTCTACCGTTTCATCAATTGATGGTTCATTGACATCGATCTTTTGGAATCGTCGCGCCAATGCATGATCTTTCTCAAAAATTCCACGGTATTCCTGGTAAGTTGTCGAGCCAATACAGCGTAGCTGGCCTGAGGCAAGCATGGGCTTGATGAGATTTGACGCATCCATGACCCCGCCAGATGTTGCGCCAGCACCGATGATGGTGTGAATTTCGTCAATAAACAGGATTGAATTAGGTTCTTTTTCAAGCTCCGCCAACACTGATTTCAGCCGTTTTTCAAAATCCCCACGGTACTTGGTTCCAGCGACCAGAGCACCAAGATCGAGTGAGTAGATCACCGAATCCCGTAATACTGCCGGTACCTGCTCTTCAACAATATGTCTTGCCAAGCCTTCAGCAATCGCAGTTTTACCAACGCCGGCATCCCCAACCAGCAGAGGATTATTTTTTCTGCGTCGACACAGTATCTGAATGGTGCGCTCGATTTCCAGGTCACGCCCAATCAACGGATCGATTCTGCCTTCCTCAGCATCCTTGTTCAAGTCGCGGGAATAATTTTGCAGTGGTGAGTTGGTTGTGGTGACCTGTTCAGTATCGATATGTTCGCTTTCAGTATCAACGTCTTCAAACTGGTCGCCTTTGGTTTTGGTGACCCCATGGGCAAGATAATTGACTGCGTCCAGACGCGTCATGTCATGTTGCTGGAGCAAATAGACAGCATGCGAGTCTTGTTCGTTGAAAATGGCAACCAGGATATTCGCGCCACTGACTTCATTTTTTTCTGATGACTGTACATGAAAGACAGCGCGCTGCAAGACTCTTTGAAAGCCAAGTGTTGGCTGCGTTTCGCGCCCGGAATTTTCAGGCAGGACAGGCGTGGTTTGTTCAATAAATTCGGTGAGTTCAGTAATCAACTGCTCGATACCAACGCCACAGTTGTCCAGCACCTCGCGGGCTGAGGAATTATCCAGCAGCGCAAGTAGCAGGTGCTCAACCGTAATAAATTCATGCTGGTTCTTATACGCATACTTAAACGCATTATTCAATGTGTGTTCGAGTTCTTTATCTAGCATTTCTCAGGCCTACGATTTTTCCATTGAACAAAGCAACGGGTGTTGATTATGACGTGCATAATCGTTAACAATTTGCACTTTTGATTCTGCAACATCCTTGGTAAAGATACCACAGACTCCGACACCCCGATGGTGAATATGAAGCATGATCTGGGTGGCTTTGTCTTCATTCATCCCGAAAAAACGCTTCAGAATATCAACAACGAAATCCATGGGCGTGAAATCATCATTGAGCAAGATGACCTTATAGAGCGGCGGTCGCTTCGGCTTTAGAGGCGCCTCGCTAACAACAATCTCATGTTCGTCGTCATGGTCAGTATTAAATTCAGGCATATGACTTTCTTATATCACATTAATAACGGATAAGTTGGATTTTATCACTTCAGTTGCGCTTCGAAAACTACTGTATCTGATACCGGTCTTTCTCAAGATCATATGGAGTTGGCGCCTGTTCAATTCAATGAGAGACGCGTACGTTATTGATCTGATTTGCAATCTGTGTCATTTTCCGGGACTGGATTAAATCGAACCTTGTCTTGGAAAGTATAGATTGAGCAGCATGAATCGTGAATGAAAAACATACAAAATAAGCCTGTAGCCTGTAGAATGTAGCCCGCAATGATTGAATTTTGTTTGGATGTATGCATGTTGAACCCACTGCCAATGCTTGGACAAATTCATTGACGCCAAGTTCTGACCTCCATGGCACTTGCTCGGAGCAGGCGTTTTTGTGATAAAAATTTTTCGGTAAACAAACAACAATACTTATCAGCGAATGCAAGAGTTTCAGCGTATCAGTCGATTACCACCTTATGTATTTAACGAAGTCAATTTATTGAAAGCACAAGCACGCGCGCGTGGAGAAGATATTATTGATGTTGGCATGGGTAATCCTGATCAACCACCCCCAGCGCATGTCATCGACAAGTTGGTGCAAACTGCTCAGAAAGAGCATACCCATCGTTACTCCTGGTCCAAAGGCATACCAAGGCTGCGAAAAGCAATCTGTGGATGGTATAAGCGACGTTTCGATGTTGACTTGGATGATGAAACTGAAGCGATTGTAACGATTGGCTCCAAAGAGGGACTCGCGCATCTGGCGCTGGCAATTGTCGGACCAGGCGATGCCGTTCTGGTACCCAACCCGGCTTATCCGATTCACCCTTACGGAATGGTGATTGCCGGCGCGGATATTCGCCATGTTCCGATGGTTCCCGGCGTTGATTTTTTTGAGGAACTGGTGAAGGCAATTAAAACCACCTGGCCATCACCCAAGGCGCTGATTCTCAATTTTCCAGGTAACCCGACGACTCAATGCGTTGAGATCGATTTTTTTGAAAAAATCATCAAGATTGCCAGAGAGTTCAATATCTATGTCATCCATGACATCGCTTATGCGGACATTGTGTTTGACGGGTATGTCGCGCCATCAATTTTGCAAGTATCCGGCGCAAAAGATGTTGCCGTGGAGTTTTTCTCGCTTTCAAAAAGTTATAATATGCCGGGCTGGCGAGTCGGGTTTATGTGTGGCAATATGGATCTGGTGTCTGCGCTGGCTCGGATTAAATCCTATCTGGATTACGGTATGTTTACGCCAATTCAGGTTGCGGCGATTGCAGCGTTGGAGGGTCCACAGACTTGCGTGGATGAGATTCGCCAGATGTATTGCAGTCGGCGTAATGTATTGTGTGACGGCTTGAATGCTGCAGGGTGGCTTGTTGACAGACCTAAGGCAACCATGTTTGTCTGGGCAGAGATCCCGGAGCGCTATCGTCCATTGGGATCACTGGAATTCTCAAAAAAATTACTGCTGGATGCTAAAGTGGCAGTATCACCCGGCATCGGTTTTGGTGAATTCGGCGATGATCATGTTCGTTTCAGTTTGATTGAGAATGAGCATCGAACCCGGCAAGCTGTGCGTGGTATTCGCAACATGTTTCGAAAAGACGGTTTGAGTTAATTTGTGGCCACCATGATTTTTTGATTTGTAACGATTCAGCGTGTCCGCGTGACTGTTCAGATTGCCCCAGGCTGGTTCGAGCCCAGGAAAAAACGCACAATTTACCCGGTCTTCGTTTTCGAAAGCTGGGTAAACATTGGGTAAATGAATATTGTTGACGCCGCAATCGGCCCAGACAGAGGTAAGCTGAACAGTTACTTTGATTTTTTAGATGCCAGGAGG
>Ga0114931_10011613_pt1 | contig 10386 bp, 7 predicted proteins | sample 2SBtaG_FD_89579 | JGI IMG/M metagenome (GOLD analysis project Ga0114931, IMG submission 89579) | Deep subsurface microbial communities from Kolumbo volcano to uncover new lineages of life (NeLLi) - 2SBTROV14_V59a metaG | ecosystem: Environmental > Aquatic > Marine > Volcanic | place: Kolumbo... | reverse complement strand
GCCGCGCGGACGATGCCGAAGTCGATCAGCTTCACCACGCCGGAGGTCGACACCATGATGTTCTGCGGCGTGACGTCGCGGTGGATCACGTCGAGGCGTGCGCCGTCGACATCGCAGCGGCCGTGGGCATGCTCGAGCGCCGCGCTCACCCCCAGCGCCATCGTCACCACCGCGCCCACCGACAGTGGCTTCCCCTTGCGGATCGACGCGCGGATGATGTCGAGCAGGTTGTGCCCGTGGATGAACTCCATCGACAGGTAGTAGCGCTCGTCGACGACTCCGAGCGCGTAGCCCTGGGGCAGGTTGGGATGGGCCAGGAGCAGGGTGATGCGGCCCTCGGTCAGGAAGAAGTCGGTGAAGTCCGGGTCGCCGGCGTGCTCGTCGCGGATCCGCTTGATGGTGACGAACCGCCGTCCGGCGTGCGGGCACTCCTCGACGGCGAGAAACACCTCGGCCATCCCACCGTCAGCGACCCTGGATAGCAGCAGGTACTTGCCGAAACGCTGGGGGAACGACTCACTCGGTCGACGCGCAGACACCCACGTTCATTCTGCCAGCTACGCTGTCGCGATCAATCCACCCCGTCGCCGGTCAGGCGGCTTACGCGCGCGCGCGGCGTCGGACATGTGGGCAGAGCGGCGCAGGTCAGCGCTTGAAGGCGGCCTTGACCAGCTCAGGTGGCTTGCGCGCGCGCGGCGTCGGACATGTGGGCAGAGCGGCGCAGGTCAGCGCTTGAAGGCGGCCTTGACCAGCTTCGCCAGGTCGGCGTCCGACAACCCCTTCGGCCTGCCGCCGGTGCCGATCTCGAACTCCCAGTCGAGATTCTCGCGCAGCCGGCGCTCGGCCCGATCGGCCGAATTGCCCAGCCTGTGCAGCATGGCGGCCCGATCGCTGGCCTCCCGCTTGTACATGGCGCGGCGTTTTTCGTCCTCGCCGGCACGGTCGCGGTTCGCTCGCGGGATCATCCAGTCGAAGCTCACGCCCGGACTATATATGATTGGCCGGGGTGAAGGTACTCGCTGCAGGGCTGTCGGTGGCCGTGGCGCTGGGCGCGATCGCCGCCTCGGCGCGCGCCGACGGCGTCGGCATCATCGGCTATCAGGCCGCCGATGCTCCCGCGCCGGCCGCCCGTGGTGCCGCCGCGCTGGCTCGTGCGGTCGAGGCAGCAGGCGCCAGGCCGGTGCCGGATCCGGGCGCCGCTGCCCGCGCGCGGATCGCCGAGGGAGCGGTGCCGAGGGAGCGGCTGCGCGACTTCGTCCGCGCGCGCGAGCTGATGAACGAGGGCTGGCGCGCCTACCTGTCGGTCAACCGCAGCTTCGCCGCCGCCCGCCTGGGCGAGGCCCGGCGGGTGGCCGAGGGCGTGTTCGACCTCGACGGCGGCCCGGCCCTGGTGGCCGAGATCAGCCTGCGCCTGGGCGTCGTCGTCATGGACCTGGGGCAGCCGGGCCAGGCGCGGGATCTGTTTCGCCTGGCCCACCGGCTCGAGCCCGATCGGGCGGTGACCATCGCCGAGTTCTCGCCCGATGTGGTCGCCGCGTTCGACGCTGCAGTCGCCGCCAAGTCGCCGACCGCGCGGGTGACCCTGCGCGTGCCCGGCGGCCCGGCACAGGTGGCGATCGACGGCGGCGAGCCTGGCGTGGCTCCGCGGGAGGTCGACCTCGAGGTCGGCCAGCACGTCGCCGTGGCGCGGCGTCCGCACGGTTCGGCCCGCGGCATGATCTTCGAGGTCCCCGCCGCCGGCGGCGAGGTCTCACTGGAGCTCGAGCGCGATCCGCTGGTCGACGCCGTGCACGCGCCGCTGGGCCTGGGGCGCGGTGAGGACGCCGGCACCGTGGCGGTCGAGGCGCTGACGATGTACGGCGAGCTCGACAGTCTGGTGCTCGTGGCCACCGTCTGGCGGCGCGGCCAGCCGGCGCTGCTCGGGCAGCTGTGCGCCGGGTCGCCGGCGCGCTGCGGTGCCGTTGTCGAGATTCGCTTCGCCGACCCGTCGGCGCTCGACGCCGCCGCCCGCACGCTGTGGGCGGCCCTGGTGGATGCCGGCACCGATCGCAGCTTCCCGCCGACGCTCCTGGTCGACCGCCGGGTGGTCGACGGCGAGCCGGCGCCGGGCACCGACACCGGCAAGCCCCACGGCGACCGCCACCGGTGGTGGAAGAGCCCCTACCTGTGGATCGGCGTCGGCGTCGTCGCCGCCAGCGTCAGCGCGGCGCTGGTGATCGGCCGCGACCGCCCGCTGCAGCCGACGGTCACCGGCATGCCCTGCGAGTTCACCGGGACCTGCAACTAGGAGGCTGGTGTTACACGGACGTTTGACACCAGACTCCGAGCGCGACGCCCGCCATGCGACGCAGATATGCGATTCGGCGAGCGTTCGTAAACCGGTCGCCGCTCTACCTCTAGCCGCCGGAGAAGTCGACCAGCCCGAGGTCGACCGTCTGCCCGGGGCGCACGTCGATGTGGAACCGCTTCTCCTGCTCGTGTCCGTTGACCGGGAAGCGGACGCGCACGGTGTGGCGGCCGGCGGGCACCGGCCCCTGGAAGGGCGTGCGGCCGATTTGCTTGCCGTCGACGTAAACGTGGCCCCACGGGTTGGCGCCGACCTTGAGGACGCCGGGGGCGCGGGGCGGGCCGGCGTCGGGGCGGTGATGTACCGCTCGTGGCGCCGCGTCTGGCACCCCGGCATCGGCTGGCGCGGCGTCCGGAGGCGCGGCGTCGGCAGTCGCGACCATGGCGACGGCGCCGTCGGCGGGCGGCGGGGCGGCATCGAACGTCCGCGCGGCGCCGCCGCTGCCACCACGCGCCAGGTAGATGCCGCTGGCGGCGAGCGCCACGACCAGCAGGAGCGCGCCGGCGATCCATCCGCGCCGCGGCGGCGGCACCGGCGCGGCGTGGTCGTTCGCCGCCGGCGGATGGTCGTCGGTCGGGGTTTCGTCGTCGCCGGTGCCGCCGGCGGCGATGGCGTCGAGGTCTTCGTCGGTCAGCGCCTGGATCGGAAACAGCGGCGTCGCCCGCGACAACACCTCGGTCTGGAAGGCAACGTTGGTGGCGAAGCTCTGGGTCTGCGCGCGCCGCTTGCCCCGGCTGATCGGCACCGTGTGTCCGCCCGGCGGCGGCGTTCCGTCACCGGGCTCGCTGCCGTCGTCGTCGGCGCTGGGGTCGCGGTGGACCACCGGTGGGCAGTGCCGGGCGACCAGCCGCGACAGCACCGCCGGACCGACCATCGTCTCTTGCGAGTAGAGATAGCGATTCAGCCGGTGCAACAGCTCGCTGGCGCTGGCGAAGCGCTCGGTCGGATCGCGGGCCAGGGCGCGCAGGCAGAGATCGTCGAGCTCGGGCGAGATGCCGGCGTCGGGCACCACCTCCGACGGCGCCAGGATCGGATCCTCGAGCACCGCGTGCAGGGTCTTCTCGGCGTCCTCGCGCACGAACAGCGGCCGGCCGGTCAGCATCTCCCACATCAGCACGCCGGTCGAGAAGATGTCGCTCTGCGGGGTCAGGGTCTCGCTGCGCACCTGCTCGGGTGACATGTACGGATACGAGCCTTCGGGGCGACCCTTCTGGGCGATCGTCTGCTGTCGATCCATCGGCAGGGCGATGCCGAAGTCGACCAGCTTGACCTCGCCCTCGCGCGAGATCATCACGTTGCGCGGCGACAGGTCGCGGTGAATGACGCCGTCGCCCTTGCGGTGGGCGTAGTCGAGTCCCTTGAGCAGCTCGCCGGTGACGTAGGCGGCGACCGCCGGCGCGATGCGCGTGCCGGCGGTGCTCACCGCGGTGCACAGCGCGCTCAGGGTGGGGCCGTCGATGTACTCCATGGCGATGAAGTACCGGTGCTCGACCACCCCCAGCTCGTAGATCGGGACGATGTTGCCGTGGGTCAGCGAGACCAGGGTCTTGGCCTCGTGGACGAAGAGATCGACGAACTGCGGCTGCCCCGACAGCTCCGGGTGGATCTGCTTGATGATGAGCTGCTTCTCGAACCCGCTCGGTCCGAGCAGCTTGGCCAGGTAGATCTCGGCCATGCCGCCGACCGCGAGCTTTTCGGTCAAGAAGTACTTGCCGAACGTCGTCGGCAGCTCGTTCATGCGCGCCGGAGTGTACCATGGGCGTATGTGTCGCCCGCTCGCGGTGACCGCGCTCCTGCTGTGCGCTGCCGGCTGTGGATCCGACAGCCGCACGCTCGAGCTCGTCCGGGTCCAGCCGGGCGCGGACCCGACCTGCGGCGCGGCCAGTGACGGGCGCACGCTGCTGGTCACGGCGCTGGGCGACTTCCCCCGCTCCGAGGCCACCGCCGCGGCGCCCAGCCTGAGCACCGACCGGACCTTTTTCATCGATTCGTTCCCCGCCGAGACCCGTATGCTCGAGGTCGTGGTCATCGGCAGTGGCGGCGCCGTCCGCACCGTTGGCCGCACCGCCGAGCTCGACCTGGCGTCGCTAGACGACGGCGCCCGGGTGCCGGTGTTCATGGCGCCACCCCGCGGCTTCTGTCCCACCGGTGACGGCGCCGGGGCACCGCGGGTGGATCCGTTGGTCGTCGCCGCGGGTCCCGGCGCGCTGGTGGTGGGAGGCACCGACGGCAGCGGCGCTCCTGTGACGGACGCGCTCTGGTACGACCCGGCGGCCGGAACCTTCAGCTCCCTCGGCGACGTCTTCTACACCGACGACCACGGGTTGCGCGGCGCGTCGACGACGCTCATGCCCGATGGCCGCATCGCCATCGCCGGCGGCGGCAAGCCGGGGTACCAGCTGTACGATCCCGACCAGCAGAGCGCCAGCCGCCCCGGGCTGCTCGACACGCCTCGCGCCCACCACGCCGCCGTCGCCCTCGATGATTCGCGCCTGCTCCTGGCCGGCGGCTGCGGTGCGCTCGACGCCGACGGCAGCTGCGCCGCCGGCAGCGCGTTGTTGACGACGGTCATCCTCGACGTCGATACCGGCGCCGTCGAAGCCGGACCGCCCCTGGCGCGGGCGCGCATCGACGGCACTGCCCTGGGCGAAGCCGACGGCCGCGTGCTCCTGGTCGGCGGGGCCGACGACACCGGCGCCGCCGCCCCTGACGGCGAGCGCGTCGATCCGGACGGCAGCCGGCCGGGTGAGATCGTCGCCGGCGCTACCGGGGTCGCCCGACGGCTGTCCGATGGCGGCACCCTGGTCGCGCTGGCGCCCGCCGGGGCGACCGCGGCCGCGACCGCCGCCGTGGTTCCCGCCGGGGGCGGCACCGCCCGCAGCGTAGCCGCTGCGCCAGCCCCGCGCGCCGGCGCCACGCTGACCGGCCTCGACGACGGCCGGGTGCTGGTCATGGGCGGGCAGGGCGGCGCCGCTGGTGCGGAAGCGCTGCTCTACTCGCCGCAGCTGGGCCGGTTCGACGCGGTCGACGCCACGCTCGATCCCGGTGACGGCGAGGTGACCCGCGATCACCACGGCGCCGCCCTGCTGCCGGACGGATCGGTGCTCGTGGTCGGCGGTCGTTCGTCCACCGGTGACGCTCTGGGCGACGCGTGGATCTTTCGCCCCGACCTGACCGGCCCGTACACCGCCGACGTCACCGTCACCTTCGACGATCCCAACGGTGGTGACCTGGTGCTGGTGCCGCGAGATCCGTCGCACTTCCAACGCGAGCCGGCGGGCGGTGGATTTCCGGCCACCGCCGTCCTGCAGTCGACCGGTGCCGGTGGCGGTTTGCCGTCGGAGTGGGCGGTCGTGGCCGGGCCGCGCTTCGCCGGCGTCTCGCTGACCGTGCGCGCGCGCGCCGACGGCGGCGGCATGGCCGCGATCCTCGGCTTCGTCGGTCCCGGCGACTACACCACCGTGGTGCTTCTGCCCGGCCAAACGGCGCGGCTCTATCGCGTCAGCGGCGGCCAGGCGCTCGCCGACGACACCTGCACGGGCGAGATCGTGTCGGCCGCCGCTCTGGCCCCCGCTGGCGACCTGGCCGAAGTCGCCGTCGAGTCGCGAGGTCGGTCGCTGTCGGTGACCGTCGACGGCGCCACCCTGCTGACCTGTCCCGAGATCGATCCGCCGGTACGCGGTCTGGTAGGCATCGGCGCGGTCGGCACCGGCGACCTCCGCGTCTCGTCCGTCGCCGCCGCGCGTTGAACGGCTAGTTGGGCGCGAACGTGACGTCGGCGCTGTCGACGTGACGCTCGGCCATGGCGCCGCGCAGCGTCTCGGCGGCGCAGCGCTGGAGCGGGCTGGAGGCACTGCTGGTGGCGGTGAGGTGCACGTTGCCGGCCAGCGCCGGGTGGGCTTCGAGCAGCTCCTGGTAGCAGCGGCGCACCGCGACGGCCAGGTTGGAGAGCTCGTCCGGCTGGACGGCGACGCGGGCGCGCCAGCGGCGCTCGATCCGTTGGGCCACCGTGCGGGTCGTCGACGTCGCCTGTGGTGCATCCGTGCCCAGGGCCATCATCGGAAACAGCGGCCGGCCGCGGTCGTCGTACGCGGCGCTGGCGATCGCCCGCGCGATCGACGGGTACGGTGCTTCGGGCCGGGCGATGACGATGAGCGCGCGCTCGTCGGGAAAGGCCGCCTGCACCCGCGCCAGCAGCACTCGCAGCTCGGTCCGCGGGTCGCCTTTCGGCGCGGTCGCTTTGACCGCACCGACCTCGCCATCGGGCGCGACCACGCGCCAGTGGGTGGCGTCGATGACCAGCCGCAGCCCCAGCTGTGCCCGCGCGGGATCCCACAGCCGACTGCGCGGGCCACGGGTGGGCGCGCCGTTGTCGCGGGCGTCGGTGCCCAGCGCCACCCGCACGCCAGCCAGCCGATGCACCGTGGTCGGCCCGCCGTGCACCGCCCAGTAGTCGCCGGCGGGCACCTCCAGGGTCTGGGCGATCATCACCCCCAGATCGACCGCGGCGGCGCCGGCGCGGCGCGCGGTGTCGATGCCGACGTCGAATCGGCGCCGCGGCGCGTCGGCTGCCAGCGGCAACATGACCACGCCGCGGCCGTCGCCCTCGATCTGGAGCGACAGGGCCGACGCTGCCCGGTCGGCCTCGGTTTCGGCATCGACCTCCAGGATCGGCTGGCCGTCGTAGACCAGCGCGTGATCCGCCTCGGGCACGCCCAGCTTCTCCGGCGACGGATCGACGGGAAGCTCGCTGCCACGCCGTTTCGCCAGGTCGTCGAGCTCGCCGGCGAGGTGTTTCGCGGCCAGCTGCAGCCGCGAGCCGTCGGCGGCGCCGAGCAGCGCGACCGCGTCGTTCACCAGATCGCGCCACCGCGGCGGCGGCGGGCGCCGGGACGGGTCGGCGGCAAAGTACGGCTCGGGGTCGGCGTCGTACAGCGGGTACAGACAGTGCGACAGCCGCTGCATGCGCAGCGCCGGCGGCGCCCGGGTCGCGTCCCTCAGCGCCTGCAGACAGTAGAAGCTGCGCCGCAGCGCCGCGTTGGCGGCCAGCTCGTCGACCCGCCCGGCAGCCTCGAGCTCGTTCATGCGCTGGAAGACCTGGGCGCGGTGCGCGGGCGGGTGGCGGTCCATCTCCAGCAGCACCCGGGCGGCGCTGGCGCCGGCGTGAAGTCGATCGCGGGCGAGGACGCCGTCCACCTCGGTACGCAGGGCGTCGATGGTCGCGTCGGTGGCGGCCGTGCCACGGGCGTCGGCGACGCCCAGCGCCCCGGTCAGCAGGGCCCGACTGGCCGCGTCTTCGCGAAAGCGAGCGTCGTCGAACAGATCGAGCAGGTAGTGTGCGCGGGTCCAGGCAGCGGCGTCGTCGCCGCCGCGGGCGCGCTCGGCCAGGTCGGCCAGGCGTCGGGCGGCGCCGTCCGTCGCGGGAATGGTCAGCGCGGCCGGGGATGGCGCGGGCTCGCGGGCACCACCGCGCGGACAGCCGGCGACGGCTACGGCGGCGAGGGCGAGCAGCTGCGCGCGCGAGGGCGTGCGGATCATGCCGGCAGCATGTCACTTCTGACCTCGCCGCCGATAGCCGCGAATCAATCCAGAGGGCGGCGGGGTCGAGCGATCAGGCGCGGTTGCCTGGCACGATTTCGGAGAATTTCTCGGCAGGCCGGTCCCCACGCGAGCCGACTCCCGGCGAACGAAGCTCGCTCTCACGGTGTCGCGCAGCGACCGTCGCCTCGCGCAGGCTCTGCAACGAACCGACGATCGTGTCCGGATCTTCCCGGACAAGCTGGTTTGCGGCTGGGTCAGATTTCTAACCTCGTCCGCCAAGGACGGGACGTCACTGACGCGATGGCGGTTACGAACGCAGGTCTGCATCGGGATACAGATTGCGAATTAATCAGCTGGCATGGTTCATCCGGAGGCCATTTTGGTTCAGCCGTAGAATCTAGGTGCCTGAATTGGTTGTTGATTCTGCCGTTCGCGAAGGTAGATTGAGCACCTCCCGCGCGTACGACACCCATCATGAGCCCCGCCGCGACTCCCGATACGATCACCCTGCCCGATCCACTCAAGCCTGCCGCGGCACAACTCCCGGGCGACATCGAGGGCCTGAGGCTGGTTGGCTCCGATCGGGAGTTCCGACTCCATCCCGACGGGCGCATCTGGGTCATCGGCGCGAGCCCCAAGGCCGAGCTGACGCTGGTCGACAATCCGTTTGCGTCGCAGTTTCACGCGGTGCTGTTCCGCGACGACGACGGCACCGTGAGCCTCACGGATCGATCGAAGAACGGCACCTTCATCTCGGGGACGTTGTGCCGCGGGCGGGCGCACATCACCGAGAACGCGCGCATCGTCATCGGTCGCGATGAGCTGGTCGCCTACACCGAACGAACTCGCAACCTGCGGCTGCCGATCGAGCGGCTGATCGCTGACTCGACCGCGTTCGCCGCCGCCCGCGATGCCATGCTGCGGGTCGCCCGGGTGCGCGAGCACGCGCTCTTGGTCGGCCCGCGCGGCAGCGGCCGGACGACGATGGCGCAGGCGCTGCATCAGGCGTCGGCGCACGCCACCGGGCCGTTCGTCGAGATCGAGGGCGAAGCCCCCGAGCAGGCTGCAACGCCGGCCGTCGAGCAAGCCGCGAAACGCGCCGAGGGTGGATCGCTGCTCGTTCGTCACGTCGAGTCGCTGCCGGAGCGCACCGTGGTGCTGCTTTCGCGCCTCTTGCGGGAGACCGAGCCCGCCAGCGAGCGCTTCGTGCGCCTGATCATGACGGCGCAGGTCGGCGACGAGGGGCCTTGGAACGCGCTCCGCCCGCAGGCGACGGTGATCGATCTCCCCGCGATCTGGGAGCGCGTCGCGGACGTGCCGCGCCTCGTGCGGCTGTTCACCAGGGAGCTCGGCTGCCCGCCCGACTGGCCGCTGCCCGCCCTCGATGTCGCCGCGCTGGCCGGTTGCCGCTGGGACGAGGACGTCGCCGACCTGCGCCGCGCGGTCAGGCGCGCGGTCGCCGACTCCGACGATCAGCTCGACCTCGGTGGCGTGTGGCCGGGCGACGAGGCGCGCGATAGAGCGCTAGAGGTCGCCTTCGCCCGCGCGCTGTCGCAGCTGCCCACGCGCCGCGCGGCCGCCACCGCGCTGGGCGTGCCGTGGTCGCGATTCTTCCGGCTCGCCGAGCGGTGGGGCCTGTAACGTGCTCGCGGCCAGACAGGAGCGCGTTCAAATCGGCCTGCGCGTGCGCGGATCGGGCCTGCAGTTCGTCCTCGAGCCCAACCGCCCGGCCTACGTCCTCGGATCCGATCCGGCGGTCGATCTGGTGCTGCCGGATCCGGCGGTGTCCCGCTACCACTGCGTGTTCCTGTGGGACGGCGGCGAGCTGGTGGTGGTGGACAAGACGCTGTCGCTCAACGGCACCTGGGTCAACGGCGTGCAGGCGCACCGGGCCGTGCTGCGCGAGGGCAACCTCATCCGCGTCGGTACGACCACGCTCGAGGTCTTCACCTGCCCCGAGGAGGCGCGGCGGTGACGGCCACGCGCGACACCCGCCCGATGCAGGGCCGCGCGCGACCGGATCAGGCCGCGGACGCCAACCCGGATCCGCTCATCGGGCGCTGGGTTGGCAACTTCCAGATCACCAGCCAGCTCGGGGCCGGCGGCATGGGCGCCGTCTACCGGGCCAAGCACCGCCGGCTCGACGAGTGGCGCGCGATCAAGGTGCTGCTTCCGGAGATGGCGCAGCACCGCGAGATGGCGGCGCGGTTTGCCGCCGAGGCGCTGGCGGCGTCGGCGGCCAAGCACGAGAACATCATCCGGGTCTTCGACGAGGGCACGCTCGAGGGACCCCACGGCCCGCTGCAGTACATCGTCATGGAGCTGCTCGACGGCATCCCGCTGTCGGCGCGGCCGATGCCGATCGCAGACGTTGGCGAGATCGCCTCGATCATGGTGCCGGTCGCCCAGGGGCTGCAGGCCGCCCACCGAATCGGCATCGTCCACCGCGACCTGAAGCCCGACAACATCTTTTTGGCCAACGACCATGGGCGCCAGGT
>Ga0114931_10011612_pt1 | contig 10386 bp, 12 predicted proteins | sample 2SBtaG_FD_89579 | JGI IMG/M metagenome (GOLD analysis project Ga0114931, IMG submission 89579) | Deep subsurface microbial communities from Kolumbo volcano to uncover new lineages of life (NeLLi) - 2SBTROV14_V59a metaG | ecosystem: Environmental > Aquatic > Marine > Volcanic | place: Kolumbo... | reverse complement strand
CAACAAAATTCTTTGATGCAAGTGTAAAAGCAGGAAATGAAGGACTTATGCTAAAAAACCTTGAGGGAATATACAAACCAGGTGGAAGAGTTGGTCATATGATTAAATGGAAATCTTCAATGGACCCACTAGATGTAACAATAGTTGGAGCTGAATGGGGAGAAGGAAAAAGAAGTGGTTGGCTAACAAGTTTTACTGTTGCAATTTATGCACAAGGAGAGTTTTTAGAGATTGGAAAAGTTGGAACAGGACTTAAAGAAAAAAGAGAAGAAGGATTATCTTTTGATGAATTAACACAATTACTAAAACCTCACATAATAAAACAATCAGGCAGAGAAGTGATTATTGAACCAAGCATTGTTGTGTCTTTATTATTTGATGAAATACAAAAAAGTCCATCTTATTCATCTGGATTCGCATTAAGATTTCCAAGATTTGTATTATTAAGAGAAGATAGGTCTCCTGATGATGTTGCAACAATAAATGAAATAGAAAATTTATTCTACGATCAAAAGAAAACATAATTATTATTCTACTATTGTATACCCAATAGTTCCTTTAGGAACATAGTCTCTTGATATTGCTCTATTTTTAAGGTGGCTATTAAGTTCTCTTATTTCTGGATCTTGAACAAATTTCTTTACTTGTTTTGATTTAAGCTCTATTTCCTCAATTGATATGGGTTGTGCTTTTTCATATTCAAATCCGTTATTATGCATCCATGCAAGAGCAACAATTTCTGGAACATATTGTGGAGAATAAAACTTATTATTTGTTCCTTTCAAATACTTGTGATAATCAAGATATATGTCTTTTTCTTTTAAGTTGTAATAATCAAAAAAAGATATTAATGTAGAATCAATATTTTTAGAATAATCATTTAAGATGTAATCCTTATAAGCAGATTCTCCAAACAAAACGCTTGAAACAGATTTTCCTGAAAAATCAGATAAGTAATCTAAATATAATTTGAAATTAGTGTTTTCTTTTCTGTCACCTTTTATTTTTCTGAAGTGATTGTATGTTTTATTCCAAAGTGAGGGTTTATTTTTTTTTATTCTGCTTGAGAATGTTTTATAATCATATATTTTGAAATCTGTTTTTTGGTGAAAAGAAACCATATCACTGTATGAATCAAAAACTTTTCCAGGTTTTTTTAAATCTAACATTTCTTCTAAATCTCTTGCTTGTCCTGCAGGTCCTCTTATATATGCTGTTGCTGCCAGTTTCCACTCAGGAAAAACAGAGTATAGTCCTTCAAGGTAATCTGCAGCTCTCTCAGATGATTTAACAATAGACTTTCTTTCATCAACGTACCTATTTATTGTAAGATCTCCTGATGAGCCTTTTTTAAGTTGCCAATAGCCTACGGCTTTTGCTCTTGAAGTTACAGGGGTCATATGTGTTTCAATTACTGGAATGTATGAAAGAATTAAGGGAAGATTGTTTTCTTTAATCGGATCTCTTATAATATTAGCATATTTATCATATAGATGAAATGCTTCTTTTATCTTGCTTTTTCTTCCAAGAAATGATTTTCTGACTTCATATACTTTTTTTGGAAGTAATCTGAAATATTTTTTTCTTGCTCTTCTTGTGTCTTTTATGGTGTCAACAATTTCAAACGTGTTAATATCAAAAACAACGCGGATGCTGTCTTTAACAGAAAAAAGATCAGACCAACCTTTGCTCATAGGTGTTAAATTATTAAATTCTTGATTAATTGTATTAATTAATAGAGAATCAGGATTATTAATAGTTTTTGTTACAACCTTGTCAGGTATTATTTGAGGACTCTTTTTTGGTTTGAGTTCTGCAAGAGTAAGATAACTTAACAAAAAGGTTCCTATTAAGAGTATTTGTTGTTTCATAAAAAACGTATTAATTAAAATTTATTTATACTTTTCGAAAAAGCAATCATTTTCCGGTAGACCCAAATCCACTTTCTCCCCTACTAGTTTTTGATAATTCACTAACTTCTTGTATTTTGGGATATTCTACTCTTTGAACTAAGAATTGAGCAATTTTATCTCCTTTTTTAACTGTGTATGCCTTATTTGATGTATTTAATAAAATAACCTTGTATTCTCCTCTATAATGGCAATCTCCCACTCCTGCCATTGTTTTTATGCCATGTTTTGAGGCTAGTCCAGATTTTTCCCAAACTAAAATAGCGTAACCTTCAGGAACTTCCATTGCAATACCTGTTCCAAACATTTTTCTCTTGCCAGGTTCAATAGTGTGTTCTTCTAAAGAATGAAAATCCATTCCTGCATCTCCTTTGTGTCCTCTTTTTGGTATTATTGCTTTCGGATTTAGTTTTTTTATTTTTAATATCATATTTTATTGGTTTTTAGATTTATTTATAGATTTTTTGTTACATCTTAACTACTCGAAAATAGGTAATACCTCGTCGACATTTGTTAGAAACCTTTAAATAATACTAATCAAAGATATGTCTTGTGATTTATCTTGGCAAAGAAACATAAACAACTAAAATCAAGAATCTCTAAATCAGAAGAAAAAAGAATAAATGAAAAAATTGCGTTAGGAATAGGCTTAACATTCATTTTTGTAGCTCTTTTTCTTCTAACATGGCTCATTGCAGAACAAGAAGGAGACAACATATACACTCCTGACAAAAATTTTAGCAAAATGACGCCCAAAGAAAAAATTAATTACGTTCAAGAACAAGAACAAGAAACAGAAGATCAATCAAATTATCAATTGGCAATCGCTTTAGGAGATTCAGGATACTGTGAAGAAATACAAAAACTTAGTTTAAGACTTAAATGCGAAAAAGAAGTGCCGGGAGTAATATCAATAAGCAAAAAACCAAAACTAGAACTAACGGAAAGTGAAATATCTGATAATTCTGATTATCAACTCGCAATAACTATGGGAGACTCAAAATATTGTGAGCAAATATCAAACAAAGAAATCAAGGATAAATGCTTACTTGAAACAAAGGGATGACTATACAAAATGGCTATTCTAAGACTATTAAATCAAATATCTTTGGTATTAGGAATTGTGTCCTTAATCTTTACAATAGTTCAAATTTTTTACAAATTAAAAATTAAAAAATTACAAGAAGAACTTGTTTCAAAAATAATTACTATGATGGAACTTAAAAAATCAGATCAAGAAATCATAAACATTCTTGTTGCAGATGAATGGGACCCGGAAGAAATATCTGTTAAAATAGGAGAAATAAGACAATTAACAAAATTTAATTCAAATCAAGCTCAGAAAAATCAAGAATAATAGGTTTAACTACTTTTCTCCAATCACTTGATTTCATTTTTATTGAATCATTATGTGTTCCAGCACTAAAAACAATTTCTTCCTCTAAAAAAACACTATTATCAGCATAAACAGGAATATCAAACAACACTCCAAAAGGAGGTACACTTCCAATTGTGCAATCAGTTTTTTCAAGCACTTCTTCAGGAGTTGCAAGACTCGCAGATTTAAGATTGAGCAAATTTCTAAGTATTCTAAAATTTATTTTTTTATTTCCTGATAAAACACATTGAATAATTACATACTTTGTATCAGACTTCTTAGGTTTTATTTTAAGAATTATAGCTTTTGCTGCCTGCTCTATAGAATTTCCTCTAATTTTTGCAGCATCCTTACTTTTGTGAACGTGTTCGTGAGTTAAATGTTCAAAAACTACTTGCTTTTCGTTTAGTAATTTAACAATATTTTCGAATACTTTTTTACCCATCACTGAAGGTTTGTGAGAAAGATATAAAAATATTTAGTATATTATAACTAAAATGGCTGCAAAAGATATTGATTCAGAATCAGCAGTTGTTTGGAATTTGATAAAAGGAATAATAAAATTTCCCTTCATATTCATACTGCTTATATTCGGAAAAAAGCAATTTGAAGATTTATTTAAACCATTCAAAGAATTTTTGCAGGCATTAGTTCAACCCAGATTTTCTACTGCGATGATTATGATAAATATCTTGGTTTATATAGCCATGGTTATTTTTGGAACAGATTTTTTTCTAAATTATGTTAATTATCCGACGGATATGTTTACAATAAGAGCATATACTTTGGTTACAGCAGGATTTATTCATGCAAATATATACCATCTTCTTGGAAACATGTTATTTATATTTATATTTGGAAGAATTGTAGAAAAAGAACTTGGCCCTGGTAAAACGGCAGTAGTATATTTTTCTTCTATGATAATAGCAAACATTGTATCTTCTTTAGTTAATGGTTTTATTTTTGATAGTTCAATTGGAGGTGTTGGTGCAAGTGGAGCAATAATGGGTCTTGTGGCAACAGCAATACTTCTCAAACCATTTTCATTTATATATGAATTTTTGGTTCCTCTACCAGTAATATTGGTTGGTTGGCTTGCAATAGCATCAGATGTATCAGGAATATTATCAGGAATAGATGATGGTGTTGGTCATTTTGCTCATTTAGGTGGTTTTTTATCAATTTTTATAACAATGCTTTTACTAAATTCCGAAGATAAAGAACACATAAAAAAAGGAATTCTAATCAACATTTTAACGTTGGCTTTAGCGCTCGCAGCATATTATTTAGTGCTTATTTCTTAAATAATCATTATTATTGCTAAGTGTGTCAAAATAATGAAAAATGCCCATCTATCAATAGTATATATTTTTAGTTTTTTATAAGTTTTATTCCATTCCCAGCCATCTTTATTTTTGGTCTTATCAGATAAGAGATAATACCATTTTGTAGAAAATGGATAAAAAATCATTACGCCTTGACTACAATAAAATATGTCCATGAATAGATGTAAATAAATAGCGCTAACAGCAATCAAAAAGAAGGGCTCCATGGTAATAAGAGCTAATGCAAGTAAAGGCACATAAACTATTGGCCAATGTGTTGCATTCTGATGATGTTTTGGTGGTAAATCATATTTACCTTTAGAAAAAAGTTGTTTTATAAAATCAACCGCGACATCAATATCAGGAAATAAACTAAACAAAACTATTAACAAGTTATATTCCCAAGGTATTTTTATATCCATGAAAAAAGCAACTAAATTTGCTAGTATGTATGGATATGAAATATGTGCTAATATGTGCATGTATTAAAGAAAAAATTAATAATTTATATAGTTTTTGTAGTTGTAATGTGGCTATCTTTAGGGTTGAATTTAGCACAATGTAACAAAATGTTAGCTGTCCACAGAAATATATTGCGCTCAATAGTTACGCTTATTGGACGCATATGCGTATGCTATTTTTCAATAGCATGAAAAAATAAAATATTTTACAGAAATATATTGCACTCAATAGTTACGCTTATTGGACGCATATGCGTATGCTATTTTTCAATAGCATGAAAAAATAAAATATTTTACAGAAATATATTACGCTCAGCAGTTACTCGTTGTAATCATTACCCTTAGGTTCATCGGGTGTTCACTTCATCATTGCGCAGATATTAGAAATAATTAACAGTATTTAAACATCTTGATTTATTTCTTTTTCATATCAATTCCAAGCTCATCAAGCTGTTTTTCTGAAACATTACTTGGTGACTCCATCATTAAGTCTTCAGCATCATTATTTTTTGGAAATGCAATTACTTCTCTGATATTATTTGCTCCTGCAAGAAGCATAATAAGTCTGTCAAATCCAAAAGCAATTCCTCCATGTGGTGGTGCCCCGTAATCAAATGCGCCTAATAAAAATCCGAATTTTTCTTCTTGTTCTTCTTTAGATATTTTCAGTGCTTCAAAAACTTCTGTTTGAAGTTCTCTTTCATGAATTCTAATTGAACCACCACCAAGTTCTACACCATTCAGAGTTAAATCATATGCTCTTGCCTTAGCTTTTTCTGGAGATGATTTAAGTAGTTCTCTATCATCAGGTATAGGAGATGTAAATGGGTGGTGCATCGCAACAAATCTTTCATCTTCTTCACTCCATTCTAAGAGTGGAAACTCTGTCACCCAAACAAAATTCCATTCATCTTTAATCAAATTAAGTTCTTTTCCTAAATGAAGTCTAAGTGCTCCAAGACTTGGCGCAACAACTCTTTTATTATCCGCTACAAAAAATAAATAATCATTTTCTTTTAATTTAATTGGTGAATCTTTTAGGAATTTTGATATGCCTCCTTCAAGTTCATTTTTGCCTTGTTTTAACCAAGCAAGACCTTTTGCTCCATATATTTTTACAACATCTGTAAATTTGTCAATCTGTTTTCTTGAAAACTCTCCATTCACTTTTAATGCTCTAATACAAGGAGCATTTTTGAAAACATTAAACTCTGTTTTATTTCCCCAAAAAGTCACATCTTCTATTTCAAGTCCAAATCTTAAATCAGGTTTATCACTTCCATATTTTAATTCTGCTTCTTCATAAGTTATTCTAGGAAAAGGCGTTTTAAGATCTACTCCTATTGTTTTTTTCCAAACATGTTTACACATCCCTTCCATTACACTGTAGATGTCTTCTTCTTCAACAAAACTCATTTCTAAATCTATTTGTGTAAATTCTGGTTGTCTATCTGCTCTAAGATCTTCATCTCTGAAACATTTAACAATTTGAAGATATCTATCAAGACCCGCAACTTGAAAGAGTTGTTTGAAGATTTGAGGGCTTTGAGGAAGAGCATAGAATTTTCCTTTGTTAATTCTGCTTGGTACCAAATAATCTCTTGCTCCTTCTGGTGTGCTTTTTCCAAGAACAGGAGTTTCTATTTCAATAAAATTTAATTTGTCAAAATATTCTCTTGTTGCAATAGCAGCTTTATGTCTTAACAAAAGATTTTTTTGCATTTTTTTTGTTCTAAGATCCAAATATCTGTATTTAAGTCGTGTTTCTTCTGTTGTTTCTGTATTGTCAAGGTCAAGAGGTAAAGGTTTTGATTTGTTTAATACATTAAGCTTGCTTGCTTTAACTTCTATTTCTCCAGTTTCAAGTGCTTTGTTTGGTTCTGGTTTAATAAAAACTTCTCCTTCTATTTGAACAACAGATTCTTTAGATAATGTCTCTTTTGCTGCTTCAAGAGTTACTTGTGTTATTCCATATCTATCTCTCAAATCAATAAATGTGATATTTCCATGAGTTCTAACTGAATGAATCCAGCCTGAAAGCTTAACTTTTTTCTTTGCATCTTTTTTTCTTAATTCTCCGCAAGTATGTGTTCTATACAAATTATACCACCTTCAATTTAGATACCTTAAATTGTATAAAAAGGTTTTGACTGCTTAATTTATTTGCAAAATATTTGTTTCTGCTCTAAAAAAAACAAAAGGTTTATAAACTGTAACTTCGATTGTATTCGTATGGCTGGGACAGCTTTTGGTAACGCAATTGAGTTCATGACTCGTTTAGGAGTTTTTGAGGTAGTTTTACCCTTTCTTTTAGTATTCACGCTTGTTTTTGCATTCCTAGAAAAAACACGCATTTTTGGTACTGAAGATTATAGAGCTGAATCTGATGGGAAGATGTATACCATTTCAAGAAAAAACTTAAATAGCATGGTTGCATTTACAATGTCTTTTTTCGTTGTGGCATCCACACAACTTGTTGCTTTAATTAATGTTGTAATTTCAAGAATAGTTCTTGTTGTAATACTCTTATTTGCATTCATGTTAACAATGGGTTCATTAAATAAACAAACAAAAGAAGGTTTTTTTATTCAAGGAGTTTGGAAATGGATATTTGAAATTGTTGCTGTACTCGCTATTGTACTTATATTTTTAGATGCTCTTGGCTGGCTAGATGTAATACTTGGTTGGCTATCAGGATCTTTATCAAGTGAAACATCAATGGCATTAATTATGGTTTTAGTCCTTGTAGGAATAATAGCATGGATTACATGGACACCAAAAAAAGGAGGAGAACCTGCTAATAATGGAAATTAGTAGTTTTGACTCTAAACAATGCCAAATTTTAAAAAGAAATATAAAGGAGTAAACATAAAGATTATACGAAAAAAGGAAAAGGTGATTTTCAATGGCTTATTGGGATTTTAGAACATTAGTAATGGACCTCGACAACATAGGATTTTTAGATGTGTTGTTACCGTTTGTACTTATTTTTACAATAGTATTTGCAGTGTTGCAAAAAACAAAGATTCTTGGTGAAGAGAACGGTAAACCAAGAAAAAATTTTAATGTAATAATTGCTCTAGTTATGGGACTGGGAGCTGTGATTCCTCACGTTACAAATATGTATCCTGCAGATTCAGATGTAGTTGTTATAATTAATAACGCGCTTCCTCAAGTTTCACTTTTAGCAGTTGCAATAATTATGGTGTTATTAACAATTGGTGTATTCGGTAAGAATATGGATATTGGTCAAAGTAAAGTCGGTGGCTGGTTTGTATTAGGTTCAATTTTAATAATAGCATTCATATTTGCATCAGCTGCAGGACTCTTTGATAGAGCTTACCTTCCTTCATGGCTGTACTTTATCTATGATTCACAATTCCAGGCTCTCGTGGTAGCCATAGTTGTATTCGGACTTATTATTGCGTGGATTACTAGTGATGATTCAGATAAAGGTAGTAAATCAGATAAGCCAGGATTTATTGAAGAGTTAAAAAAAACCTTGAAATAAAGGTTTTTACTTTTCCTTTTTTCATTTTAATTAAAACATTGGTGATCCTATAAATGGCAACTTTCCTTGATTTGGGTGTATTGAGTTACTTTGGTATAATTTTTACTTTCTTACTAGTGTTTTTTATTATGTATGGAATTCTTTCTCTTGTAAAATTATTTGGAGAAGGAAAGAATGGAATAAATGCCATAATTGCTTTATCTTTTGCAATCCTTAGTATTTCAAGCAGAGGAGTTTTAACTCTTGTGTCTGTTATGACTCCTTGGTTTTTTGTTGCAATATTTGTAGGATTTTTCATAATATTTCTTCTTATGATGTTTGGATTAAAACCAGAACAATTAACAGCAGGCGCATCTTCAGAGTTTAGAATTTGGCCAATAATTATTGCAGTCACCATTCTTTTGTTTGGGCTTGGTGCTGCATTTGGACAACAAACATTAGAAGCAACAACAGGTCCGTCTGAATCAGCAGATACTGGTTCAGGAGATGTTGTAATATCTGAAACGGATACTGGCTCAACTATCAATGATGGTACTTCTCCTACGGGAAGCCCCGAAAATACAAATACTGGTAATTTTGGAGGAAATTTCTTAAATACATTAATTAATCCAAGTGTTCTTGGAATGATATTGTTATTTCTTATTGCAGCATTCGCATTATTTTTTCTAACAAAAGAATCATATCTTGATTAAAGAGGAGGAATTATGAAACTAAAAAATCAAATAATACTACTCGCAGCAGTAATAATTCTTATTGTAGGTTCTATTAATCTTATTTGGGCTCCTAAGTTTATAGGGCATGTAGTAAAAGAAACGTCTCTTGATGCAACGCTTAATAATCTTGACAAAGTTCAGGAAGAGTATAATGAAAATTCAGAAAATATGCCTCCTTTTTTTACAAAGTTATTCGGAAATGAAATAATAGAATTGCAAATTGAAAGAGAGGACGCAAGCATAGAAACTGTTATCATAAAATCTGTTAATGGAAAAATAGAAAAAATTAATGATGTTGACGAAGAATATACTTTGTTGGTTGAACTAAAAGAAGATACAGTTAATGAAATTCTTAATTCTGATGATCAACTAAATGCAATAAAAGATGCTCTTGATAATAAAGAAATAAAATATTCTTCAAAAAGAATTGCTACTAAAATAAAAGTAGGATTTGCCAGAGCATTATTTAGCATAAGATATTTGTTTACATAAAAAAAACTTACTTTTTAACTGTTGTTTTCTTTAAGTCTCTAGAAATCTTTGATAATTCAGAAACATTCTCTGTAAAAACAGGCAAGACTTTTGAAAATACTTTTTCCATAGCTTTTACTTCTGCACCAACATTTGTTATGTTTTTGTCGTAATCGTCAATTTTCGAAAGAATGGCTGAATGTAATTTGTCAAATTGTTGTTTCATATCCATAAATTGTTGTTCAATCCTTGACACTTTAATATCTACAGCATTTTTCCATTCAATTATCTTATTCATATCTTTAGCAAAATTATTCCACTTTTCATCAATTATTGCCTCAATTAATTCTTCAGTAGAACTATCTGCACCATATGAATCTGAAGGTCCTTGCATAGAGCTTGGTCCTGGAGGAGGAACGCTATTTCCCATCATACCATAATCTTGTGAGAAGTTTGGTGGAGGCATACTTGGTGGAGGAGGCATCGGTTCTTGCTGTGGTTGTTGCATCGTCGTAGGATCTGCATATACCATATCTGCTTGATTCATCGCATCAAATATGTCTGTTGAAGAAAAACCATCTCTTTGAAGCGCTTGTATTATTTGATTATTGTCCATT
>Ga0114931_10011611_pt1 | contig 10386 bp, 14 predicted proteins | sample 2SBtaG_FD_89579 | JGI IMG/M metagenome (GOLD analysis project Ga0114931, IMG submission 89579) | Deep subsurface microbial communities from Kolumbo volcano to uncover new lineages of life (NeLLi) - 2SBTROV14_V59a metaG | ecosystem: Environmental > Aquatic > Marine > Volcanic | place: Kolumbo... | reverse complement strand
GTGTGTTACGCGAAATGAACGGTAACATCACACGAACGGCGGCGGCCTTGGGGATCGACCGGCGGACACTACAGCGCAAGCTGCGAGGATACGGCATCGAATAAACGGGACGGTCCCCTTCTTAGAAGGATTAGAGCCTATCTCAAAACCCCCTCGGTCGTTTCGGGCAGCGTTTGCAGGGTCAGTGTCCGTGTCCGTACACCACATGAGCCTTGCGCGTACGGGTCAGACTTCCAGCGTGTCACGCGCGTGGTGTGTGGCGAGGCTCCCGTGGTCGCAGTCATTTCGTTGACGATCGCCGCCGCGCGCCCGCCTTCAGGACACCCAGGGGGGAGGCGATCACGCGCTTCGAGCACCACGGTCTCGACGCCCGCCGTCGTCCTAATCTCGTCCCCAGGGGACGAGATGGCCACCACCCTCACCAAACGCGCCTACAAAACCCTCCTCACCGACCTGCGGCGCCTCATCCGCGAAGGCAAGCAGGAAGCCGAACGTGCCGCCACCCAAGCCCTAGTTGAAAGCTACTGGTCCATTGGCAAACGCATCGCCCAAGAAAAGCTCAACACCCGCGCGCGATACCACAACGCCATCCTCACCGACCTCTCCGCCGACCTCGGCATCGGCCTCCGCACCCTGCAGCGCACCGTCACCTTCTACCGAAGCTACAAACGCCCTCCGCGCATCGAAGGCCTGAGCTGGGCCCACTACCGCGTCCTCATGCAGCTCCAAGACCCAGACGAACGCACGTTCTACGAGCAGCTCGCCATCGCCGACACCCTCTCCGTCAAACGCCTCAGCGCCGCCATCCAAGGCGACCACTACCTGAGCACCCTAGAGCAACCAAAAGGCAAACCCCTCGAGCTCCCGCGCCCCAGCGACCCAAGCTACCTCTACAAAGCCGAAGTCCGAGACGTCGTCGACGCCGACACCCTCCTGCTCGACATCGACCTCGGCTTCGAAGTCATCCGCCGCCAACGCATCCGCCTCGCCCGCATCGACGCCCCCGCCCGCGACACCCCCGAAGGCGCCCGCGGCCGCCGCTTCGTCCGCGAGCAACTCGCCGTCGCCCCCACCGTCGTCGTCAGCACCCACCAACTCGACATCCACGGCCGCTACGTCGCCCACGTCTTCTACGCCTTCAACAAGCGGGGCATTGAGAGCACGTTCCTGAAGGGCCGGTATTTGAATCAAGAGCTCATCGACAAGGGGCACGCCAAGCCTGTCTGATCAGAGCCTTAAAACCGACAATTATGGCGTATAAAGTGCCATAGGACAGGCTAATTCGTCATGCGCCCAGCTAGTCGGAGACCATCAGGAAACTGAAAACCAGCGAGCCTCCAGGGTCATGGGCGATGCGAAGCGTGATCAGGAGGGCGCTGCGGTTGTCGTTGCCGCTGACTTCGAGGTGAGTGATAGGGCGCTCTCCGAAGTAGCGGGTGGCCCGTCACTGCGCTGCTAGGCGTTCGCGGAACGTCAACGGCGATGTGCCGAAATGGTCTCGGAAGGTACGGGAGAAGTGGCTGCGGCTCGAGAAGCCTACTTTGCTTGCTATTTCATCGACCGATAGGTCGTCTCGGTTGAGAAACTGCGCGGCACGCCGGAGCCGGACCTCGCGCAGGTAGTCCATTGGGGGCCGGTTGAAGCACTCTACGAACCGGCGCGCGAAAGCCGATCGACTCATGTGAGCGATCGATGCCAGCGACTCGACCGTGTGGGGCTGCTCGGGGTGCTGGAGCACCGCATCGATGACGCTCGCTAGGTGCGGGTCTTCGAGCGCCGACAACCATGGCAGGGAGCCTTGCGCCTCGTCGCTCACGCGCCTCAGTACGAGGATCAAGCACTGGTTCATGAGGGACGTCATCATGGCGTGGCTAGCAGGGCCCGTTTCGTAATACTCGCTCACGAGCGCCTCGAACGTGGCGCGCATCTGCGGAGAGTCGTTGAAATCGAGGACGAGGGCTTTGTCCATGCGGTCGAAAAGGCCGAGTCCTTCTCCGTAGGTCACCTGAATGCGGCCGCAGGCAATCGTCAGGTTCACTTCGCCGAGATCACCGGCGACGAACTCACACAGAGGCGCGTCGGTGACCTGACCCTCCACGCCCGTTTCGTGATGCACCTCTGAACCGCACTCGATGGCATGGGTGAAGTTCGGGGGCATGATCGCGAGCGTGTTGGTTTGGAGCGGAAGGGTCTCACCTGTCGAGAGGCGCAGCCCGCCGCCGCCTCGCAGCGTGTAGTGGAACGTCACCCAATCGCGGCACGGAAGTCGCAACCTCCACCCGTCCGACAACTGACAGGTCGCGAAGGGATCCACCGTGAGCACCAAGTTCTCAAATAAGCGTTCGAGTAGCACCGTTTCATCGTCTCGCGCCCACCAGATTTCGTCAATCGGCGACTGATTGCGCGCTTTTGAGACGATCCAGCACGCCATCGAGACCCTTTCGCACCCCGGCTTTGCCAGTCTGAACGCTGTGTTTGGAGCGATTTCAGGGCCTGCAGGAGCGAAAGGAGACCCCATGGAGCTGACGGCAGTTGTGCAGCGGAGCGTAGGCAGGGATGCCAGCGGCTCTCCGCTCTTTTGTGAGGGCGCCTTTGGATGGGCGCACGTCGAGGCCCATCGTTTGTTGGATGCGGGCCGCGTCGAAGAAGGGCACAGAGTGCTCGGCGCTTGGCTCGCCGTGCACGAGGGCGCTGGAAGTGATTGGGTCCATGTGCAGTGGCACATGGCGGTGTTCGAGATCGCCATCGGTCGGTGGAACTCGGCCTTCGAACGGTTCGTGCGCGAAATCCTGCCCGCCGTCTCGGCAGGGGAGGCGCGTACCGACGCGCCTGGGCTCTTGTGGCGACTTTCCCTCACGAGTCCGGCTGGGGCGTCGATTCCATGGGAGCCTGTTCGCGACGCCGCGGTGGAAGGACTGGGCGGCATGAGCTCTCCGTATGTCGAGCTCCACCACCTGCTCGCCCTCGCGGGTGCTGGCGATGCATCTTCGCTCGACCGGTGGCGCCGCGGTCGAGCGCGTGATGATTCCTCACTTTGCGGCCGCGTCCTGACCCGCATGGCCGAAGGCTTGTCCGCGTTCGCCGTACAGGATTACTCGCATGCGGCCGCCACGCTGGCCGCAATAGTACCCCGAGTATCGCGACTCGGTGGCAGTCACGCTCAAAACCAACTGTTTGAGCTCATTTCACAGGAGGCGCGTTGGCGGGCAGAAGGCACTTCGGTCTTCTCCATTCAACGCGCTGCGTGAGGTCGTAGTGCCTTTTTGTCACGTTCTACCGAGCAAATCGCATGGGGAACGTCCCGGCGACGAAAGCCTGCAACGTTAGAAGGGAGTACATCATGAAAAGCAAGCGAATCAGTTCCATCGTGGCACCGTTCCTGTTCCTCGGACTCGCATCGACTGCACTGGCCGGGCTGCCGGACCCAGGGATGCAGGTCAATGAAAAGACCGCACTCGTCATCACGGACCCTCAGAACGACTTCTTGAGTCCGAAAGGCGCGACTTGGGGTGTGGTCGGGAAGAGTGTCACCGCCAACAACACCGTGGCGAACATCGGAACGCTACTCAAGACAGCAAAGGCACACGACATTCCCGTGTTCGTTTCGCCTCATTACTACTACCCGACCGACAACGGATGGGAGTTCGGCGGTGCCGTCGAGACGATGATGCACGCAATCCACATGTTTGAGCGAAAGGGCGAGCTCAACCTCAAGGGTTTCCACGATTCCGGCGCCGACTGGCTCGCCCGCTACAAGAAATACATCAACGACGGCAAGACCGTGGTGACGAGCCCGCACAAGGTCTACGGTCCGGAGAGCAACGACTTGGTCTTGCAGCTGCGTAAACGGGGCATCGAGCGAGTCATCTTGGCCGGCATGTCGGCCAACCTCTGCGTCGAGTCGCATCTACGCGAGCTCCTCGAGCAAGGCTTCGAGGTTGCCGTCGTGAAGGATGCGACCGCTGCAGCCATCGTGCCCGAGGGAGATGGCTACGCGGCTGCGCTCACGAACTTCAGGTTCCTCGCGAGCGCGGTCTGGACAACTAACCAAGCCAAGGCGGCCATGCAACAGCTGCAGGCCAGCAAGTAAGGAGGCAAACATGGCAACGCAAATCGTAAACGGGATGGACCTAGACAAGCTCGAGGCCTTTCGAACAGGACTTCAAGAGAGTCCCGTGACTCTAGGACTCGGCGCGCAAGGCGTTTGGGAGGGACACTCCGGGCGCAGCACCGTGCACATCGGTCCCTACGACCTCAATGGCGAGCACATCGACCGCAAGACGCGGCACTACACGATTCCTTACGGCGCGTGGAGAGAGGTCGAAGAGGCGATTGGATTCGTAGGCCCGACCGACCGCGCAGAGCCGATCGAGATGGCGCTCGGTGCGGTGGCGGCCTGCCTCTGCAACAGCATCGCCCTGAACGCGCAGCGCCACGGGATCAGGCTCCAAGGCCTGGAGGTCAACGTGCATGCCGACGTCGATCCGAGCGTGTTGTTCGAGGTCAAAGGGCCGGAGTCGCACACCTCCTGCATGCCGAAGATCACCACCGAGGTGAAAGTGAAAGGAGACCTCACGGACCAGCAGATCAAGAAGATCGAAGAGCTCGTCCACTATTCGCCTGTCCACGGGATGGTGGAATACGCCAACACTGTGGAAGCTAAGGTCGTCAGGGGATAGCGTGTTCTGCTTCTGCCCGCTGCACTGGCGGCGGGCGGAAGCTGGTACCAGCGGTTCGAGCGATCAGTCAGCCGGACTTCCGGAACGGTACACGTACCCGCGTGGCATGGGACCTCCGCGGGAGACGCGAATGGTCGTTGGCAGCTCTGCCACGAGCGTCGCGACGATGCCGATGCCGACGATGGCGAGACCGACCTGCCCAGCCAACTGGTCCCGTGGAAGCAACGCGAGCGCGAGCACCGCCGCCAAGGCAGAGGCGACGTAGCCTCCAATCGACATCGCGACGAACTGGCTCTTCGTGCTTGCGGCGGTGTCGAAGAAAAACAAGAATGGGCTCGCGATACGCTCGGCGAAGAGTTCGGCTTCGGCTCGCCATGGAAGGGCTTCCAAGAGCTCGAACCCGGCACCCTCGTAGGCCGCGACCGAGTCACCGAAATCCGCGTAAGCCGGCCTTGCTACGCGGTCTTGCCAAACGAAGAGGTCGAGGTGGGGCAAGACGTTGTCTACCTGGCAGTGGACACATAGGGCGCTCGCTGGCGCTGACACCGCCTGAATTCGCTGGGAATCCGCCACCTCGCCCCTTACAATCTACCACGTGATGTACTTGAAGGACGGGGAGGGGCGGCATTCGCTGCCGCTGGTGGTGTTAGCGACCGCTAGCATGTGGCTCGGCGGTACGTCGGCGGCATCCGCGCAAGTCGAAGAACCTCTCCCCACGGACGCGCCTCCTCCGGAGGATGTGCCGGGACAGCAAGCGCCGAGAGCGGAGCTTGGCAAAGACGACGCCCCGGCAACGACAGTACTGGTCGAGAAGGCCCAAAAAGACCTTCCCCGCGCCTACACGATCCGGTTTGGGGACGAGTTCGACTGGGTTCGCTTGGCCTCCGGTGAATGGTTGAGAGGCAATCTCGAGCGAATGCGCGACGGCGTGCTCGATTTCGACAGCTCGGAGCTCAAGCTGCTCACCTACGACTGGAAAAAGGTCCAGGAGCTGCACTCGCCGCGGGCGAATACCTACGTCTTCACCGAAGGGGACGATTTGGTCGGCCGCGCGATGATCAACGAAGAGTTCGTCGTGGTCGAGACTGTCGATGGAATCGTGACTCGACCGCGCTCGGAGCTCCTGGGGATCATCGAGCATACGGAACGCGAACGGAATTACTGGTCGACGGTCTTGCGCTTCGGTTTGACGGGCAATGCGGGCAACACGGAGAACCTCACGTTCAACGTCTTTTGGTCGCTCGTCCGCGAAGACGCGCTCACGCGTGCCGAGATCACCTATGATGGAACCTTCGGCAAAGCCGCCGGCGCGGAGACCGCGAACCGCCATCTGGGAGGTGGTGACGTCGATATCTACATTCACCCGATCGTCTTCATCAAAGCGCTGACCGGCCAGGTCCTCTACGACAAATTCCAGAACATCCGGCTTCGCGCCACGCCTGCCGCCAGCATCGGCGTGCACATCCTGACGACGTATTTCGTCAACTGGGATTTCGAAACTGCACCTGGCTATCAATACTTGTCGTTCCTGGATCCCGATCCCACGGTGGAGAACCCACAGAACGACGGGTACTGGATGTTCCGAATGTTCGCGGACATCGACTTCACCGATGATATTCAGCTGCTACTCGACTGGCGGACCAATCTTGTGTTCACGACGATCGGCAACACCAACCACGTAGGAAGCGTGGATTTTTCGATGCGCATCACGTCGATCTTACACTTCAACACGTCCTTCCTATACCTCCGAACCGAAGATCCGCTTCCGCGCTCGGACGGAACCGTTCCGAAGAAGAACGACTACCAGGTGGTCATCGGCGTCTCATTGCGCCTCGGCTGAGGACAAGCGCCATATCGCCGCATCCAGTGCACGCGACACGCAGGTTTGGTCGCGGATGCGAAACAAAGGGGTGTCCGGTGCAACCCCCACGCGACATAACATTTAATACCGCGCAATTCGGGGCTAGTCGTCATCCCGATGGGCTAAGAGGCTACTCACCGTCCCGAACGTGGCCCACATCAGCAGCTTCGACGGCCCAGACGTAATCAATGCCGCGCTGGAAAAGCACTTCGCTCAGCATGAATGATCCGTACCGCAGAACGGCGAGGGTCTACGACGCGTTGACCCAGCCGCCCAACGCGGTCCTCCGGAGAATCGGGCTGGAGATGTGCCCCCCTCGGCAGGGTATGAAAGTGCTGGAGGTGGGCTGTGGCACCGGCACCAATTTGCGTCTCTATGACAATGCCGGGTGTGAGGTGTCTAAGCAAGCGAATGGTGGCTTTGTGGCTGGCGTTGCGTTGAACCCACCTACACTTGGCGGGCGCGGCGGTACTCCTCCTTTGTGCGCCTTCCCTTCGCCTCCAACCGTGGTTTCAAGGCGCGGCGCAGTCCCGGATAGAGATACGCAAGAGTGGCAAGTCGCGCGCCCGAGGCAGGTTTGGCCGGCTCGCGTTTGCCGTCGACAGCGCACTCCAGAATCAGATCCGCGATTTCGTCTGGGGTGCTCATTGGTTGCGAAAACACGATGTCAGGCACCTCGTCGAGAGAGTTCAGGATAAACCCAGTCTCCACGGGGCCAGGCGTAACGACCGAGACCCGCACCCCGGCTCCCTTGAGCTCTTCGGCGAGGGTAAAAGAAAAAATCCGAAGGCCGAACTTTGAAGCGGAGTAGGTCGCCTCGTCATCGAGCGGGAGGCAGCCTGCGATTCCAGCCACCCCGACTATTGCGCCTGAGCCTTGCTCAAGCATTCCCGGGAGCGCGAACCGTGTCAGCAGCATGGGGCCGCGCAGGTTGACGTTCAGAATCTGCAGCATTTCCTCAACTGGCACGTCTCGTACCGGACCGCGCGAGTTGAAACCCGCATTGTTGACGAGGATGTCGACACGGTCGAAGCGTGACTTCGCTTGCTCAATTAGTCGTTCGCACGACGCCGCGTTCGCGACATCCGTGGGCACGGCGTGCGATGAGTCTGGACCAAACTCGGTCACCAAGCGTTCGAGGTTCTCGGCACCTCGGGCAGCCAGAACAACCCGCGCTCCCTCTCTGAAGAATTTCCGTGCGCAGCTCTCGCCGATGCCGGAGCTCGCTCCCGTGATGACGGCCGTTTTCCGTTCGAATCGCCTCATGCCGACCTCCTTTGCCTCTTGGGCAGCACCACTTCCCTGCTCTCTTGCCCATCGGGCTCATAGTGAGAGCCGATGTCAAAACCGTTTCGTGTCCGGTGGTGCTGCTAAGCACGATGTTCGACCCCAAATGAGGACCGTGGGGCAGGGGAAGCTCGGTGGGTAGGGCGTTTCGTTTGCGTCGTACGCGGGAGACATCACAAGAGCCAAAGGTCGCCAATCGCACCATCGATTTCAACACCGCGGGTATGGTGCACCTGCTGAGCGGCCGATAGGTATCGTAGGAAGGTGGCGTCCCCCCGTCGAGCCTGTGACCTGGTAGCCAGCATTTGCGGTGGCCCCTCCTCAGTTGTCTGGGCACAAAGGATGCTGACCCGAAGGCCGAATAGGCCAGCGGTCGAGGAGGAAGCCAATGGAACGCTACATAGGATTGGATGCGCACGCAACGAGTTGCACGTTCGCTGTGCTGAGCGAGCGGAGCAGACGCTTAGACACCGCGGTGGTCGAGACCAACGGGCGTGCGCTGGTGAAGTTCTTGCGCGATGTGCCGGGACACACGCATGTGTGTCTCGAGGAAGGGACCCAGAGCGCATGGCTCTACGAGGTGCTCCGAGGGCACGTCAGCGAGCTGGTGGTGACCCATGCCTACGAACGCAAGCGAGGTCCGAAGGACGACCAGCGCGACGCGTTTCATCTGGCGAACAGTCTCCGGCTTGGCTCGGTGAGCCCGGTGCACAGTCGGAGAAAGTAGACGGATAAGATGTTCCGCGCGATTCAGGAGCCGAGTGAGCCCGTTGAAAAAAGCCAAACAACCCCACCGATGTTGACCAGTGAGAGCGGAGGGCAGCCAACGCAGCTCAACGCGGACGCTGGTCTCGGTCACTTCGCACTTGGTTTGCGCGTCATCGACGGATCTTCCTCCCGCTCAGAACGTGATGGCGGATCTCGTTAGGTCCCGTTGCGCTTTACGTGGTTGCCGGGATCGCGATGCCTGCCCATGATCGTGCCGTCGGCCACGCCTAGCCCACACGATGCCAGAGAGGACCATGCCTACGACTCCTACCGACATGAAGGCGAGGCCCGCGCCAGGCATTCTCAGTTCTGGGCCAAAGTCCGGATCGGACGACCGGTTCAAATGCACGATCCCGCCTGCTAGCAAAGCCGCGCCTCCAGCAGTGAGACCCATCGTGGTGAAGAATCCGATTCGTGCAGGACGGATCCCCTGAGTCTTAGGATGCGCAGCCAGGGATGCCGCGCCCATCGAGGGATCGACGAAAGCCTCAGGGTGCCAGCGCTCGAGCTGTGATGTGGCCGAGGTTGACGATTGCCCTGGCTGCTCCGGATCCGGCTCAGCCGACACGCCTCCCTCGCCCGCTTGTGCGGCAGCACTCAGAGGTGAAGCCACCAACGCTGCGAGCATGAACACGAACTCAAATGAATGATGCATGTGGGCAAACTCCTCGCTTACGGCGCAGCCGTCGCGGACGACGGTCAAGTACCTGCAACGGGCGTGCCAGACGGAAGCACGATCTGGCGAGCAGGGAACCCACTGCACCTAGCGTGCAGGTCTCGCGTTTGGCGCACGACGATTTGGCGGTCCGCCTCACCACGCTCAGCCCAAGTGTGACGATCCATCCACAGCGCACTGTGCCTGTGGCGCACGCTGGGGGGAGCTCGTGGCGTAACCATGGAGGACGAGACTCTCTTAGCCTATCGGGCTCATGCTAAGAGCCGAGTCGCGTCATTTCGCATGATGGCGGCCACGAAACGCAGCCGGTCATCACATTCAGTGCACTGCAGCACATCGATGTCGAGTCCGCGGCGCATGAGCTTGGCCCAAGTGCGATTGTACGAAGCGGTTGCGTTCGTCCGGCTGCATGAAGACGGCTCCCTCTCGACCTGCGCGCGTCCGAAGACAACGACCTCGCGGCGCCACTTCGCGTTCGGTGCGAGCACGCCGTGATAGACGATGAGGTTCACGTAGGGGCGCGACGCGCGTACGAACGAGAAATCCCCTCGCTCGTAGCCACGGCGTGAAGCTCCACGACCCCAGGACGCCATCAAGACTCGTGCCGTTGTTCGCCCCTGTGTTTTCAACGTGTTTCAGGTCGATCGCCCTGAAGCGAAGTGGCGGACGGCGTTGGCATGCTGGCGGCCGCCACCCACGGCTGCGATTCGTCCTGGATCGAATCCGTGCCGGTGACCGAGACGTTCAACGGCGCGCTTGTGTGGGAAGGCGAGGTACAAGTGTTTAACCTACTCGATCACGCTACTGCGAAACGGGCTTATGCATGGAGTCACGCTACAGCGGGGGCGAAAAGGCGATTCTACGCGGTCCTTCAGGTTTGAAGTCGGGAATTTTGATAGTACATGGTTCCCGCTCCAATGGGTGTCTTCTTCAGCTACGCGTTCCGTCCCCTTTTCCTCCTCGCCACGGTCTACGCGATCGTCGTCATACCCTTGTGGGCGTGTGCGTGGCTTGGGTATTTGCCCCTGCCGCCATCGCTTGGGACACCCGTTTGGTGGCATGCGCACGAGATGATCTATGGATTTGCCGCGGCTGCAATCGGCGGGTTTTCGCTG